>Ga0196981_1000235_pt1 | contig 33734 bp, 30 predicted proteins | sample S3_2013CmetaG_FD_155462 | JGI IMG/M metagenome (GOLD analysis project Ga0196981, IMG submission 155462) | Soil microbial communities from Anza Borrego desert, Southern California, United States - S3_20-13C | ecosystem: Environmental > Terrestrial > Soil > Desert | place: USA: California... | reverse complement strand
GGGCTTGATCTACGCGACAAGGTCTAGGCCTTAAGGATGGGTTCAAGCTTCCTCCGTCTCAGGTGATGGGAGCTAACCATCACGGGAAACAAGATACAAGGATGGGTAGAGCGAAGCGAAACCCATCATTCCACAACCGGAATACACCAAGGACGATTCCAAATGACATCGAATAACCCATGACCGATTACCGCCGTTTCCGGGTCGAGGGAGGCACGTATTTCTTTACGGTCAACTTGGCGGAGCGGCACCGTAAGCTGTTGACGGAACATATCGGTGCCCTGAAAGACGCTTTTCGTGCAGTCAAACAAGCGCATCCCTTCACGATCGACGCAATCGTCATCCTGCCGGACCACCTCCACACAATTTGGACTCTGCCAACGGGCGAACAGAATTTCAGCCTTCGTTGGCGGCAAATTAAATCGGCCTTTTCCAGGGCGATGGAAAAGGGAGAACGAGTTTCCGAAAGTCGTTCCTGCAAAGGCGAACGCGGGATATGGCAACGCCGGTTCTGGGAACACGTCATCCGCGATGAGAAAGATTTTTCGCGGCACGTCGATTATATTCACTATAACCCGGTGAAACATGGGCATGTACAGGCCGTTTCAAGCTGGCCATATTCTTCATTTCATCGATATGTCCGATTGGGTATTTATCCGAACGATTGGGCGAGTCCGGAAACAAACGAATTGGATTTCGAATAGACTCCGGAGTGATGGGTTTCGCTACGCTCTACCCATCCTACAAGCTACTACAAGCTACAAGCTGATTTCGAGGCGGAGCAGCTTACACGCGTGGAGCGTCGATAAGGTTTTTAATGGATGAAACGGAGTGCCGATGGAAACGAAACTACTCCCATGGCACATAACTCGGATAATAAAGGCCAAAATCTTTTAAGTAATCAAAATTATAAGATTCATACCCTTAGCAAACGAAGGTTAAAAAGTGAGCGTGAAATCCGGCTTAATAAAAATGGCAATCAAGCTGACACCCAATATATTGATCGTTTGGGTGGCCAACATAATCCTCAAGGGCGTCGCAGAGTTAAAGAAATTTCGTTTCGATCTCGAAGCTCGAAAAATCTATGTTGTAACAAGGCTCTATGGCGAACAGGAAACGATCGAGGTTTGTCTTGAGGATTTTGCCGTTTTTAAAGACGGCGAATCCTATAGATTCATCATTCATCGGGCAAGATCGGATCGCCCGTGGCTGAATAATTTATTGTCCCGTATCGTGGGACGAGCGTGGAAAATTCCGGCTATTCCGCCATTGGCGGCTCACCTTAGTCTTGCAGCCGAGCTGTTCAAAGCCAAATCTCCGCCAGCACTGGAAAAAATTGATTGAGACTGAGCTGTTTAGTCTGCGTAGACGGTAGTGACGGACGCGGCGCATCGTCCGCGATTGATGAAGCTCATGCCGGAAAACTTCAATCCGGAGCCGTTCGGGCGGCCTTGCCGCCTAAATCCGCCGGGAGACGTTTCAAATTTCGAATGGACTTCCGGATGATGGGTTTCGCTGTGCTTTTCCGCTCAATGGTGCATGCTGCCGTGGTGGAGCGTTCCGGTTCGGAACGCTCCCGCGCCATTCGATTTACATCCTGAATTGATTGACCAGGTGCTTCATCTCGTCCGCCGTGGAGGACAGGTTGTCGGCCACGTCGGATACTTCCCGCATGGAGCAGGAGATATCCTCGATGCTCGTTGTCTGGCTTTGCCGGTTTTTATTTCCGGAAGAGGTCAGCCCGCCGATTCGAATCGTGATATTCGAAACCTTTTCCGATACGTTGTTCAAGGATTCAAGCGCTTCTGCGATTACCCGGCTTCCCGCGTCCACCTCCAACGCGCCTTCTTCGATGGTTTTCATAGAATCGTTCACGCTCGCGATGATATCCTCGATGGATTCCTTGATTTTCGTCGTGGACCGCTGCACGCCATCCGAAAGCTTCCGAATCTCGGCGGCGACGACCTTGAACCCTTTTCCGGATTCCCCGGCTCTCGCGGCTTCCACGGAAGCGTTCAGGGCCAGGAGATTGGTCTGTCTGGATATGTTCTCGATCACCTTCACGATATCGTCGATTTCCTGCGTTTTCTCGCTTAAGCGGTTGACGGCCTTCGACGCCGAGTCGAAGCTCCCGCTGATGGACTTGATCTTTTGCTCGGCGTTTCTTGCGGCGCTTCGACCTTTTTGCGCCGACTCGTTGGTTTCCAGGGTGTCTTTCGAAACGTCGGACATAATCAGGCCGATATTGCCGGTGACGGAATTTACCGACTGAACGTTCGTGGAAAGATCCGAAGAGAGCGAAGCCATGTTTTGAGAGGCGCCGAAAATACCGCTCACGATATCCTTGAGCTTGGAGACCATTACCGAAAACGAATCGATGATCTGGTTGATTTCCTTGTTATATCTTCTCGAACGGTCGATGGACAGGCCGAAATTTCCCTGTGCGATTTCCTGAATGTTGTAAACAATGGAGTTGACGGCTTTTGATATGAAGCTGGCGAAAATGAATGCAATGATGGAAACGATAACCATCGATAAAACGGATATGAGCATCGTCAGGGACTTTATCCTTTCCAATCCGCCGAAATATTCATCCAGGTAGGCGCCCGAGGCAATGACCCAATCCCATTCCGGGAAATAGGTATAACAGGCTATTTTCATCCGGGCATTCTTCTCGTCGCCATTCTTCCAGGAATAATGGATGAGTCCCGTCTCTCCATTCTTCAGCTTGAGAGCCGACGTTACAATATTCTGGATAATGTAATCGCCGTTTTCGTCCTTTGCATCCCAGATATTCTCTCCATCACGCTGCCTCTTGGCGGATAGAACATAGTCTCCTTTCTTGTTCAGTATGTAGACATAACCGCTATTGCCGATCGTGATCTTCGAGAAACTGTTTTTTATCGCCTCCTGGAAATACTCTTCCCTCACCCCGACATACAAAACGCCTATGATCGTGCCTTTCGCGTCCTTGATGGGCTCGTATGCGGTGATATACCAGCTATTGACCACGAACGCCCGTCCACGAAACGTTTCTCCCTTCATGACCGTCTGGTAGACCGGAGAGTCCTTGGGAATATAGGTTCCGACGGCGCGCTTGCCGTTGGATTCTATGACATTCGTGGAAATGCGAAGAATACCGTCCGGAAAAACCTGAAAGATAGTAGTGGTGCCTCCCACCATGTTTTTGACTTTGTCGACGACCTTGTAATTGTAGGCAACCTTGTCCTTGTCGATTTTCATCGACGGAATGTTAACTTTATGGGCGGCTTTCGTGATTTGATTAACTGCGGTTATTTCGATTTTCTGGGTTTCGTCGATATAGGGCCGCCCCCCGGAATACAATACGTCCCTGGCCACGCTCAAGTCCGAATTCACCCTGTCCAAGGCAATCTCATGAACATTCCTGACATGTTCGGACAAAATGCCCGCCTGATACCGCAAGTCGTTTTCGATTTGCTTTATGGTTTCCCTTTTGGCGGAAAGAAAACTACCAACACCCAAGATGACAACAGGCGCGACCACCAGGACGATCATCACCGATAATAGTTGAGTCCGGATACTGATATTCTTTATATTCATCCTCTTCCCCAAGGTTTTTTATTGTTGGCTATCGAGTGTTGCCGACGGCTGCGGAGGTCATATTCTTCAAGGACGAGTGAAGTTTTCTTCGCCCTGGTTTCCTGGTTGTCCTGTTGCCAAAAATTCCCGTCGCACAACGTATAACCGAGTAGCACAATGTCTTGTGTTGTCAAGTCGGCGACCGCCGCGAGGGCGATTTTCGGAGGGATCGCGCGTTCCGTTCGGGATGTGTTAAGTCATCCTGTCAAGTCATTGAATTATAGTTAATTATCGGATTGACTAGCCTCGATGAATATCGAAAAAAAACAATAATATACTTATTTTGTGTTAATGCGTTTCGACCTGGTTGTTCGTCCTCTTCGGCTTTGCCGACGGCGAGGCCGGCTCCGCTTTCCAAGGCGCACCCATCGCGGCGCGAAGGGCAGGGCGACGAGACTGCAACGATTCCGCCCGCTTCGTGATCTAACAGTGACATGCCGGGCGCAGCGCTTTCGTACGGATGAGCGCCCGGAATCGGATATTGAGTCTTACCCGGTAAGCGCATCCAAAGGAGGGATTATCATGCCAATGCAAGTACCGAAAATCGATCGCGTGCTGGTGGGCGAAGCCTTGGTGGGAGAGGGCAAAGAAGTCGCGCATATCGATTTGATCATGGGGCCGCGAGGCAGTAACGCGGAGACCGCCTTCTGCATCGCTTTGACGAATCAGAAACGGGGCGACAACGCCTTGCTGGCGCTGGTCGCTCCCAATCTCATGGCCAAACCCCCCACGGTGTTGTTCAACAAGGTCGAAATCAAGAACGAGAAGCAGGCGACCCAGATGTTCGGACCGGCTCAGCGCGGCGTGGCCAAGGCCGTGGCGGACAGCGTCAGGGACGGCGTCATACCGACGGACGAAGCCGAAAATACGTTCATCTGCGTCGGCGTCTTCATCCACTGGGAAGCCGACGACGACGGCAAGATCCAGGACTGGAACTACGAGGCGACCAAGCTGGCGATCAAGCGCGCCATCGAAGGATCGCCGACGCCGGCCGAAGTCATCTCGCAGGAGGAAATGGCCCACCATCCGCTGGCGGCGCACGACTAAGAATGGCGGATTGCCGTCGGCGTAGGATGCGCCGGGGAAGGGCGAATCGCCGCTTCCGCCGATTTGTCGTGCCTCGGCGCATCCCTAAGCGTTCCGCCGGCTTTCCTATAGGATTACGGAACCGTTTGACGCCCGCCCCACCTCGGACTTTTCCTTTTCTCCTTCTCCGGTAAATTGGGGGCCGTGTGTCCGTGGTCTTCCGACCAGCGGCGCCCAGCCTCTTCCAGTGCCGGATTTCCGCTGTCAATGAAATCCGCGGCCATCCGCGGATTTCCCCTCAGGCTCAAGGCGTCGATGAGCCGGTCCTCGGTTCCGGGCTCTCCTTTTTCGATCAATTCGCCATAGGTTTCGGCCGCCAAGAGGGCATCCCCGATCTTCGCGGCGATGGCGCCGTTCGCGCGCGAATCCTTGGCCTTTTTCAGGATCGATGAGGCGCCGTAGCGGAGCCGCCAATCCGGATCCTTCAAAGTGGCTATCAACGGGGCGATCGCGCCGGACCCGATCGCCAGTAGCGTTTCCCCGACTGCCTTCCGAAACGGGGCCTCGCCGTCTCGAAACCCCTCGATCAGAGGTCCGATAGCCGAGCGGCCGATGTTCGCCAAGGCTTCCGTCGCCCCCGCCCGGACGCCCGGATCGTCGTTCCGCAATGCCGCGACCAGCGGTTCGGCCGCGGGCGGGCCGATCGCCGCCAGCGCTTCCGTGAGCGTGGCTCGAAACCCGACTTCGCTGTCCTTGAGCGCCGCGATCAGGGACTCGACCGCGCGAGCGTCCTTCAGGCGTCCCAGTGCGACCGCGGCATCCCATTGGACGGAGGGTTCCGCGTCTTTCAGGGCTTCGGCCAGCGCTCCCACCGCGCGGGAGTCGCGAAAGTTCCCGAGCGACTCCGCGGCTTCGCGGCGAACCAGGGCATCGCTGTCGAACAAGGCGCCGATCAGCGGTTCCACCGCGGAAGGAGCGCCGATCTCTCCCAGCGCTTTTGCGGCGCCCCAGCGGACGGCGGGTTCGCTGTCCTTGAGCGCTGCGACGAGAGGGGCGGCCGCCGCTCCGTCCAGTTCTCCCAGCGCCACGGCAGCCGCCCATTGCACCGCCGAGTCGCCGTCCTTCAGGCTGCCGATCAGCGGTTCGACGGCCCTCGGATCTTTGAGCTCGCCCAATGCTTCCGCGGCTTTCCGCCGAACTTCGGGGCTGTCGTCGCGCAAGGCGCCGACGATGGAATCGAAAGCCAGGGGATCGCCGGTTTCGCCCAGCTTTTCCACGGCCTCGCGGCGGATGACCGAATTGCGCTGCCGGGCGGCGTCGATCAGGGATCCGACCGGCCGGGAGTCCTCGTCCGCGGCGGCGGCGAACGAGAGCCACCCGAAGAGCAACGCCAGCCGGAATTTGCCTTGCGTCTCGCTCATGCCGGATACCCTCGCCGGAAGAGGGCTTCAGGGCAAGGCCCTATGCCAGTAGGCCCGGTGCAGGCTGAGACGCCTGTTGAGAGACAAGGGCAGCTTCCGGTGCAAGGCGCTTCCGATTTTGAAGCCCAGCCACTTGAGGCCGGTGCGGAGGAGCGCGGACGGAATCAGCCAAGGCGCATTCTTCGCGAGGTAGCGGAATTCCGATAGGACAAAGCGCCGGCCTTCGCCGGCCGCTTTTCCGAAAGTCTGCTGAAGCCAGGGGGTGCGGGCGTGAAAGACGCCAATATCGAAGTAGCGCTTGAATTCGTCGATGTAAGAATAATCGTGCGAATGGTAAACCTGGGCATCCGCGCGATAGGCGATTTTCCAGCCCGCCAGCAGCATTTTGCCGGCGACGAACGTATCCTCGTTCATGACCGTGTCGGCGGGAAAACCGCCCACCTCCAACAGGGCGCTGCGCCGGTAGGCGGCGAACGAATTGGAGATGAAGGCCGTTTTGATGCCGAAGCGGCGGCGGTCGTCCAGGCTTCGCGCCTGGCTCAGCGGCGGATAATTGAATAAACGCGCATGGGCGCCGATCGGCTTGGCGTCCCCATGGGGAAGCTGCCGGCCGTAGGCCGCCCCGACACGCTCGTCCGCAAACGCTTCCACAAGGCGCGAGATGGCGTCGGGAGCGGCGAACAAGGCGTCCTGGGTCATGAATACGACGATCTCGGCTTCGGGCAGCAGGCCGAGCCCGAACTGGCGGGTTCCGCCGTGATTGAAGTCGGTCTTGGCGATGACCTGCACGTCGAAGCCGTGGGAACGCGCCAAGGCAGCCGTGCCGTCGCCGGACGATGAGTCGATGACCAGCAGGAAATCGGGCTTTCGGGTTTGTCTTTCGAACGCGGCAAGCCACGTTTTCCAGAGGCTGCCCGCATTCAGGGTGGGAACGATCAAACCGATCTGGGTCATGGGAAAACTCCGAATGGTGCGAATGAATCCGGTCTTTTCGGCGAAGGGTTTAATCCGGCCGGCAAAGAGCGATTTCCCGAAGCGAGGTGGCGGCATCGGGGCTTTTCAACACCCGCCAGACCTGCTCGCCGAGCTTCACGGGATCGAGATGCGTCTCGACGTACCGGCGGGCGTTTCTCGACATCCGCCGCCAATCCGTCCGGCTCAGCGCCTGTGCCCGGCAGAGGATTTCGCACGCGGAATCTTCGCTGCGGTCGAAGACGGAGCCGGCGGCGATCGATTCGACATGGTCCCAGGCCAGGCCGCGCGCGACGAGCACCGGGCGTCCCGCGGCCATGGCCTCGGCCACCACGTTGCCGAAGTTCTCGCGCATGCCGCCGGTTTCTTCGAGACCGGAGGGAAGCGCCAGAAAATGGCTGTCCGCCAGAAGCGCCCCAACTTCGGCTTGTCCCAGATAACCTTTATAAGCAATGGCTCCGCCGGCTTGTTCGACCAGCGACAGAAATTCCCGGAAATAGGCTCCGTCGACGCTGCGCCCGGCGACCACCAGGCGGTCGGCTGCGCGCCGGGTCTTGAGCCAGGCGCGGATGAAGGCATTGATGCCTTTTTCCTGCTGGATGTGGCCGAGAAAACAGATTTGGATGCCGTCTTTCTCGGGAAAATCCGCGACCGGCACCGCCCGGCTGTCGATGCCGTTCGGGACCAGCAGGATACGGGCATCCTCGCCGAGCACGTTCCTGACTCCTTCCGCCTCGGTATCGCTGGTGCAATGAACGGCCATCGCGCGCCGCAGCGTGGGAAAGGTCAGCCATTTATAGAACAGCCATTTGTGCGGTTTTCGCCGGCGGATCAGGGCGACGTGCTCGGGCATCAGGCCGCCGTGCGCCGCAACCATGAAACGGCGCCGGAGCAATACGCAGAAAAGGGCGGCGAGCGTCGATGGCCAGGTGGCGATGCCGTGGATATAGACGACCGGCGCCTTGAGGCACAATCCGAACAGCCTGGGGATGGCCCCGAGGCCGAACCCCCAGCGCCTGAACCCATAGGCGCGGTAAAGGCCGACCTTCACCGTATCGCCCAATCGCACATCCTCTGGCGCCAGCCGGCGATCGATCGACTCGCTGGACGCCACCAGCGAAATCTTGTGGCCCGATTCCGCCCACGCCTTGGTTAGTACGCCGGCCGTCACCGAAACCCCGCCGTAACCTTTCGCGGGAGGTATGTGCGTCGAAACGACGCCTGCATCCGTCACGTGATCCACGGTTTTATCTCCCATACGCGCAAAAGCCTCGCCATACGCCGACCAGGTTGCGATACGAATAAACGAACCTTTTCGGGTTCAACAGCACGGCGGCCACCGCCATCTTCAACACGGGCGCGACGAACATCTTTCTTGCGATGTAATACAGCATCGATACGTCGTGTTCGTTGGTGAATTTCCGGATATAGGCGCCGACGCCCGCGGAATATAAAAGCATCCTGTCGGCGCCGACTTTGTAGCTGTCCTTGTTGGCGTGATAGATCCTGATCTCGGGATTGTAAAAAGCCTTGTTTCCGGCTCTAAGCAGCCGGTACAGCAGCTCGAATCCTTCCGCGCCGGGATATTTCGACCCTATCCCGAAGTCGTGATCCAGGTAAAACTCTTTCCGGTCCATCCGGGCCAGGTTGAAGAAGTGGGTGAATTCGACGCCCATCATGTTGAACTGCGAGAAGTGCCTGGAACATTTCGCATTGACGCCGATGCTGAACCGGACTTTCGAGAAATCGTAAGAACCGGCCGACAGGATGGCGACTTCCGGCTTATTCCCGAATTCTTCGGCCGCCTTTTCCAGAACGTCCTTTTCGTAAACGCAATCGTCATCCGGAAATGCGACGATATCGCCTTGCGCAAAGCGGATGCCGTAATCCCTGGCCCTCGAATTTCCGGTGAAATCCACTTTCACATGGTTTACCGGAAAACGGGTTTTATACGGAGCGACGATGGAGTCTATTTTTCCGTCTCTGTTCTGGTCGACGATAATCAGCTCGAAATCCCGGTAAGTCTGATTCTGCAAGGAACTCAGGAAATGGTTCAGCTCGATATCCCTTCCGAGGGTCGCCAGAATAAGTGAATATTTCATGGATGATACCTTTCCCTCTATTTAAGGATTGCCTTCGAGCAAGGTTTCGCGCTCACGGAAGGAACCTGCCTCCGGTTCCTGTCCCGCTTTCGCTTGCAGATAGATCGTGGCTTCGTACCAGGTGAACATCAGGGCGAACTCCAGCCCCGCGGCGCCGTCCAGGAACCCTCGCCGCAGCACGAAGTGGTACAGGAATCTGGCGAATATCCTGAACGCCGAACGCCCGAGCCACACGCTCAAGCGGCCGCGCGCCGTCATCGCGGCTCCCGCGGTGGGATGCAGGCGGACCTCCTGCGCCGCCTTCCCGACATGCTTGTGCATCCATTCGATGATTTCGCCGTGATAGAAATAGTGGTCGTAGGGAATGGGCGAATACGAAATTCGGCAGGTATCGAGCACGGCTTCGCCGTGGCCGGTATGGTTGGTGACGAATTTCACGGTGTCCCTCCGCACCAGTCTCGGATGGTGGATCGGGTAGCCGGGAGCGTGATTCAGCCGTTTTCCGCGCAGATAAAGGATCGACGGCACCATGACGACATCGACCGAATCCGAGCTTGAAACCTGCGACTCGAACCAGTTATAGAACTTCACCGGGTAGATCTCGTCCGCATCGATGAACAATACCCAGCGGGTTCGGATATCGCACTGCCGAAGCGCGAAGTTGCGTTGCTCCGCGAAGCCCGGCCAGGGATTTTCGTAAATCGCGCAGCCGTGCTGTCTGGCGATTGAAATCGTCCGGTCGGTGCTCCCGGAATCGACGACGACGACAGGGTATCGGTCGGGTATCGCGTCGAGGCAGTAGGGAAGGTTTCTTTCCTCGTTCCTGGTCAGGATAACCACGGTCAGCATACGGTCATTCATGGGGTCTCTTCCGTCGAGTGGGTTACGGTATAACCTAGAAACGGCAGTTGGACGCATCCGAGTGTGCGGCGGGCGGGCCGGATGGCAAGGCGCGACGCCGCTGCGGGGTAGTCTCCCGCAAGAAGGAGCAACGCCGCCAGGCGGCCCGCCCGCCGTGCCATCGGGTGCGTAGCGGCTTCACCCAAGCGGTGAAATCGGTAGAAGGCATAACGGTCGGAATTCATAGGGCTTTTTTACTCCATCGAAGCGGTCAACTGCCGTTTCTAGGTTTAACTGCATATACACTGATATACGTACCCATTCCCAGCGAATTAACAACCCGCGAAAACGGCTCTTGCAGGTTCATCACCAGGGATTCCAGGAAGGACGACAATATCTCTCCGCCGTTAATGCGCTTGGACAAGGCGTTCGGTTGAATCCGGGTGACCTGTTCCATGTGCATGACGTTAAAGCCGCTCCGCTCCAGCAATACCTGCAATCCCTTCCCGGTGAAATAACTGACGTGCTCGGGCACCCATAAACAGGCGTTATCCCGAGTGCCGAGCAGCTTCACGGCAAACGATTCGAAGTTCGGCACGGCGCACGCCAAAACGCCGCCCGGAGCCAGTAGCCGGGATACTTTTTTCACCGCCCGTTCGGGGTCCAAAAGATGTTCGAGCACCTGCGACATCATCACCACTCCGTAAGGCTCCGGATCCTGAAAAGACTCGAACATCAGCGGTATCGGCTCATCCCCGTTGAGTTCCTTGAAAACGGCATTCTCGTATTTGCCGGGATTGATGCCGACGGTGCGATAACCCTCTTTTCTGAGCGCCTGCGTGTAGAATCCGAAGCCCGAGCCGATATCCAGCGCCCTCCTGTTTCCCGAGGCGTTGAATCGATCGGCGCCGCGGGCCATGCGCGCGGCATCCGCGGTGATGTTCGGAAACTTCGCTTCGCGGGCGAGAATGTCGGCGGCCGTTACCGGCCGGGTGAGCGCTTGTCCCGAGTACTGGTAAATGGTTTTCAGCCAGTCCGCATGCGGCGGCCGGTTCAGAAAGCCCGTGCCGCAGTCGGAACAGCGCCATATCCGAAACGCCTCGACGCTGTCGCCGTGCGTGTACCGGTACCGCTTCGTGCGCCAAAAGCGGAGATTCTTGCCGCCGCAGGCCACGCATTCGTCCAGGGGTTCTCCGTAGACGGCGGAACCGGCCGATGCCGGCGCGGCATCGCTCTCGCCCCACGGCATCCCGGAGAAGAAATACAGAGGTATGGGCATTTACCGAACTCCTTCGAAATGGGTTGAATTCATGTTCGAAATGCGAATTTCCCGGCTGCCGATCATCCGCCAAGGTCTTGCCAGCAGGGCCATGATTAAAGCCTCCACGCCGAAATAAACGGGCGCCGCCATGGCCGCGCCGGTCAGGCCGTATTGCCGAACCATCAAAGGTATGGCGACGGCGGCGGCGAGGGCTCCGCACAAACGGCCGGCGAGGAGGGGGCGCGTCCGCTTGACCGCCAGCAGCGGTTGCGCCGCCACCGTTCCCAAGGCTTGCAGCGCGCAGCCGGCGCCGATGACGGGCATCAGGGCGGCCGCCGAGGAATAGGTTTTTGCCAGCAGCAAGGCGGCCACCCAGTCCTTCAGCACCAGTAAGGCTGCAACGCCCGCCATGCCCATGGCCGCCGCGCAGCCCAGCCAAATCCAGAAAATCCTGAACGCCCGCTCCCTTCGGTCCGCCGAGAAGTGCTGGAAATAAACCGGCTGGAAGGTGCGCAGCAATACCATGGCGCTGCGGTTGAAGGCTTCGTTGGTCAGCGTGTACGCCGCCGCGTAGACGCCCACATCCGCCGCCGTCATCAGGTAGCCGACGATATACCGGTCGCCCAGGCCGCTGAACCAGGACAAGAGTTCCATCGGGATCAGCGGCACCGCATAGGCCCAAACGTCGCGCCTGAGATTCCGGAGAACCGCCGGCCGATGTTGGACCTTTTCGTTCCGTTTCGGCCTGTGAACGAAGGACCAGACCGCATTCGCGGCGATGCTGGCCAGGGCATAACCCAGCAGCACCCAGGCGGCATTTGCCCCCCAAAGCCATGCCAGCAGGATGGCGAACAGCGGCCGCAGGAGGCTGTCGCTGGTCTGCCAAAGACTGGCCTCGCGTTGCCGGCGTTCGCCGATCAACAATTGAAACCCAATTTCCCGGCGCACGGTGGCTACAAAAAGCAGGGCAGCGACCCCGAACAACCAGGGATCGAACCCGGTCATCCGGCTGTACGCCGCCCCTCCAAACGCCAGGAACAACACGGCAATTGCGGTGGAACGCGTGGCCAGGCCGCGCACGACCCGGTACAACGCCGGCCGTTGTCCCTTGTCGAGGCACTCCGGCAGCAAACGCATTCCCGCGCAGATAAACGGATAGGCAAAAACGCCGACCCCGAGCGCCACGAGGCCGGCCAGCAAGGCGACCTGGCCGTAGACCTCGGGCGAAACCAGTTCGGTGATGATCCGAGTGCCCAGCAGAAGCACGACGCCCGACCCGATCTGGCCGAGCAAGGCCCAGGAGGCGTCGCCGAAGATTCGCCGCCCGGATGCGGGGTTAACGGACTTGTTCGCCATAGCCGCGGTAACCCGCCGCCGCCACCCGCGACGGCTGTAAATCCGGCTTGCGCGCGGTTCCGAGCACCGCGCCCCACAGGAACATCAGCATCGCGTTCTGGGGAAAATACTCCCAAAGATTGAACGGCAAGCCGGCCACGAAAATGAAGGTCATCACCAATCCCTTTTGCGGATAACCGGACATCCGGGCGGACATCCAGGCAAATGTCAGATAAGCCAGGAGGCCAATCAGTCCGTACCCGTTGAGCAGAAACAGGTACAGGCTGTCCGAGTCGAACTGGCCCGGAAAATACTCCGCGCCGAACAAAACGTTGATGGTGTTGGAACCGAGCCCGAGGCCCCAGCCGAACAGAAGATCCGGGAGATCATTGATGTGATTGCTCAGCATCCTTTGCCACAGCGCGATGCGGCCATCCTGCGTGGGATCGGCGTCGTCCCGGCCGCTCAGCAAAGGGCTCGATGCCAGCAGCAGCGCGCCGACCGCGAGCACCGGGGCAGGCAGAACCAAGGCCCAGCGGTCGCGCGGGCGCACCGCGGCATAGAACTGAAAGAAGAGGATCAGGAAGGAACTCAGCAAAGCCGTTCGGGAACCGCTCAACAGCGCCAGAAAGGTGGTTGCGTACATCCATTTCCGGAGGTTCGGGGCTTTGGCCAGCGCAAAGAACAGTGTGCAGGTCGACATCGCCGCACCGAACAGATTGGGACTGACGAAGGTGCCGAAGGGACGGCCGCCGCCCAGAATCGATACGCCGACCAGAGGCGGCGACCATAGCGCCTGGATGATGGCCAACACCCCCTGAAGGGCGATGTAATAGCGAAGGAAAGACGTGAACTTCTGAATGACGTGATCGCCCGCTCCGAGACGCGCCGTCATGAAGCCGATCAGCGCCAGCGGCAGGTATTCGAACACCCGGAGCCCCGACAGCGGCACCACCAGCGGCAAATCCAGGAACAGCGCGTAGGCGACTTCGAACAGCGCGTAGCTCGCGACGATCGCGAGAAAAGCGAACATCGCGCCGGTCGCCGCGCCGTTCCAGAACCGCCGTTCGAGCGCCGCGTAGGCGATCACGATCACCAGCATCGCTTCACGCAAGATGCGGAGACCAAAATCCTGCTCCCCGTAAACCTCCTTGACCCCGTTCCACGCCGATTCGACCTGAGGCAGCGACGCGAGCGCCGATACGCTTACCAGAGCGATCAGGAGTACGGGCAGGTCTTTTTCGAGTCGGATTTTCATGGTTTAAAACATTCTTGGCAGTGCAGTGCCAAACAAAGCTCTTAATTTAGGTGCCGCTGACGCGGCGGCTTGCGATTGGAAGGGTCGCTTTAATCGCGACCTTCCAATCGCAAACGTCGCTTTAATCGCGACCTTCCCTGCCGGAATGACGGGCAACACCGGCATTTCTTTACTCGCTGCAATGGCGAACATTGATTCGGTTTCTCACGCCAGAAAAAATGGAAATCCCTCTAAACCGCCTTCGGATACGCATACCCGTAATACGGGTAATACGACGAACCTTCTTTCATGTCGTTGATGATGAAGCCGTTCGGCCTGATCCCTACGTGCTGGAAGCGGCGGAAGCCGACCTCTAGTTCCTGCGCGGTGTAGCGCCCTTCCTTGACCACCAGGAAGGTGGCGTCGGCGTGCTTGCCGATGATGGCGGCGTCGGTGGCGCCGAGGATCGGCGGCGAGTCGATCACGATGTGGTTGTAGAAGGCCTTCAGATCCTCCAGGATCGCGTCCAGACCGCCGAGCACCAGCAGTTCCGCCGGATTGGGGGCATTCCGTCCCTTCGAGATGAAATCCACTCCCACGCCGGGAAGGCTGGTAATCACTTCGGCCAGCGATGCCGAGCCGGCGAGGAGATCGGAGAGCCCTTTCTCCTTCTGGACCGAAAAGGCTTCGTGCAGCCGGCCGTTGCGTAGATCGGCGTCGATGATCAGCACCCGCTTCCGGATGCTCGCCAGGAGCGCCGCCAGGTTAGAACTGACGAACGACTTGCCCATGCTGGGGGCGGGGCTGCTGATCATGATGACCTTGCTTTCGTTGCTCGCCAGGGTGGCTTCCAAGGTCGTCCGAAGTCCGCGCAGCGATTCCACCGAGATGTCGTGCGGGTCCTGGCTGGCCAGCACGGCGGGCTTGTCCTGGCGCTGCTCGATCAAACGCGCCAGGCGCTTCTGCTTCTTGCTGTGCGGAATGGCTGCGTAAAGTGGAATCCCCACCCGGTATTCCAGCAGCGCCGGGTAATTGTCGTGGCGCTGCAACGAATTGCGCAGGAACACGATCGCCGAACCGGAGGTCAATCCCAGCACCGTGGCGATGGCCAACAGGAGCATCGGCTTCGGCCAGTACGGTTTTTCCGGGATCACGGCAAAATCGACGATGCGGGAATTGCCGATCGATCCCGCCGCCGCGACCCGCTGTTCCTGGGCGCTGTTCAGCAGCGAGGTGTACAGCTCGGTGTTGACCTGGACGTCGCGCGACAATCCCACCATGTTTTGCTGCGTGCGCGGCAGTTCCTTGATCCGCTTGTTGAGGTCCGACAGCTTGCGTTCGACCCGGCCGATCTGGGCCTTGGTGGCGACCATGTCGGGATGCGCGTCTTCCAGGCGCTGGCTCTGTTCCTCGTACTTCTGTTTGAGCTGGATGCCCAGGGTTTCCATTTCCGAGGACTGTTTCAGCAGCACCTCGGCCTCGGTGGAGATGTCGACCGCGCCGTGCTGCTGCCGGTAAGCGCTCAACGCCTGCTCCGCCCGCTCCAGGCGTTCCTTGACGATGGGCAGCTGGCTCTCCAGGAAAGCGAGCTTCTGTCCGGCCTCCGCCGATTCCCAGTTGACCGTCGCGTTCACGTAGGTGGTGGCGATGTCGTTGACCGATTTGGCGAGTTGCTCCGGATCGCGGCCCTTGAGTTCGACGTTGAGGATATCGGTGTCCTTGGAGGCTTCCTTGACGGAAAAGGCCTTCTTCAGTTTTTCGATGGCCGTTAACTGGCTCTCCCGGCGCAGATCGAAATGGGTGCCGGGGTGGGCCTTGAGTTCCAGGACCTGAATAATCACGGGTTTGTCTTCACCCACCTCGACCTCGACGACATCGCCCACCCGCCCCTCGGCCAGCTGTCCGCCCTTGGGGTTAAGCAGCCGATATCGCGCTCCTTCGAGCGCGATCAGGGTGAAATCCTTCCCCAGGTAGCGATCCGGAACGCTGAAGCTGTTGAGCTTGAGCTTCTCGCCGCCGAAGGCCCAGCGGCCGAAGCCCCACCAGGCGCCTGCCACCCCGTCGTGAGGGTCGTGCCAGCGCGCCAGCGTTTCGCCGATGAGCGGAAAATACCGGGGCGAAACTTCCACCGTCAGATTCAGGCCGTCCACCACTTTGCCGAGCACCGAGCGGGACCTGAGAATCTCGACTTCCCGCTGCGCCCTCGGATTTTCGGCTTCGGCCGGCGACTTGCTGGTTTCGCTCCGGAGCGGGGCGGTGAGCAACGCCTTGTTCTTGTCGATCCGCAGCAGGGCGTCCGCCTTATAGGTCCGGGGCGCGAAGACCAGATAAACCGTCGTCACCGCCAGAACCGACAGCAACGCCAGAAGAATGGTCTTCTTGCCTTCGAGCAGCAGATCGACGTAGTCCCGGATACTGACGCCCGGTTCCTCGATCCGCGGCAAGTTCGGCGACGGAGCCAGGCTAATCTCGTTTTGACCGTGTATATTCATGACTCAATCCACATATCAATTCGGTTGAGAGAGGCAGAAGCCCGCTCGCGCCTCCGAAGTTGTCCGTCGGGAACGGCTAATGCCTCTTCGTTCAGGTTCAAAGCAGGCTCATCCCGGCTATAGAACCGGTCAGAATCCATAGAATGCCCCGCGCGTCATGACCTGGCTGAAGGACGACGGCAACAACTGGTTGAGCACCCTCGACCACTGGGTAACGCCCGCCGTGCCCACGAACACGATGTCGTGGGGCTGCAATGAAAATTGCTCCGCGAGGATCAGGGCATCGGGCGATTCCGCGTTGAGCTGGAAAATCTCGGGCCTGGGCTGGCCGCCGCGGATCACGTAGATCTCCTCGGGATTGGAGGTATTGAAGTCGACCCCGTTGGCCTCGGAGATCGCCTGGGCGAGCGTCAGCTTGCCCTTGTGGATTTGCAGCGCCTGCTGCCGGCCCACTTCCCCCGTGACGAACACCTTGCTGTTTTGGCGGTCGGGCACATTCAGCACGTCGCCGTCCGTCAGCGTCAGGTTCTGCCCGTTGTTGCCCTGTTCGTAAAGCGCCAGAAGGTCGATCGGATAGAGCTTGTCCCCGCGCGACAAGGTCACGTGGCTCAAATCCGCCTCGGCCGTCACGCCGCCCACGCGGCTGATGGCTTCGGCGACGGTGAGCGGGGCGTCCACCATCGACTGAACGCCGGGATATTTCACTTCGCCCACCACGCTGACCTTGTGGGCCAGGAACGAGAGCACGCGCACGTCGAGCTTGACCTTCTTGAAGTACTTGGAAAGCTCCTGGCTCAGCATGTCCCGGACCTCGGGCACGGTCTTGTCCGCCACGCGAACGGTGCCGACGTAGGGGTAGAAAATCGTGCCGTCGTCCTGCACGACCTTGCCCGCCAGCTCGGGCAGAATCTTCTCTCCGCCCGGATCGTTGAGCTCGGGGTGGTCCCAGACCGTGATCTGCAACCGGTCGTGCGGCCCGATCCGGTACGGGCCCGCGTCCGTTTCCGGCAGCGGGACCTTGTTGACGGCTTGCAGCCTCGCGTTCTCGCGCTCGATGATCAGATCGGCGGTGATCGGAACGATCTTCACCTTTTCCTTGACCAGCTTGCCGTCCTTCATGACCGGCACGGTCGCGTCCGAAATATCGCTGCCCGTTTTCATGTCCATGCCCGGCGTCAGCGCGCAGCCGGGGAGAAAGACGGCCAGACACAGCGCTAGAATCCCGGCCGGCGAATACAAGGATGACGATGCCATCATGGATGCTTACCCCTTTCTTGCAAGATCCGCATCAATAAGCGTTTTTGTTGACGAAGCCGGACACGACGGTTCTCATCGCGATTTCCAGGTCGAACCACACCGACCAATTCTGGATGTAATACAGATCGTGCTCGATGCGCTTGGTGAGATCGGTGTCGCCGCGCCAGCCGTTGACCTGGGCCCAGCCGGTGATGCCGGCTTTCACCATGTGCTTCTTCATGTAATTCGGCACCTGGTCCTTGAACACTTCCACGAAATCCGGGCGTTCGGGCCTAGGGCCCACCAGCGACATGTCGCCCTTGAGCACGTTGATGAGTTGCGGCAGCTCGTCCAGGCTGGTTTTGCGCAGGAAAGCCCCGAACGGCGTCGCGCGGTTCTCGCCGGGCTTGGCCCAGACCGGCCCGGTTTTCGATTCCGCGTTCACCGGCATGGACCGGAACTTCAACATCACGAACGAGCGGTTGTTCCAGCCCACCCGCACCTGCCGGTAGAACACCGGCCCCGGCGAGCTGAGCTTCACCCCGGCGGCGATGAGCAGCATCAGGGGGCTCGCGATAATCAAAAGAATCAGCGCCAAAAGGCGGTCTTCGACTTCCTTGACGTAGCGATTGATGCCGTGCAGGGGCGATACCGAAATATCGAGCGTCGGGATGCCGGCGACTTCGTTCAGGTTCAGGAACTTGCTCATCTTGAAGGCGAAGCAGTCGATCACCAGCCGAATGCTGACCGGGAGATGGCGCAGCTCGTGAAGCACCTGTTCCGCGCGCGACTCGCCCTTGAACGGGAACGCCACCCAGACTTCGTCGATGGCTTCCCGCGCCACCACGGACGCAAGATCCTTGAGCCCGCCGAGCCGCGGCAGGGACACGTCTCCGGCCGAGTCCCTGGGCTTGGCGCGGTCGTCGATGTAACCGATCACCTGCAAACCGGCCCATGGCGAATCGTTCAATTGCCGGCTCGCGGCGATCGCCATCCGGTTCAAACCGACCATCACGATCCGGCCCTGCTGCCAGCCGCGGGCGCGCAATATCCGCAGCACGCGCGAAAGCACGGCTCGCGAGAGAATGACGAAGAGAAAGCCCAGCACTCCCCAGGTTGCGATCCAGCGGTAGCTGGAACCGAGCCAGACATGCAGGCGGACCAGGGCGACGATGGATACGACCGAGATCAGGGTGAATAGCCAGGCGCGCAGGATGCGGACGACTTCTCCCCGCATGGGGTCGTTCCGCCAGGGGCGGTAAATCTGCCCGATCTCGAAAAAGATGATGGCTCCCAGAATGCCGAGCGCGATCACGACCCGGTGGTCCTGATCGATAACGGGTTTTTGGTGCCAGAAGTAAAAGGCAACCCAGGCCGCGGCAATCAGCATCGCGATGTCGAGAAACCTCAACAGCACGATCACCGTGTGCCCATACTGTTTGTAAAGTCCTTTGAAAACGATTCCAAAACCGAGTGGCATGTTCGTCAACCTCTATTGTTCCTCGCGACATCGAGACGGCAGCTTCCATCGCGCGTCCCTGCGCAGCAGTTTGGGGGCTGAAAGCCGCCGTCGAGCATTAGCCTACGGGAGCAACATGAGCGGACAGCCGAGGGGAAAATTAAAATGAGATGAGGATCGGATTATTTTTTCAGAGGGGGAGGGACATGCCGGCAGATGGCCTGCCCCGGTCGGCGGGAACGGGGAGTCGGGCTAACGAAGCCCTTTCGCGCCGACAATCGCATCGACCTTCGAAAGCAGCCCTCCGAGCGGGGTGCGGCTGAGCGCGAGACCGAGGCAAACGCCGAGGCCGTTGGCGACCATGTCGACCGGGTCGAGCGTGCGTACGCCGCCAAGTCCCTGAAGAAATTCGAGCCCGATGCCGAGGAGCAGGAAAAAGGCCGGCCAGCGCCAATGGGGCGGAAAGGCCTGGCGAAACCAATATGTCAGCGAGGCATAGGCCAGCGCGTGTTGAGCCTTGTCCCCCGCGAGCCATGGCGTGGGCGGCTGGGGCGGTTCCGGCGTCAGGCTCAGCCAGACGACGGCGGCGACCATCAGCCAGCCGATGCCTTGCCAGAGTCGGGAAAAGCGCAGCGGGCGGGGGGGCTCGGAGGGGGGCTGGGGCGCGGGGTTACGACGCCCCGCCGTTTTTCGGAGTCCGGTTCCCATGCGAGTGAAAAAACGTCCTGGTGTTGAAACCGTGGATTCTAACAATTCTGCGGAGTCGGAACTCCTTGGACATTCCGATTCATCGGATTTCGCTCGTTCGGTTTTTTGCATCCATCCATTTTCGAAGACAAAAAGCGATATGCCGGCGGAAAGCCGGAGACCTCGCGGTGCGGCAAGCGGTCTCAGCGTGCCGCGACCGTCGCCGCTTCTTCCGGGAAGATCTCGCGCACGATGCGCGCCGCCGAAGCGGCGTAGTCGTGCCGGCTGGAGACGGGTTCCCAGGGGAGGCCGTCCAGCAAGGTTTTCAGGACCAGCCGGACATTGTTCTCCAGGTCGCCGATTCCCATGTTCCGGTAGGGGAAGTTGAAGGTTTCGAACATGAGTTCGCCGTAATGCAGTGCCCAAAAGCCGTAAACCAGGTCCTGCGGCGCCATGTTCCCCGGCAGCTTCAAGTCGCCGTTTTCGATGGCCTCGTTAATGACGACGACGACCCGATCGATCACGTCCTTCATGAGTTCGTTTTGCGCCGCATGGCTTTCCGGCGAGATTTTTTCCCGGACGCCGGCGGATTTGACGGTATAGATGCTCTCGTACTCGACCGGGTAGAGCTTGGCGTAAAAGTCGTGGGCCAGATGTATGGCCAAGAGCCGTTCGCGGCTGTTGCCGCGAAACTCGAGGGCGCGGTCGAAAAAGTCGCGCCAGATTCTTAGTCCGCGTATGCAAAGGTGCATCAGTACCTCCTCCTTGCACTGAAAGTGCTGATAAATCGTGCCCTTGGAGTATTCGGTCAACTCCGCGATCCGATCCATTCCGAAGTTGCTGAAGCCCTGTTCGGCGATCAGCTTGGCCGATACGTCCAGGATCAAGTCTTGCCGGGCGATGATTTCGCGTTGCTTGCGGGTTAATTTCGTCATGATTCTGACGTTATGGACAAATTTTGACGATTCGTCAATTCTTGTGGTGTAATTCATCCCGCGACTTGGCGCATTTTCAGTTCGGATTTATGGCGTAGGGGCGAATGAATTCGCCCCTACACTCGACATAAAAATGTTCTAGCGCGAGTCCTAAGCAGGGTACTCGGTCAGAAAGCCGGATTTCAACGAGGAGATTCCGATGCGTTGTTCCATATTCGTTCGGTTGATGCCGATTTTTGCATTTCTGCTGTTATTCCACTCCCCCGTCTGGCCTCAGAACACGGCTACGGACGAAGAAAGCCCACGCATCAAGACGCTCGCCGTGCTGGATCTGGAACTCACCGGGGATCTCGGCGACAGCGCCCGGAATGCCGAGTGGGCAGGGCGGCTCGCCGCCATGACCGAGGTGTTGCGGGACGAACTGAGCCGCAGCCGACTGTACCGCGTGGTGGATCACGGGCCGGTTCCTGGGCTCGTCGCCGAGCTGAAGTCGGCCCAATATCTGCACGCGTGCAACGGCTGCGAGGCCGACATCGCCCGGCGGCTCGGGGCCGAGCGGGTCCTGGTGGGCTGGGTGTTTCGCATGAGCCATCTGGTCCTCAGCCTGCACGTCCAAATCCGCGACGTTGCCTCCGGTCAAACCCTCGTAAACCGCGCCTTCGATTTTCGCGGCGACAACGACGCATCCTGGCGCCGGGCCATTGCCTACTTCGTCAAGGACTTGCGGGAGAGGCCGCCAGGCAGGCAATAGGTGTCCGGAATTTGAGCTGGCCGCCTTTGCCGAAAAGCACGGTCCGTAGATATCCCCGATCTCGGGCAAGATTTAAGAATTGGAGCACCGTAATGTCTTTCGTTAGCAAGATTGTTTCAGTCGTAACTCTCGCTATCCTCGTTTCTCTTCCGGCAAGCGCGGGTTCCAGTATTGCAGTTCTCGATTTCGAGTTGAACGACGTCACGTCGAATCCGGGCGTTGCAGAAGAAATCGAAAGAACAGCTTCTCTGAAACGGATGCTGGAGGAAAGTTTGAGCGCCAAGGACTATCAGATCGCTGCCATAGCCCCGGCTGCTCAAGCCGATGCCACCAAAGGGTTCGGATATCTCTGGGATCATTCGGACGAAGCGGCGGCGCTCGGGAAGAATAGCGGAAGCGAATTCGTCGTCGTCGGACGGTTGCATAAGCCGAGTTTCCTGTTCGTCTATCTCATGGCGCATTTGATCGATACCAGGACCGGCCATGTCGTCGGCGATTTCATCGTCGAGGTCAAGGGACAGCAGCAAAACTTTACCGCCAGGGGCGTCGAGGCCTTGGCCCGGCAAATCGATGAAAGACTCAAAACAATTCGCGGGTCATAAAGCTCAGCGAGGCTGTGCGAGTTTGCGCAATACCTTGCGAGTTCGCTCATCCGCGACATATAAACGCAGCTTCCGTTCGACCGCCGCAGCAAACCGTGGAGGGGCCGAACCCGAAGCGACGATGTGAAGCGCTGTTCGCAACTCGTCGATCAAATACCAGTCGGCGTCGGTCATGCCGGATGACTCGTGAGGGCGGGAATGCCGGGCCCAACCGTCGATGTCGCCGGCGAACCGTCGGTATATCTCGAGCTTTTCAAGGGTAAGCATGATCAGGGGGAGTAGCAAATTACTCTAACGGTCTGCCGAATAGGATCGCCCTATGAGAGCGTACGTTATTCGCACGGTACGACGGGTGTGAGGACAGATTACAAACATCGAGCAATTTTCAACATATTCATCCCGCCGAAAGCCGGACGACCGTGCAGCCGTTAGGCCGCACGGTCGTCCAGGTGCTTAGGCTCGAAAATCAATTGTCCACATCGGTAACGACGGGCTCTTCGCTCAGTCCATCGTTGGGCTTCAGTTGAGCGACTTCCATGTCCGGGTAGTGGGCCAGCGGTTGATTGAGTACCGGTACGTAGAAGTCGAGAGGAATCATGGTCGGCTGGTCTTCCTGAAGACGGATCCAGCGTTCCACGGTGACGTGATAAGCCGGTTCGATGACGCCGTGGCCATCGTCGAACAACACCAGCTTAGCCTCGGTCAGACGCGACCTTTCGGATTTGGCGGTAGCCTCCCGGATCTTTTTGAGCGCGGCCTCTTGAAGCGTATCGGGAGACCGGAGCTCCGTGGTTCCCAACTCTATGCCCCGACCGATCGCGGGCCATTGGTGAACCAGTCCGGCGAGCGCTCCTTCCTGCCCCAGATGAACCACGATTCTTGAGCTGCCTTCCACGTCGAGCCCATCCAATATGCGGCTGAAACGGACCGTCTTGAGTTTCTCGTAGATGATCGTACCGCCCCTGCCGTCGGGTACGCCCATATTCAAACCGCCGACGTGCCGCGTCTTCAACTCCTGCTCGGGCGGCAGAAACTGAAGTTTTTCGAGCCATCCTCTGGCAGAGGGCTCCGCCGTTCTTGCATCCGGCAGTCCCTTGCTGCTGCCTTCCGCCCGATATGCGCTCAGGCCGCCGTTGAACAGGAAGTTTCCGGTTTCGCCATCGAACTCGAAGCTTGCCGACGGATCCTTCGAACCGCGAAAGCCGATTCTGGTTTTCGACAAGTAGATCTTTTCCGCATCGCCCAAGTGTTCGGTCAGTCCGCTGAAGACGCCCATCAACTCGGCTGCCGCTTGTTCCGGCGATTCGCTCGGCTTGACGATTCGATAGGTTTTCAACGGCTTTTCGTAACGCCCCATGGTTTGCAGCAGATCCAGCCCCTCGACCTCGGATGGACTGGTCAGCGCAGCGGACGTTGCGGCCGCGGCGTTCGCGTTCAGGACAAGCGTCAGTACGGCCGTGCAAACAGCGCGCATGGTTATCTTGTTTTTCATCAACATGTTGTCGTTCTCCCGTTAGTATTGATACCAGATGCGCAAACTGGTGTGGGTTTCTGCCGGATCGCTGACAAAGCTTGCGTAGGTATCGCCGTCGGCAGAAGGATGCATCACGGCGGATCCGTGTTCATCGCTGCGGCCTTCGGCATTGATGGCATCGAACCAGGATTCCCAAACGGCGTATCCGCTTGCGATGCGCGACCCGAAATAATCGGTGACGTCTTCATCGGTGGATTGCCAGGATACGGTATGAAATCCCAGGGCCTGATGCAGGCCGTCGAACACGTCGTCGGATTCGCTGGTCCAGTTGGAATACCAATCCGAGACTTCAATCGGGCTGGGAACGACGTAGCAGGATTCAAACGCGACGAATTCGGCATCGAGATCGCCATACCCGCGATGGCTGCTGGAGCCGGCGGTGGTCAAGTTGACGCTGCCGTCGAGGCCGGCGATCAGCCATCGGTTGCCGTGGCCGGCGAAGATGGCGAAATCCATCGCATCCACGCGATTGTCGTTGTTCCAGGACCATTGGTGCTGGTACGAGTAGTAGTATTGCTCGTAACTGAAATGCTTCAGGAAGTTGTAAACCACGGTGTCGTGGCCTTCGTCGGTGGTGCCCGCGTAGCCGCCTTCTTCCCAGTCAACGGCAGCGGCCAGTGATGTCGTCAGCAGCAAACAACACGCAACTGCGTGGCTGATTTTTAGTGACAGTTTCATAGTATTTCCCCAGGTGAAAAAAGATCCGATTCAATCGGAACGTCAACGCTTGTCGTCCGATTGAATGGGGCAAAAATGTTAGATTCTGCAGCGCGGAATGACAGTGAAAAATTACCGTGATGAGTTCCCAAGGCTGCCCTTTCGCACCCGCAATCCCCAGGATGCCGGTCCGACGGGCGCAAAAACATCCTCGATCGACAGTGCGGGCAAGGCGGCAGGGACGCTACCTTGGAGAATCGATCCCGTGTCGTTCAGGCGAATGCCCGTGAGTATCGGTGGCTCTTAGCCCCATGTCGAAGCAGAGCGGGGAAAACGGGCGTCGGCGACTTCCTTAAACCCATTACGCCGGTCCGCCCGCAATCGGTTCATCGAGGCCCGGCAGCCACGGCAAGTCTGTGACGCCGTAGTCGTAACCGAGCTGGCTCAAAAGAGTGGTCAGTTGCCCCCGGTGATGGGTCTGATGATTGAAGAGATGCACGATCAGCAGCCAGTGGGGCCGCGTGCGCGTCGTGCGGTCCGATAGGCTGGTATAGGCGAAGGGTTCGGCAAGGCGTTCGGGAGAGAGTTGCCGGGTCCAGTCGAGAATCCGCCGGTCGGTCGCCTCGCGTTCCCGCCGCAACTCGCCGAACTCGGAGTAAAGCGCCTGGCCTAGGGCGCTCGTCGTCAAGGGCTGCCCGGTAAAGCGGCCCATCCAGATGAGGTCGGCATGGAGCAGGTGATTGAGCGTGCCGTGAATCGAACCGAAAAAGGCGCCGAGATCCTTTTTTCGCAATTCGTCGGGAATGCCGGCGCAAACCCGGTACAGCTTCCGGTTCATCCAGGCGTTGTATTCGGCCATGGTTCGGTAATAGCCAAGCTCGTACATGAGAACTCCTCTCCATATTTTCGAGCGAACGATTTGCCGGGAAAGGCAAGCGCCGGCCGGCCGCTGCCAAGGTGAAAAATCGAAAGGCATCACTCGTTCACGGCGGCGACCGCTTCTTTCCGGACTCTTGAGCGCCCCGCGCTATTGATGAACACCACCGATCCGACGATGATCGCCGACGCCGCCAGGATACGCGGGGTCAGCGGTTCCTGCGCGAACCGGTTTCCGAGGAACACCGCCACCAGCGGATTGACGTAGGCATAGGTCGAGACCAGAGGAATCGGCGCGTTTTGCAGGAGCCAGGCGTAGGCGACGAACCCGATCATCGAGCCGAACGCGATGAGATACGCCAATGCCAGCCACGAGTCGGCAGAAACCACGGAAAAGCTGAATCCCTTCAGTTCGCCGCAGCCGGCACTGACGGCCATCAGGGCCAAACCGCCGGTCAGCATTTCCGCGCCCGTGGTCATCAGGGCGGACTTCGGCAGGTCGGCGGTCTTGCCGTAGACCGAGCCGATCGCCCAGAGCAGGCCGGCGATGAGGAGCGCCGACACCCCGAACGGGTTGAGATGCAGGTCGCCGGAAAATTCCGAAGGGCCGACGAGCAGGTAAATTCCCGCGAAACCGATGGTCAAGCCGGCGATCACGCCGCCCGTCGGTCTGACGCCGTTCGGCCGGAGCGCATCGGCGATCACCATGAACATCGGCACCGCGCCGATGACGAGCGCCGCCACGCCCGAAGGGACGGTCTTTTCGGCCCAGGAGACCAGTCCGTTGCCGCCGAGCAGGAGCAGGATGCCGACGACGGCGGCCGACCGCCATTGCCGCCGCGTCGGCATGGCATCGCCCGCCGCGCGCCGCCAGATCAAAAGGATCGCGCCCGAAACGAGAAAGCGGAGTCCCGCCGACAGGAACGGCGGAAGGGTTTCCACCGCGAAACGGATGACCAGGTAGGTCGAACCCCAGACGAAATATACCGCCAGCAACGCGATCCAAATTTTCGTTTTCATTCCTCGAACGCCTGGATGACCTCGGATTCCGACTTGCCCGCCTCGATCCATTCCGCCATCGCCGGATGGCCGAGCACCGTGGCGATGTATTCCTCTCCGGCGGGACCGGCATCGAGCCGATAGGTGCGGAAGCGCAAGGCTACCGGCGCGTACATCGCGTCGGCGATGGTGAAGCGGCCGAACAGCCACGGGCCGCCGTTCGCGTACCGCTCGCGGCAGTCCCGCCAGATTTGGCCGATTCGGGCGATCTCCTTGTGGACGGCCTCGGGCAATACCTTGGCGGCGGCTGGCCGCCGGCAGTTCATGCTGCAATGGGTGCGCAAGGCCGGAAAGCCCGCGTGCATTTCCGCCGCGAGGGAACGCGCCATCGCCCGGTCGGACTTCGCTTCCGGCCATCCGCCGGTTTCCGGGAAGCGCTCGGCCAGGTATTCGAGTATGGCCAGGGAATCCCAGACGGCGACTCCGCCGTCCTCTCCCAATCGCAAACGGTCATCCGGGGAGCGCCCGGACGACCCTTCCAATCGCAAACGGGACGCCGGGGAGCACCCGCCGTCCCCTTCCACCAGCACGGGCACTTTTCCGGAGGGCGAATAAGCGGCGATGCGGCTTTGCGTATCGTCCCGGTACAGCGGAATCCGGACCTCTTCGAACGGAATTCCGTGGTGCTTCAGAAATAGCCAGGGCCTAAGCGACCAGGAGGAATAATTTTTGTTGCCGATGACCAGGGTCAAACTCATAAGGGACGATTCCTTTTCGATGAAAAAAGGGTTCAAACGGATGCGGAAGACCTGATCGAGCGGTTTCTGCCATGATCGGCGAAGTCGCCCAAAATCTCCGCGAGCAGGGCGATGCCCCGCTCGATGTTTTCCGGAGCCGCATGGCTGAAGTTCAAGCGCAAGGCCGGATAGCGGAGGCCGCCGCTAGGGAAGAACGGATCGCCCGGCATGAACGCCACGTCGCGCGCCAGCGCCGCCTGAAGCGCCGCCAGGGTATCGCACTCCGCGGTCAGGCGCAGCCAGAAGAACAGCCCGCCGGCCGGCGCCCGCCACTCGGCGATTCCCTCGAAATGGCGCAGCAGCGCGGTCTGCATCGCATCGCGCCGGTCCCCGTAGACGCGGATCATCCGCGCCATGTGATCGTCGAACCCGGCCGAATTCAGAAACCGCGCCAGCCACGCCTGGCCGATCCGGTTGGTGTGGAGGTCGCTGGACTGCTTGAGCCGGACCAGGCCGGAAAAAAGCGGCGGCGACGAGGCGAGATAGCCGACCCTGAGGCCCGGCGCGGCGATCTTGGAAAAGCTGCCGAGATAGACCCAGGGCGCCCGTTCCAGGTAGGCGCAGACCGGCGTCCGGTCGACCGGCCGGTAGGCGAGGTCCCGGTACGGATCGTCTTCGATCAGGGGCACGGCGGCCTCGTCCAGGACCCTGGCTATGGCGCGCCGGACGTCGTCCGTGTAGCAGCAGCCGGACGGGTTCTGGAAGGTCGGGATGAGGTAGACGAACGCCGGCCGGCGATAGGCTATGGCCCGGCGCAGGGCGTCCGGGTCGATGCCGTCGGCGGACAGCGGAAGACCGTGGAATTCCGCGCCGTACACCCCGAGAGCCTGAATCGTGGCGAGATAGGTCGGGGCTTCCAGCAATACTCTGGAACCTTCGTCGACGAACAGCTTCCCGACCAGATCGATGCCCTGCTGCGAGCCGGAGGTCACCAGCACCCGGTCGGCGCCGCAATCCATGCCCAAAGCGGACAGATTTTGCGCGATCAGGCTCCGCAAGGCAGGTTCGCCTTCGCTGGGACCGTATTGGCGGTAGTCGTCGGCGAGTCCGCCGAAATCCAGGGGCGGCATCAGTGCGTCCGCCGGCAATCCGCCGGCGAAGGAAATCACGCCGGGCCGCTGGGTGACTTGCAGGATATCCCGGATCAGGGAGCTGGTGAGCCGCTCGGCGCGGCGGGACAATCGGAGGGTCATGGATTCGTCGATTCCTCGGTAAAGGATGGAAGCAGAATTTCGCCTTGCAGGTATTTCACCGCCCGGCCCGAGATGAGGACGCGCTCGCCCCGGAGTTCGCATGCGAGTTCGCCGCCCCGGCTGGAGACCTGTCTGGCGGTGAAACGGGTCTTTCCGGTACGCGCCGCCCAATAAGTCGTCAAGAGACAATGCGCCGAGCCGGTCACCGGATCTTCCGGGATGCCGACACGGGGCGCGAACACGCGCGAAACGAAATCCACCTCCCGGCCCGGCGCCGTTACGACCACCCCCAGGGTGTCGAGCTTCGCCAATGCCGAAAAATCCGGCTGCAAGGAGCGGATATCCTCCTCGTCGGCAAACGCGCAAAGGTACAGGGCGCCGCGCAGGACTTCCAGCGGATTGCGGCCCAGTCCTTGGGCGAGGAGGTTCGGACAATCGGAGGTTTGTCCGTGACTCGCCGGAAAGTCCAGGGTCAAGAATTCATCCTCGCGGCTTACCCGGAGTTCGCCGCTGCGGCTGTCGAAAACGACCTCCCGCAACGCGGGCTCGATCTCCCGGAACACCACGTAGGCCGAAGCCAGGGTCGCATGGCCGCACAGGTCCACTTCCACTTTGGGCGTGAACCAGCGCAACCGGTAACGCCCGTTCCCGCCGACCAGGAAAGCGGTCTCGGAAAGATTGTTCTCCGCGGCGACGGATTGCAGAACCGAATCCTCCGGCCAGCGGTCGAGCACGCACACGGCGGCCGGATTGCCGCCGAACAGCCGGCCGGTGAACGCATCGATCTGGTAGATGGGAACGCGCATGGATTTTTCTCCTTATCGGATTTGCACCGTCAAAGACCGGGCATGCTCACGTAACCGGGCAAGGCTTGAATGCGCGCGAGCCATTCCCCGATGCGGGGGAAATCGTCCAGTGCGACGCCGCCCTCGGGAGCCAGCGCCACATACGGATAACAGGCGATGTCCGCAATGGTCGGGCCGTCGCCGGCAAGCCAGAGGTTGCGTTCGAGATGGTTTTCCATGATGCCCAATCCGGCCCTGCCAAGATCCTGGCACTGCGCCAGATCCCAGGGACGATTGAACCGGGTGACCGCCCGCGCCCGCGCAAGCCCGTACAGAATTTCGTTTTCGGACATCGCCAGCCATTGCATGACCCTCGCCATCGGTTCGGCCTCGATGGGCAGCCAGCGTCCGTCTCCGTACTTTCTGGCCAGATACGCCAGGATCGCCATGGAATCCCACACGACCGTGCCGGCATCGTCCAGCACCGGAACCTGGCCGCGCGGGTTCAGCGCCAGGAAGTCCGCCTGCTTATGTTCCCCCTTCATCAGATTGACGGGAACGGTCTCGCAGTTCACCCCCAGCAATGAGCAAAACAGCCGTATCTTGTAGCAATTGCCCGATAATTCCATGTCATAAAGCTTCATGATCGTTCCTCATTAGGATTTGAGTTTTCTTAGTTTCCAACCGGATTGAAGATCGAATGCGCGGGGTTTCGCGCTTGATGTCCGCTGGCTGATCCAGAGACTCGATACCACGACCGCCGCCACGCCGAGCAGCGAACCGGTCAACGGCTCGCCCAGCCACAACGCCGAGGCGCCCAGGGTCAAAAACGGCTGCAACAGCTGTATCTGGCCGATCCGCGCGATGCCGCCCAGGGCCAGCCCGCGATACCAGAGAAAAAACGCCAGGAACTGGCTGACCACGGCGACATAGGCGAACCCGGCCCAGGCTTCGGACGGCGCCGAGAGATCGGCGCGGGCCATGATCCAGCACAAAGGTCCCAGCAGCCACGGCGCCGCCAGCACCAGGGCCCAACTGATCACCTGCCAGCCTCCCAGATCGCGGGTCAGCCTGGCGCCCTCGGCATAGCCGAGCGCGGCCAGCAGGGAGGCCGCGAACAGCCAGAGATCGCCCAGGCGAAGGCTGCCGCCGCCCGCTTCGAGAGCGAACGCGAACACCGCGCCGGAGCCGCCCAGCGCCGCCATCCAGAAGCGTCCGGGCAGGCGTTCGCCCGCCAGCCAGGCGCCGAAAAAGGCGGTGGCCAGGGGCGTGACCGAAAGCGCGATGCTGCCGTGGGACGCCGGCAATTCCTGCATGGCCCAGGCGGAGAGCACCGGAAAGCCGACGATGACTCCCAACGCGACCGAGGCCAGGCCCCTGAGCTGATGCCGCCGCGGCCACGGCTGCCGGGTGGTCAGCAAGGCGATCGCCGCCAGTCCCGACGCGAACACGCCGCGCCCGAAAGCCACGAACCAGGGATCGAGATGCAGGACGGCGATCCGCGTCGCCGGCAAGGTCAGGCTGAAGCCGGCGATCCCTAAAAAGGCGAAAAGCCAACCCTGCCGTATCGTCGACCTGTTCGACTGCATGAGAACCGATTCCCCCGAGCGTGTTTTGTTTCCGCGATGGCCGTACAATAAAACGCCGGGTGCGGACAATACAGATACAGTTGACGATCGATCCGGCCAGCCTGTACCGGTCGCGGAGCCGTGACAATTTATCCTGGAAACAACAGTTGACCGCTCCGATGGACTTGAAAAGTCTTATGTATTTTGACTTCCACCCATTCTAGGATCATGAATTCCCTCAACATCGATCCCCACGACAGCCGCCCTCTGATCGAACAGATCGTGGCCGGCATCAAGCAGCGCGTCGACGAGCGCGCCTTGCGTCCCGGCACGCGTCTGCCGTCGATCCGGCGTTTCGCGGACGACCACCGGGTCAGCAAGTTCACCGTGGTCCAGGCGTTCGACCGCCTGGTGGCGATGGGCTATCTGAAATCGCGGCAGGGATCGGGGTTTTACGTGGCCCAGCGCTCGGAGTCCGGCGATGCCGCGAATCGATCGTGCCGGCTGGATCGCGCCATGGACGTGCTCTGGCTGCTCCGCAACGCCTTGCAGGAGCAGTCCCACATCGCCATGCCCGGCGCCGGCTGGCTGCCCGGCGAGTGGATGGACGGCGAAGGGATTCAGCGGAGTCTTCGCCTGCTCGCCCGCAAAAGCGGCGTCTATCTGACCGGCTACGGTTTGCCCGCCGGCTACGAGCCGCTGCGGTCTCTGCTGGCGCGGCGGCTCGAAGACCAGGGCATCGGCTGCTCTCCGCGGCAGATCGTCACCACCCGCGGAGCCACCCACGCCTTGGACCTGATCAGCCGGCTGTTCGTCAAACCCGGCGACGCCGTGCTGGTGGACGATCCCGGCTACTACACCCTGTTCGGCTACCTGAAGCTGTCGGGGGCGCGGCTGGTGGGCGTGCCCTGGACCACCCAGGGGCCGGACACCGCCGCGATGGAAAACCTGATCCGGGAGCACCGGCCCAAGGTGTTTTTCACCAATTCGCTTTTGCACAACCCGACCGGGGTCAGCATCGGCCAGCCGGTCGCCTACAGGGTGCTGCAACTGGCCGAGCGCTACGGCCTGATGATCGTGGAGGACGATATCTACGGCGATCTTCTCGCGGGACCGTCCACGCGCCTCGCGACGCTCGACCAACTGGAGCGGGTGCTGTTCGTCAGCAGTTTCTCGAAAACCGTTTCCGCGAGTCTCCGGGTCGGCTTCCTGGCCTGCAAGTACGAAATCGCCGAGAGCCTGACCGATCTCAAGCTCCTGACCAGCCTGACCACCTCGGAAATCGACGAGCGGCTGGTCTACGAACTCCTCACCGACGGCTATTACCGGAAGCACCTGGAAAAACTGCGCGTGCGCCTCCGCAAGGCGCGGGGCGAGGCCGTCAAGAACCTCGAAGGCAGCGGGCTGGAAATCTACCAGGACGCGGAGGACGGCATGTTCATCTGGGCGCGCCGCGACGCGTCCGAGAACGCCACGCATTTAGCCGCCGCGGCCGCCAAGCAGGGCATCATGCTGGCGCCGGGCGCCCTGTTCAGACCGCAGCAGGAAGCCTCGCCCTGGCTGCGCTTCAACGCCGCGGGCTGCGGGAATCCCGCCATATTCCGGTTCCTGGATGCCGAGCGCATCGACGGGGATTGACGAAACTGCCGGCGGCGCTGTGCGTGTTTTGGGAGCGATACGGCTTATCAAGCCGTCAGGCTGAGTACCGGCACGATCCGCGCGTGAATGCGAAGTCCCGGTTGTTAGGGAGCAGTACTCGGGTCGTACTCGATGGCGACCGGTGCGATCAGTCAGGCGATGGTACGGAGGAAGGGACGACGCCGATAGATAGAATAAGGCGGGCGCCGGGACTTCGCTTCGGAAGCGAGGGACCGGATCTTTTTCACCAGCCGGTGTCCTGTCACCGAGGATTAGCGGAATAATCATTCCATGCATTTCGATCTGCGCGATCTCGAACTGTTCGTCGCCGTAGCCGAGGCCGGCAGCATCGCCAAGGCGGCCGAGCGCTGCCATACCGTGGCTTCCGCCGTCAGCAAGCGGCTGTCCGATCTCGAAGCGGGGTACGGCACGGCGCTGCTGGTTAGGAGCAGCAAGGGCGTCGAGCCGACGCCGGCCGGCTTCGCCTTGCTCGCGCGCGCCCGCGCCGTCTTGCATCAGGCCGGGCAACTGGACCTTGAGCTGCGCGGCTATTCGGCGGGAATCCGGGGGCAGGTGCGGGTATTCGCGAACATCTCGGCCATCGTCGAATTCCTGCCTTCGGCGCTGGCCTCGTTTCTGTCGGCCCATCCGGAGATCCGAATACACCTGGAAGAGCATGTGAGCGGCGCCGTCGCACGGGCCGTCGCCGACAATCTCGCCGATTTGGGCATCGTGAGCGAGATGCCCGGCGAGGACGGGCTCACGATGATCCCGTTCCGCGAAGACGAACTGGTATTGATCGTCCGGCCGGATCATCCGCTGGCTTCGCGCGAGCGCGTCGATTTTCGCGACGCGCTGGATTCGGATTTCGTCGGGCTCCACAGCGACAGCGCCTTGCACTACCGCCTGCTTCGCGCCGCCGCCGATGCCGGCCGACCCCTCAATTTGCGGATACGCGTCACCAGCTTCGACGCCGTCTGCGCCATGGTGGCGGCGGGACTCGGCATCGGCGTGGTGCCGCGGGCCGCAACGACGCCTTATACCGCGTCGCTCGGACTGGTGCCGGTCGTCTTGAGCGACGGCTGGGCCAGGCGCCGGCTCCATCTCTGCGTCCGCTCGCTGGAGGGATTGTCCGCCGCGGCGAAGTTGCTGCTGGGCCATCTTGCCGGCAGCCCCCCTTGATCCGGGCCATCGCGGGACGCGATGGCGGCATCGCCAAACACCGTTTTTTCTCCGTTCGTTCTTTCGGCATTCTTGCCCGCACCTATTCACCATGAGGAGAAAAAACGATGTATCGCTGGAACCCGGAAGACTATGCCCGCCATTCGGCCGGCCAGGAAACGTGGGCGCGCGAGCTGTTGAGCGGCCTGGACCTGCGCCCGGACGACAGGGTGCTGGACATCGGCTGCGGCGACGGACGCATCACGGCGGAGTTGGCGAAGCGGGTGCCGTTCGGCGGCGCGGTCGGCGTCGATCTTTCGGAAGACATGATCCGCTATGCGGCAAAGCGGTTCCCGGCGCCGGATTACCCGAATCTCGAGTTTCGGCAGGCGGACGCCCGAGCGCTGCCTTTTTATGAAGAACTGATGTTACGCAGCCTTCAGCCGCGCGAGTTCGCTGAAGGCTTGCTGTATAGCTTTGACGTAGAGCTTGGCACGAAGCGCGAAATGGTTCAGCTTATGAGCCATCTTCAGACGTTCCAGCTTGAAC
>Ga0196981_1000234_pt1 | contig 34366 bp, 84 predicted proteins | sample S3_2013CmetaG_FD_155462 | JGI IMG/M metagenome (GOLD analysis project Ga0196981, IMG submission 155462) | Soil microbial communities from Anza Borrego desert, Southern California, United States - S3_20-13C | ecosystem: Environmental > Terrestrial > Soil > Desert | place: USA: California... | reverse complement strand
AAAATGGTCCTAAATCTTCCATGATCGCAATATACGGGGCGCGGATGTTCCGCAATTCCTTTGGTAACTTAAAAAAATCTTGATTAATTAAAGTAATAATAACACGAAAAGAGTTACTCTCTTTGACAATATTACCCGCGCGGTCAAGCATAATATATTGTGAATAATATTTTAACCAAGGTGGGTTTAATTTATTATCAAACTCAAATTCTACAATATTTTCTTGAGTTATGATTAATATTTTGTAGTTGTAGTTTTCCAACTTGAGAAATCCACGATACGATCGATAATCGATGGGATATTTGTTCATTGCGTTAATCCTTCCGCGCGGGTGGCAGATTTCAAATCATCCATTGTAGCGATAAACGGCGCGCGCTGTCGTTGGATTTCAAAAGGTAATTTAAAGAAATCCTGATTAATTAATTTAATAATTAAACGAAAAGAATATTTTTCTTGAACAATTTGACCAGAATGACAATCTATAACAATATATTCTTTAAAAGAGTCTAGCCAAGTCAAACCGTTGTCAAAACAATATTCTACCGTATTATATATATCATGCGTTACTAAAACCTTATATTTAAACCCGAAATTATTGTAGCAACGGTATGTCTTTGGATATTCATTCATCCGCGCGGTAACCTTTCAAATATATTAAATGAGTCTTTTCTAATACGTTTAAGATCATTAAGATTTTGAATAAATTTTTCTCCGCTATGATTTCGTGCGTTGTCGTGTCGATCAAGACCCCCGCCGAAAAACGTTGCCCCGCCGAAAAACGTTGGTTTTCTGCGCGCGTAATTGGGAAAAGATAGTTTATATTTGAATAATGATATGTGATATTCAACGAATCATCGCTATCATCTAAAACAATACTTTGAATGCTTCCCGAGATATTAGGGGGTGAACTAATTTTCAAATGATATTTCATATATGATCAAAAAGGAGCCGCCGGGCATCGTCCATTTCTTGCCCCCTGATGATTTTTATTATGATATGTGCAAAAATCCACCGCGTTCGTGATTCTGAGCGGCGGGTAATCCGCCGATGTTGGTAAACTATCCGGCAGGTTTGCCACCTTCGACAAGAAAATAATTATTAATAAACTAACAATAAAAAAGGTCATAAGTATTCGCATTGACCTTTTGTAAAGAAAAACCGCGCGGGCGTCAAGTCTTTTTTTAGACGATTGTTAACCCTTCCCTTCGACTTTGGCGATTACCGCTCGGGCTGAATCGAGAAACATTCCGCTATCAGGAACGCGCCCGATGATCTTCTGAACCGCTTCGTTCCAATTTTCGATGGAAGCAACCAAACGTTTCAGTTCAGCCAACAGCTCCGTATTTTGCTCTCGCAGACGTTTAATCTCATCGGCTTTTGTCATAAATAATTTTAGATAGCGTAGTCTACCGCGCGGGGAGTAATTTGCTCTTCATGTTCTAAAAAGAATCTTAGGGATGCTTTAATACTTTCATTTTTTAATTCAAATTCGCGATCCACGCCATCGATCGACAAATTAAAAAGGAAATTGTAAGATTTCCATGTGCCATAATCTTGTAAAATAATATAACGATATGTATGCCCTTCTAAACTGAGACGATCGTCCGCTAAGCGATGAACGGGAGCAAAAGCGCGGGGTCTACCGCCGATCTGTTCCACGCGCCAGCCGCGCGCCAACCATTCCTTTCCTATATCATCATTTAAAATTTCTTCTAACGTAGGTTCACCAACTGAGATAGTATCCCGCCGCCCATCTTTAATAATATCTTGTAAATAGGTGAAATCGATACACCCGTTACCACTCGCATAACAGGAGAGTATCCGTTTCCCGACAAGCATGGTTTGTTTTTTCATTTGGCGTAAACCTTACTGAAAAGTGATCGGGGCGTCAAGTATTTTCCGCGCGGCTATTCCCATTTATTCCGCCCGGTTTTCCGCCGGGCTTTTCGGTAAATCATCTAATTTTGCCATATTAATTTCCTTTATATTTAGATTTAATTCCAGATATTTTCCCTTTTGTTGTTGAGTAAGTCTCGCGATCAACTTGAGATAATTACGCTCGGCAATAATTTTTCCGGTTTCAGTCTCAAAAAGCACGAATTCCTCATACACAGAGTAATTATATGGTAATCCGACACGTTTATAGACAAATGATCCGGAATTTGGATTACTTATAGTAAATAATAAAGTATATTGTTTTATTATATTTTTAAGCATATAATCTTTCGTCCTCTTCTGGATCGAAACTATACTCGCGCGGCCGGGTTTCCCATTTCCGCAAAGTTTCCTTATGCCGGGCAATTCTATTAGTTAATTGATCTTTTTCTCTTAATTCTTTAACAAAGGTTTCGTACGCCGCCGCTTCATCATTCGTCATGCGGTAGACGGACAATGCCACTCCGTAGTTTTGAATCAACCAATCATAACCTATTTCAATATGCCACTCCGCGCGCTGGATCGTTTTCCAACGTCCGCCAGTATACCGGCTTTTATTACCATGACCGACCCGCCGGGGACCTTCATTCCCATTAACAATCTTAATAAGATCATATCGATTTCCGCGCGCAAGGTGTCTTATTCTTTCCAAGGCAAAATTTGGTAATTGCATATTCGGGGATCAGATTAAATCCGTCGTTCGCGCGGTGTCAAGTGTTTTTTTAATCGCCGTTTACCGTTATTCCCTCTACCGCCGCTTGCACATAGATACGGAAACTATTACTTTCTGAGAAAAATTTTCCTTTTCGAAAGGCGATATGTGGTTCCGTCCAATTCTCAAGGTCATAATATTTAAACTTATAACAATTCAATTTCCCAAGATGGATAAAATAAATTTTATACACGGGTCGTGAATAACGTAAAGATTTAAACTTAAATTTCTTTGTTCGTTTCTTCGTTCGTTTCTTCATTTGTTTTTCTAATTGCCCAATGAATCGCCATAGAATCCCATCTCCCGCCGGTTGGCGTCTTCAGATCAACCCATAAAGCCGCAAAACGCGCCATCAAATAAGCGCGTAAATAACCGTTACATTCGCGAGTCCAAACTTCTTTACTTCTTCCATAATAAACCTTTAGCACGCAAGCCACCCATTTACCCCCTTTTGGCGCGGGCATATCCTTAAAAAATCTGGGCATCATTTTTTATCCTTTCCTCTATTCCGCGCGGCTGTAATTTCGGCGGCAACAAATGTATTAAATTATTATTAATCAAAAAACTTATAACCTTTAAATAATTATTGTATAAAACAACTGATTCTGTTTGTATGTCCCAAATAACAAAAGTGTGTTTTGAACCCCGCCAATGATCGACCTGAATGGACGTAAAATTAGATAGGAGTGCTTCTTCGCCTTTTTCAAATTCAATCTGATAAATAATGATACCACTAAAAGGTTTCATCTCTTAATCGTTTTCAACCTTGCGTGCGCAGTTTTCGGCGCGGTTTTAATTTTAAACGATTGTAAATTACGACTCATACTAATGACGTTAGTATATTCGATACAATCAGGTACCCAACTGCATGAATGAATATAGGCTTGTTCTTTTACTATCCTTAATAACATCTTTAATTCGTTGTCGCTCGCAACGATCTTCCGCGCCGCACAATCAATTAAAATAGATTCCGAAAAGGGTTTACCTTCTATAAACCAATGGGGCGCGTAGTCTTTCCAATAGAAAACAAGACGGTTTGTAAAAGTAAAAACATGAAGATATTTTACGTGCTTCGGCGTTGCGATCCAAAGTAAATCTAAATTATTCATTCGACTCTTTTATATATCTTTATACGCGTCGCAATTAATGAATGCTTTATAAGCAGCGCAATTATATAAAACCATAAATAATCGAAGACTGTTTTTACCGTTATCTTGTAAAATGGTCCCGGCGCGATTAATTGCGATCAATGGCATAGTATTGCCATAAAACGAATATATATAATCAAAATAAATACGAAATTCATCAGGCGAACTATATTCGTGCTGCCAAATCACTAAGACTTTATGGAACTTAGGCTCAAATGATATTTTTTGTAGTATTTTCATTTTCCGCGCGGATAAACTTTTTGCTAAATTCGCTCGTGTAAAAACTACTTAACAATCGAAGAGAGTTTATGTTGTTATCATACATAATTTTCCGGGTTCTATCAATTATGATCAAAGGGATATGACGATGCGTATAAAGGTCCAACGGGTACTGTTCATAACAATAAAGAAAAATTTGAGAACTAATCTCGGTGTTTTGCCAAATCATGATAAATTCGGTTTTGCCGTCTTCAAAATCGTTTAAAAGTACGATGTGCATTTTTCTATCTCCGATTCTACGATTCGGACGAGCGTAGTCAAGTCTTTTCCGCGCGGATAAAATCTTTATATTCTTTACTATTATAAAGAGCGACTAAAATTCTGAGACTGTTTTTATTATTATCTTGTAAAATTTTCCCATTTCGGTCGATCGCTATTAAAGGAATAGTTTTATCGAAGGGATCAAGATGGAATGAATAATAATTATAATACAAAACGTCATCATGATGGGGTGTATCTAACATATACGCCACCAATATAGTATGTCTCCCGGAGTCAAAGGACCAATTTTGTGATATTTTCATTTTCCGCGCGCGGCAGATCATCCGGACACGCCAGTCTGATCGTATAATCCTTCCGGTTTTGTCTTTGAATTTCCCATAGTTTTTTAATTTCTTGTAGTTGCCATTGCCAACACACTCGGGCAATTAATCGAAGATAATTCTTTTCGGAAATAATTTCGCCCGTTTCTGAATTAAACTTTACAAACTCGTCAGCGTCTGTAAACTGCCACGGTAGTAAAAAGTAATTGTCATCAGAAGTTATCTTATAAACGTGCTCATTAAATCGATATAAAAGAACAAGCATTTAGTTCGCCCCCCGTCACCGCGCCGCGCGGAATTTCTTGTATTGCTCGGAAGTATAAAGTAAAACAAACAATCTAAAACTATTGTTATTATTATCTTGTATTATATTACCATTTCTATCAACCCCCACTAAGGGAAGATCATCACGAAAAGGACCCCGACCCCGATTACTATAATAATTTATTCTATAACTTCCCTCAAAGTTATATATCACCATAATACTATGATGTTTAGGATCAAAAGCCTGTATTTCGTGCAACGATATGCGTTCATTCATATCAACCCGCGCGGAATTTTTCATAATTCTTACTAGAAAAAAGTAAAGCCAACAATCTTAAACTATCAATTCCGTTATCTTGTATTATTTTACCCGTTCTATCCACCACTAATAAAGGAACGTCATCACGAAAGTGCGGTAGGACTGGGTAATACGAGATACAATAGGAAATATCGTAATCGGACTTCCAAATAACTATAAAATTATCCCACTCGGGCACAAAAATCATTGATTCGGGCAATTTCATTTCGTCTAAAGAACGGAATAACCAAAAACTTTCTTCGGCGCGGGTGGCGCGGACGGATGTAAAGGTTCGACTTTCCGCCCGTTCATTCGCTCCAAAAAGAGAAATGCCGCCGATTTTCCTACTGCCGCCCGGATGGCATCAGCATGTTCGGGGCTTTCCGCGCGGGCGATCCTCTTTTCCGCCCGGCGCAACTCCGCCCGGGCTTTCGTGATTAGACGTTGGGTTAACTTATGCTGAAAAGATCGTTGCATATATCTCATGTTCTTTGACCATTTTTACCTTATCCGCGCGCGGCCGTCAAGTAAATTTTGCGCGGAAAAATTAACGGGCTAAACCGATAAATAGTTTAACCCGTTTCAAAAGCAACCCATCTCGGGTATCTAAAATATAAATATCATAACAAGATTATACAAATATATCGCGCTCCCCATCGCGGGGATGCTAATCAATTTCGTTTCCGGGCGGGTCTTTGTTCATTTGTTTCGATCCTACGTGATTATTCTATTCGCGTCAACACTTTTTTTAAAAAGCGGCGGACTCCCCCGAAAGGAAAATCCGCCGCCGGTTCCCCCCGCGTACTCAGGTAATCATAAAACGTTTTAACAACATCATTCTCGATTGATATGTCGGAAAATAGGTTTTGTCGATAATCGCCTTTTGATTTAATCTATTTAATTCCGCGACGACAACGGTAATAACTCGTAAATCTTTCAACATTAAATTCCAACAATATCGGGAAAACTTCGTCGGTTTACCGATGCATAAGCATACAACCGCGCGGGAATTACGCCAACGAAAATTGGGAAATCTTCGATGATACTTACGAATAATCTTATTGGGGAAAAATTGAATAGTAAGATATTTCTTTTTTCTCATTTTTCATATTTTCTAACGATTATCTTACTCGTTTAGTGTCTTCGCGTCAAGTCTTTTCCGCCGCTATTCGTCACTTTCCCGCGCCGTCAGTTCCGCATTGGTCCTCCAATCGCTTAACGACATTAAACATCCCGCCACGGACATTGCGAACGCTCCAATATCCAAAAATAATTCTTGGATACTCCCGGGGAGTAAGTTACTGCCAAAGTAAGTCGTATACGAACGATTAAAGACCACCGCTAATATCAGCAAAATCCATCCTAAAAGATTCGTCATATCAGAGCTTTTTACTGCTTCAATCTTCTTCTGTCAAGTCTTTTTTTTTGCTCCGTTTTATCCCGCATGATTAGTAGCCAAATTTTTAAGGAATTTTTTGAGTGCATTACTTCACCAGCTCGGTTCAATAAAAGATATTCGTTCAAATTTGGAAAATGCTCAGACAAAAAGCCGTTTCCAACAACATCACCTTTGACGGATGTTTTTCGATAGATGCCGTCCCCATCTTTCCAATATAAAACAAATGGATCGTTTTTATTATAATATGTTGTGACTAAATTCATTTATGTTATCTCGTATAGCGCCCAACTATACAAACTCTCGAATAAAAACATTTTTCCGCCGCCCGCGTTTTCCTTCGCAATACGCAACCAAATTCGTAAAGAATTACGTTCTCCAATCTTTTCCCGCCGCGCGGTCAAGTAAATTTCGGGCGGTTCAACTTAAATTTCGCCAACGCCACTTGTCTACGAAATTCATCCATTTCCATAATCTCTTCTAATTCGCGGCGGCTAATATCATGAATTTTAAAATATCTTTTTAAAACGCGATATATTTTAGAACTTTCATTAAAAGGAATATAATCTTTTGGATTTGGAGTAATACTTAAATCAGACGACGAAAACGATGATGATCGAAAGGTAAAAGAGGTTTGATAACTTTGAATCCACCTTACATTAGGATACCACATGTTTACAAATTTAACTACTCCTTCCCAACTCTCATAATAAGAAAGTTTTTCCTTCTCTTTTAAGACATTTGTGAAACGCCAATAGTAAACCTTCCACGGAACCTCCGGCGGCTTATTTGGTTTCAGTTTTGAAAAGAAGAATTCCTCTTGTATTTTTTTATAATCCCTCTTCTTTGAGCTGCGCGATCTTCACCGCGCGGCGGAATGGATCAAGTTTCAAAAGATCGATTAAAACAAAAGTATTAACATTCTTTTTTAAACCGAAAGATTTCAATACTGATTCATAAGTATCTGTATAGTAAGTAGTACGCGTTTGTAAATTAGCAAGCGTTTGTAAATTATTAATTATAATTCTTGTTTCTGGACTGGGATCAATACGATAATCATTTCCTAAATATTCTGTGCGTAAATGTCCATTATGCTCAATCCATTCCGCGCCGGGACACAGTTCTTCGGCGTGTTTCTCAATTTCGGACCACGATCCGAATGTTATCCCCCCTAGGTCAGACAAAAATACCCAAAACAATACCTCATAATCCGTTCGGGGCGGGGTAATCATTTTCAAATAGGGAGTGAACCCCCGATTTCAGAATTAAATGGTGGAGATTCGAATATCGTTTTCAGGATAAAATCCTTTGGGGAAATATCCCCACTTGATTAAGGTTTTAACACTTATTTTATCCACTTTATCAAGAACAAAGGGCGGCGCGCCGAGTAACTTAGCAAACACTTTCTTTTGTTTATTAAATTTAGAATCCGGGCGATGGGCGTCTTTCCCCGCCCGATTATGCTGATTGCGTAATTTTCTCTGCTCGTTTCTCTGTTTTTTGGTCATGATCAACCCTCAAATCGAGACTTCTTCGTCCGCGAAATTTTCCAGTTTATCATTCAATATCAGGGGCGGCCGCGCGGCGTTGCGCCGTGTTCCCCAATTCACATTTAAAAATGTTTCTTCCGGAATGTTATTAAATTCTAATTCTGCTAATTCGTATGCCTGTTTGAGAGCCTCCGCGCGGGCGAATTTATGCACCGCTTTCCCGAGATTCCGCCCCGATTGTCGATAAAAACGAACGAGACTTTCTTCGATTTCGTCAACGTGCCAATCCGCGCGGGCATCAATAAATCTTTTTTTATTCACCGAGACAAACTGAAAACTTTCTGGATTTCCGAAATTGCCGACTGTCAAATCGTCGCCGTATCGCATGGCATCCCGGCAGCCGCGCGGGGTGGAAATGATCCGCGCATTCCACAGGAAATTCAGGTAGGAAATGATTTCCTCTTGCGTATCGCCCGAAATTCCGAAGGAATAATAGGAACCGGTAATTCTTTGTTTAATAATCTTAAGCATAGGTGTCATTTTTTAATGGTTTTGGTGTCTGTTGACGATTAAACCCAAAACTGAGACAACCGTCAACAAAAAATTTCAGGATATTTTCGGGGGTATTTTCAGGGATATCCGTTTCGTTCAATAACCCACGAAACGAGCAAACACAAAGAAACAAATATTATAAAGTCCCACATACATTCTGCGGTAATGTTACGTCGGCAACGTAAACCCTCAAGGGGTCTTTTTGTTTGATTATTTCATTATTGGATAAATCTATTAAAATAAATGAGATTCCATTTTCATCGAATTTATGCATTTGACGCCAATAACTATAATTAATTTTATTAATAAAATCCTTATAGTCTTTATAGGTGGGTTCTGTGACGTACCATTTCAAAAGATATTTTGCCATAATATTCTCCGGGGAAGCGTTAGATCAGCCGCAATAACCTTGAGAGCGTCCTTTTCGTCAATTATTTCATTACTAGACAAATCTATTAGGATGAAAGCTATTCCATTAGCCGGGAATGGACGCAATTTTCTCAGATATGAATAATTAATTACATTTTGAACGTCTTTATACCATATTAATGTTCGATCTACGACATACCACTTTAATAAGTAATTTGCATCCATAAAAAAGAAAGAAGCGGCGGACTCCGTTAAAATCCGCCGCCTCCAACTACTCATGCAACCAACCAACAAAAGGTTACAGTGAAAAACATATTACCTTTCCGCCCGGCTGTCAACCGCTTTTTTGATCCAATTCTTATTGTTACACAGAAGATGCCCAACAGAATGAATGATGGTGATGCTCATAGGGTTCGATTAGGATTAGGTATAAATCTCTCTACACCCGGCTCACCTTCACAGTCACAATCCCCAGTGCCGGGCGCGAAGCCTTGAGGCGTGCGACAGTAGCGACAGATGGGATTGTTCTGCTTGTGCCATATAGCCCACTCATACACAGAGTTGAAGCCATCGGATTGGGCTTCGTGCAGATAGTATTCGTTCGTGCCGACTGGGTGGGGGTTGCTCATATCTTTACGGAACGACGAGAACGCCCGTCGGTTTCGTTGGATTTTTCCCATTTAAAAAATATCGATCGACAATTGGCGATGTTCCTAAACTATTAGATATATACGCGGAAAACGTATAGTCAGTAACGGGGATCATCGGAAGGATATACGGACTTTGCGCCACAACGTTCGTGAAAGAACCTAAGATGGAAGACCTCACTAAAAAGTAATTTGTTGTATCATAATCTCTTAAATTACTTAATGTTGTAAAAGAAATGGCTACATCGTGCCAGAATCCATTCGTATATCGGGCGGGACGAACGTTAAAAACGGAGAGCGACGGAAATCCGGGTAACACTCTGATCGTCATTGATTTAGAAAATTCAAATGAAGCGCTATTATTCGCGCGGCACATATAGGCAGCGGTATCGTTAGTACTGAGATTGGAAAAAACAAGCGTCGCGTTTGTTGCGCCCACGATCTCTAAACCGTTTTTATACCATTTATACCCGATCGGCGGCGAACCGGTAGCTGTGACGAATAACGTCGTCCCCGAACCAACGGCAAACGTTCCGGTGGAGGGGCTTTGACCAACAATCGTTACTTTCGTTAGTTGTCCCGGTTTTAAATAACTAATAACTTCGCTCGGGGCGGAAGTTAGAAAACTCTGGTTGTAGGCAACTACGTAAAAGTAATACATGACCCCCGGCTGAAGCGTAAGGGTGAGATTTGTAGTTGTAGAAGGGACAGACCCCACTTGTGCCCAAGAAGCTAGAACAGCAGGATCAGCACTATTTGTAGACGAATAGACTACATAACCTGCTAAATCCGTTTCTGTATTAGGGTTCCAAACAAGTGTTTCCGCGCGGGGGGAGAAAGTTAATAAAATAAGAGTTAATAAAGTGAGAATACGTTTCATTTATCCTATCTTATTAGAATTCGCTCGCTTTGTAAACCCTTTTATTTCACCAAGATTCTTCCTCTTCGTTATTCTCTTCCTTTAACGGTTGGACGAATTTATCACATTGTTTTATGAATTCTTCTTCACCAAGATTTTTCAGGGCGGCTAAAGCGACCGTCCGCCGAAAATTATCAGTTGCTAGAATACGTAATATTAAACTTTGAGGAAAGTTTCTACTTACTTTTAAAAATTCGCGCACCGGGTTAAAACGCCCCGGCGGATAAGAATATTCTTTCTCTTCTAAGATCGCTCTTGAAATCCCGGGCGACACCGAATATTTCTTCCCCATAAAACGGCAAACCCAATGTTCGCCCCCGTGGCCGAACTGATCAAAATCCGGCAATCCTTTAATTTTTTCAATAACTTCATCATAAGAAAGTTTCGCGCGCCATAATAAAATACCATCTTTTTCGACCTGATAATTATAATAAATCGGCTGATGCCTGTCGTCCTTATTACTTCTACTAAACATAATATTTAACAAGAGCAACTGAAGAAACAACCTTCACCCCGTTTACCCGTTATTTTTTCGAAATGTTCCCAAAACTCGGGATCAAGTCTCTCCCCTTCTAAAAGCGGACCGAGATTCAGAAAGTCTTGGCGCTCTACATATTTCCGCGCGCCGTCCATTAAGGTCTCATAATCCATCCCCAAAGATTCGGCGTAGTTTTCGATCCACGCTTGCGACAATGACATGGGCGGCGCTATCGGCGCGGCCGGATTGTCCGGAAACGCCGGATGCGACCATTCGTGACGCATATTAGTCACTGTTTTCACGTAAAGAAACATATAGAATTGTTCGCCCGGCTTCACTCTCTTCGTTAAAAATGGGTCCACAATTCCCGCGTATTCCACTTCGGTATCATCATTTGTGACTCTATTGGTCCCCGGAATGACACCAATATGCTCGCCCGGTTTAAGACCTACCGCCGCAATGACGGGGGCTAACGCGAAATGAATAGCGTCCCGATGATGCTGTCCAACTAAAATTTCTCCGATCTTTGGTTCACTCATTGGTTTTTTCTTTTTTTTTGATTTTTGTGATCTATTCTTTTGTTAACAACGCCTTCGCATCCTTATAGGCTTTCCTTCTTAAATCACTTATTTGTTCATTAGTAGTTGTTTTAATTTCTTCTAATTTCTGTTTGATTTTCCGCCCGGTTGCGGCTGGAACAATCTTAACAGGTGTAAAATAAGAACCACGTCCAAATTCCGTCGTCTCTACTGATCCATCGTCAGCCATTTTGGAAATCTCGCCACCGAGAAAATAGGGCGGCTGATCGTATTCCCAAAAAGCGTATAATTTGTCATTCATTTTTATTTAAATTTTAAAACACTTAATACATCAATCCCCAACTCATACCGCAACGCCGCTTCAATAAGGGTCGGATTTAATACGGTCACTTTTCTTTTCGCCCGCCGGGCTTTTAAACACACGGTTTTACGAAAATCTGAAGTGAGAATCTCGTAAACCTTATGCGGCGTCAAGCTTTTTCCTGCACCTAAATACTCACTCATTAGTTCTGTTGTTGTTCTTAAACAATCGTGTTCCTCCGGATCAAAACGTTTAACAAACAAATCGGCGATCTGATCCAAACTTTGTTCACAAATGGTATATCCGTAAGCGTAAACCATGACTGGCGTTCTAAACCATTTTAAGCGGCACGTCAAGTATTTTTTTGGCGGTAATATTCGTCAGGACGATAAGGATAACTTCTGTCGAATTCATTCGCACCATATAAGCCCCAATAATTAATGGGATAATTCCCCGCCGCATAGATTGCTAATAACCTTTTTTCGAATATGATTTCGTTAGTTTGTAAATGTAAAACAACCGCCGCAAACTTATCACCCAATTCAGGAGAAAGATCGAAGTCTTTACCCCAATCGATAATATTAAGATAATTAATCCTTGCCCACCCGTATTTACCACCGTCTTTGATTAAGAATTTGTAACGAATTACGGGCGTATGTATTATCGGTTGTGGCTCTTCAACTGTCGCGCGGATCATGTTTTTTCAAATTTATTCAAATCTTTTGATAATTTTGTTAAAGGAATGGCTTCGAGCAACACGACTCCATTAAACTCATGATCATCGCGTAACCCGGCGTATCTGCCCGCCGCTTTAGGATTTTGATTAAATCCTTTATAAACTTCCAAGGTTTCATCATCTAAATTAATGATATACGCCCATTCGCAAAATAAAGAATCACTTAAAAAACCGGCGCTGTCAATCATATACCCGGATTCTAAATGCTCTTCGATCTGACCTTGTATATTCCGTAACAAAACATACCACTCCGACGGTAACTTACTTGAGACGGTAATATCCGTATATTTTGCTAATTTTTTAATCTCTTCGGTAGTGGGCGGGTTTTTATCCGTGACAAGTTTCAGCCGCGCGACTTTTTCTTTCGCGCCGGGTATATCCCGCGCGATCTTTCGGGCGGCTTTAAGTATCTCATTGCCTAACCCGCTTGGGTAAGAATCAAAATGATTGTAAGTAATATAATCCTTTTGATTAAGTCTGAATCCGTATGCTCCGCGTGTTCCCATGATTTTAGTTCCTTCGTTATTTGATTTTTTAATTTTTATCTACTACACAATCCCAAAAAACGAACGGGCGCAACCGCCATCATTACTTGCAAACGAAAAGTATTCTTTTCGTTAATAATTTCGCGCCGCTCAATATCATATAAAATAAATCCAAATAAAAATTCTTTATAAAAAGCTAGTAATTGATCTTCCCAAGTTACCGTTGGTAAATGATCTATAATAGTAACATCGATTGGATTCTGCGCAAAAATCCAACGATATTTAGCTCCACTCCCGTATGGAAATTTGTCAGAATACATCTTGCACAATCATCTTAATCTCTTTCCGCGCGGTGTCAAGTGTTTTTTTGGCGGTAATACGCGTCCGGCCGATAGGGGAACGAACTTAAATACGCGAAATTATCAATGTAGGCATAAAAACCAATATAATTAATAGGTAAAATACATTCCGCCGCGATGATTTTTAACAAGTTACGACTATGAACGATCTCTCCGGTTTTTAAATTGATAACCACCGAAGCGGAACCGGGAACATCGCCCAACTCGGGTGATTCCGCATAGTTGTCGTCCCAATCAATCACATTAACACGACCGAGTCTTGAAGACCCAAATCTGTCAGACTTAGATACTATTATATACTTGTAACGATAGAGGGGGTCAATTTTGGGGTCAATTTTGTGTTCGGTGTGGCTCATATCGCAACAATATTTACATTTTTCTCAGCCGCGTCAAGTATTTTTTTCGCGGTAATATGAATCGGGATAATAAACGACCATATCCCTTCTAAGATGATTTAACTTAGAATAAAAACCCAAATAATGAACAGGTAAAACACATGTAGCCACAATGATTTTTAATAAATTTTGACCACGAACAATCTCGCCCGTTTTTAAATTAATAACAACCCAAGTAGGGTAATCGGTCATTGGATTTTCGTAGTCGGCGTCCCAATCGACAACATTAATATGATCGACTTTCGCATGATACCATTCGGGGTCCTCATGCGATATCATATATTTAAGACGATAACACGGGAATGGCCCGTACTTACTGGTCATTTTGGTAACCGGGGTTTTCAAAACGAAACGTCCAAAGCTTTTGTTGTGGAATTGACTGCTTTATTAACCGCGCGGGCAGCCACTAAATCATAAACTAATTCTGGAATAGTGTTATATTCAATAATGGGAAAAATAAAACCGACTTTGCTCGGCGCGGAATTATGTTTAAAAATATCATCCCATACTTTCCGCCGCGCCGCCCAATCTTCATCAGAGATTTCCGGCGGCCGATCGGTCTGATTCTGATAATGGAAATCGGAAAATCCACGCAACCATCGGTCGAAATTAGGAATTGAATCTAACCCAAAAAATTGGACGTAAATATTATTTTTGTGAATGTAAACAACCGCCGATGAATTAAAATTTAATGAATTATTATATCGCAATAGGAGAATTCGTCGCAATTCTTCAATTATAACTCTTGCATTAAAATTAGGAGGAAGTAATTTTCCTAATTCGGACATAAAATGAGCTTTCGCTCGTTCACGAATTTTGTCCAGCCGACTTTTTACCTTTGGTAAATCGGTTAAACTGCCGTTCCACTTATATGCGTTATAAATTTTCGTGCTCATAGAATTTCTTTACTCATTTAATTCTTTCTGATAGTTTTCTGCATCAATTCTTTCCCATATCTTTCTGCATCGTTTACAATCGACGCGATTTGGCTCATGGTATTCCTTCGCCGATCCCGCCGGAATCCGAACCCCGCAAAGGGTCTTTTCCGCCGAAGAATTAGCAAAATGCGTTTTTGAATAAACCGGTAAACCAGTTTCTTCGTTAAAAGAATACCATTGTAGAACCGTTAATTCGTTTTTCATTTTCGCCAGATAAACCGCCGTGCGAAATTCGCAACTTAAAATCTTTTTTAATTTATTAATATGATCCAATGAAAAAGACGACTCCAATCCCAAACCCCTAGAAAGAACGGGAATCGTAACATCGAAAAGATAGGGGACCAATAAAATAAAATCAACATTTTTTAAAAAAGCTTTACGCACTCGTTTAAACTGCGGCGTCATCATACCATCGTGAGAATCATCCTACTAAACTCACCGGCGCGTGTCAAGTATTTTCCGCGCGGATAACCTTTATTTCTTTTACAAAGAAATTACAAACTCCCTAAACACGTTATGCCAAGAGTAATTTCAGCCACAACAACTCTTAACATCCCGCTTTCTTTGATAACCGTCCCCGTTTGATTATTAATAATATAAAAATATTTCGTATCAAGATTAGGAATGAGTCTCGAATAATCCTCTTTCCAATACACCTTGTAAACTTGCTCTTTTTTAATTAGCCCAGAAGTCCGGGCGGCTATATATTTTAAAGTATATTTGTATTTTTTATGGTCTTCCATTTTTTCTTGTCTTTAAAATAATTTGCTAAAACAATCTGCGCCCGCAAGTCCCGATCGATAAGCTCTTTCAACCGTGTAACATGGGAGCGATTAAAAATCACTTTTAAGCCGAAATATGACGAAAGATAAGGAATGGTTGAATCGAACATACCCGGACAGCCATAAATAATAGAAAACTCAGTAGTAAAACGTACTACTTTTTCTTCAAATTTCTTTTTTTCTCGTTTAGTCATTTTTTTAGCGTTCCGCGCGGCTTCTCTTTACCGCCAAACAAACCTGAACTTTGAAGTCACAAGATAAAATATTTCTCAGTTTTTTAACAGATAATTCCGAATAAGAAACTTTTAACCCTAAATAATTACATAAAAAGGGTATACACGTTTGCCGCTCGCAAAGAATAGTCTCATAATTCCTTAGAAAATATTCCTTATAAATATCAAAGTCATCTTCACTCATAAGCCGCGCCGATTTTCTTCTTTTAGTCGTTTTCGCGCTAAACAAACCTGTATTCTAAAATCTGACGATAAAATATTTTTTAATTTTTTAATATGGGATTTCGTATAAGAGGTTTTTAATCCTAAATAATCGTTTAGCTTCCCCAAAGTCCTTACCCACGAGAACGAGAGCGGATGATTGAGATACGAATTATAATTATATAAAAATAAAACCCGATTAAATTCAAATTCTTTCTCACTCATCGGCTCGATCCTAAACGCCTTTGGAGGTTACGTCAAGTCTTTTCCGCGCGGCTTTCTTCGCCGCTAAACAAACCGCCATTCTTAGTTCGCAAGATAAAATATTCCTCAACTTTTCAATATGTTCTCTTGTATAAGAAGTTTTTAATCCCAAATAGCTCGAAAGAAAAGGGATAGTCGTGTTCCACGCCTTCGGATTAGTTATAATTGCCTCATAAGCTTCCAAAAAAAGGTTTTTGAAATTTAAAAATAAATCGTTATCCATGTAAAAAAAATGCCGCCCGGACATAGCGCATCCGAGCGGCGATATAATGTTTTAGTAGGGCTGTTTTAGCTATACCGAAATGAATGCTATCATTCACATTAGCTTAATACCGGTGTCATACCGTTAGACTTCGGGGTACAACGAAAATCTCCTTTTTGCAAACGTGATTGTCGTTGGCTACCCCGGCTAGAATTGAACTAGCTCCCCCGGATTGGTTTGAATTGATACTTCATCTCAGTTTCCTACTATAGTTGAGCCTTCGGGTAATAGCTTAATATTTAGTTTGAACTTAACCGCCTGCGAGCGGGATGTTACCCTGAGCCTTTCGAATTGTCAGGCGGTGTCGCCCGACTTAACCCGAAAATTGTTTAAAAAATTCTCTTTATTCACCATTAAAGACGAATTCCAAAAGTTGTTTACCGATTTTCTTTTCTGGATCGGTTGGTGTTTCGTTTGCTCTCGATCGGGCCGACCGAACGGCGCGGGCAACCATTTCGATACGAGAGAGTATATCTGCTTTTTCCGCCGGAGTCAACATCGCGGACCATTCATTTTCGGTTATTTTACCGACGATCACATCTTTGTCAATAACTTCTGTCTGCGCGGGATGTTCCTTCGTCGCCTGATAACGGATCAAAACATCTTTAATCTTCTTCGTTCGGTTCTTTGTGATTTCGCGCGCGATATAACACCCGGATTGTTCATCGCGGGTAAATCCCTTTGCTGGATCAAGCGTTGGAATGGTATTAACTAAATCATGAATATCTTTAACACGCTTTTCCAATTCGAGAAGCGCCGTCGCCGGAACTTGTTTTAAAAGAATTTTTCCAGTTTCTAAGACAACATCCGCGCGGGCTTCCGTGTTCGCTTCAGCCACTTGATAAGAAGCGTCCAAAGACTTGGCAAGAATCGGAGTAATCCATTCTAGTTCTTTTCGAACCGTGGTCTGAATATCCGATTGTTCCTCTATCACTGGTTGAGCATTTTCCTCAATCGGGGTAAAAACTACCCTTTTTTGACAAAAATGATGACGTTTTTTCTCGAACGTATTCGCGAGATCAAGGCGAACTTTAGTCGCTTGATTCTCAAGATTTGTTTCGACGGCGAGCAATTCGTGTAATTTAGGCATGTTTAACTTAACAATTTAATTTGAGATTGAGCAACTATTCTAAATCTTTTCGGACTGGCGTCAACTGTAAAAAATTTTCATTCCGATACAACATTAGTGTGAAAATTGTCGAAAGAACCGGAACTGTAAAAAACAGTGACAACAAAACTAAGACCGTTATCAGAAAACTCCCATTGGCTTGATACAACAGGATCAAATGACCGGGAAAAAGACAGAGCGCATACGTAAAACATCGAAATTGACGTTTAAAATAATATCCAAATAGTTCTAGAATAACGTAAAAATAATATTCGAATGATATTAAAAAACGATTAAAATAATATCTAAGTAATCTCATAAATATGAACGTAATTAAAATCGGCGAATTTGTAAAATAATGGTTTAGAAACATCCACCCCGCGCGATATTAATAACGCGGCAAAGGTAATCTGATCCATCATTTCAAACGAATCGCGAAAGATCGACGTGACGTATTTCATCAATTGATTATCGGTATTTGACAGCTAATTCTAAAGCCGCGCGGAATTCAGCCACGCGCTTCTTAACTTTAATCTTTTCTCTTAATTTAATTAAAAATATAGTCTTCCGAAAATCGTCGTGCGGCATGGATAACCAATCGTCAAGGATAATAAGTCTAGTTTCTTCTTTACTAAATCCCAACTTTCGGAATTTAATATCAAGAAATTCCTCCAAACGTAACTGAACGTTTGTTTCAATTAATTCTTCCGTCATTCTTTAATAATTTTACGTCGATCTATTTTTAAAACCATTTTGATACGATCACGAAAAGTCACGGCCGCTTCTGCTTGTTCGATGAGTTTGAAACATTCCGCGCGGACGTATTCTTGAGAACGGATAATGCCTCCCGCAAAAAGATTCACACTTGTAAATACTAATTCCGGATCGGGCGCGTCACCCGAATGCCCGCAATCAAAACCTACTAAATAATTATTTTTGATCAAAGGATCGTCATCATCAAAAGTAACGTCGCCGTGAACATCAATATCAAATAAATCAACGCCCGGCGCAGTCCAAGGATGACCCGGCGGCAAAGAAACATAACCGCATCTAAACCCCAGATCAGAATGAGTAATATAATAAGTATAATCCAAATGCCGCCCGGTTTCCAAAATGTTTTTTAAAACGCCGGACATAAATTTTCTTTATGGTTTTTACTTTTAATATGGGCGAGTAGAACCGCGCGGCGGAAATCATCCAGCGCTAATAATTTCCTATAAGTATTAATATCAGTCGTTTTCGGTAATCTCCACACTCTTCTTAATGCGTTTAAAACATAATAATTATCAACAACACGCTCGACTAACTCCTTCTCGTCCAAACACGCACAAATAGATATATCTTTAGACGTATGAATAATCCTCACATAGTCCGGCGATTGGCGCTCTACGTACCAACCCCGCCATCCCCTTCGTTTTGCATACCATCGAATAAATTCCCACCGATGACGTAAAGTTTCAGTCATGGCGCTGTTTATATATATTTGTAATATATAGTATATACTACCGGTGGGCGGCTCAACCGGTAAATCTTCACAAGATTCAAATAAATCCGTTTTCATGTGCCGCGCTGGCCGTCCACTTTTTCGACCAATTCCGCCGTATACTTGTCTATTTCCCGCCGAACTTTTTCAAGTTTTTTCTGCGCGATTTTCAACTTGCGGGACCAACGCGTTTGCTCCGCCATGAGTTGATCCAGTTTGAATTTCTCGGATGACTTGTAAATTTGTCGGACCACCCGGCGGAAACTCTTTGGTTTTTCCGTTTTTTCAATATTTCCCGTTATCATGGTCCGAACAGATTAAAAGATTCGTCTTTAAATGTCAAGCATTTTTTGGCGCGGGTATATAAATTTTCTGTATGTATCGCTGGAAAATAAATTCGCCAACAATCGTAACGAATCGATTCCATGATCCCTGATGATTTGACCATTCTTGTTTAAGATAATCAGGGGGGTTGCCTTATCAAGTAGAATGCTGTCAGTGAGAAATGTGAACACTACATATTTGTCGGTAAAATAGGAATAATAACAAAAAATATAATCATCCGATGAGTTAAAAAATATCTCTCTCATTTGGTCCGCTTTTCCGAATTAACGTAAAACCGCGCAGCCGAAGTGTAGCGAGAAAAGCCCAACCTTTTTCATCTAATTTAAAATTAAAATAAAAGCCGCGCGGACGACCCTCTAAAACAAAATATCTTAAATCTTCTTTGTTCTTAAATCCAGTAACACCGACTGACGGATTATAAAATGTTGCTATAAAAGAACCATCAGTACAAAAATCTAACATCTCTTCAATATCCGCGCGGCTATCGGTATAAAAATGAATAGATGTATAACCAACCGTGCAGCTATTATCCGGCCATGTGACGTTTGTGAGCATTAATAATTTCGAAAATACTTCTTAATTCCAAGCTATCGTATAAAACTTCGGCGGTTTTTGTATCTATAACCCGCGCGGCACGAGTCCATTCATTCCAACATGATCCGAATAAGAGATTTGGAATTTCCCAAATTGATTAATAAATTCAATTTTATACCGATTACGCATTTATTTTTTCAGTCTTCCGCGCGGATTTGGCATATCGATAGGTAAAATTTTTGCATTTATTATTTATTAATTCTACTAATATACGAAAACCGTTATGATTTAAAAGAATTTCGTGGGTATCTTGATCTAAAACAAGCACTTCGGCATTTCTCAACCAACCCGTCATAGCAAACTTTTCATTACTTGTACAATGTGCATGAATCGTAAAAGGCACACGCAACTCATTATATCTCCGAAGAACAACGAACTGTTTCACTTTAAGCTTGCTTTCCATACCAACAGGCGGAAAGAATCTTTCTCTGTTATTATTTTATTATTTCGATCGTAAACAATATAAGATTGGAATATTTTCTGTATATCGGATATTGTTCTAAAATGTTCAATGTTTCCTTTATGAAAACCGGTAGCTTTTACCCAACCGTAGTAAGTATACGGCGGCATATTTCCCAACTGACTTAATAATTGCGCGCCGGACATTATTAATCAAAAGGATTACTCTTTCCTTCGTAACAACTTGCGCGCGGGGTTTGTTCGGGTAATTGTCTCATTTATTTCCCTTTATAAATATCTGGTGTTGACCAATCGTGTCATGGGAAACGCGAACGATCTCTCCCTTTTCCACCAAGTAATCCAAAGCGGCTAATAACATCCATGAATCGCCCGAACAATTTTTCCAAACTTTATCAGCCCGGAACGCCCCGGCTTCGTTCAATAGGTCTAGGGCATTATCCCGGACCTGTATGAGCAACTTAAGCCCATTTTCTGTAAAAAGTTTTGGCCGTTCTTTTTGATAATTATACATCTTTTTAATCCTGTTCAATTACTTCGTAAATACTCGGCGGCGCGATCATACTTTTCCGTTTCCCCAAATTGGGAAAACGAGTTTTATAAAGCAACTTTTCCGCCTCTTCTCTATTCGCCGCGCGGGTTTCAAATTCCTTCTCTCTGCCCCCGAACGTATATCTTACGATCCAATTCTTCATTGAGAGAAAGGTTTAAAGTGTTTCAGATCGAATGTCAAGTCTTTTTCTTTCTCCGCGATCTTTTTCGCAACCCAGACCCGAAAACGAAAATCATCGGCGTTGACCTCTTTAATGATCTTTCCGGTGGGGCGTTCTAATAAAATGCCCCGAACCATCTGCCGCGCAACCCAATAATATGAAAATTTTTGTATTGGATTCCCAAAAGACGGTTTTTGTTCCTCTTCGAATTCAGATGGCGAATAAACAGCCTTCGTATAACGAACTATCTCTATATATCCAGAAGAATCGGTAAAAGTATCAGTAAGATGCTGTTCAATAAATATCCTGTATAGCCGCGCGGTCATTTTTTATTTTTACCTATGTATATTTTAGCTAATTTTTCAGCTCTTTCGTTCGTTTGCGAACGTTCCGCATAATACTTTTTAGACCATTCGTCCTGATCCATTGTCTTTCTGACCGCCGTTAGCTCAATTCTGGATAATAAATTTTCAATTTCCCAAGCCGCGCGGTCGATTACTAGTTCCATAAAAATCCGGCGAACGTCATCAATAGAAATTTTTCTAACCGTATGATCATTAACCAAATTTTTTACATTATAAAAACCATCTTTTCTTTTTTTAATATCTAAACCCATAAAAGCTTATTTTTTAACTATTTTCTTAGTTTTTTCTTTTTGCGGTTCGCTTTTCTAATATTTCTTGTTCTCTTTTTTTGTAGAAATTGAGCAATTCGAACTTCGAATCTAAAATCAAAAGGCTTGCTGTCTTCCGCAACAGTCTTTCTCGTATGAAGATCAAGAACACGAAACTTTTTTACGCGACCGCGCCACCAGAATTTCCCATCAGGATAATGTTTTATAGAATCATGATAACCATACCATACTTCGAAAACATCATTTTCATATAAAATAAATTGAATGCTTCGATATTTCATTCGGCGCGGAACTTCGCTTTTTGAAAGCATCATTTTTTCCGCCGCCTTCGTCTTTCTCGTTGTCGTTTTAATCGCGCTTCTCTTTTCATCCAGAAATCCGCAATTAAAACTTCAAACCGAAAATTAAATGGATTTTTATCTTCTGTAAGAATTTCTTTCGTCGCAACATCAAGAACCCGGATTTTTCGATTACTAAACGAATAAAACCACGGTGGTCTCGCTGGATCATAATAAGAAAAAAATGTTATTAATTTATTATTATTTTCGGAAGAAAAACGAAATTCAACATATCTCCGCGCGGCCGATCTCATGTTTTATCGAAATTTTTTCTAAACCGCTTTTTACTAAGCCGACGGCGTGGTTTGTAAGGGACCTCTTTTTCTTCCCCATTTTTTTCTTTTTTCGTTTCTTTCTCTGTTTCTTCTTTTTCTATATTTACTCTAACAAGTCCATGAGCCGGACATAAGCCGTCTTCGTTCAACGCTCGCCCGCAAATTTCCTTCGGTTCTTCCCATTCGCCGCGCCGTTTTAACTCTTTTACCATTGCGTTATAAACGATTTGGCGAAATTCGTCTTTAAATTTCGGCGGCTGTTTGATATAAGCGATTGGACATTTATTACAATCTTTTTTTATACTTTCTTTATCAATAGATAAATTATATTCACTATAAAGACCGATCTGCCAGCGGAATAAAGGTTGTTCCCGGTAGTATAAACCGATCGTTTTAATTGCTCCTTTATCAATCCGCCGCTTTTCAAAAATCGCCGCGCGGCTTTTAATTTCTATCAATTTATCAATAAAAACCGTTCCATCCATCGTTTTAACGCGGACATTCTTATAAAGATATTGATGTAAACGGCTCAATTGTAAAATATCCCTTTACCTTCCCCGTAGTCATCTACTGTCATCTACACGCGCCAGTCCGTCGTCCCCGCAGTTATCGACAACGTTTTCCCCTATTTAACATCGTCGAGCGCCTTTCCGCAGTCGCAACGGTCCGATTATGCCCGCTCCGCAGTCCGATTGATCAGCCCGCTACCCGCAGTTTCACTTACGTTATCGATGACTTCGGGGGCCAAGGCATAAGCCTATATCCCCAACTCTTAATGGCGTTCCGCGAGACTCTTTGGAGCGTAAAACTACCAAGAGGTAATCGCGCCATGCACGGCGGTAGCATGTAATTTATTCACGATCCAACTATAATCTTTTTCTACTGGACCGTCAAATAAAAAAATCGGCGGCGTCACAAAATACCTTAGCTTTTTTCTGATTCACCGCCGATCTCGCGCTTTATCCCATATCTACACGCGTAGCAGGGAGCGCTAAAATGGAAATTTAAAACGTTTTAAACTTTAAAAACACCCTCCGAAACAATTTTAAGTAGTTTACTCCGCTTCAATCAACCCGGCGTCCTGTTTTTTCCAAAAATCTACAACTTCGGGCCAATCGGCCATCGCGTGACGATAGGTAAGGATGATCGGTTCCCCACATTCGCATTTAACAGATCGATTTGTGGATCGCATCTGCCCCAATTTTTCGAACAATTCGCAATCTTCTCCATAAGTTTCAATCACCGGCATTTGACCCTGACCGGTTCGAACACACTTAGGATCGGCACAACGTTCGATGATCCAATGTTTCCATCGTGTGGGATATTTTTCAGTGGTTTTCATTTGTTCTCACGATACCGATTTATAGCATCAGTGTCAAGTCTTTTCCCGGCCGCTCTTTTTTCGTCCAATCCATTTTTCGTAAAGGATTACTCAAGGGCGCATTTTTCTCGTATTCTCGCCAATGATTCAACATTAAACTCGCTTTCGAGACGAAATTGCGAATAACTTCTTCTATTTTATCTCTTAACATTTTCCGCGCGGCTTCTACGGCATCTTCTTTACAAACGATATAATAATTTAACTGATCGATATCCGCTCTAAAACTCTGTTGAATTACAAGTAGATCATTTTTATCAAATCGTCTAAAATAAGGTAAAAAAGTCGTATTTCCTACTGGCGACTCCAAATCAAATAAATAATTAGTTTTAGTTTCCCGCGCTAAATAAGTCTGTATTTGAGATTTAATGCCCTTTTCTGAGTATACACTGATCGATAAAAGGACAAGTCGCGTCCGATCCCCTTGTTTATCCGTCTGATTCGTTGACTTCTTCATCATATTTTTCTTTCTTTTTATTATCTTCCCCGGGCGTTCGTTCAAAAATAAAATCGCCATCGTATCCCGAACCAAAAGCAGTATAAGATTTCCCGTCCTTATCCTGAAAATTCAACCACCAATCGTATTGCCAGCCGTTCGTTTCCCAACTGATTTGTTTAAATCCGCGCGAATGCATGTAATCATGGATCATCCGGGGGAAAATAAGATGGGATTTGAATATTTTCTTTTTCCCTTTTAAAACCTGTTCCACCCCTTCTTTCATCTCCGCGCGGACTAGTTCTAAATTTTTCTTCATGTTAAATTAACCTCATCCAACCCTAATAATTTAATAATATCAATTGGAATAAAAGCTTTATGCCCGCGCCGAATGATTTCGGACATGATCGGTCGAACGCATTTTCCCAACTCTTCAGGCGGCCGATTTGCCACATAGACCATTTCTTCGATCGTCCATTCCCGCCAATCCCGGGCGTCTTGAAAGATTTTCGTTAATTGAAGGTGACAGCGGGCGTTAAAAGCCGTCGGATAAAGTTTACCCTCTCGTTTGGGCGTATTTCTTTCTATTTTTGCCATTGGAACCGCTGAAATATTTGGAATTGTTTTCTCTAATTTTGTTGTAGAATTAGAAATATCAGAAGTTTTTAAAGATTTTAAAGTTTTCCGCCGAAAAGCATGTTTTTCTTGTGTGTCTAAGAATTCTTTCCATGCCGTTTCGGTCATACTTCGCCCGCCAATAATTGTTTTTGAACCTTTTCCTGAAGTTTTTCCATCCCTAACTTATGAATCGTGGTAGCAACCGCCGCATCTATCTCAGCTTTACCTTCCACAATCTTTTTATCCATCATTTCGTCAAATTGATCATAAACAAAAGGAATATTGTCCTTTAAATGTGTCTCGATATGTTGTAACTTACGCCCCAATTCCTCTCTCTCCTTTTTTGTTAATTTACTATCATATATTTTGCATTGGAGCGACTCCAATAGTTCAAAAGTCTCTTTGAAAGTCCCCTTTATATCCGCGCGGAAATCCTCTTTTTCTTTTTCTAAATCATCCTGTTTAGGGCAACGTTCCATTCGTTTATCTTTTACTTGTAGAATGGTGCAAGGAACGCCGCTACCACAGTTCATTGAAGTTAATAATTCAACAAATTGCGCGGGCGAAAACTCAACATAACAAATATTGTCACCTGCTCTATACCACTTCTCGCTTAAATGTCGTTGGACCGCGCCGGAGTTAATTTCTAAACGTATAGTATTATTACATTTCACCCCGCAACCAAAAAGATGATCACGGTCCCCGTTTATCCGGTGAAACGAAGCCATTCCATAACTTTCGTGTGTCTGCCAGTCATCAGTCATTTTTTATAAATATAGTTTTTTAATTCTTAATTTTGATCCCGGCGGAATTCGACCGCGCCGAATCCATGCCACCGAAATGAGATTCTATTTTCATCCATAACCGAGAGAGAACCGGTCACCCAACCATTGCGGCGGAATTCCCGCTGGGCAATCCGCCCGGAACCGAAACCGCTGCAAAGATCAGCAACAAACGTAACCTCCCCCGCCGGAACAAACTCATTATCAGAGGTAATCTTTTCCGCCCGAACATGCGTTCCTTGTTGGGTTATTTTGATAGTTTGCTGAACGGAGGGATAGTTCCCAATCCATTCGCCGGACAAATCCACGTTCAATTTCATTGAACACTCATTATTGGACTTTTTAAAGTTTTGACAAGCATTTTTTTACCCCTTTTTAAACGGGAGGTAGAACATATCCGTCATGATATTTGGACGATAATCAATAGGGCTTCCGTTTGGACCCGTAATTTTCAACAATCTTTGAATTAAACGATAGACAACGCAAACCCGCAGTTACTTAACAATAATATCTTTGCTTTCGAGACCGTATCACTGTCGCCCCGCAGTATTCCACCCGTGGGACGAACAGCCCGCAGGCAGCACAAACATTGTAATTATGAAAATATTTATCCCCGCAGTAACTACAATATCGTTGATAACTTCGGGAGCCCCCGAGCTTCAACTGGGGGTTTTTGCCGCAGTAACTACAAACATTGTTGATAACTTCGGGGGCCGAAGCGTAACCGCTTTATCCCCAACTCTTGGTTCGGCGTTCCGCGAGACCCTTGGGGCGTAAAGCCTTCAAGGGGTAATCGCGCCATGCCTGACGGTGGCATATATTTAATTTTCATACCTGTTCCTGCGATAGCGTCGCCTGACTTTTATCAGAATCTTCGCTCTCGCAAAATTCTATTCCGGCAGCTTGAGTTTTGTTCCTTAACGTTTCCCGAAACTCAAACCATTGGAAGGATGGAAAATAACTCCTTTCCGCATCTTTGTAAAGGATTTTTTTGCATCTTCCGCGAATTGCTTTGCCGATCACATGCGCGGCCGCTTCATGCCGAAACGATAACATTCGATCATGAAACTTATTTTTCGCCCGCGTCATCGCGTCCAAAATCTGCTGATATCGTTTTCCCTGTCGCGTCTCGAATTTTAGGTCTTCCGATAGACGATGGATACGGTTCTGATGCTCGATAATCCACTTTCGAACATGATCCGCGTTTTCGCGCCAAATTTCTTTATTAAATTGTTGTAAAACTAAGAAACTATCCGGCGCGGTGGTAACTTCCAACGTATTTTCAAATTTCCGTTCTACCACTGGAAACTTCGCCACTATTTTAACAACATAATTATAATGAACGCTCTCGCCGCCACCCGGCGCGGAGTGTCCCCGCGCGCCGATCCGATTATCACTATGGTTTGCGACTTCTCGGAAAATATCCAACTGGCATTGTTTTGCCGTCCCATCTATAATTTGGGCGAATTCTTTGATTTGCCGGATAAAACCCGGACCCGCCCGCAGACGAAGCGTAAACCATACGCCCCGCAACCGAACCTTAACGACCGGCGCTTTTTCTGTATCTGATAACCATTCACACTTATAACTAACCGCTGGAATCGAATAAGGAAAAGGAAAACGATAGCGCGGTAAGGATATTGCGCCGCGCCAAATTACATCCCGCCGCCGCTTTTTGTAATTCCCTTGGACGGTGTTCAAAACCGCCACCACCGATTGCGCATCCATCGTCGGACAAACCTGTCGCGCGAACGGATAAAGGTAAAAAGGACTTCCCTTCTTATTAGCCGGGGTGGGCGGCAGTTTTTGCATTTCGGGCGTTCGAACCACGTCCGCTTTTGCCATCTCTGTCACGGCCCAATTCGCAAGGCGCGTCGAATCTTGCCAACATAAATCTAAAGTTTCCCGCAAGTTTTTCCACTCGCAACCGATCGGTCCGGCTACTCGAAATGTGATAGCTTTAATCGTCATTGATAGACCTACTTTAACAAGTTTTGCCGCGCGGTCAAGTATTTTTCGGCGGAAATTCTTTCAAAACTCCACTTTTCGATCCTCATTCGTCATTATGATTTCCAAAGATATAAGTTCTTCAAAGTAACCACAATAGGGCACGCTTATTTGATAATTTACGTTATTATCTAATAATAAAATCACCGAAAATTCTGAATATTTAGGCACAAACCAAGGCTTTTGTTTCGCCGCGTCAATAATAATTTGGCTCTTTTTTTCAGCCTCTTTGTCCCAATAACTACCCCTGTCATTCTTCGCCTGATAGTATTCGTAATGCTCCTTTAATCGACGGAGATTTTCCTTGGCTAATTCTATATCTTTATTGTTTAATCCGAAAACGGTGAATGTTTCCTCCGGCGGATTGAATGAATCGGATGTGGTATAGATGGCTTTAATGTTATACATTTTATTTTAAAATATCAGGAAATGCTAAATAATCAATAATTTCTTTTTCATTTACTTCTAAAATCCGATACCGCTCTTTTTTATTATTAACTATAGAAATTTGGATGCGGGAAATAGCTTCATTCCGCGCGAGAGTTTCGGTCGAAAATTGAATTAACCCGGGCGACATCCAAGTCTGGGTTTCAAAGTTAAATCTTTGTAGCAGATAATACATCGTCATCAGAAAAAATTATTGTTATTTTCCCAGATTTATCGAAACTAATCGAGAAAACGGCGCGCGGATTTTTAAAAATCTCCTTTTTTAAAGTATGAACTAGTAACAATCGAAAAGAATCTTTTCCTTGGCGCGCGATAGCTAACGAATCACGATGCATAACTAAAAAATTTTCTGTATCTGACCACATCATAGTCGTCTGGTAATCCTTGCACGTATTAATCATATAAACATCACGCATCTTTGTTTCGAAAACAAAAATAAACGGATCGGAAGGCGTATACCACTTAGATCGATCGAATGACATCATAATAGCACTTTCAATCCGGATTCATTACTACTTACTTCAAAATGGCGCGGCGGATTGAGAAATAGTTCTTTATTTAAAAGATAAACAATATATAAACGAAAGGAGTTCGTTCCTTGTTGAATAACTTCGGAGTCTCCAGACGATTCATCGCTGATCACGGAAAAATTCGGCGGCGGATTAAGGAAAAGTTCTTTTTTAAGAATATAAACTAACGTTAGTCGAAATGAATCTCTTCCAGATTTTACTATTTCGGCCGACGCTCGGTCTATCAGGAGAAAATTAGTATGAGTATCATTGCCGTCCCACCATGTAATAACGTCTTCGTCATCCGGATACGTCCCTATACGAAAAGTATCACAATAGAAAAAAACAATAATAAATCGGTGAGTGTAATTATACCAACTACTACGAAGAAATGTCATCATGAAAATTAGTTCCCAATAACGAACTGCTTCGGCGGGTTCAAAAAACGGTCTTTATTTGTAATATAAGCAATCAATAAACGAAATGATTCGCTTTAAAACTTCGGATGACGCGCGATCGATAATTAAAAAACGTCCTTATCCTTATCGAACCCCTTTAAAAACGATTCTAAGTCTTGAAAAGTGGCTATAAAAAATTTATCATGTGAATTAGAAAAAATAATTATATAAGGTTGTGAAACATTATACCAACTCATTCGGGAAAAGGTTATCATAAAGTTGGTTCCGCCCGATAAACGAACTGTTTCGGCGGATTTAAAAAAGCCTCTTTATTTAAAAGATAAACGATATACAAACGAAATGATCCTTTTCCGTCGTCTCGAACTTCGGACGACACCCGATCGATGATTAAAAAATTTTCATGAGAGTTTCTCCACCATTGTGGTAATCTATCATTTTGATAACTACCTATTAAATAAATATTCAAGTTATTGAACTGAAAAATTATAATATAACGATCATTGGGGTTATACCATTTAGTCCGTATGAATTCCATGTTTTTTTAAAGAAACTGGCGGGGCGGCAAGATTTTCACTCACTTTTTATACCATCTCGGTTTAACGCATCAATTCAAATGCTTCTACACTTCGCAGTCTTCGGGTTTATTACGTAATTATTAACCGAACTTACGTCATGCTGTACCCCATTAAAAATATAATAGCGCGAATCTCTCTGATCCTTTCCGTCCTATACTTATAGCTAATTATATAGGAATTTACCGATTCCAACTGTACTCGATTGCCAGTCGGTTTTTGTAAACTTACCGCCCCACCGAGCGATAACTAGTGTTAGCGAGACTTACACTTACGCGGCTCGCGCGCTATAAAAAATTTAATAATCTAAAACTGAAACACCGAACGCTCTTAAATCCATCGAATTTAATAAATAAATTTCGTCTTCATCGGTGTGTTCCGCCAAAAATCGAAATCCCGCCGCCGCCTCTTTATGGTTATGCGCTTTCGCGTTCATACCTTTAATATTTGAAAAGGATGATTCGTCGCTTATATCGTCAAGGTCCTCAAGTTCTTGCTTCATCGTTTCTTTAGACCGCTCGTAGGCTAATTGCTTTGCTTCATGATATTCGGCGCGCTTTAAATATAAAGATTTTAATTCTTTGCCGCTGACTTTCGCTCGTATTCCTTCGATCATTTTTTTTCTTTCTCTTTTAAACAACTATTACAAACGAGATTTGACTCAACAAATATTACTTCCGTCAAAGAATATTCCTTATGGCAAATAGAACAAGTTTCTTTAGTCGCATCGACGGGGACTCCTGTTAACGGGACGGTATACTCTCCTATTTTAACTTCTGCATGTTTTTTCACGTTTTTTTACCGCCAGTTTGATCGTCCGCCGAAAGTCATCTAATTCAATTAGTTCTAAAAACTCATCCGGGGTGAATTCTTCTATATTAAAACCCCATTCTTCACAGAGACTCGCCGCGTTCACCCACGTCTTAAATTTACGACTAAAATAATACCCGTTAAAAGGAACCCATTCCGGCTCGTTTGGTATCATACCCTAAACCAAATCCTAAACTTTTTCCGGCGCGGCGTCAAGATTTTTTCCGCGCGGAGACTCTTTTCCGCTTTCCTTTTCCATTTCTTTTTTCTTTCTATAATTTGTTAAATATCTCTGCATGTAATTCGGGTGATTCGCTTGCCAACGTTTGCTTCTTTCGTTGGCTTTATCGGCGCATTTCTGGCACATCTTTTTGCCGGGGCGCGCGGGGTCCGAACAAGTAGCGCATAAGCCTTCGGCAACACGTTTGAGTTGCCATCGGCGTTGCCGACTAATCGTTTTTTCTCCAACTTCTTTATTATTTTGTTCCAGTACCATTGCATTCATCACAAATTGTAGCCTTTGGAAACGCCGGAATTCGTCCTGTTCCATTGCATCTATTACAGCGCGGCGGTTGTAAATCTGAAAAATACTTGCTTTTGAAGCCGTCGTCAATCTCGGGAAGCTTGCAAATCAACACCCCGCCCACGTAATCTTCAAAAACTGATAAAATCATCGCTTCGACAACCCGCCAGTCACAACCGGCGCGATCGGAAGCGAATTTGTAAGGAATACCCAATGTATAAGGATGCGCCGAAATCAAGAGTAACCGATCTTTGGCTCTTTCTAAACTTTCGTAAATCGCTTCGTAATTTCCCTGTCGTTTCGCCGGGGCATATTCAAATTGTCCATAACAATTAATAATTAATCGAATGGGGTCTTTCGGATTTCGGACGTGAGCCCAAGAAATTAATCCTAATTTGTTATCATCTCCTTTAATTGTTTTGCGATCAGCGTCGTAAGCCTCCGGGTAAAACTCCCGGATCGATTTAGCGATGCCAGCCCCCATAACGCATTGGCAATTCGCGCAATGCGCAATCGCTTGAACCGGCGCGGAGAATATATTTCCTCTATAATAATTAATCATTTCTCTTTGTTAAGATTTCACTCCTAACGTCTCCCACAACTTTTTTATTTGTTTCTTTGTAACGTTATATTCTTCAGGAAATTCAACGCTACTACTACACATAAAAATAACATCTTGATATTTATCATAAATCGTTTGTAAATAGTCCGGGTTTACTGGCGGGGAACGTCTTTCTAACACGTCCTTTCCCGCCGCTTTGATCAAATGGTCTAACGGAGATCGTAAAATTACCATCCTCACAACCCAAAATAACCGTGCAATTTTTCATTTCTTATTTTTCAGCGCGGACAAAACAACTTGCGAGCGAAATTCGTCTAATGTCCTAAATTCACCATCTTGTAATGGCTCATTTCGTGGCGCGATATTAATCGATTTGATCCTCATTATCGATTAAGGGAATTTCCTTTTTCATTGTTTTGCGTCTTTTTTTAAATTCTTTAATACCTTCCGCGCGGCATTAACCTTTTTATAATCAAAATGATAAACCGAAACTGCATCTATATTACCGTAAATTTCTTCAGAAAAATAACAACTATCCAATGCTTTTTCTAAGATTTTATAATCTTTTAAAGAAATTGTCATATCGGATTTCATTCAGTGGTCTTTGTTTTTCGACATACAAATAGTCTTTTCTAAAATAGATACGCAATCCATCCATTCCGGCGATCGATTCGCCCGGACAACAAACAAACGAAATAGATTGCCGCCGGATTTAACGACGGTCTTATCGGATACACGGACGACTTCATAATCATATTCGCTCCCGTCAAACCGAAGGGCATTTACATTATCACTTATTAAATATCGACAACGATACACTCCCTTAAAAGCACCCTTTGGATAATAGAATTCGAACAAATATTTATTTTCATCGGACATAAAATAACCGAACCCTTTTCTAATAGCCATTTAAGCCTTTGAAATAATATCTAAATATATTAGATACTTATTTACAAATCGATCGAAATACTCAATACCCTGAGTAAATCGATCCAAATCCGTCCGGGGATATTCGTTTGTCCGCCGATTTACGTATTGCCATAACGCATCGTAGAAAAGCCACCGCCGATAGCGCGCGGAAACCGCTCCAAGAATTGTTACGGAATATATGTTTAAAATCTCAAGCATTAACCAACACCGGTTCAATCCAAATTACCTTGTGCTCTCGCTCGGCGGCCGCGATTTCATTACCGCCAATATCATAACGCGGACCAAAGACTTGGCGTCTGTAATGCCCGCGCCGGAAATGCGATCTTAAAGTCGCGCCGATACATCCCTCCCTTGTTTTCCCCTCCGTTTTCAATACGTAACCCCTTCCTATAACATTTGCACTCCACAATTCATCTTGGTTCTTTGCTGGATTTTTATCATTAACTTTACATTTTCGAACTATTTGTCCCATCTCGATATGTTCCGGGCGGGAAATCATAGCTAAAACCAATAAAACCGTTAATTTTAACGCTTTATCACTGATTCTTTTATCCTCTTCGGGGGAAAGTCCATCTTTTCCTACAATCGATTCCGCAAAATCATCTGTAAAAAACGGTCGAGTATTTATCAATTCGGATAATGTTCTATCCATTGGATAAATTCCGCCGAAATCGGTCGGAAAGTGCCTATTCGCGAAAACAGGATAATGAAACCCAATTTCATCTTTTGTTATTTCCGCGTCCGTTAATGGACCCAAATTATAAACGCCTTTAGGAATGCGTGCGATCGACAACCACGGCACTGGTAACCCGAAAATTTCCACCGACATTTTATACGGCAGACAAAATACCATCGCTTCAAACGGCCATTTTAGCTGATTAAAATAAAAATCGCCGGAAATATCCGTATTCGCAACCGCTTTCAACAATTCGGGATGAACGAAAAAAGTTGGGACTTTATATTTGATTAATTGTTTAACGCATAAATCAACGCCCCCAACCACATGATTCCGCGCGTTATACCCGGTGGTTGAAAGGTAGGCGATGCTCGCAAGTGAGGTAGCGTATAACCGGGGATTGCCGTATTCGTGCGACGGCGGTAGAATACGGCGCGGATAAGTACTTTTCAAAAAGGGAGCAAGTTTTTGCTCAATTTCTTTGCAATTTTTTATATATTCGGCGCTGAACATACGGGAGATACTACCACCCCTTTAACCAATGTCAAGTATTTTCTCGGCCGATCTTTTTTTAAGCTGCGCCCGATATTTTGGTAATTCTTCTAAAATCTTAAGTCTTATCTTCCGCGCGAATTTTTGTTGGGAGTAAGGATCGTCGAAATACGCCCGGGCTTCGTCCAATGACTCCCGCTCCCAATCTATATTATTTTCATCTTCATGAGGAACTTGAATCATTATCCATGCAATCTCGCTGATCGTTAATGATAAACCGGTTAAATTATTGTAATATTTGTGCGCGTTCATCTTTTTTTAATTGTAGATATAGCCGCGCGGTTGTCAACTCTTTTTTAACACTCTCTGCTAAGGTATTATTACCTTCAAATTGTAATTGGGCGATGTAAGCCTCTACAGATGGAATTAACGATTGGATAATTTTATCCGGTGCGAATTTTGGATCGTTTAAGAGTTGTTGTTTTGTTTCTTTTTTCAAAGTAAACCTTTTTGATCAGTCCAAAAGATGGACTCCATACCCTCTACATCTGAGAGCGCCGTGACAAATTGTTCGGCTATTTGTTTAGACTCAAAAGAAAAATCAATATCCCGGCTGCCGAATCCCGCGCCGCCCCCTATATTACGACCCTGCAATTCTTTTGCTTTCTTTTTAATTTCCGCATCTATTCGACACCAATTATCATTAAGAGGAAACCTTATGGTTACGATTTGATTCATAATTAGATTTTTTTATTTGCCTCCGTCGTCTTTCAA
>Ga0196981_1000233_pt1 | contig 34461 bp, 29 predicted proteins | sample S3_2013CmetaG_FD_155462 | JGI IMG/M metagenome (GOLD analysis project Ga0196981, IMG submission 155462) | Soil microbial communities from Anza Borrego desert, Southern California, United States - S3_20-13C | ecosystem: Environmental > Terrestrial > Soil > Desert | place: USA: California... | reverse complement strand
CCATCGGGGTCGCGACCACCCCGAGGTCGATCACATTGACGCCGGCGCGCTGCAGGCCCGAGGCGAGCGCGGCGGACAGTTCCGGACCCGACAGGCGGCCGTCACGGCCGATCACGACGGTCTGTTCACCGTTTGCGCGTGCGGCGGTGCCGAAGGCTTGTCCGATGTGGCCCGCGACTGTAGCGTCGAGCGTCTTGCCGACGATGCCGCGAATGTCGTAGGCCTTGAAGATGCTTTGCGAGATGGAGGACATGTTCGATCAGAAAATAAGAATGAAAAACTTGACTGAATGCGGGGCGGGCTCCACGTTCGCGAAGCCCTCCCCGGCCCTATTTGGTTCTCTTGCCGAAAAACATCCAGCGTGGCGACCGGAAGCGCACGATGCGCGCATACAGCCACACGTAACTGATGACGAACAACAGGCTCAAGGTCATCAGTACCCAGGTATGGCGCCAGAATACCGTCGCCGGGACAACAGCCATCAACGACAGCAGCCACAGGTAAGGTGATGTCAAGGCATTGCGCAGGTTCAGCGCCCGTGCGTCGCGACCGCCGACCGCCCACAATACCACCCGGCGGAAAATCAGGCTGTGCAGGTGGATGCCATCCGGCGTGCCGGGCGACTGTCCCCGCAGGAACAGGCGGCGATAGGCGGAGAACAGAGTCTCGAACGCCGGATAGATCAGCAACAGCACCGCGTACCAGGTCGACACCTGCGGATTGCGCATGATCAGCAATACAGACAGCTCCGCGAGCATGAATCCAAGGAAATAGGCGCCGCCGTCACCGAGGAAAATCAGCCCGACCGGGTAATTCCACACCAGGAAACCTGCTGCGGCGCCAGCGACGATCAGGGCCGCCACCAGGACGAAGGTGTCATTGACCTGCAGCGCGACGTAAGCCAGCGACATCAGCATGCTGATCGACACCACGGTGGCGAGACCGTTGAAGCCGTCAATGATATTGATTGCATTCGCGATGCCGGCAACCGCAAGCACGGTCAGCGGAAGCGCGATCCACACCCAGTCGATCGTCCACTGGGAAAAAATCCAGTCGATACGCTCGATCTTGGCATCGATCAGGAAATACCCCATCGCTGCGGCCACCATGGTCAGCAGCAAGCGACGCGCCGGGCTGACCCGCTTGGTGAAGTCCTCCACAATGCCGCCCATGAAGGCAACCGCCGAGCATACGAGCAGCAGCAGCACGCCCTGCCCGATGGGCGGTGTGCGCCACATGGCAATGGCTGCGCTCAAAATGACGGCAACGAAGATGCTCAGCCCGCCGATCCGCGGCACGGCGCGCGCGTGCACCTTCTGCACGCCCTCAAGGTCATTGTCGAGCGCGGCCCGGTGCCGGATTGCATGCCTGATGACGAACAGGGTCAGTAAAGCGGAGGCGATGAAACTGATCAGGAAAGACGACATGTATGGTTATAACGGGGACTTCCTGCCGGCCGATTCTCGCTTGTGGCGACCACGCGGCGCAGGAGGCCGGATATCGCCGGCAAAAAGAATGTGACAGTCTAAATTATTGACAGATGTTAATCACGTAATTACATCTATTTTTACTAATTCAAGACAATTTAATTACACTTTTTGCAATGACTTGAATCGGCTGCGTATGCGGAATACCTCGCTGCGGTCATCCCGGTTCAGCAAACCGAACCAGGCGATGGTTCCACCGCCGAAAACAGCCGCCGCACACAGAATTGCACGCCATGCCCCTCCGATCTCCGGACCAGACAACGCGCCTGCCGCAGCAATGAACGTGACACCGACCAATACAGGCACCGTGACTGGCCTTGCACTCTCCTGTCCGACCAGGCGAAGCAGGAGCAGACAATCCAGGAACACCCGCAACACCCACAGGCAGGCGGCGCCAGCGATACCCCACTCCGTCACCGCTGCATAGAGGCCGAGCGCGTACAGGGGCAGTTCAACCAGTTGCACCTTGGCGGTCAGGTGGGCTCGACCGACCGCCTGCAACCATGCATGCGGCAGGTGGGAGATGGCGTACACGAAAATGCCGAGCGCGACGATTTCGACCACCCTATAGGCGTTGGCGGCAAAAGGCGCACCAAGCCATAGGCGCAGGCCATCATAGGCGCCCGCTGCCGCAAGTGCGCACAGTGGAAGCATGATCGCTGAAATGATGCGCACGCCACGCTGGTACAACGCCGCCAGCGGCACTTCAGTCTTTGCATCAAGATTGCCGGCAAACTTGGGAAACAGGACCCCCGCGAGGGCTGCGGGGATCACCATCGTGCGCAACAAGACTTCCTGCGACGTCACGTACCATGCGACAGCTTTGGGATGGACTAGCGCCGCGAGTACAAAGCGGTCGGAGTACAGCATCAGCGGACCAATGACGTTGGATACCGTAATCCATCCACCCTCCTGGAAAAACAGGCCCTGTCCTGCAAGTTTGGCGCGGATGGGCCCCATCAGGATGCCACGCTCCGCCTGGAGACATGCCCAGGCATGCGCAGCAAGTGCAAGCACGCGTCCGAGCACAATGCCGATGATCATACTATCGAGCGTCGGCATGAGCAGGGATGCTACAGCCGGAGCCGCATACGTCCACGCACCGAACACCGTGCGCATCAGATTCACACGCGCAAACCGATGCACGCCTTCCAACGCGCCGCGCAACCAGTTGGTCGCGAGCGTGACGGGAATGCTGAACGAGATCCACGGCCAGCTCGCCGCCAGCTCGCGGCCAATATCGCCCTCGGGAAGCAAGCCGGAGAACACACCGCGCGTGGCGAGGAGCAGCATTGCCATGGCCAATAGCGCGGGAACCGCTCGCCACCAGAAAAACCCGCGCAAGTCCATCAGCTCCGACTCCAGCTGCCCCTGCTCCGCAGCCTGCGCCACCCGGCGTGTCACGACCCTGCTCAGGCCGAAATCAAGGAAGCTGAAATAGCCGACCAGCGCCCAGACAACGCCGAGTGCCCCTAGGCGCTCGACACCGGCGAAATGCGCAATCACCGGGACCGACACCAGCGCAACCGCCATGGGCAGCGTATGCCCCAGCAGGTTGAAGATGAAGAAGCGAAAGGTGTGCATGTCGCGGCGATGCGGCTGACGTTACTCGCTCAAATGCCCGAGCTGCGCACCTGTTTCGCGCTGCCCCAGCAGGCGGCAATAGAAATCCAGTGAAATGGCGGTCGTGTTTTCCCACGTGAACATGCGACTTTGCACGCGTCCACGCTCCACCAGTTTCGCCCTCGCCTCCGGGTCGTCTAGCAAGGATTGCATCGCGACGGCAATCTGGTCGATGTCATGAGGATCGACTTGCAGTGCGCCGCAGCCGGCGACCTCCGGCATGGAGGATATATTGCTCGTGATCGTCGGCACTCCTGCGGCCATCCCCTCGAGCACAGGCAAGCCGAATCCTTCATAGAACGACACGTAGGTGAACAACAAGGCCGATTTGAGCAAGGCGTGCTTTTCGGCCTCGTTCACATATCCCGCAAGGACAATCCTGTCACGCACGACGGATGAATTCATGTACGCCAACAGGCTGTCGTAATCCCAGCCGAGCTTGCCCGCGATGACAAGCTTGACGTCCGGCCGGGAAGCGGCGCATCGCTCGAATGCCTTGACCAGCCCAAGAATGTTTTTCCGGGGTTCGATCGTACCGACGTACAGGATGAAATGATCAATGCCGAGGCGCCGGTGCAGTTCATCGACAACACGGTGACTTGCAGGTGCTTGTAGGCGCGCAAGATCCGCACCGAGGGGCATGACGCATCGCTGTGCGCCGCAGCTCGGAAAGAACCGCATAAAGTCATGCATCGTCGACTCGGAAATGAACAGCAGCCCCTCCACCCTGGCCAACCGACGAATGAAGAACTGGAAAAACACGCGCTTGGCACGCACATGCAATTCCGGGAAGAGGAAGAAGGACATGTCGCACACGGTGACGATGCGTTTGAAGCGACCGAAAGACAGCAACGGAAAGCTGTAATGCAGCGAATGCGTCGCATCGATGCCTTTCGTCCACGCAAGGATCGGCATGATCACTTGTTCTAGCAGAACGCGAAACAGAAACCGCCGGAACAGCTTTGCCTTGAGAACAATGGCAGTTGCGTTCGGGATTGCGGCGATCTCTCGCAAAAGCTCGGCGTCGTCGTTCAGGACCAGGAAATGTAAACGAATGTCTGCAGCCTGCGCCTGCAGCCGTTTCACATAGTTCACCGCGTAGATGCCGACGCCGGTGCGCTCGAGGGGCAACTGCGTCAGGTCGATCAGGACACTCTTCATGCCGGCGCTCCTATTTGCGGTTGGCAAGAGGCGGCGCTGGCTCAATTGCGCTTTGGGGTTTTTCCAGCGCGCGCAGCGCTGCCCGATTCATGTCGCTGCGCTCTTCGTCGAAGAACCAGCCCCATTTATTGAAGTATCGGATCGCCGAACGGACATGACGTGCCAGCAGCACGCTGCTCTTGTATGAACCCTTCTGGTACGCGTGCGTAATGCTAACGGCCGGGAAATACACGGTACGTGCAACACGCCCAATGCGGCGCGACAAGTCCACATCCTCGAGATACATGAAAAAGCGCGCGTCGAATCCGCCAGTTTTCCGCAGTACCGCTGTGCGCAGGAACATGAAACATCCTGATAGTGCAGGCACGTCCATCGTTCGGTCATAGCCGCTGGCCCGCATCTCGTAGGTATCCACCCTTCCGCTCAGGTCATAGAGTGTTGGCAAGAACCGGCGAACCAGCAGGTCGCCGGGGTGCGGCAGCAGCTTGCATAAATGCTGCCGGCTGCCGTCCGGAAAGCGGATATCAGGCATGACCAACCCGACATCCGGATGAGAATCCATGAACACGCGCAGGGTCGGTATGACCTCCGGCCCGAAGCTCACATCGGGGTTAATCACGATGTGATAGGCGGCATTGCCGACAACGGCTTCCTCAATGGCGATATTGTGGGCAACGCCAAAGCCGGGATTGTCTGGGCGATGGATATATCGCGCACCGAATTGCCGTGCCACTACAGCAAGGCTGTCGTTGCAGGAATTGTCGATCAGCGTGGCCGCAACCCCTGACGTGGTCGAAATGCTGCGCAGGACGTCAGCAATCTGTCCTGGAGGATTGTGGTAACTTACTACCGAGCAGCTAATCGACATGGGCAACAATTTTCTTATAAACGGCCATTGTCTCACGTGCAAACTTGCTCCAGGTGAACGCCGCGGCACGCACCTGTCCAGCCTGTCCCAAGCGGGCATGCAGGCCATCATCCTCGATCAGCGAGCGCATATGGCTGGCGATGGCAGCGTCGTCCATCGGCTCCACGAGGATACCAGCGTCACCGACCACCTCCGGAAGCGATGCACGACGTGAAGCAATCACCGGCGCACCACAAGCCATCGCTTCCAAGGGAGGCAACCCGAATCCCTCATACATGGAAGGATAGACAAATAGCCGGGCACCCGAATATAAGGCCGGCAGCTCGGCTTGGGCGACGTAGCCCAGCAGCCTGACCTCGCCCTTGATCATCATGTGGCGCAAGCTGTGTGAAAAGCGCTCCATGCCCCAACCGTTCATGCCGACGATGACCAGCGGGAAACGTTGGCGCGTTCGCTCCGGCAACTGTTCAAAGGCGGCGATGACGGTCGCGAGATTCTTGCGCGGTTCGAGCGTCCCCACCGCGAGCAGGTAATGTCCGTATTCCAGTCCGAACTGGTCCAAAACCGGTTTACACGACAACTCATCTATGCGCCGGAATTCCGCTCCCACGCCAAGAAGCACTGTTGTCACCCTGTCGCCGGTCACACCATAGTGCGTCATTACCTCACGGCGCACGAAATCAGAATCGACCACGATGTGGGACGCATGCTCGACCACCTTTGGCATGAACCGATTCATCTCGCGCAAGCGTTCCGCAGGATGGGTCTCCGGATGACGAATCCAGGACAAGTCGTGGACGGTGACCACAGTGGGCCCTTTGAACCGATAAGCCAGATAAGCAGGTTCATGATACAGGTTGACCTTGTGCCGGCGCGCTCCGGACGAGAAGCGTGTCTGCTTGAGAAAGCGCGTGACCAGGTGGGGATGCGGCATGAACCGCTTGATGGCGTTATTCAGCTCCCTCGCGCCCGGAGGCGCTGCCACACGCATGTCGCGATCCCAGGAAGTCCCGTAGAACAACCAGGGCTTGTTCGGAAGGACTTGCTGCAATTCGGTGATCAACCGATAGGTGTACTGTCCAACCCCGGTGAGGGGTGACAGGATCGGCACGGCATTGATGCCCACCCTTAAACGGTTGAAAAGGTCCATTTATCGTTCTTGTCAGTGCTTACCGCTGCGCGAGCGGCAGTGGCGTTCAGCTGGCGGCTCCCGCCGAATACATCCAGCTCAGCGTCTCTCTCAGAGGTATGACCTGCAGGTTGGCGACCAGCGAGCTCAGCTTGTCGGGCGATCCAACCAGCGTTTTGACGTCCGACTGCCGCACAAAGGCGGGATTGACGCGCACGTCGATGTCGTAACCGGCGATCTCTTGCATCGTATCGAGGATAGCGCGCAGCGAATACGGCCGGCCGCTGCATATGTTGACCGTCTCGCCAGCGCAGTCTTGCTCCAGCAGCCCACGATAGGCTTGCGCGACCATGCGCACATCGGAAAAATCCCGTTCCACGTCCAAGTTGCCAAGTTCGATGACCGGTGCGCGCTGCACAAAGTGGGATACGATTTTCGGCACCAGGAAATGTGGTTCCTGTCCAACTCCAGTGTAGTTGAACGGACGGGTAATGACGATCGGCAGGCGGTCATTCCAGGTTTTCACCATGAATTCCATCGCCAGCTTGCTCACCGCGTAATGGTTAACCGGCTGCGGCGGCTGTGATTCGGCAATGATCCCCGCGGTCGCGTTGCCATAGACATTTGCGCTGCTGGCGATCAGCACGCGTCGCGGCGACAGTCCGACATCGGCGATCGCCTGTAGCAGGTTGATGGTGCCGATGACATTAACACGGTAGAACGCATCAGCATCTGCATGCTGGACGAAACTGATCGCCGCAAGGTGGATGAGGTAGTCAGGCCGCAACTTTTCCATCACGCGCCGGCAATTGTCCGGCGACGTGATGTCCAGTGTCATCTCGTTAGTCCCACGCGATGCGCCAACCAGCGCGCCTACCACGGTATATCCGGCGGCTTCCAACTCGGCGCGCACGTACTTCCCGGTAAAGCCATTGGCGCCGGTCAGCAGGACGCACCCACGCGATGCCGCATTCGCCTGCTCAGAAGGAGAAGCCACGCTCGTTTCTCCGCAGGTCAGCTTGCACCATCATCTGGCACAACTGCTCCAGCGTCGTTTCCGGAGCCCATCCGAGCTTTTCCCTGGCCTTCGCCGGGTTGCCGATAAGGAGATCGACTTCCGCCGGACGGTGGAATTTCGGATTCACGCGCACCAGGGTCTTGCCGGTAGAGGCGTCAATTGCCACCTCGTCTTCGCCACGACCACTCCATTCGAGCCGGAAGTCAGCCGCCTTGAATGCCATAGTGACGAAATCCCGGACCGTTTCAGTACGGTTGGTTGCCAAGACGAAGGTGTCCGGCTCGTCGGCCTGCAGCATGCGCCACATGCCTTCCACGTATTCCTTCGCGTAGCCCCAGTCGCGCTTCGCATCCATATTGCCCAGCTCCAGCACGTCCAGCTTGCCCAGCCTGATCTTGGCAACGGAATCGGTAATCTTTCGAGTGACGAACTCACGACCCCGCAGGGGCGACTCGTGGTTGAACAGGATGCCGCTGCAGCCGAAGATGTCGTACGACTCGCGGTAGTTCACGGTAATCCAGTGCGCGTACAGCTTGGCAACGCCATAGGGGCTGCGTGGATAGAACGGCGTCGATTCGATTTGCGGGATAGCCTGTACCTTGCCGAACATTTCCGAAGTGGAAGCCTGGTAGAAGCGTACCTTCGGGTTGACGATGCGAATCGCTTCCAGCAGGTTCAGCGGGCCGATGCCGGTGATCTCGGCGGTGGTGACGGGCTGGTCGAAGGACACACCGACAAAGCTCTGCGCCGCGAGGTTGTACACCTCCGAAGCGCCAGTGTTTTGCAGCAGGCGGATGCTCGCGCTGAGATCGGTCAGGTCATACTCGACCAGATGCAGGTTCGGATCCTTATCGATGCCCAGTTCTTCGATGCGCCAAAAGTTGACCGAACTGGTGCGGCGATAGGTACCGTAGACCTTGTAACCCTTGCCCAGCAGGAGTTCGGCCAGATAGGCGCCGTCCTGGCCGGTGATACCGGTGATGATCGCTGTCTTGGATGTAGTCATTTTTCAGAAGAAGTAAGAATTGAATCCGGGAATAGATAGAGACACCAGTGCAAAATACTTTCCAACAAAAATCCGCTTCAGCATTCAGCCAACTTGTCAAAAAAAAATAGCCCGGCCATCATTGAGATCAAATTTGTGTTTAAGGACCAAGCTTGGAACAATCCGATATTTGCCTTGTACTGGTTTAGCTCATCAGTTGTCTGGCACCCCGGGTGGTCGCACGACGAAAATAAATGGCCCGCCGTCAGTATTCAAGGACCCAACCTGATCCCTCTCGGTCGCGTGAATCAAGGAAATGGACGGCACGCTTGCGAGCGAATCCAATTAGCGCGACTTAAGCTATGGTTAATGCTGCGCGATATAGAGCGGCGAGCGCTCTACATCGAGCACGCCACCTGCCATTATTTGACCCTGCCGTAGATATCTTCGAAGCGGACGATGTCATCCTCGCCCAGATAGGAGCCGCATTGTACCTCTATCAGGGCCAGTTCAGTCTCGCCGACGTTCGTCAGGCGATGCTTGTTGCCGGCGGGGATATAGGTGGACTGATTGGCTTCCAGCTGGATCGTTTGCTCGCCGTTGACGACCTCTGCCTTGCCGGATACGACAACCCAGTGCTCGCTGCGGTGGTGGTGCATTTGCAGCGACAGCGAAGCGCCCGGTTTGACGGCGATGCGCTTGATCTTGAATCCGGGTGCGTCCTGCAGGACGGTGTAGGTACCCCAGGGACGTGCCACCGTACGGTGCGTCTTGTGCGCCTCATGGCCGGAAGCCTTCAGGCGCGCCACGACTTCGCGCACTTCCTGGCTCTTGGATTTGTCGGCGACCAGCAGGGCGTCGGGGGTATCGATTACCAGGATGTTGTTCAGTCCGATGACTGCGACGAGGCGGTCCTTCGTTTCGATGTGGGTATTACGGCTGTCGATGACGATCGATTGGCAATTGTTGTTGGTGTTGCCGTGCTCGTCGGCAGGGATCGCTTCGGCGACCGCCTTCCAGGCTCCGATATCGCTCCAGTCGAAATCGCCAGGAATAACGGCGATGTTCTGCGCCTTTTCCATCACGGCGTAGTCAATGGAAATGTTTTCCAGCGAGGTGAACGTCGCGGGCAGTTCCATCTTGTCGCCGTCGGCCTTGGTGCTGTTCCAGACCTGGCGGGCGGCTTCCAGCAGCTTCGGGCTCCAGGTTTCGAACGCTGCGAGAATGGCGCTTGCCTTGAAGCAGAACATGCCGCTGTTCCAGACGTAATTCCCCTGCTCGAGATACTTTCCTGCGGTGACGACATCGGGCTTTTCCACGAAGCGCTTGACGACCTGCGCCTCGGCGCTCACCTTGTCGCCCATTTCGATGTAACCGAAGCCGGTTTCAGGCCCGGTCGGCTTGATGCCGAAGAGGACCAGGAAGCCGTCGTTGGCGAGGTTTTCCGCATGGCGCACCGCGGTATAGAAGGACGGCGTGTCTTTGATCAGGTGGTCGGCGGGCAATACCAGCAGGCAGGCATCATTCGATTGTTCCAGGGCCCACATCGCCGCCAGTGCGATGGCAGGCGCCGTATTGCGGCCGCTCGGTTCGAGCAGGTAGTTCGGCTTGACGGCCTGGTCAGCCAGTTCGTCCCGCGAGAGGAAGTAATAGTCGCGATTGGTGACGATCAACGGCGCAGTATTGCTCGACACAGCAAGCGCACGCTCGTGCGTCTGCGTCAGCAGGCTCTTGCCGTCGCCGATGCGCATGAAGGGCTTCGGATAGGCCTCGCGTGACACCGGCCAGAGACGCGTACCCGCACCGCCGGAAAGAATAATGGGGATCAACATGATGTTTTCTCGCTTTTCTGAAATTATCGGATCATCGGATTCGTTGTGTTCTGCTTATCCCTCACTCGAGGCAGAGGCCGAGGGCGCTGTCCCATCGCGGAAGCTGGCAGAAGGTTTCCATCAGCTTCTGACATGACAGCACCGAGTTGGCCGGTCTTCGTGCAGGCGTCGGATAGTCCTTCGTCGCAATCGGGATGACGGCCGGTTTCCGCTCTGTAGACCAGTGAGCGACGATGGTCTGCGCAAAGCCATGCCAACTGGTCTGCCCTTGGGCCGTCAGGTGATAGAGTCCCGATCTCGATTGCCACAGGTCGAGGTCGATGCCGGCATCCTGCTTTCCCGCACCGAGCTTTGCGACGACATGGGCAGTCGTATCGGCAATGGTACGGCACCAAGTGGGGGCGCCGTATTGATCATTGACAATTCGAAGCTCGTCGCGCTCGGCGGCAAGGCGCCGCACGGTAAGCAGGAAGTTGCGGCCGCGCGCACCGTAGACCCAGCTCGTGCGCAGGATCAGGTGCGGCGCGCCGCTCGCCTGTATGGCCTGCTCGCCCGCCAGTTTGGTGCGGCCGTACACGCTGAGAGGCATGGGCATGTCGTCTTCGTTGTACGGCCCCGTCTTGTTGCCGTCAAACACGTAATCGGTCGAATAATGAATTACCGCTGCCCCCAGTTTGCGGGCCTCCTCGGCAATGACGCCCGGTGCTTCGCCGTTGATGCGCATGGCGAGCTCAGGCTCGCTTTCCGCCATATCGACCGCGGTGTAGGCAGCGGGATTGACGACCAGTGACGGTTTCACCTCGCGCATGACGGCGCGGATGGAGTCGAAATCGGCGAGATCCATCTCTTCGGCATCGATAGCCACCACCTCGCCCAAGCCTTGCAGGCTGCGTTCCAGTTCATAACCGACCTGGCCGTTGCGACCCGTCACGAGGATCTTCATGCGTACACCTCTGCATCCGCCAGCAGGCTGGCATTGCTGTCTTTGGCGGAAAGCACCGGTTCATCGGTTATCGGCCACGTGATCCCGAGGACGGGGTCGTTCCAGGCAATGCAGCGCTCATGCTCCGGCGCGTAGTAATCGGTGGTCTTGTACAGGAATTCGGCGGATGCGCTCGTGACGACAAAGCCGTGCGCGAAACCTGCCGGCACCCACATCTGGCGCTTGTTCTCTGCCGACAGGAACGCACCGAACCACTTTCCGAAGGTCGGGGAACTGCGCCTCAGGTCCAACGCGACATCGTACACCTCGCCGGAGACGACGCGTACCAGTTTCCCTTGCGGTTGTCGGATCTGGTAATGCAGGCCGCGCAACACATTCTTCGATGACCGGGAGTGGTTGTCCTGAACGAAGCAAACGGGCTCGGACGCACCAATGGCTTCCTGGAAGCGGCGTTCGTTGTAGCTCTCGAAAAAGAATCCTCGCTCGTCGCCGAACACACGTGGTTCGAGAACAAGGAGGTCGGCAATGGGCGTCCGGACGATGTTCATGGTCAGAACACGCTGTCGGTCAGGATGCGCAGCAGGTACTGGCCGTAGCCGCTTTTCTTGAGCGGCTGCGCCAGTTTTTCAAGTTGCTCGGCCGAGATGTACTTCTTGCGGAAGGCGATCTCTTCAGGGCATGCGACTTTCAGGCCTTGGCGCCTTTCAATGGTGGCGATGAATTGCGACGCATCGACTAGGGATTCATGCGTGCCTGTGTCCAGCCATGCCATGCCCCTGCCCATTACCTCGACATTCAGGCAACCACGCTCCAGGTAGGCCTGGTTCACATCGGTGATTTCCAGCTCCCCGCGGGCCGACGGCTTGATCGAAGCGGCGATGTCGCACACTTGCCGGTCATAGAAATACAGGCCCGTCACCGCGTAGTTCGATTTCGGGACAGCGGGCTTTTCGACGATGCTTACCGCGCGCCTGTTCCGGTCGAACTCGACGACACCATATCGCTCGGGATCATTCACATGGTAGGCAAACACGGTTGCCCCGTCCTCGCGCAACGTCGCCTTGCAGAGCTGCGCATCGAGCTCGTGGCCGTAATAAATATTGTCGCCGAGGATGAGTGCGGATGGCCCGTCAGCCACGAATTCGCGCCCGATGATGAATGCCTGCGCAAGTCCATCCGGCGACGGCTGTTCCGCGTAGCGGATGCTGATGCCCCACTGGCTTCCGTCACCCAGCAGCTCCGTAAAACGGGGCGTGTCGTGCGGGGTGGAGATCAGGAGGATGTCGCGAATCCCTGCCAGCATCAGCGTCGTGAGCGGGTAGTAGATCATCGGCTTGTCGTACACTGGCAGCAGTTGCTTGGAAACGGCCATGGTGACCGGGTACAACCGCGTGCCGGATCCGCCCGCGAGAATGATGCCTTTGCGTTGAGCCGTCATGTGACCTGCTCCTGCGCCGGCCTGCGGGCGCTGTAATTCGTCTCGACCCACTTCAGGTATTCGCCGGACTGCACGTCGCTCACCCAGTCCTGTCGGTCAAGGTACCACTGCACCGTTTTCCGGATACCTGTCGCAAAGGTCTCGGCGGGCATCCACCCGAGTTCGCGTTCAATCTTCCGTGCATCCATTGCATAGCGACGATCATGGCCCGGACGGTCTGCTACGAAGGCAATCTGGTCGCGATAGCTGCCGGGTTTCGGCATAAGCTCGTCAAGGATGTCGCAGAGCGTATGCACGACATCAAGGTTGGTCATTTCATTCCAGCCGCCAATGTTGTACGTTTCTCCCGCGCGCCCACCTTGCAGCACCCTGCGCACCGCATTGCAATGGTCGTCTACATACAGCCAGTCGCGCACGTTGCGCCCGTCACCGTAGACAGGCAGCGGCTTGGCGGCGAGCGCGTTGGTGATCATCAGTGGGATCAGTTTTTCGGGAAACTGGAATGGGCCGTAATTGTTGGAGCAGTTCGTCGTCAGGGTCGGCAGGCCATAGGTATGGTGGTACGCACGCACGAGATGATCGGATGCTGCCTTTGAGGCGGAGTAAGGACTGTTCGGGGCGTAAGCGGTTGTTTCGCTAAAAGGCGGGTCTTCCGGTCCCAGCGAGCCATAGACTTCATCCGTCGATACATGTACAAAACGGAATGTCTTTTTCTCGTCGCCGCTCAGGCTGGAAAAATAGGCGCGGGCCGCGTCAAGCAGTACGTAGGTACCGTTGACATTGGTTGTCACGAATTCGCCGGGTCCGTGGATGGATCGATCGACGTGGCTCTCGGCGGCAAAATGAACGATTGCCCGCGGCCGGTGCGTTTGCAGCAGGTCGCTCACTAATGCCGGGTCGCAAATGTCGCCGCGCACGAAAACGTGACGGGCATCCTGCCTGACTGCGTCCAGGTTCTTCAGGTTGCCTGCGTAGGTCAGCTTATCCAGGTTGACGACGGGTTCGTCATTTCCTGCCAGCCAGCCGAGCACAAAGTTCGAGCCGATAAAGCCGGCTCCGCCCGTCACTAATATCATTCAGGTATCCTGCACGACGTCATACATTTTGCTAAACCTATGATTTTACATTGAAAATGTTAACTAATTTGTACGCATCTTCAGCGGATGTGTATTTAAACAGGTATCCATTCGGGCTGCCGTAAGGATTTGTTACCCATGCCGGAAGGGCACCGAACTTTCTTATAATGCCGGGCTGAGGTCGGCGTATTGCCGACTGGAAAATCATTAACAGTTCAACATGTCCACCTATGTCATCGGCGACCTGCAGGGTTGCCAGCCCAAGCTTTCGGAGCTCCTTGACCGCATCCGCGCCGTTTGTCCCTCCCCCAAATTCATTTTCGTGGGCGACCTCGTCAATCGGGGACCGCGATCGCTCGCCACTTTAAGGGAAGTCAAGGCCCTGGGCGATACCGCGAATATGGTATTGGGCAATCATGATTTGCACTTGCTGGCGGTAGCGCACGGCATCCGCAAGCAGCATCCTTCGGACACCCTCGGCGATATCCTTCAGGCGCCCGACCGCGATGAACTGCTGGACTGGCTGCGCCGCCAGCCGATGGCCCTGTTCGAAAACGGCCATCTCCTTGTTCATGCAGGGGTGCTGCCGCAATGGTCGGCCGAGCAGACGATGTCGCTCGCGCGGGAAGTCGAAAATGTCCTTCGCGGCGCCGACTGGATCGGATTCCTCCGCCAGATGTACGGCAATGAACCGGCGCGCTGGGACGACAGACTCGAGGGAGCCGACCGGTTGCGCTGCGTGGTGAATGCGCTGACCCGGATCCGGTTCTGCACAACTGACGGGACAATGGACCTGGCCGCTTCGAAGGGCGTCGAAACCGCCCTGCCCGGTTATCTGCCCTGGTTCGATGTTCCCGGACGAAAAACGGAAGAGGTGACGGTCGTGTTCGGGCACTGGTCAACGCTGGGGCTGACCTTGCGCCCCAACCTGATCAGTCTCGACACCGGCTGCCTGTGGGGCGGAAAACTGACGGCGGTCTGCCTCGAAGACCGCTCCGTCATCCAGGTGGATTGCCCTCAGTATCAGCGCCCTGGTTCGATCTGATCGTCGATCAGGGTATCGCCGAGGACAGAAGCGATCACTCGGCGCGCGGCGTCCGCCAGCTCTCGCCGGTGGGACGCCTCGCTGGTGTCGATGACAGGCAGCACCGTCAACTCGGCAGTCATGCCGCCGGACTTGAGGACTGTCATGATGCTCTGCACGAAGGTCATATCGCCCACAAAATCGGCCGCCGGATGCAGACGTCCACAACGGTCAACATAGCGCACAGCATACGGCTGGACCGGCACTCCCGCCTCGATGGCCGCTTCGAATAGATTGGCATGGAAAGGCAGCAGCGTGCCCTGCGCTGCAGTAGTGCCTTCAGGAAAGAAGGCAACATGCTCTCCGCCATGCAGGCTTTTTACCAGTCCCTGGTAAATCCGTCGCACATCCCGAAGCTTGCCGCGGGAGATGAAAATCGTCCCGCTCTTCTCGCACAGCCACCCGATTAACGGCCAGTTCCGGATGTCCGATTTGGCCACAAAGCGGGTGGGATACAGCGAATTGATGACGAAGATATCGAGCCAGGAAACATGGTTGGCGACCATCAGGGCACGCGGGGCCGACTTGGCGTCCCGGTGGTATTCAATCCTGACGCGCACGCCACACAATGCGACCAGGCGAATGGACCACGCCTTGATGCGTGCGCGGCGTCCCTCGTCGTCAATGAGGGGAAACACCAGCGCACAGGTCGCCAGCCCGCGGAAAAGATGGATCAGGACACGCAGCAAGCGGATGGCGACCACGGCACTCAACGCTCGAAGGCGATGTGTCCCGAGACGATCGTCATCCTGACCTGACCCGTCACCTCATAACCGAGGAAGGGCGTGTGCTTGCCCTGGCTGGCAAGCGCCTTGGCATCCACCTTCCAGCGCGCAGCCGGATCGAAGATGCAAATGTCGGCCACGCTGCCGGGAGACAGCCGTCCTGTCGCCAGCCCGGCAACCCGCGCCGCTTCCGAGGTGATCGTTGCAATCGCCTTGCCGAGCAGCTTGGGTTCCTTTACCTCTTCCACCCAACGCAGGACCAGCGGCAGAAGCAATTCGACGCCCGTTGCCCCCGGCGAGGCTTCGCCGAATGGCAACAGCTTCTCGTCGTCGTCGACCGGCGTGTGATCCGAACAAATGACGTCGACAGTGCCATCCATCAAGGCCTGGCGGATAGCATCGCGGTCGCGCTGGGCGCGTAGCGGCGGTGTCATTCGCGCATTGGGATCGAAAAAGCCGATATCGACATCGGTCAAATGCACATGGTGCGCGCCGACGTCGCAGGAAACCGGCAGGCCCTCTTTTTTCGCGGCACGTATCAGCTCGAGGCCGGCAGCCGACGAAATCCGGCACAGGTGAACACGCGCGCCGGTATTGCGCATCAGTTCAAGGATCGTGTGCAACGCAATCGTCTCTGCAGCAACCGGGACGCCGGACAGTCCCAGTCGCGATGCGATGGGGCCGCTGTGCGCAATCCCGCCGCGGCCAAGATGCGGATCCTGCGGACGCAGCCAAACGGTATAGCCGAAGGTGTTCGCATATTGCATCGCCCGCATCAGCACGGTCGTGTCCGTGATCGGCTCTTCCGCTTGCGAAAAGCCGATGCATCCTGCTTCGGTCAGTTCCGCCATTTCGGTCAGCGCTTCGCCCTTCAGCCCGACGGTCAACGCGCCCAGGGGGTACACGTGCGCCTGGTTCAAGCCTTTCGCGCGGTGCTTGAGCATTTCGACCAGGCCCGGCTCGTCCAGCACCGGATCCGTATCCGGCGGGCAGACGAGGCTGGTGACGCCGCCCTGCATCGCGGCCTGCATTTCCGACTCGAGCGTCGCCTTGTATTCATAGCCCGGCTCGCGCAGGCGGGCGCTCAGGTCCACCAGCCCGGGGACCACCACCATGCCTGTCGCGTCGATGGTCTTGCTTGCATGAAAACCTTCCGGTGCAGCACCCACTGCAACGACCTTCCCTGCCGCGATGAACAAATCCTGTTGCGCATCGATACCGCTGGCCGGATCGATGAGGCGGCCATTCTTGATATGGAGTTTCATTGATTAATTTCCCGCCAAAATGCTCATCACCGCCATGCGCACCGCAATGCCGAAGGTTACCTGCGGCAGGATCACCGCCTGCGCGCCGTCCGCCACCGCGGAGTCGATCTCGACGCCGCGATTCATCGGGCCGGGGTGCATCACGATGGCATCGGGTTTGGCCAGTGCCAGGCGCTCCGGCGTCAAGCCATAGCTCTTGAAGAATTCCTGTGCTGAGGGCAGCAACGCGCCAGACATGCGCTCGTTCTGCAGGCGCAGCATGATGATCACGTCGACGCCCTTGAGACCTTCGTTCATGTCATGGAAGACCCGCACGCCCATCTGCTCCAGTCCGCCTGGCAGCAGGGTGCGCGGGCCGATCGCGCGCACTTCCGGCACGCCGAGCGTGGTCATCGCGTGGATATCGGAACGCGCCACGCGGCTGTGCAGGATGTCGCCGACGATTGCCACCGTCAGGTTGGTGAAATCCTTCTTGTAGTGGCGGATGGTGTACATGTCGAGCAGGCCCTGCGTCGGATGCGCGTGGCGTCCGTCGCCGGCATTGACCACATGCACGTGTGGCTGGTTGGTGTCGATCAGGTGCTTGGCGATCAGGTACGGCGCGCCGGATTGCGCATGACGCACGACGAACATGTCGGCATGCATGGCCGCAAGGTTGTCGATGGTGTCCAGCAGCGACTCGCCCTTCGCGGTGCTCGATGCCGAGATGTTCAAGTTGATCACGTCCGCAGACAGGCGCTTGGAGGCGATCTCGAAGGTCGTGCGGGTGCGCGTGGAGTTCTCGAAGAACAGGTTGAACACGCTCTTGCCGCGCATCAGTGGGACCTTCTTCACTTCACGGTCGCTGACGCTGACGAAGGAGGAAGCGGTGTCAAGAATATGGTTGATGACCGCTTTCGGCAGGCCTTCGATGGTGAGCAGGTGCTGCAGCTCGCCATTCTTGTTCAGTTGCGGGTTATGCATGGTCCACCGTGAGGGAGAATTTGCCGTCGTCGGCGCGTTGCAGCACGAGCTGCTGGTCATCGGACAGGGTCACCGTCTCGGCCACGAAATCGGCAGCGATCGGCAATTCGCGTCCGCCGCGATCGACCAGGGCGGCCAGCATGATTTTCGCCGGGCGGCCGTAGTCGAACAGTTCGTTGATCGCGGCACGCGTGGTGCGCCCGGTGTAGAGCACGTCGTCCACCAGCAGGATGGTGGCGCCCTCGACTTCGAATGGAATCTGTGTCGGCTTGACCTCGGCGTGCAAGCCGCGCTCCGCGTAGTCGTCACGATAGAAGGACACGTCGATGAAACCCAGGCGGTCGGTCAGCTGCATTTCCGTTGCGAGACGCTCTGCAAGCCAGGCGCCGCCGGAATAGATGCCGACGATGGCTACCTGTTCTGCGTTCGCGAGCCCGCCCTTGACGCGGTCCGCGAGCGCCCGGTAAAGCGCCTCGGCGTCGAAATTAGGATTCGGCATAGTCATTGAAGTATTGTTGCAAAATTATTGCTGCGGATTGCGCATCGACCGCTTCGCCGCGTTTCTGCGCAATCACCGCGGAGGAATAGCGCTCATCCACCAGCGCGGTCGCCACGCCGAACCTGCCGTTCAGCTGGTTGGCGAACCGGCGGCAGCGCACCGTCATCTCATGCTCCGCGCCATCGGGATGCAGGGGCAGTCCCACCACGCACAGCCGGGGTTGCCACTCCTGGATCAAGGCGCCGATCTCGGCAAACTTCGCGTCATTTGTCGCTGCCGAAATGACAGCGAGCGGTTGCGCCTGCCTGATCAGGGTATTGCCCACAGCCACGCCGATGCGTTTCAGACCGAAGTCGAAACAGAGGACCGTTTCCACGTCTTATGCATGCCCCGCTTCGCCTGCGAGCATCATCGGGTCGATGCCGAGCAGTTTCATTGCAGCCGCAAAACGTTCCTCGATGGGCAGGTCGAAAATGATTGCGGGATCGGCGCGTACCGTCAGCCAGCCGTTGCGGCCGATTTCGTCTTCAAGTTGTCCGGCACTCCACCCGGAGCAGCCCAGCGTGACGAGAAGGCGCTTCGGCCCGTCGCCCACTGCCACTGCCTCGAGGACATCCTTGGACGTCGTCAATGCAATGTCGTCAGTGACTTTCATCATGGAAGTGTAGGCACCGTGCGGCGCGTGGAGCACGAATCCCCGCTCCACCTGCACCGGGCCGCCGAACATCACCGGCTTCTTGTTGCCCGGCACGCGGCCGGCTTCGATCTCCAGCGACAGCTCGATGCGCTCGAACAGCACATCCATCGTCATGTCGGTCGGCTTGTTGATGATTACGCCGAGGGCGCCCTCGTCGTTGTGTTCGCACATGTACACGACCGTGCCGCCGAACACCGGATCGAGCATGGACGGCATGGCAATCAGGAAGTGATCGACGAGATTCAACTGGGGCAAGGTCGACTTGCCGGGAGATTCGGAAAAATCGGGAGTATCCTGGGCCGAGCCAGGTTTTGCGGAAAACGTGCGCGTCTTGCTTGGTTTCACCATAATGAGCATTTTAGCAGTTTTGACAGGATTCCCACCCCGGACAGCGCATCAAAAGGGGAATTCCCTACCTGGATCAAAGGCTCTGCATGCATCGTTTCGACAAGTCCCTCGTCTGGTTTCGCCGCGATTTGCGTGACTTTGACCATGCCGCCCTGCACTACGCGCTTGAGGAAAGCCGTACGGTCTACTGTGCTTTCGTTTTTGACAAGGAAATCCTCGACTCCCTTCCGCGCCGTGACCGGCGGGTGGCGTTCATCCACGCGAGCGTTGCCGAGCTGGACGCTGCCTTGCGGGCAGCGGGCGACGGCCTGATCGTTCGCCACGCCCGCGCAGTCGATGACATTCCACAGTTGGCTGCGGAACTTGGTGTGGACGCAGTATTTGTCAATCATGATTACGAGCCGGCGGCGGTCAGGCGGGATGCCGCGGTTGCAAGGCAGCTGAACAGCGCCGGGCGGTCTTTTCTGAGCTTCAAGGATCAGGTGATTTTCGAGCGGGATGAGGTGCTGTCCCTATCCGGGAAACCGTTCTCTGTATTCACGCCCTACAAGAATGCCTGGCTGAAAACCTTGCATGCCTCTGAAGAGTCGTGCCTTGCGCCGCATACTGTCGCCCCTGCCCCGGGCCAGTTGGCTCTACCGCCACCTATCGGACGCATGCCCACGCTCACCGACCTCGGCTTTGAGAAGGTCGATCTGCCTGTGCAGCCGGGCCTGTCCGGAGGACAGGCACTGTTCGACGAATTCACCTCCCGTTTGGCGCAGTACGACCGCACGCGCGACTTCCCGGCGGTCAAGGGCCCGTCCTATCTCTCCACGCACCTGCGGTTCGGCACGGTATCGATCCGCGGGCTGGCTCGCCACGCGCTTCACGCGATGCGCACTTCGCAAAGCGGAGCCGCCACCTGGCTCAGCGAACTCATCTGGCGGGACTTCTACTTCATGATCCTGCATCACCACCCGCATGTCGTCGACCGTGCCTTCAAGCCGGAATACGACGCGATCGTCTGGGAAACGGGCCCGCAGGCGGATGTTCTGTTCGAAGACTGGTGCGAGGGCCGTACCGGCTATCCGCTGGTCGATGCGGCCATGCTGCAACTCAGCCGGACGGGTTACATGCATAACCGCCTGCGCATGGTCACCGCAAGCTTCCTCGTCAAGGACCTGGGCATCGACTGGCGACGCGGCGAACGGTATTTTGCGGAAAAGCTCACCGATTACGACCTGGCGGCGAATAATGGAGGCTGGCAATGGGCTGCATCCACAGGCTGCGACGCGCAGCCCTATTTCCGGATTTTCAATCCGGTCACGCAGTCGGAAAGATTCGACCCCGAGGGCAAGTTCATCAAACGCTACGTGCCGGCGCTCGCGCGCCTGCCCGCAAAATCGGTACATGCTCCCTGGCTATCCTCACCGGAGATGTTGCGACTCGCGGGAATCGAACTTGGGAAAGACTATCCGCTCCCGATCATTCAGCATGACGAGGCCCGGAAGCGAACGCTGGAGCGCTTTGCCGTCGTAAAAAAGCCGAAAGCGGCGACTCCGCACGAAGAGTGACCATCTCGTGAGGCCCGCGCTTTTTGACGCAGGCCTCGTGCAGCTTCCGAAACTGAATCAACTGACGCCGGCTTCCTTCCTGACAAATCCCGCAATCAGCTTCACCAGCAGGTCTTCCTGATACGGCTTGCCGAGATACTCGTTGACGCCGATTTCCATCGCATAGTTCCGGTGCTTCGCAGCGGTGCGCGATGTGATCATGATGATCGGAATATGGCGGGTCCGCTCGTCGTCGCGCACATTGCGGGTGAGGTCAAATCCATCCATGCGCGGCATTTCGATATCGACGAGCATGACTGCCGGCGTGACCGACTGCAACTGTTCCAGCGCATCCACGCCGTCCTTCGCCAGCACCACCTGGTATCCCTCGCGCGCGAGAAGGCGTTGCGTGACGCGCCGCACGGTCAGCGAGTCGTCGACCACCATGACGATATCCTGTGTACGCAAGCCCTGAACCGGCGGTGAAGCCGGTGCTTCCGAATCACGCGGCGCCATCTCCGCCACCGCGCCCATGGATGCCGGTGCATCGGATGGAAGAATGCCCGGCGCACGGATGTTTTCCTGCGCTGCACGCTGCGCCAGCGGCACCGGATTCAGGATCAGGACGATGTCGCCGGAGCCGAGCACCGTCGCACCGGCCACGCCGATCAGACGCGCGAGTTGCGGGCCGATGTTCTTGACCACCACTTCGCGGTTGCCGATCACCTCATCCACGTGCACCGCCACGCGCTCGTTGCCGCTCTTGAGGATGAGCAGCGGAGAATACTGTTGCGACACCGGCGACGCCGACGTATCGCCGAGCAGCGTCGACAGGTAGTACATGGGGACGCGCTGCCCCTGCCAGACCACCGCACCATCGTTGTATGCCGAAGCGAGCGCAGTGGTCTTGAGCTGCTGCACCTGCTCAACGAGCACCGAAGGAACGGCATAGGTCCTGCCCCCGGTTGAGAGCAGGACAACCTGCGTGACGGCAAGCGTCAATGGCAGGTGAATGGTGAAATGCGTTCCCCTGCCCGCCTCACTCCAGGTGGAGACCCGGCCACCGAGGGCCGCAGCTTCAGAACGGACGACATCCATACCGACGCCCCGTCCGGCGAGTTCGGTGATTTCATCCGCTGTGGAAAAACCGGGATGGAAAATCATGTCGGTCACTTCCTCGTCCGGCACCTCGCTGTCGTTCGTCAGCAGACCGATGCGCTTGGCCTTCTCGCGAATGCGGCCGATGTTCAGGCCCTGGCCGTCGTCAGAAAACTGGATCACGACTTCATTGCCTTCCTGGCGGATCTCGACCAGGAGTTCGCCAACGTCGGACTTTCCGGCAGCGCGCCGCGCCTCCCGTGATTCGATGCCATGCACGATCGCATTACGCAGCAAATGCTCGAACGGTCCCGTCATGCGCTCCAGCACGCCGCGGTCGAGCTCCACGGTGCTACCGCGGATGTCGAGGTTCACACGTTTGTCGACTTCCTTCGCGGTCTGGCGGGTCACTCGGAACAGACGCTCGGAAATACTTGCAAACTGCACCATCCGCACGCGCATCAGGTCCTGCTGCAAGTCGCGTGTCAATCGCGCCTGCTGGGAGAGGTCCGCTGCTGCGCTATCCAGCGTCCGGCTCAGGTTCTGGTGCACGGAACCGACGTCATTGACGCTTTCGGCCATCATGCGTGTCAGTTCCTGCAGCCGCGTGAATCGGTCGAACTCCAGCGGGTCGAATTCCCTGTCGCCGGCGTGTCCCATGCGAGAAGCGATTTGCGTTTCCGCCTGCATTTCGATTTCGCGCAACTGGTCACGCAAGCGCGAGACGTTTTCGGTGAGCTCGGTCAGTGCTTGCTTGAGGGTGCCGACTTCCGTTTCGAGCTTGGAGCGCGAGATCGACACTTCGCCGGCCTGGTTGACGAGACGGTCGAGGATATCTGCGCGCACCCGCACCATCGGCAGCGGTCCCGCCGGTTTCGCTACGTTACCTCCCTGTGCCGGCGTCGTGGCCAGCGGCTTCTGTGCCGGCAACGGCACAAGGGGCGAGAGAACGACTGGCTGTGTCGTCGGTGCAGTCTCTTCGGCGGACGTTTGGCCCGGTACGGGGGCGACGTTGGATGGGGCCTGCTGTGCCGCATGCGGATTCTGCAAATACTCGAACATCTGCAGCGCCTGGTCGTAGCGAATCAGGAGGTCTTCAATCGCCAGCGCAGACGACGAACCAAGATGCATGATGTTCTCGACCCGCGTTTCCATGTCGTGCAGATGCTGCCCCAAGTTCATCGCGCCGGCCATGCGAGCGCTGCCCTTGAGCGTGTGCAGCGAGCGCAGCAGGGATTGCGGTGCCGACGCGTCGTCCGGCCGTTCCTGCCAGCCGCGCAATACGCTGGCTATCTGCGGCAGGATATCCCGGCCCTCCTCGAGGAAGACCGGCATCAGGTCGGCATCCAGTTCATCCTTCAGTACCAGCGCTGGGTCGACGGTCGGTTCGGCATTGCCATCGAACGCAGTTTCGGAATATGCAACGGCCTTTTCGCTTTCGGGCGGGCTGAAATCCGGAACGGATTCAGGTTCCGTAACGGCATGCTCGCCAAGCGAGATCTCGGCGAGTTTTTCGGTGGTGATTTCGACCCGGGCGCCGGACACATCCGGCAGCGCCACTTCTCTGTTCACCGGAGTGGGTTCCGGCTCGAGCATCAGTTCGAAATGCGGTTCAGGCGGAACTGCTTCCTGTGACGCCTGTTCGACCGGTTCGACGACTGCGAGTGCATCGAGCTCCAGGGAAGGTGCCACTTCGATGCCATCTGCAACCGGCGCTTCGGGGTGCGGATGCGCTTGCTCCTGCGCCCGCATCTCGACGTCCTGCCGCAGGGCGACAAGAATGCGTGCGAATTCGGGCTGGAATACCGGCATTTCGCCCAGCGCAAACTTCTGCAACATCAGCTTGATGCGCTCGATGCTCTGCTCCAGCACGTCAAATTCATGCACCTCCAGGCGGACTGGCCGCCTGCTCAGCGATTGGAGGAACAGTTCCAGTGCATGCGCAACTTCCTGGAGCGCCTTGAATCCGACCGTTGCGGAGCTTCCAGCGAGCGAGTGCGCGGCGTGGACGGCGTGGATGTCGACCTCGCGTTCCGGCTCGTGACGCCACTCCGAAAAATCCTGGGCGAGCAAGCGGACCAGTTCATCGGTCTCCGCCAGATAAATGTTGTGAAGCGGGACACTGATTTCGATGTCGCCAATGCGCTTCACATTGTCGTCGCGGCGCGGCTCCGCCGGCTGCATGGTGGGGAAGTCGATGACTTCCGCGATCTTGACGACCGGCTCCGCGGCTGTTTCCTGATGCGCCGCCGGCGAAACATCCAGCGCTGCGTCCAGAGGGGCAAGTTGAACTGCTTGCGCGGCACTTGCCGGTTCGAACATCGCAAAGCCGTCGTCGCCAGGGCGCAATTCTTCCGCCTGCGGCAATGACGCGATAACTTCGTCGAGGCCGTCTTCCCCGTCGCCTGCGACGAGTGGAACATTCTCCGCTTCGGACGGTGCCATGCCCGAACCACCTGCATCCACCGGCGTTGCCATCATTGATGTCGAGGTATCGCTCGTTCCGGCGTCCCCGGAAATCTGTCCGGTTGGCGCCTGCAGGTCCGGCAACGTGGGCGGCGTGACTTCCTCTTGCGGCTCCTGCACCACTGCGTCGATGGTCGGCGTGGCGGCGTCTTCATAGGAAAACTGGCCGCCTGCCTTGACACGCTCGGCCGCGCGAACAAGGGCATCAGGAGCGTGTGTGGAGGTCCCGGTGCTCTTGAGACTCTGTACCCAGTCTCCCAGCACGTCGGCGGCCTTTTCAAGCAGTGCGTAGAGTTCCGCGTCACCACTGCGCGATTCGGACAGGCGCAGATTAAGCACCTGCTCGATGCTCCAGGCCGCTTCACCATAGGCGACAAGGCCGACCATCCTGCTGCTGCCCTTCAAGGTATGAAAGCAGCGGCGCAAGGTGGTGAGATGCTCCTGGTTATGCGGCTGCATGCGCGATTCAGGGAGCGTTTGCCTTACCGCGCCGAGCACCTCTTCGGCTTCCGACAGAAAAATTTCGAGAAGCTCTGCGTCGATCGCCTCGTCCGTTTCAGGCGCAACGACAGGTGGCAATGATTCGGCGACCTGGACTGCGGGGACGGTCGCCGTAATGATTTGCGCGAGCGCCTCGCTCGACTCGGAGAAATCGGGACGCTCCAGAATGTCGATACTCGCGCGGGCACGGTCGTTGAGCTCCGGATTGTCGAGCAGTGTCGCATCCAGCCGGATCTTTTCAAGCGATTCCTTCAGTTGCTCCTGCAGAACCTGATTGTCGGGCTCTACGCTCAACGACATCGCCAGCTCGGCCGACTGTTGCTGGTGGAACGCCAGTTCATCCTCGACTGTTGGTACCGGTGATGCTGAGGATGGATCCTGCTCCTGAGCGCTTCCTGCCGGGTCGCCTGCATCGTCGACAGGGACATCGAGCGCGGCATTGGCTTGATTGTCCTTTTCGATCAGGTGCGCGTGAAATGTGCCGGTATCGTCGTCGAACGTGAATCGCTTGGTCGCTGTGCCGGTCGGCAGTTGCAGGGACTCGATGAAGAAGCTGAGGGCGCCAACGTTCTGCGCGACCTTCTGGAATGCGGCTTGTTCCGGTGTTTCCTCATCATCCGCAACGATGAATCGCTTGACGGCCTCACGCGTGTGCTGAACGGTCCGCATCGCGTCGTCCTGGTCGAGGACTGCCATTGCGCCTTCGATCTGATGCAGGATGCCGTCAAGCTGGCCGAGCGAGGTACGCTGCGTCGGATCGCGGAAATACTCGTCAAGCATCTTCTCGACCTGGCGCAGGCTGGACTGCATCTCGCCGGCGAGCGCCGTCATGGTCTGGCGCTGCTGCGCCTCGCGTGACATGTCGTCCAGCCACGACGCAGTATGTTCCGGCGCGTCACCGGAAACCACGGCGAGGAGGCGTGCCGTCATCGCATCGGCGCGTTCCGCGAAGTTTTCCGGCAAGCGCCCAATGCTGGCCAGCGCATTCTCGACAAACAGGAGACCGGTAGCCACTTCGAGACCGAGGGTGTCGCCAGCCTTGGCGCGGGCGGCGTGGCGAGCGATACCCTTCAGTTCCCGCAACAGTTTCGACAAGGGTGCCGAATTGAGGCGCGTGCCGGCATCGGCAAGCATGTGCATCTCGTGTTCGAACGAGTCCGCAAAGCTCGCGTCGCCTCCCGCAATGCGGTTCCAGATGCTCTTGGCCTGTGACAGGCGCTCTTTTGCCACAGCGAGCGCGTCGACGTCGATCTGCCCGTAACGCCTCGTGTCATAGTCGGCCGGAACAAGACCGTCGAGCTGGTACACCTGACGGATCTGCTTGGCGCGTGACGAAGGATTGGCGGCGCGCGCGATGAAAAACAGCGCGTCGCGCAACAGGCGTTCAGCAATGCTTGGCGAGCCTTGCGACAGCCGGCGGATCTGGAGGTTGATGCGGGCAAACAGTTGCTTGACGTAGATCTCGTTTTGAATATGGCCGGCAGCGACTTCGTCCGCTAGTCCGTGCAGGACCCACCAGAACGCCCTTGCCTGCTGGCTGCTCTGGATGCGCTCAATCTCGCCGATGATGTCGCGCATGGCAGCTGCATTGGCCAGTTCCGTGCCGCGGTCCGAGCTGCGCAAGAATGGCAGCAGTGCCTTCTCGAAATGCTGCCGCATGACCATGAACTTCGAGGGCCGCACCGCCCTGCCCGGTTCGACGGGCGGTAGTTGCGGGCGAATCGAGAGATTCGGGAAGAACAGATCGGCGGGGTGGACGCGTTCGGCGCCACGCGCTTCGAGCAAAGTACGGTAATAAGGGAACAACCGGATCGGTTGATGCGGCATGCCCGACAGGAGTTCATCGAGATATTCGACAAGCGCCTGGTAGCTGCCGTCGATGGCGACCGCCAGTTCCCTGGTCATGGCGATCTGCCCGGCATCGACGCGCTCGAGCAAGTCTTCAACGGTCTCTGTGATGATCGCGATGCCGTCGACATCGACAATTTGCAGCGCGCCGTGGGCCTGGTGCAGGTAAGTTTTCGCCAGGCGCAACGACGTCTGCCGGGCGTCGGCATCCTGTGCTACGGCGTCGTGGAGTGCGGACTTGGAGCGGTTGAGCGCTTCGCGGATTTCGCCGATCACCCAGGATAGCGGCCCGGTATCGAATTGATCCCGTGCTGCCGGGGACTGGGCGGGTGAGGAGGTGGTCATGACTGCCTCGCGGTCAAATGGCGGAACGCCGTCGAAACAGCGCCCCGTCGGGCATTGCTACTGGTAGGCCTTCGGGTTGAACGTCGGCAAAGAGCTCTCTCAGGCGGTCACGCGGAAACGGGACACCGAATTCTTGAGCTCCTCCGCCAGCCTGGACAGTTCGCGAATCGAATGTGCGGTCTGCTGCGTACCAATCTGCGTCTGCTCGGTCACTGTCAAAATGTTCTGGATGCTCTGTGCCACGCCGTTCGCCGACGTTGCCTGTTGCTCGGTCGACGCGGAAATGCTCTGAATCAGTTCTGCAAGGCGATTCGAAACGCTGCGGATCTCGGCGAGCGCCGCGCCGGCGGCGTCAGACAGCTTTGCACCTTCAACCACGCCCTGCGTCGATTTTTCCATAGCGGCAACCGCGTCGTGGGTGTCGGTCTGAATGGTCCGCACCAGCGCGCCGATCTGCTTGGTCGCTTCACCGGAACGTTCCGCCAGCCGCTGCACTTCCTCGGCAACCACGGAGAAGCCGCGTCCTGCCTCGCCTGCAGAGGCGGCCTGGATCGCCGCGTTCAGCGCCAGCACGTTGGTCTGTTCGGTAATGTCGGAAATCAGTTCGGTGATTTCGCCGATCTCCTGCGAGGACTCGCCGAGGCGCTTGATTCGCTTTGAGGTTTCCTGGATCTGCTCGCGGATTTCGTTCATGCCCTTGATCGCGTCTTCCACCGCCCTGGCGCCCTGTTCCGCTGCCGCCACCGACTGGCGTGCCACCTCGGCGGATTCGTTCGCGGACTTCGACACATCGGTAATCTGTGCCGCCATGTCGAGAACGGCCTGGCCGGTTTCCTGAATCTCGCGGGACTGTTTCTGCGATGCTTCGAGCAGTTCGTTGGAGATGTCCTGCGCCTGGTTGGATGCCGCCGTCACCTGCTCGGCGGTTTTCGTCACGCGGCTCACGAGTCCGCGGAGCTCTTCCACCGTGTAGTTCACCGAGTCGGCGATCGCGCCAGTGATGTCTTCCGACACTGTCGCCTGCACGGTCAAGTCACCATCCGCGACCTCCTGCAGTTCGTTCATCAGGCGGAGAATTGCAGCCTGGTTCTGGTCATTTGCGCGCTTCGCCTCGTCTTCCTTCTGCAATGCAAGGAGGCGCTGTTCTTCCGCTTCCTGGCGCCGCTGGTCCGCTTCCTTGGTGCGATTTCGGCTGTCCTGCAGCAGGACGAGGGCAATGCCGACCGCAGCGACGAGTGCGGCAACGGCACTTAGCAACATCAGCCAGAACGTCCAGTGCAGTGAGTCTTCGTCTGCGCGATAAGCCTTCTGCAGGGCGGTGATGCGCTGCTTCAGCGTTTCGTTCTCGGCAAAGATGAGCTGCTCGGACTGCTTGGCGGCAATGAAGTTCTGGAGGTTGCCGAGAATCGTGGCCACGGACTGCTGGTACTCGGCGAACACGCTCTGCAGCTCGGTCAGTTTTTCGCGGGTGTCGGCGTCCTTCGTTGCGGTCAGGCGCAGCACGTCGCTACCGTTCAGGAAGCCTTCGGTAATGTCACGGAAGGTGTTTGTGTCCTTGCCAAGCAGAAATGCGGTTTCGGGATTCACACCCTCGGAGGTCAAGAATTCATTCGCGCTTCGGCCAAGACGCTGCGTCAACATGACCAGCTGGCCGGCTGCGGAGATTTCGCGAGGCGAGGCGCCGCCCTGCGCTTTCAGTGTGGCGATCTGCTCGGTCAGTTCGAGGAGCACCGGGGAAAGCGTGTTCAGTTTCTGCAGGGTCGCACCGAAACCGGTCAGTTCCTTCTTCAGCTTGAGGATGGTATCTGCAGCCTTGTCCGAGTTCGTCCAGACCTTCTGTGTGCCGGTTAGCATTGCAGCCATCTGGTCGGACGGAGGCGAAATTTCGCGTCCCTGGTAGTCACCGCCCTGTGATAGCACGGTCAGGTCGCGGTTGAACTCCTTGCGGCTCTCTTCGAGCTGCTTGAAGGCCTCAAGGTTGCCTTGAATCGCGTTTGGCGCCGCCTTACCGATACGCTGCGAGTGCATCAGCGCGTCACCGGCGATTTGCGTCTGCGTGGAAGCGAGCGTCGAATGGCTGGTGTTGAGCGTTACGCCGATGACGCCGAAGCCGATGGCGCCAAGGAGCGTGAACAGGAGGACGCGAACCTGCTTCTGGAGCGGCAGATGCCCGATGAGCGGGAGCCGGATATCGCCGGTCTTTTCGAGCGCATCGCCGATGAAGGTTGCATTCAGGGTGGAGTTTGTCGACGACGTAGACGCGCTTTCCCTGGCGAGAAACGTTTGATCCGCGATAACCGCCACGTCCTGAGCCGGCACATTGGCTGAAACAGCCGCAGCGGCACTCACTGCTCCGGTACTGTCAGCCAGTCCGTCGCTTTTTTCCTTGGACAAAAAGGGTAGTTTGAACGCCATTACTGACTCTCCTCGTTATTCTGATTGTGTCGCAGGCATGAATTATTCACAGCTCGTTATATGCCCACATGCAGAAATTGCGGATCCTGCACGATTAAAGATAGGTCGAGTTCCGTCCACACCTGGGAATCCCGATCGAGATATCGCTTCGCCGCCCAAGGGACTGCACTGTCGGCCTCGTCGCCCTGTTGCAGATCCATTTCTGCAACGTTACGCAGGCCCATGACACGCGATACGAGCAACCCGCTGTTGAATGACAGGGTCGGAGCGAAGGCAACGATGCGGCTTTCCTTGTCGATGGGCGTCGGCGCCATGCCTCGGAAGTTCGCGAGATCGATGACGCTGACAAGGTTGCCCCGGATGTTGGTCAAACCGAGAAACCAGTCCTGGGTGAGCGGAACCTTCGTAATCTGGCCGACCGAGACGATTTCCCCTGCTTCCTGCAGGCTGAGCAGCCAGCGTGTCTGTCCGATCATGACACCCAATTTGCTGGCCTGCGTCGCAACACCGCTGGTTGCCGCCTGCATGCGCTCGACCAGTTTTGTCTGGAATTCACGCAGGCGCGTTCTGCGGCCGCCGCTGTCCGATTCCGGAAGCGCAGTACCGGACGGGAGATCCATGGATTGCCGGGTCATGGGAGGCACTTAGCCAAGTGCAGCGATCTTGGAAAGCAATTCCTGCGGATCGACCGGCTTGACGATGTAGTCCCGGGCGCCTTGGCGCAAGCCCCAGATGCGGTCAGTTTCCTGTCCCTTGCTGGTGCAGATGATGATGGGAACATCCTGCGTATCCGGATCCCGGGCGATGGCACGGGTAATCTGGAAGCCGTTCTGACCCGGCATGACCACATCCATGAGAATGAGCTGGGGCTTGTCTGCCTTGACCTTCAGGAGGGCCTCCTCGCCGCTTTCGGCAGTGGATACGGAAAAGCCGTTCTTGACCAATATATCCGTTAGGAAATATCGCTCAGTCGGTGAATCGTCCACTACAAGAACTTTTTGTATGGGCATCTTGGACTTTCCAATGAAGAAAATTTACTTGGCGAGCAGCGCGGTGGTGTATTCGCGGACGGTCTTCAACAGGCTGTCCTTGGTGAACGGCTTGGTGAGGTAGGCATCCGACCCAACCATCGCGCCCCTTGCACGGTCGAACAAGCCATCCTTGGAGGACAGCATGATGACGGGTGTGGAATGAAATTTCGCGCTTTTCTTGATCAGCGCACAGGTCTGGTAGCCGTCGAGCCGGGGCATCAGGATGTCGCAAAAGATCAGCGCCGGCTTGTGGTCGTTCATCTTCGCGAGCGCGTCGAACCCGTCGTCGGCAAGCACGACCTGATAGCCGGCCTGGCCCAGGAAAATCTCGGCGGACCGACGAATGGTGCTGCTGTCGTCGATCACCATGATCTTGAGGCTGGCGTTATCCGGGGATGTTGTCATGAAGTTAATCTCAGTAACCTTCCGCCCAATATACGGCGCTACTCCATCAAAAAGCAAGATGCTTTATAACAAGATGTTACCCGAAGGAAACGTACCGTGGTTTTTCTGCGAAAATTGAAAAAACTATAACATTGACGTGTGGAATTTTGCCAGCCGGTTATTGATATTTCTTTCTAGAATCAAATAGCTACCATTTCGAAGTCTTCTTTTCGTGCACCGCATTCCGGGCAGGTCCAGTTCATCGGCACATCTTCCCAACGCGTCCCCGGCGCGATGCCCTCCTCCGGCAAACCGGCGGCTTCGTCGTACACCCAGCCGCAAATCAGGCACATCCAAGTCTTGAATTCCTCGTTATTACTCACGTTTCCCTGCCCTTCAATCAAGTAAAATGCAAAGTCGACTATCTTAATCTACCAGCCGTGCAAAACCAAAATTCCCCCCTGATCCTGACTTTCGGGGCGGCAGATCCAATCGGCGCTGTCGGCATCCAGGCCGACCTTGCTTCGTTTGCCGCCATGGGATGCCACGGGCTGTCCGTCGTGACATCGATCCTGATTGCCGACACGGCGCGTGTGGAAGACATGCAGGTGATCGATGCGGACTGGGTCGCCGACCAAGCCCGCGTGGTGCTGGAAGACATGCCGGTTGCCGCCCTCAAGGTAGGCGCCGTGGGCAGCATCGAAAATATCTCCGCCATTGCGGAGATCGTTTCGGACTATGCCGACATTCCCCTGATCCTCGACCCATTCGTTTCCGCTCTGCCGGACCAGGGTCCGGACAGCGAGGACATGCTCCTCGCCATTCGCGAACTGCTCGTTCCGCAAACCACACTGCTCCTGGTGTCTGCCGTCGAACTGGCGAGGCTGGCCGAAACCTGGCGCGAGCCCTCCACCGAGGACACTCTGCCGATGGATGCCATGCGCCTCATTGACATGGGCTGCGAGTACCTGTTCGTTACGGGAACCCCGGGTGACGTCCATGGGGTCACCAACGCCCTGTTCGACGAATCCGGCATGCTTCGCAAGGATAGCTGGCAGAGACTGCCGGGTTCCTTCAGCGGTGCCGGCTCCACCTTGTCGGCAACGATTACCGCAATGCTGGCCAATGGCACGGACGTGCCCGAAGCCGTTTTTGAAGCGCAGGAATTCACGCACGCCGCGCTTGCCAACGCTCACCGACTCGGGATGGGGAAACTGACCCCGGACCGCTACTTCTGGGCCAGGGAACCCGACCCGGCCTCCGATCAATAACCGCTTTTTCTTTCGTATGACTTCCAAGAACGACACTCTGTTTGCCCGTGCACAGGTCAGCACACCGGGCGGCGTCAACTCCCCGGTCCGCGCTTTCCGCTCCGTGGGCGGCACGCCCCGTTTCATCACCCGCGCCGAAGGCCCGTATTTCTGGGATGCCGACGACAAGCGCTACATCGATTACATCGGCTCCTGGGGCCCGGCGATCGTCGGCCATGCACATCCGGCAGTCATAAAGGCGGTGCAGGATGCAGCCGTGCGCGGCCTGAGTTTCGGTGCGCCGACCGAGGCCGAAATCGAGATGGCCGAGGAAATCTGTCGCATCCTCCCCTCCGTCGAGCAGGTTCGCCTGGTGTCGAGCGGCACCGAAGCTGCGATGAGTGCGCTGCGCCTGGCCCGTGGTGCGACCGGACGCGACAAGATCATCAAGTTCGAGGGCTGCTATCACGGCCACGCCGATTCGATGCTGGTCAAGGCGGGGAGCGGATTGCTCACCTTCGGCAACCCGACTTCTGCCGGCGTGCCGGAAGACTTCGCCAAACACACGCTGGTGCTCGACTACAACAATGCGCAACAGCTGGAAGATACCTTTGCGAAGCTGGGCAACGAGATTGCGTGCGTGATCGTCGAACCGGTCGCGGGCAACATGAACCTCGTCCGTGCAACGCCCGAGTTCCTGCAGACCATGCGTCGGCTCTGCACGCAGCACGGCGCCGTGCTGATCTTTGACGAGGTGATGTGCGGTTTCCGTGTCGGCCTCGGCGGCGCGCAGAAGCTGTACGGGATCACACCTGACCTGACTGTGATGGGCAAGGTAATCGGTGGCGGCATGCCCGTCGCTGCATTCGGCGGCCGCAAGGACCTGATGAAGTTCCTGGCACCGCTCGGTCCGGTCTATCAGGCGGGAACGCTGTCGGGCAATCCGGTCGCCGTAGCCGCTGGGATGAGCACGCTCAAGCTGATCCAGCAACCCGGCTTCTATGAAACGCTGACCGCGCAGACCAGCAAGCTGGTCCAGGGCTTGTCCACGGCGGCAAAGGATGCCGGCGTGACCTTCTGCGGCGATTCAGTCGGCGGCATGTTCGGCCTGTATTTCGCCGAGCGCGTGCCGGGCAGCTACGCTGAAATCATGGCGGGCAACAAGGAGAAGTTCAATGTCTTCTTCCATGCGATGCTGGACCTCGGCGTGTATCTTGCGCCGTCCGCTTTCGAAGCAGGGTTCGTGTCGGCGGCACACGACGATAGCGTGATCAACGCGACAGTCGAGGCGGCACGCAAGGCGTTTGTGTCGGTACGCTGAAAAGCGATCAGGAAAATGCGAAAAGGCCGGGTAATGCACCCGGCCTTTTTCTTTACTTCAGCCAACCGCGCTTGCGGAAGTACAGGAAGGGCGCGACCGCGCTCACCAGCATCAGACCGAGGGAGAACGGATAGCCGAGGGTCCATTTCAGCTCCGGCAGGATATCGAAGTTCATGCCGTAGATGCTGGCGATCAGGGTCGGCGGCAGGAAGGCAACCGATGCCACCGAGAAGATCTTGATGATCTTGTTCTGGTTGATGTTGATGAAACCGACGGTGGCATCCATCAGGAAGTTGATCTTGTCGAACAGGAAGGCGGTGTGGCCGTCGAGCGATTCGATGTCGCGCAGGATCTGACGCGCTTCCTCGAATTGTTCAGCGTTGAGCAGCCGGCCGCGCATCAGGAAGCTGACCGCGCGGCGCGTATCCATCATGTTGCGGCGGATGCGGCCGTTCAAGTCTTCCTCGTGCGCGATGGCATTCAGCGCCTCTGCCGCGTCCTGGTCGGTGAGTTCTTTTTGCAGCACGCTGCGGCTGACGTCTTCTAGGCTTTGGTAGATACCCTCAAGCGCGTCCGCGGAATACTCGGCATCGGTCGCGTACAGGTCCAGCAGGACATCCTTGTAATCGGCAATCGACCCCGGCCGCGACCGCGCACGCATGCGCACAAGCCGGAATACCGGCAGGTCGTCGTTATGGACGGAGAACAGCATGTTTTTCGCCAGGATGAATGCGACCGTGATCACGCGCGACGGGCCGTCATCCTCTTCCAGCAGGAAGTCCGTTCGCAGGTGCAGGTCGCCGTTTTCCGCTTCGTAATAACGCGCGGATGCCTCGATGTCCTTGACCTCATCCTCACCGGGCAACGTGACGCCATAGATGCTCTTGACCCAGGCGCGCTCGTCGTCGTTCGGATCGGTCAGGTCGACCCAGACCGGGGCAACATTTTCCAGGTCATTCCTGGTTTCAATGTTGACCTGGTTGAGGCGGCCATTCTGCAAGACGAAAACATTAATCATGAGCTCTCCCGACTGCCTTCATGTTGTGAAAGCAGCCATCCCGCCGCTGTTTGCAACGAGTTGATTCAGTTCAGGGAACGCGGCCATGAATTCGGCCTGGTCGCGCCC
>Ga0196981_1000232_pt1 | contig 34496 bp, 43 predicted proteins | sample S3_2013CmetaG_FD_155462 | JGI IMG/M metagenome (GOLD analysis project Ga0196981, IMG submission 155462) | Soil microbial communities from Anza Borrego desert, Southern California, United States - S3_20-13C | ecosystem: Environmental > Terrestrial > Soil > Desert | place: USA: California... | reverse complement strand
ATGACCTAATCTGTAATGGCGCTGGGTACCCAGCGCAAGTGACCTCGTGTCGATTTCTGAAATTGACGCAGCGTCAAGAATTTTTGACGCGATGCAAGAGAGTCAGCGCTCGGGATCGCTCTGCCTGAGCGATCTCTCCGCCATCGCGGCCCGCAGGTATCGCTTCTGTTCCTCGACCGGATCGCGCACCCAGCTACGCACACTGAACTCGCACCCCATTACGAGCACGACCCCACCCCCGAGCCCGAAGTGCGTAGCGCGACGCCCGCAGCACGGGCAGCGGCGACGGCTCGTGCTGGGCACGAGGGACCACGTGCGCTTCATGTCCTGCGAACCGGCCGCGCTCATTCGTCTCCAGCCGTTTCGTCAATGACCTCGCGCATGTCGTCCTCGATGCTCATCAGGTCCGACTCGATGAACGCGAGCTTGTTCTTTGTCTCCCTCCACGCCGTGCGCAGGCGTTCCTTGTCCTCACGGAGGCGGTCGCACGTCTCTTCCAGACGCGCGATCTCCTTCTCCAACTCCGCGATCTCACCCTTCAGGGCCTCGTTCTCACTTTCGACAGCAGTAGTCATCGATCCACGCTCCTCATGGGCGATTCGTTGCCGGCGAAGTAGGGGCCGATGACGACGTAATCGCCCGTCGAACGCGCTCGCGCTACCCACGTCCGGCAGTAGGCGTGCGACCACGACGCGTACGCGACTGGGCCTCCGTGACGAGGCACGACGAGCCACACCTTCTCCGGTCGCTCGACCGCTTCGGGCTTCTTCCTAGCGGCCATCGACGCTCCGCTTGAGCGATTCCTCAGCACGCTCCCTCGCCAGTCTTCGCAGCGCGTCGAGCGACATGCGGACGTCGTACGCCTTGTTCTCGTAGTGCTCGTGGTCACGTTCGAGCGTCTCGAAACGGACGCGGGAGTCGTGCGCGACGCGCGGCTTGCCTTCCTCGGTGACGCACCGATCCTTGCGCTTTGCCCCGCATTCCGCGCACACGGGCTCGTTCGCGCGCTCGTGCGCGTACTCCATGGCCGATCCTCGCCACATCACTTGCCTCCCTTCGGTGCTTCGCCCGGCATCTGCGTTCCCTGGAGCGCGTACTTCGAGCGGTCGGCGACGGCTGCCGCGAAGTCCCTCTTCGTGAACCAGCTGAGCCCGCCCGCGAGGAGGTTGTTCGCGTTCATGTTCAGCTCTTCGAGGACGCTGCGCATGCGCTCGTTCTCCTCTTCGAGTCGCTTCACGCGTGCCGCGTGGTCCTTTGCCGCCTGGTCCTTCGTCGCCTCGTACTCGCGCTGGCGCGCGTCGCAGGCCTCGTTCCACCGCTCGCAGAGGACCCCCACGGTGTCGCCGGGTTGGGCCTCGACGCGGATGCCGTTGAACACCATGAACGCGGGCGCGAGAGCGCGCAGGCGGTCACACGCGAGGTCGATCCGCTCGCCGGGCTCGGGCTTCATCTCTTTCACTTCTCACCTCCTGGATCGCCTGCGTTAGGCGTGGTCATGCGGCCTCCCGTGCTGAAAGTGCGTCGCGCGCGAGCCCGCTCGCCTGCACCCCGGCCAAGTGCCAAGGCTTCCAGAGGAGCGTCTTCCGGCCGTCCGCGCTGCGTGGCTTCTCGGGGTGCTTCCGGTAGCCGGCGACCTTGAAGCAGAAGCCCGGATTAGACGAGCGGACCTTCCGATCCCACACGTACGTCAGGAGCCCGCTCGGGCCGCAGTCGCCGCGCTCGCGCACGAGGATGGCCTCCGCTTCCAGCACGAGCTCCGAGGCCAGGTAGCTCCCGGTGTTCCGGAAGATGCTGCACGTCCAGCCGTCGAAGCCGTTCATCGAGCGGAGCCCTGAGGCCGGGTGTGGGCGCCACCATCCGAAGACGGCCGAGTCGTCGTCCGCGATGAGCACAAGCGTGTCACCGGGCGGCATGAACTGCGGAGCCCCTACCTTGCGCCGCGAGTAGTGCCCGTCCGCCAGGCGGCACCCGACCGGGTCGGCCTTGTTCCCGAGGCGCCACCTCACGGCTTTGCCCTCTCTCGGCAAAGCGCGCGGAACGCCCTGGTGAGGTACTGCTCGATGTAGCTGTTGTTCACGTCCCGCTGGACGATGGCAACGCACTCTTCGATGGCGCCGCGATAGACGCCGTTCACGTGCTCGGCCGTGTATCGGGCCTCGGCCGGCGCCTCGGGTCGGCGAAGCACGAGGTCTCGCTTGCGGAAGTAGCCGACGGCGCGCTCCCCGTTGAGAACGCCGTCGTGGAACTCCACGAGCGCACCATGCTCGTGGTCCGGGTTCTCGGCCTTGATGCGACCGGGCACCCACACCTCGTTGCCCTTGCGCCGGCCGTCGTTCGGCGTGGCCTTGGAACTCCGAAGCGCGTTCGGGTGTTCGGGATCGATGTCCTCGTTCGGGTGCTCGCAATCCGAGCCGTGCTTGTAGACGCGGCCTTTGCTCAGCATCGAGCACGTGAGGTGGCGACGGTCGAACGAGGTCCACTCGGCAAGCGGCTTCGCTGCCACCGACGGTTGCTTCGCATCGAGGCGGCGAAGGCGCTCGCGCATCTCGCGGTTCGCGACGACGAGATCGCAGATCTCGCATCCCCATTCGCCGTCGCCGTCGCGGTACTGGTAGTCCTCGCCGTGCGGGCAGTCGCCGTTCTCGATGCGCTGCGCTTCGCTGCGGCGACGCCCCCGGGCAGCCGCTTCTCGCGCCGCATGAGCGGTCAGGCCGCCGTCCGCGTCGCGACAGACCTGTCCCCGCTCGGCCTCGCAGGCTGGGCAGTCGATGTCGATGGCCTGGGCCGTCCGCGGGCAGTCCGGCGCGTGGCCATCGGGCTCGACGCCGAGGCACTCCGGACAGCACCCCTGCGCCGTGTTCGGCCGGGGCTTCGCATAGTTTCCGAGCGCCTCACGCAACGCCTGCATCGCGTCGCAGAGCGCGTCGGTCGTCTCGGCGCTCCCATCGCCGCTCGCGTCCCATGCGTCGCACGCACGCCGCGCGGCCTGATCCAGCGTTGAACTTTGCTGCTCGTCTGCCTCCGCTCTCTCGTTACACGAGGTGCACTTTAGGTCGCCGCAGTGCTTCCACGGCTTCGGATCGTTTCGGCGATCCACGGGCTGCGCCTCCTCCCTGCGACGCTCGCAGCGCGGATGATGCTCGGCGAACGCGGCCTGCGGGAGCAGACACGCGGCACATTCCTCCCGGGGCAAGATCGCCCCCTCAGAGCGACGCTCGTCACTCATGGCATCCACCTCCAGAGCAGCATCACGATGCGCGTCACGATCCGGCTGCACAGCGACGGCCGCCACGCGTCGCCGCATCGCAGGCACTGCACGCCCGCGCTGGTCGCGCGCACGTAGTGGTCACACGCCATCGGGCTCTCCGTTGTCGTTCGCGGGCAGGCCGTAGCCGCCGATGCGGTACACGCGCCACGGCACGATCCCGATGGTCACGTACGTGCGCGCAAGCCTCTCCGCGTCGGTGAGCACGGGCTTCGCGCGGAGCTCGGAGACCAGCGCGGAGGCGAGAGGCCCCACCGCCGTCCCCTCCTCAGCGGTGGGGCGGTCCATCAGAACGTCACCTTCGACGCGTCGGCCTTCGGCGCGACACCGCCAGGCGCGGGCGTCGTCGCCGCGAGCGACTTGTACTTCGCCGCGAACGCCTTCTTCGCCTTGTCGTCGAGCTGGTCCTTGAGCTTCACGCCGTTGCCGGTGCGGATCTGGACCTTCATCTTCTGCTCGCCCTGGTACTCCTCGTACTTCACTTCGACGTCGACCTCGTTTGCGTCGATGCCCGAGAGGTCGGACAGATCGTTGCTCGACCACCCGAGCGCGCGCAGGCGCTCCAGGCTGTACTTCGCAGCCGCGTCGCTGAAGACGAGGAACGTCGAGACGCGCTCCCCGATGTCGATCAACTCGAGGTCGATCACGATCTGGTCGTTGCCCTTGCTCGTCTGCCCGTACTGCTCCGAGCCCGCGACGGCGCGAGCGCGATAGGTGCCTGCCTGGATGCTCATGGTCATTTCCCTTCTTTCTTGATGCGGAGTGCGTTTGCGATCTCGGCGAGCCGCTCGGCGCTTTCCTTCGCCTCGCTGACCGCCGCCTTGGCCTTCTTCGTCACCTCGGGGTCGTTGATCTCCCGGACGAGCTGCTCGATCTCCGCGAGCAGCGCCGGCACGCGATGGCGCCCTGCCTCGACGGCCTCCCAGTACGCGGCCCAGCTCATCGGGAGCTCGGGCGGGAGCGACGAGCGGTTGCCGGCGTCCCACGCCTTATTCCACTCCGTGTGGATGATGTGGTCGCCCGTGGCGACGGCGATGGTCTTGCCGCCCTCGGCCTTCGCGAGCACCTCGTGGCGGAAGAACAGGACGTCGTCCACCCATTGCTTGAGCAGCCCCGCAGCCTTGTGGTGCAGCCACGGCACGTATCTCGCGTACTCGGCGCCCGCCGGATCTCGGAACATCTTCACGTCCGCATGCGCGAGGAACACGACGTTCCGGCCGCGCGCGTAGTGCTGCTTTTCGAGCACGTTGACGAGGTTGCGCCAGTGCGAGACCGCCGCCTCGTAGCCTTTCATGAAGCCGCCGCCGTGCTTCTCGATCTGGTCGCGCGTGTTCTCCGTCGGGCGTGCCTGCGGGCCGCCGACGACGCGCGCCCAGCAGAGTTCTTCGAGCCAATTCACCGGGTCGATGACCAGCGTGCGCCAGCGGTCGACCGTCTCGACGAGCGACAGCACCTCGAACAGGTCGTCCCAGGTCTCTGGCGTCGGCAGCCGCTCGATGTCGAGGTGCGGCGTGCCGTTTTCCGGGCAGAGGAACACCGCGCCGGGTGCGCCGCTCGCCCAGGTTGACTTGCCGACCTTCTCACCGCCGAAGCCGAGGACGCGCTGAGCGACGTCGAGCTTGCCGCGGCGGACGTCATCGAGGACGTACTTGCGCTTGGGGGGTGCGGGTGCGGGCGCGATGCGTTTCTCAGGTGCGGTCATTCGGTCTCGAGCTCCTCGTGTGCGGTAGGTGCGGTGCGGAAAAGTGTTTCGTCGTCGATCGACGCCTCGCCCGAGCACACGCCGAAGTACGGGCACGTGCCGAACTGCGCGCAGGCGTCGGGGTTGCGTGGAGCGAAGCCGCTGAGCTCGGCCTCGCGCATCAGGCGCGTCTGCTGCCACATGTCGAAGGCGTGCTCGCGGGCGTCTTGTTCGAGCCTCACGATCTCCCCTCGCGCGAAGTACCGCTCGGGCTTCTCATGCAGCTCCTCGCGGATGCGAAGGCGGTACTCCTCAGGAGTCTCGTCGCGCTCGCGCTGGTTCGCGTAGAGGCGTCCGGCAGCGGTGTACTTCCTCGCCTCCACCGGCGTCGCGCGCAGCGGCCGGAGCCCGGGCTTGCGGACCACGTCGTAGATGCAGGCCTTGACGTCGTAGCCGAGCGTGCGCGCGCCCGCGTCGTACGTGGACACCTGACCGTCGAGCGCGCGTACCTTCTTCCAGTACGTCGAGCCTTCCTCGATGTCCGCGCCCGTCGTCTTGTGCTCCATCACGAACGTCTCGTGATGGGCGTTCTCGACGATGACGTCGATCTTCCCGCCGACCTTGAACGTCCGCGACGCGGCACCCGTCTCCGGGTTGACGAGCGGCGCCTCGAACGGCACCTCCACCGCGAGCGCGCGCAGGTCCGAATCGCCCCACCTGGCCGTGTACGCGACCATGAGCTCCTCGGCCATCACGAGCGCGTACGGGTCGTACGCCTCCTGCACGCGCATCGCGGTGACCGCGGCTTCGAGCTTCGCAGCAGGGCTGCCGCTCTCCAGCCACCAGTGCTCCTGCCCGATGTGCCAGAGCGTCCCGAACCGGAGCACGTCCGCGACCGCGCGCGGCCGGCGCCGGAGCACGTACGCGTAGCGGTGACGACGCGCGCAGGCGCGATTGGCGCGGAGCTCGCTCGTGGTGACGACGCGGAGGGCGATGCGCCCGTCCGGCATCGGGAGGACGACGGCGCTCACGCCATCCCCCATTCGACGCACTGGTCCGTGTCGTCGTCGAGCGCGAGCTCGCAGAGCACGTCCTCCACGCGCTCGCGGTCCTGAGCGTCGAGGCCCGCGTCGTCGATGTCGACCCACCGACCGTCGACGAGCACCTCGATGCTTCCGTCGATGGTGGCTGACCAGCCGTGGGAGCGCGACGGCTCGACCTCGACGTGTGCGCGGACGCGGTGGTCGGCCTCGTCACCGGCGATAGTGACGGTGGCGACGGCCTCGTAGCGGGTGCTCACTTGCGCCTCCGTGCGGTGAGGGCCTGGAGCTCCTCGATCATCTGGTCCTTGACGCGGATCTGCTCGCGGAGAGCGTGCACCTCGTCGAGCGCGTCGAGGTACTGCGCGGAGACCTTCTTCACCTGGTGGGCGAGATCGCGGTTCTCGCGGTCGATGCGATGCGCGAGCGAGCGCAGGATGCCGAGCGCGTTGTCGAGGTCGGTCGGGTCGACCGCGGGCTGCGCCGCCCGGGAGCCGTTCGGCGTGGTCATCGGCGGCCCCCGCGCACCATCGCGCGCTCCCACGGTTCGTCGATGCCGTCCTCGTCGGTGAGGCGCGGTGCGCGCGTCTTCCGCGGCTTCGCGAGCGCGCGCCGGCAGTCCACGCACGTCACGCCGATGCGCGTGTACGACTGCGGCCCGAACGAACCGCAGAGCGCCTCGCCGAGGCCCTTCGGCGCCTTCCAGTGCTGCGGCAGCAACTGCGGCTCCGAGTCGAGCAGCGCTCCCAGCGCCGACTCGCTCACCGTCGGACTCACCCCCTCGTCCTTGTCCTTCGCCATCGCGTCCTCCATCGTGATGGGAGGACTATACGCGTCTATGCGTACGCGTCAAGGCGTACGGACGTGCGTTTCACGTGCAACGCGCGTACGCCGGCGAAACCGCTACTGGAAAGCGGCTGCGAAAATTCCGTTCTTTCGACGGTCCGGCTAGTACCGGCAGGCTTTCGCGACGGCAGGCGGACGCATCTCGCAGTTCACCCAGCAGTCGCCACGAGCGTGATACTCGGCGACGCGGCCCTCCTCGATGGTGAACTGGTGAAAGCAGCATCGAACGTTGCCGCCAGAGCACGTAGTTCGGGAGCCGCCAACGACAGCTTGTCCGCCTGGTCCTGGGGTGGCGAAGGTGCCGGTGCGGCACTCGACGTTGCCCTGGCGACACTGCTGGAAAACCCACCAATGAGTGCCGTCGGAAAGGGTCCGTTCCTGTCGTTCCAGCGTCGAGAAGACGCCGTGTTTCTCGATTTCGATGATGGGTTGTCCCTTCCAGGCCTCCTCATCGTCTGGTCGAACGGGATGCGTCGCATAGTGCGGGTCGCACCCTGCGAGCAGCATCACCGCGAGCAGTCGCTTCACGCGGCCCCCTTTCTTGCGCGTTCCAGCGCCTTTTCCAAGTGATCCAGTTTCCCTGCCCATTCCGGCGGTGCGAAGTCGGCGTTCCCGAAGAAGCCCGCGCGCGCGGCCGCAATCGTCCACGGACTCCAGTGCTTCGAGCTCGCGAAGAACTGGATACAAACATCGAGATTCGCGAACGGGTGCGAGGCAAGGCCGCCGTTCATCAGCGCGACGGCCGCAGCGCCTGGCGCCGCAAAATCCCCGATGAGGTCCTCGAGCTCCTTCCCGTCGAGAATGGCGATCTCCGTCGCGACCTTCAGCCCGGGCCGATACGTGCCCTTCAACAGGTTCGAGACGGTCTGCTGCGACACGCCCAGCGCGAACGCCATCTCCTTCTGCGTCTTGCCCTCGGCCTGGAACTTCGTCTTCCAAACGCGCCTAGCGGCACTGTGGAGAATTTCGTACTGCTCCTCGGTGAATACGGGTTTCGCAGGCATTGTCGCGAGGATAGGTACGGTCTCGGTTTACGCGCAATCGTGTACCACTAGCGCGGTACGTCTGTACGTGTTATGGCGTACGCATGGAGCAGAAACGTGGAGGCGCGCGCCTGCGCCAGTGGTTGAAAGACCACGGGCACAAGCAGGCGACGTTCGCGGCAGAGATCGGCGAAAGCCAGCAGAACGTGTCGCGGTGGATTCTGGGCCACCCCGTCCCGTTGCATGTGGCGGTCGCAATCCGGAAGGTGACTGACATCCCCGTCGAGGACTGGCTCGTGGCGGCGGACTCGTCGCCCAACCTCGACGCCACCGGAAGCTGAAGCACGAGCGTGCGGCACGCAAGCCGCGTTCATTTGTCTGCGGTGTTCAGGGGTGCACGCGCGCGCAGAGCGTAACAGTCCCTCCGTCGCTGAACGGTGCCGCAGCGACTTCTACTGAACACGAACGATGCATGCGGAATACACGAGTCGAAAATAGGTAGCAGGCTGACAACCGATCAGGGGTGGAGAGATGCAGAACGTGACCAAGAAGGGCTTCGTGGTGCTGGACGGTCAGGGCGAGTTCCTCGCGTGGTGCGAGCACGCGGAGGTGGCGACCAAGCGGATGCGCGAGGACCCGATGGCGTGGAGCGTGGTGCGCTGCGAGGACGACGTGCTCATCGCGCGCGCTCGTCGTGGGCCGATCTCCGTGCCGTGGAGCACCAGCGCCGGCAACCCCTGCCCGCGCATCCCGGTGGCGGGATGCTGAAAGGAGGCCTGCGATGACTGACCCGGTGTGGATGAAGTACGTGCAGTGGCCCGAGTGCTCGGATTGCCGAGCCACGGGCGTGGCCGTCGACCCCAAAACGCAATGGCCGGTCGAGTGCGCCAAGTGCAAGAGCGGGCGCGAAGGTGCCATCAAGAATGCGCAGGCGAAGCGACGCAAGGCGCTGAAGGACGGCACCGCATGATTGTCGTCCTCGCCTGCCTCGGCGGGTTCGTGCTCGCGCTCCTGTCGGCCGTCGTCCTGGCGTGGGCGAGTCAGGGGCTCGATCCGTGAGGGCCGGAGTACGAGCGCACCGACGCGCTCGTACAGGCCATCCGCGATTTCATCCTGTCGGACGAGGACTCCACCGAGCGGTTGCTCGCGTGGACGCGCCTCGTTCGCGTCGTCAACGAGGTGCCGTATGTCCCGCATGGATCGAATCGCTGAGCTGTTGCTCGAGGCCTTGCAATGCCCCGACCCCGTAGAATCCTCGGATACGCCCGCGTCTCCTCGGAAGAGCAGGCCCGGGGTACGTCGCTCCAGGATCAGCAGAACGCGATCGCCGCGTACGCGAAAGGCCAAGGCCTCCGCGTGACTCGTTTCTACGTCGAGGCGGAGAGCGGCATCCGGGAGAAGGTGGAGAAGCGCCTTCAGATGCAGGCCCTCATGCGCGACGTGCGCGAGGGAGACCTCGTCCTCGTCGACAAGGTCGATCGCTGGAGCCGAGATCCGGAGTTCACGTACCGCAGCGTGCGGGAGATCTTGGAGCGCAAGGCGGGGTTCATCGCCATCGGCGAGAACATCGACGCGTCGACGCCCGACGGTGACAGCGCGCTCGGATTCCGAATCCTGTTCGCGAAGGAAGAGCACAAGCGCATCCGACAGCGCCTCGTCGGTACGCGCCACATCCTCAGGGACAAGGGGTATTGGGTCGAGGGCGTGGTGCCGTACGGCTACGTGCGGACGCCGGGCAAGGGTCTCGAGCGCAACGTCCTCATCGTCGACGAGCAGGCGGCCTCGGTCGTGCGTCGCGTGTTTCGGCTGGCCATCCAAGGCCGGAGCATCACGGAGATCGCTTCGGCCGTCGGCATGAAGCGCGATCGCGTGATGGACATGCTCGGTCGGCGGTTCTACGTCGGCGAGCTCCGCGACTCGCGCGGCAACTGGATCGCCGGCAAGCATCCCGCGCTCATCGATGCCGCGACGTTCGCCCGAGCGCGTGAGGCCGTCGGCCGTCGCACGCTGCGCGTCTACGGTGCGGCGACGCTGACGGACGGCTGGATCCTCCGCGACGTCGCGGTGTGCGGCGCGTGCGGGTCGGTGATGACGTCGGCCTACGGGGGTCGGTCCGACCGGCGCCAGCGGCGGTACTACTACCGATGCGCGCGCAACTGCCAGCACGCGTTCATACGGCAGGACGCCGTCGAGGCAGCGGCGAGCGACATGGTGCTCGCGCGGCTGCGGGAGATGAGGGAGGAGCTCGCGCGCCCGCGCACCATGCGCGCGAGCGCGCCGGACTTCGCCGAGCAGCGCGCCGCCGTCGCTCGCAAGCGAGCGCGCCTCCTCGACGCGTTTGCGGCGGGCGTCATGACGGTCGACGAACTGAGGTCGAGGACCGACAAGCTCGACGACGAGCGCCTGCGCATCGACGCCGAGGAACAGCGCGTATGCCGCCATCGCTCCCCGCGCGAGACACGCGCGGCGCTGCGCGAGCTCGCGACGCTCGAGGCCGCATGGCGGCGCGCCGACGGTCCTCGTCGCCGAGGCATCGTGCGCGAGCTCGTGGTGCGCGCCGCGCTACTGCCCGGCGAGCCTCCAGCCATCGTGTGGCGTGAAGCGGAAGACCTCGTAGCCGAGGAGTGAACGAATCGATGGCGAACACTTGTGTTTCCCCCCAGATCGTACTGCGTCCCTACCAGGCGCGCGCGCTCGCGGATGCGCGTGCGGCGGTGCAGGCCGGCGCGCAGGGCGTGTGCATCGTCGCGCCGACGGGGACGGGCAAGACGCGGATGGGCGTGGCGGCGTGCGTGGGGCACCGCCACCAGGGCGGCCCTCTCCCGCTCTGGGTTGCTCCGCGCAAGGAGCTGCTCACGCAGGCGTCGGCGGCGCTGCGCGCGGCGGGGCTCGAGCCGGAGATCGACGTGCTCGTGCGCACGAACCAGGAGCTCGCACGTCCGGGCTCGCGAGTGCCCGATGCTGCGCTCGTGGTGTGGGACGAGTCGCATCACGCGGGCTCGGACACCTGGAGCCTGCTCAGGGGCGCGCTGCCGGGTGCGGTGTTCCTCGGCCTGACGGCGACGCCGGAGCGTGGCGACGGTCGTGGGCTTACGGGCGTGTTCGACGCGCTCGTGACGGCCATCACCATCCGCGACGCCATCGCGGGCGGGTTCCTCGTGCCGGCGGAGGTGGTGAGGCCTGATCGCGCGCTCGCGCCTGGCGAGCTCGCGCAGGACCCCGTTGACGCGTACCTCGAGCACTGCCCGTCGGCGCGCGCGGTGCTGTTCGCGCCCAGCGTGCAGCTCGCCATCCAGTACACGTGCTCGTTCCGCGAGCGTGGGGTGACGGCGGCGGCGGCGTGGGGCGAGATGCAGACGCGCGACCGCGTACGGGTCATCGAGGACTTCGCCGAGGGGCGCACGAGCGTGCTCAGCAACGCGGCGCTCCTCACGGAGGGCTTCGACGTGCCGGCATGCGATGCGGTGATCCTCGCGCGCGGCTTCGGCACGGCGGGCTCGTATCTCCAGGCCGTCGGTCGCGGACTCCGCATCGCCGAGGGCAAGGACCGTTGCACGGTGCTCGACCTCCGCGGCGTCAGCCACGTGCACGGCGATCCTGACGTCGAGCGCACGTATCACCTCGACGGCAAGGCCATCAGGCGCGCGGGCGACGAGATCGACGTGCGGTTCTGCCCGGTGTGCGGCACGCCTCAGGCGGGTCCGCCGCCGTGTGAGACGTGCGGGCACGAGGGCGAGATGCGCCTCCGTCGTCCGCGCGTGCTCGGCCTACCCATGACGCGCTTCGCAGCCCTGCGCGCGGAGGACGACGATGCGCGCGTCCTCAGGCTCGCGCGGTGGCTACGGCACGCCGCGGCGAAGGGGTGGCGCGAGGGGCAGGCGCTCCACCGATTCAAGGGCGCGTACGGCGAGTGGCCGAGCGCCAGCGTGAAGGCACGTGCAGCCGCGATTGCACGCGAGATGGCACCGGAGAGGTGACGATGACGACGAAGTCCCTGCGGGGGCGCGACAACGCGCCCTCTTTTTTTGGCCCTGAGGGTGAACAAATGTCCAGCAACCCCGCGCCGCGCTTGCGGAAAGTCGCACATCGGCGCCGCACGAGCAAGGCAAATCGCCACAGCGGCATCGTGGATGGCGTGATCAACGGCGAGCGCGTCAGCCTGGTGCTCCCGAGCAAGGAGACCGAGCGCGGGTTGATGGTCCGCATCCGCGCGGCGCTCGCATGCGTGCCTGGCGTGCTCGTGTGGCGCAACAACGTCGGCGTCGACTCGGAGCACGGCATCCGTTACGGGCTCGGCGTCGGCAGCGCCGACCTCATCGGCCTCGTGGTCGTCGAAGGGCGTGCGGTGTTCGCGGGCTGGGAGGTGAAGCGCCCCGGGCAGCGCCCGAGCGAGGTGCAGCGCCGGTGGATCGACCTCATCCGGCGTCACGGTGGCATCGCGGGCGTCGTCACGAGCCCGGACGAGGCGGTCGCGCTGGTGACGGAGGCGCGCCGTGAGCGCTGAGGTCGCGGGCGTGGCCTGGGACAGCGACGCGGAGTGGGCCGCCATCGAGCTCGCGCACGACGCGCGCGTCGAGGCGTCGGCGCTGCTCATGCTCTGCCGGCGCATGCACGAGCGTCACCTTGTCGAGCTCCGTCGCAGCGAGCGCATGCTGGTGTTCGCCGTGAGGCGCGCCGAGCGTGCGCGTCGTATCGCCGAGCGCGCCGGGCGACTGCTCGAGCAAGCGTGCCTCCTGCGCGCGAGGGTGCAGTGATGGCGCTCGCTGACCTCGAGCGTACGCTACTTGCCGCCGTGCCTCGCCCGGTGCGGCCCTCGCTCGAGGAGCGGTGGAAGCTGCTCGACGGCCCCGCGTTAGCCACGGCGCTGCCTCCCATCCCATGGCTCTGCGAGCCGCTCCGCATCGCCCCGGGGCCGGTCACGCTCGTGGCGGGCTACGGCTACAGCAGGAAGACCATGGCGCTCCAGAGCCTCGCGGTGAGCGTCGCTGCGGGCCGTCCGGTGTGGGGGCTGCACTCGGTCCGTCAGGGTCGCGCGCTGCACCTCGACTACGAGCAAGGGCGGCGGCTCACGCAGGAGCGCTACCAGCGCCTGGCCAGGGCGATGGGCGTCACGCTCAGCGAGATCCCGCTCAGCGTCTCGTGCATGCCGCAGGTCTACCTCGACGAGACGGACGCGCCGGATGACCTGCTCCGGCTCTGCGAGGGCGTCGCGTTCGTGCTCGTCGACTCCCTGCGCGCGGCCTTCCCTCGCGCCGACGAGAACAGCAGCGAGGTGCGCGCGTACCTCGACATCCTCAGCCGCGTCAGCGAGCGCACGGGCGCCACGATCGCGGTCATCCACCACGCGCGCAAGCCGAGCGCGCAGGACGGAGGGACGGAGACGCACGTGATTCGAGGCAGCTCCGCGCTGTTCGACGCCTGCCAGAGCGTGTTCGTGTTCGTTGGCGCGAAGAACACCCCGACCACGGTGCATCACCAGAAGGACCGCATCATGGGCTCGACGGTCGACGACTTCGGCCTCGACTCGATCGACACGGCCGTCGACGGCGTGCCCAAGGCCGGCCTCGAAATCGTCCACCTCGACGTCGCGCAGATGCAGCGGCGCGAGGAGGCCTCCCAGGCGGCCGTAGAACGCGCCGAGACCACGCAGGTGGCCGAGGCCATCGCCGCTACGCTCGCGCGCTACGCGGGCGTGTTCCGGGGCAGCAGGAGCCAACTCCGAGAGGCATGCGGGCTCCGCGTCCGCACGCAACGCTTCAGCGCGATCCTCCGCGACCTCATCCAGCAAGGCGCCGTCGTCGAGGCGGGCACCTACCACGCGCCCGAGTTCCACGTCGGTGGGATCGAGGACACGACGCAGCAGGTGGCGAATGCATGAATCAAACCATGTATCCGTTCCCATCTGTTCCCATTCATTCCCAGAACACGGGAACGGACATTCAATCTATCCGTTCCGTTCCTATATAGGGAACGGATAGGATTGGATGTCCCTGCATCGGGAGCAAACGTTCCGTTCCGCGCGACTCGGGAACGGAATGGACGGGGCAGACGCGCGTCGCACAGCCGCGTACAATTTTGCGACTGCGGCGATTGATGGTGGCGAATTTCAGCGATTGATGTGCTACCCGAAGCATCGTGGGGCGGCCGTTGTCGTTGGATGATCTGGTCACGAAGCGCGTGGTCGACGCGCTGAAGGCCGGCATGGGCCGCAAGGCGGCGGCCGGCGCGAGCGGGATCGGGTGGTCGACGCTCAAGGTATGGCTCGCGGCGGGTCGTCGAGGCGAAGCGCCCTACGCGGCCTTCCTGGCCAAGGTCGAGGAGGCCGAGGGCAAGGCCGAGCGCGAGGTCGTCGACGCGCTCATGACCGCGATCAAGGCCGGCAAGGTCGACGCGATCAAGCTCTGGCTGACGTCGCGCCGGCCGCAGGAGTGGGCGCAGCGTGAGGGCGTGGCGAACGACAGCGACGACGACGCGGACAACGCGAGCATCGACGCGGACGAGTCGTTCACGCGCTCGGTGCTCGCGGCGATTCAGTCGCGGAAGGTCGGCACGTGAGCACGAGTCACGTGAGCACGGGTCGCGTCAGCGCTGGCCGGCGAGCGCTCCGCGCGGAGTTCGAGAGCACGTGGAGCGTCTACGACGCTCGCAGGCCCATCACACGTAGTGACTTCGCGGCGTCCGAGCGTGCCGCCGATGGTGCGGAGAGCGCGTCTGCCCCCCCGGGCGTGACCCCCGCGGAGTCGGCGGCACCCTCGGGCGTCGCGTGTTCGCAGTGCGCGTTCGCGCGTGAGACGCGTCGGCTCATCGCCGAGGGCGCTCGCGCATGATCCACCGCGCGATGACCCCGACGGACCGCCGCTACGTCGTGCCCACGTGGGCGCAGTCGGCGTCGTACGAGGGTCTCGCGAAACCCAAGCGGTTCGAGCTCGTCGACCGCATCCTCGACGCCGGTGCCACGTGCATCGTGCTTGCCAACGATCGCACCGTGCACGCGTGGGCTTGCGGCTCCGACGGCGTACTGCATTACGCCTACGTGCCGCCTGAGCTGCGCGGCAAAGGCCTCGCGCGTCGACTGATTTCGCTGGTGCTCGGCAGCTATCCCGAGCGCATCCCCATCACGCACTCGTGGCCGTTCGCGTCGACGCGATACGTGCACACTGCACTCACTCTGCCCCGGGCAGCGTAGGAGCCTCGCATGTCGTTCGATCGCTCGTTCCTGAACCCGACTCTCGACACGCACGAGCCCGTGAAGGTCCACATCCCGCCGGAGAACAACGAGCTCATCTCGGGCCGGCCGGACCTGCCCACGCCGTCGCTATGGCAAAAAAGCGTGAAGGTCGTGCACAAGCTGTCCGGCATCGAGGCCGTCGTCGTCACCGTCGACTACGCGACGATGATGTTCCGGGCGTACTACCCGGACCAGGGCGACATCGACGAGGAGACGGGCAAGCCGAAGGGGCGCTTCGCCGACCGCACGGAGTGGGAGCACTGCCGCGAGTGGAACGTCGCGGTGACGTACACGCCGCGCGAGCTGGAGCGACAGAAGGCGCGCGCCGCCCTCGACGCGGAGATCGCGAGGCTCGACCCGCGGGAGCTCGCTGCCGTCGCGGTGCTCTGCGACGATCCGGACCCGGCGAAGGCGCTCGGCAAGCTCGAGGCGCTCCGCGCGCTCGGCGTCGTGCGCGTGTCGAGCGCCGCCGCGCAGGAGGCTGTCGCGGCCGTGCGCGAGCCGGCAGAGAAGCCCGACCGCCGCCGCAAGGCGCCGCCGAGCGACGGAGAGTCGTGAAGCGAAATGCGTTGCATGCGACGAAGCTGAAGCAGCTTCGTGCGCAAGTCAGATACCTGCAGCAGATGCTCGACGGCGCAGAACTGCGCATCGAGTGCCTGCAGGACAGTCTCGACGAGGCGCTCGCGAGCTCTGCGACAGAGCACATTCGCAAGCTGAACGAACTCCTTCGCGCCGCGCGCGACCGCCTCATTCACGCCCGACTCGAGACGCAGTCGCGCGGCAACGAGTGCGGGTTTACGCGGAACGCGCATGGCGCACTCGTGCCTATCGGTTGGCGTGTCGACGGTAGCGAGGCGTTCATCCGTCAGATCGACGACGCGCTGCGAGGTGGCCCGTGACCCTCCTCCGCACGCGCGCGTCGCTCGACTCGCTCATCCTCGCCCCGCACGTGCAAAACGTGCGCGGGCCGGTGTGCATGACGTGCGGACGCGTCGTCGACTCCGAGGCCATCGTCGAGGGCTACCCGGGCGAGACGACCTTCGCGCGCGTGCTGGTGAAGCACCACGGCGCCGAGGAGCTGCGCACGTTCGACATGGGCTCGACCAACTGGGACGAGCGCGACCTCGGCTCGCTGATGCGCCGCACGAATTGGTTCGATCCGACGGCGCACGAGGGCATTGGCGCAGGGCGCGTCGTAGTGAACCCGAACGACCATGACGGCGCGGACGCGGAGTTCGTGACGCCGCACACCGTGGACGTGAGGGAGCGGTGACGGCTCGTCTGCCCGACCCGCTCGTCGAGCGAGCGGTCTCCGGCGCGAGCTTGGAGTGGACGCTCACCGACGCCAACGCGTTCGGGCTGACCACCGCGTCGCCGCTGCAGCGCGCCATCTGCCGCGTGGCCGATGGCCAGCCGCTCGGCGCGTACGCGTCGGACCCGACGGTCATCGCGGCGTTCCGGGACGTCGACGCGCTGCCGTGCGTGAAGCCTCGCGAGATGGTCGTGCTCAGCGGCATCCGCACGGCGAAGTCCCTCATTGCGGCGTGCGGCGCGTTTCACATGGCGCTCACGTGCGACGTCTCCTCGCTTCGGCCGGGTGAGATCCCACGCGTGAGCGTCGTCAGCCTGAAGAAAGACCTCGCCGACGTGATCATGAATCACCTCGTCGGCACGCTGAAGTCCAAGCCGATGCTGCGGCGGTTCATGATCGGCGAGCCGTCGGGCGACGGCCTGATGCTGCGCCACCCGTCGGGCATGCCCGTCGAGGTCGCGGTCGTCGCGGGCAGCCGCGCGGGCTCGTCGCTCGTCGCTCGCTGGAGCGCGGGTGCCATCTTCGATGAGTTTCCTCGCATGGTCGGCGGTGACGAGGGCGTCGTGAACTGGGACGACATGCGCGACGCGGTGCTGCTGCGCATCCTGCCAGGGTGCCAGCTCTGGCACATCGGCTCGCCGTGGGCGCCGTACGGCCCCGCCTACGAGCTCGTGACTGCGCACCACGGCAAGCCCACGGCGCGCATGGTCGTGGTGCGGGCGCCCGCGCCGGCCATGAACCCGGTGACGTGGACGCCCGAGCGCGTCGAGGCGGCGAAGGCCGACCCGGACGTGTACCGCACCGACGTGCTCGCCGAGTTCGCGTCGCCCGAGGAGGCGCTGTTCTCGAGCGAGTCGGTCGACCGCTGCACGCGCAAGCACCCCATCGTGGTCGGCCCGAAGCAGGGGAATACGTACTACGCGGCGATGGACCCCGCGACGCGCGGCAACGGCTGGACGCTCGTCATCGGCACGCGCGAGGACGGGCGCACCGTCGTCGTCCGCGCGGAGGAATGGATCGGCAGCCGCGAGTCGCCGCTCGACCCGGGCGAGGTGCTCGCAGAGATCGCGGGCATCCTCGGCGCCTACGGCATCCAGCGCGTCGACACCGACCAGGCCATGGGCGATGCGCTCGTGCGCCTTGCGCGCAACGTCGGTCTGACGCTCGTGCCGTGGACGCTGAGCGGGACGGAGCGAGCGCGCCGCTACCTGGCGATTCGCACGCGCATGGATTCCAACGAATTGGAATTGCCGCCAATCCCTCGTCTGCGCACCGACCTCCTGCACCTGCGCAAGCGCGTGACGCCTGGCGGGATGGCGGTGGATCTGCCGTCGACGTCGGACGGCCGACACTGCGACTTCGCCCCTGCGCTGATGCTGGTGCTGAGCAGGCTCCTGCCCGACCCGAAGGCGGTCGAGGCGAAGTCCACCGACCCGGAGACGGAACGCATGCGCGAATGGATGCGCAAGCGATGGGGGATTGAGCGCGAGGAATGGTGACCCATGGCTGACGTGAACAACCCCATGACCATCGGCGTGGGCGACCCGCTGACCGACGACTGCATGTGGTTTCTCGCGCACGCGCGCGGCGAGAAGGCCGGCCCTCGGCTCGTTGCGCTCTGCGAGGAGCTCGCGAAGCAAAACGAGACGCTCCGGTCGAACACCGAGAAGTGCATCGCGGTGTTCCAGTACGGCGGAGAGGCGAAGGACAACGGCGCCGAGGAGCACTTTCCGATCGAGGACACGACGAACGCCTACAACGCGGCGCAGAACACCGTCGAGACGGTGCACTCCAAGGTCTGCAAGGCGCGCATCTCGCCGATGCCGCTGACCAACGGAGGCGGCTTCCTCGAGCGGCACCGCGCGCGCGAGATGGGCAAGGCCATCGAGGCCGTGCTCGACGACAACCAGTGCGACGCCATCGAGGAAGACGTCGTGATGGACGCGCTCGTGACCGACCACGGCACCGGCGCGTGCATGGTGATCGACGGTCGCGACCGCGTCATCATCCGACACATCCCCGTCGAGGACGTGTGGTTCGACGAGGCGGAGATCCGAACGCGTCAGCCGTCGAGCTGCTTCTACGTGCCGAAGGACGGCATGGACAAGTGGAAGGCCGTCGAGCTGTACGCGAACCCTGTCGACGACGGGCAGCCCGGATGGGTCGGCACGGCCGAGTCGCGCAGGCGCGCGATCCTCGCAGCGGCGGCCAAGCCCATGGCCCACCGTCGCAAGAACACGCCGATGGCCGCGCACCGCGTGGAGGTGTTCGAGGCCTGGCACCCGCCGACGTGCCGCGAGGAGGTCGACGAAGAGTACGACGACGAGGAGAGCGGCGAGAAGAAGACGCGCCGCGTGGTGAAGCACGACGGTCGCCACGTCGTTGCGGTCGCGGGCGAGAACGGCACGATCATCGACGAGCCGTGGGAGGAGAAGGATTGGCCGATCTTGCTCTACACGCCGCGCAAGCGCCGCCGAAGCGTGTGGGGTCTGTCGCTGATGCGCTCGCTCATCGCGCCTCAGCGCGAGTTCGAGAAGGTCACGAAGAAGATCCAGCACCAGCACCAGAAGATGGGCATCAGCGGGTACTACTCGCAGAAGGAAAACGAGCTCAACGTCCGGGACATCACCACCGGCACGTTCGGAGCGGGCTTCGTGCTCGAGGGGAACCTCCCGCAGCCGCCGGTGCCCATCACCCCGGAGCCGGTCGCGCAGGGCACGTATGTCTACGCGGAGTCCATCCCGCGCAACATGATGGAGCGCAACGGCGTCTCGACGCTCTCGGCCTCGAGCCAATTGCCCGCGGGCCTGAGCAACGCGTCGGGCAAGGCGCTCCAGGTGTTCGAGGACTTCGAGTCCGAGCGCTTGCTCCCGTACCACCGTGAACGCGAGCGATTCAAGATCGCGCTCTCGTGGCTCGTCGTGCACGCCGCAGCGCGCATCGTCGAGCGAAACGGTTCGTACAAAGCGCGCTACCAGGGCAAGAACGGACTCGAGGAGCTCGATTGGAAGGAGTTCATCGCCGACCGCGACAAGCTCGCGATCCGCGTCTTCCCCACCTCGCAGCTCGCGAAGCAGCCCGCGGCGAAGTTCGCGCAGCTCACCGAACTACTCAACGTCCAGGCCATCACGACCGAGCAGTTCAAGCGGCTGTTCGAGCTGCCGGACCTCGAGGCCGAGAACCAGCTCGACTCGGCGGACACGGACGTCATCGACATGATGCTCGACACGATGGTCATCAAGGGCCGGTACATGTCGCCCGACACCGTCGACGACCTCGACCTCGCGACGGTGCGCGCGAGGAAGATGGTCAACCTCTGTCGCGTCCGCGATGTCCCCGAGGACCGCATCCAGCTGCTGCTCGACTTCCTGGAGGACATCAAGGGCCTCAAGGAACAGGCCGCGCAGAAGGCGCCGCCACCCGCGGGGATGGGCGCGCCGCTCGATCAAGGGCCACCGCCGGCCGGGCCGATGCCCGGTGGAGCGCCGCCCATGCCCCCGGGGATGCCGCCCCCTGGGATGCCTCCCATGGCGGCGTAAGGGGTTCGCATGAGCGAAGAACAGCAGCAGGAGCAGCAGCAGCAGACGACGGACGCCGATCGCGAGGCGCTCATCGCTGCCGTGCGCGAGGCTGGGGGCACGGAGTCGGTGGACGTCGCTGCGGAGGCCGCCGCCGCCGAAGCGCCCAAGCCCGCACCCGCGGCAGAGCAGGCGCCCACGGCGGAGGACCCCGACGAGAAGCTCGCGAGCGTGCTCCGTGCGCGCGAGGCCGCGCACAAGAAGCGGCTCGAGGCCGAGGAGTACGCCGCCGAGCTCCGTCGCGCCGCCGAGGAGGAGAAGCAGCGCATCATCGAGGAGGCTCGCGCTGAGGCGGAACGGCAGCGCGAAGCGGTGCGCCTCAGCGTGAAGCAGCAGTTCCAGGCCGATCCGACGGGGTTCTTGAAGAACCTCGACGACGACCCGCAGAACGTCGTCGACGCCGTCGTGAAGCAGGGCACGCCCGAGTGGCGCGCGCTGCAGGAGGCTCGCGCCGCGCAGGCGCGCGCCGAGGAAGCGGCGAAGGAGGGCAAGAGCGCGAAGGAGGCGCTCGAGAAATTCAAGGCCGAGCAGGCGCGCGAGAAGCGAGAGCAACTCATCGCCGCTACGCGCGCGCAGTTCCTCAGCGAGTTCGCGTCGCCCGAGAAGGCGCCGTACATGCACGCACGTTGGGAGCCCGAGGAGGTATTCGAGCGCTGCGATTCACTATGTCGCGAGTGGCAACGCGACGGGCTGAAGCTCGGAGTTGACTTTGACAGAGACACCCTCGTCGCGTATCTAGAGAAACAGTCCCGCGAGCGGGTCACCAAGGTCGTGCCCCAAGTCAGCACGACGCCGGTGAAGGCTCCGGACACCGCCACCAAGTCGGCGAACGGTTCGCGCACTCTCCTTGCTGCCCAGGGCAGCGAGCGACGCACCTCGCCGAAGCCTCTCCACGAGATGAGCCCCGAAGAACAGCGGGCAGCTCTGATCGCCGAGGTGGCGGCAGCGCGACGGGCAAACCCCGACGCACAAAGCTAGCTCGCTGACATCCGCAGCCAGGGAGCGCGCCAGGTCCAACCCCGACCCGGAAGCGTTCACCCATGACTGCAACCAACGCGCTCTCTTCGGCGATCCTCAAGCGCCGGTACCAGAGCGGCATCTCCAAGGCCCATTTCCAGCAGTTCCCCGTCTACGACACGATCGCGAAGAAGGAAGACTTCCGCGGCGACGACTACGCCATCGCGATCCAGACGGAAAACCCCCAGGGCGTCGGTACCTCGATCCCGAACGCCCAGGGCGCAGCAGCGCAGGGCACGTACAAGCGTGCGCTGCTCTCTCGCGTCGAGTACTTCGGCGTCGCGCGCATCAAGGGCCAGGCCCTGCGCACGGCGACGATGCGCGGTGACGGAGCGCTCGTCGACCTCTGGACGAACGAGCTCGACGGCATCGAGAAGAGCGTCCTCAAGATGCTCGAGATCTTCTCGATGGGCACCGGCAACGGTGTCCTCGGCACGATCTCCACGGGCGTCACCGGCACCGAAGTCACCCTCACCGTCGTCGAGGACGTCAACAACTTCGACGTCGGCATGAAGGTCAAGCTCGTGAGCGACACGACGCTCGCGCCGACGGTCCGCAGCGGCGAGGCGACCATCACGGCCGTCAACCGCTCCACGGGCAAGCTCACGATCTCCGGCAACTGGAACGCGTCCATCACGGGCGCGACCAACGGCGACTCGATCGTGCGCGCGGGCGACCAGGCGAGCGGCTCGAGCAACAACGTCCCCGCGGGCATGCGCAAGTGGCTCGAGGGCGGCGCGGCGCCGGGCACGTGGAAGAGCCTCACCCGCAACGACGACCCGGTGCGCCTCGCATCGCAGTCGCTCGACATGACGGGCCTGCCCATGGCCGAGGCCATCATCGACCTCGAGTCGCTGGTGACCATCCAGGGCCACACGCCGAAGAAGCGCCTCATCTGCAACCCGCGGGACTTCCGCCAGGTGAAGAAGACGCTCTACGGCAAGGTCGCGTTCTCGAGCGGAGGCGGCACGCCAACGATCGGGTTCGACGGCGCGAAGTGGCAGGGAGACGGCGGCGACATCACGGTCCTGCAGTCGCCGTTCTGCCCGAAGCAGAACGTGTTCCTCAAGAACATGTCGACCTTCGCCATGTACTCGGCGGGTCCTGCTCCGCAGCCGCTCGAGGACGACAAGCTGCAGATCCTGCGGCTCTCGACGGACGACGCCTACGAGGTCCGCATCGGCCTCTATGGCGACTTCGGCGAGTCGGCTCCCGTCGAGTCGGCGCGCGGAACGAACTGGGGTGCCTGATGGACGGCAACCCCTTCGAGTTCCTGAAGGGCGTCGGCACGGAGGGTGTCCTCCTCGTCGGCTCCTTTCAGTGCAACGCGTCGTCCGACCCCGCGTCGACGACGTTCCGTGCGCCGCCCGCGCTCAAGGGCTTCACCGTCTCGTACGCGGCCACTGGCACGTACACGGTGACGCTCCCCGCGGGCTTCACGCTGCCCGCTCAGCCGCTGTTCGTCGCCGCGTGGCCGCAGTTCGCCACGCTCGCGACGGACTGGTTCGAGTGCGGCGTCCTCGGCGAGTCGACCCTCAACGCGACGACCCGTCAGTTCGTCGTCCAGGCACACCGCAACGGCACCGCGCGTGAGCCGGCCAACACCGCGGGCAACCGCATCAACTTCGCGATCTACGCGCGCAACACCACGGGAGTCTGACGATGGCCCTCACGGCAACTAGCATCTTCAAGGCAATCTACGGCCTCTTCAGCGCTCTCGACTCCACGGACGAGTCGGTGCTGAAGGGCACCATCTGGCGCAAGCAGGTGCCCCTCAACGTCACCGACGGCGGCACCGCCGGCACGGCGCAGGGAGAGACGTTCATGTGGCGCAACGACACCGGCGTCGACGTTCGCGTCATCTCCGGTCATGCCGTCGCGCCCATCGCCGTCACCGCCAACGCGACCAACTTCGCCACGTTCAACGTCTCGCGCCGCACGAGCGCGGGAGCGAGCGCGGTGACCGTCGCCGAGTTCGCGACCGACACGGTCACGGACGATGACATGGTGGCGTTCGCGCCCAAGGCGATGACGCTCACCGATGCCAATGTGATCGTGCCCTCGGGCTCCGTGCTCACGGGCAAGGTCACCAAGGGCGGCACAGGCGTGGCCATCGCCTCTGCGACGGCGCAGGCGCGCATCGTCCTCACCGTCGAGCCGGCGATCTGAGCAGGTGAGACGTGGCCCGAACGGTCACCCTCGCCAACCTGAGGACGTGGGCTCGGCAGCTCAGTGACACCGAGGGTGACACCTCGAACATCACCGACGCCGAGCTCACGGCCCTCGCCAACCGGCACCTCACCGAGGTCTACGATGCCCTCGTCGATGCCGGGCCGGCCGACTACTACGCGTCGTCCCAGACGGTCAACGTAGTCGCCGGCACGATCGCCTACGCGCTGCCCGCGGACTTCCGCGACCTGCTCGAGGTGTACGTCCACGAGTCGGACTCGGAGCGCCGCATCCTGCGCCCGATGGGCAACGGCGAGCGTGGGCGCTACCAAGCGCCGCTCGCGGCCACGACGCTCACGGTGGAGTACGTCCCTGCCCCGGGCACGCTCGTCGCGAACGGTGACACGTTCGACGGCGTATCGGGCTGGGAGGAGCTCATCGCGAACCTCATGGCGCGCGACGTCATGGTCAAGCGCGAGGCGGATCCGAGCGTGGTTCTCCACACCATCGCCGAGCTCCGTGGGCGCATCGCGCGCCGCGCGCGCATGCGCGACCGCGCCAACCCCAAGCGCATCACCGACCTCGACGAGCAGTCGAGCCTCTGGTTCCCGACCGCGTCGTCGAACGTCAGCGCGTACCGCCTCCGCGGCGGGAATCTCGAAGTTTACGAGTCGCTCTGGAGGGTGCCGTGACGGCTCGGATCGACAGCTCCGGAACGGTCATCACCCTCGCGTCACAGGCTGGGCTCGACGAGGTCGTGTCGGCGGAGGACGTGAAGGACCCGGCGAAGCTCGCGCAGATCTTGACCCGCATCCTCAAGGCGCAGAGCGAGATCCGCCGCCGCCAGCAGCCGCGATGGATCGACTTCGAGGACGTCGCGGTCACGAACGCGGGCACGGTGTTGTATCGCTTCGAGCACGGATTCGGCGGTCGAGTGCGCTGGTGGCCGGTGAACTGGACGAGCGCGCTCAACGATTGGCTGTACCTCGTCGAGGACAGCACGACCGACGAGAACACGCTCGTGCTCCGCAGCTTCAGCGGCGGGACGGTGACGGTCCGCATCCAGGAGGAGGCCTAGATGGCCCTCGCCTCGCGGCCCATCCACATCCCGGCAGGAGCGGGGATCAACGAAGGCACGCGGCCCGAGTGGATCGAGTTCGGCCAGGGCTCGCTCGCGAACGAGAACGTGCGCCAGGTGCAGCGCATGGGCCTGGGCAAGCGGTACGGCTTCGGCACGCCGCTCACGCAGTCGCGCATCGACGCGACGAGCGCCGCGTCGGGCTACAAGCTCTTCGCCGACGGGCAGCAGATCTGCCGCGTCGCCGCCGCCGCGAGCGACCTCGCGCGCTGCGAGGCATACGACGCCATCTCGGCGCGGTGGGTGCCGCAGCGCGGGTACCTGCCCGAGTGCACGGCGAGCACGATCGAGCTCCCGAACCTCGGCGTCGATCTCGGCTACCTGGCGGACGTCGCCATCACGACCAACGGATACATCGGCGCGGTGTGGCTCAGCGCGACGGCCACGTCCTCCAGCGTCGCCGCGGCGTACATGTTCGGCGCGGTCATCAACCCGACGACGGGCGTAATCGTGAGCCCGCCGACGCAGATCGGAAGCACGTCGAACGCGAGCAACAACCAGATGAGCATCGTCGCCGTCGGCGCGTACCTCATCGCGGTCCGGTACTCGAGCGCGTCGACGAACATCGAGGCGCACTACCTGGATACGACGTCGCCCGCGACCATCACGACCGGATGGGTCGCGATGACGAACCTCGCGACGGACGCTCGACCGACGAGCGCGAAGGTCCGCACCTGCTCGCTGCCGCACGCCTCGCAGGCGCGCGCTGCGCTGCTGTACCAGACCGCGGACGCCGGGACCGACCGCATCAAGCTCGTCACGTTCGATCAGACCGGCGTGCTCGAGTCGGCAGCCATCAACACGAGCTCGACGACGGTGGGGGCGCTCGACGTCGGCGGGAACGCGACGGACACGCTCTGGTGCGTCTGGACGGAGACAACGAACATCCGCGCGCGCGGCTTCAGCCCGGCGGCCATTACCGTGGTGCTCGCGACGACGGCCACGGTGGGGACGTTCACCGGCACGGCGAGCGCGCTCTACGTCGTGCCGAGCGCGACGGCGGGCAACGCGCGCGCGTGGCTGAACCACACCGCATCGAGCCTCCCTCACCTCCGCCACCTCGGGATCACGACGAGCGGCGGCGCGGCGGCGGGAACGGGGACGCCGACGACGGTGCAAAACACGTCACTCGTGGGGCGTCCGTTCGTCTACGGCGGGCGGTTCTACGGGCCGGTGAACACCGAGGAGAGCTACGACGCGTTCCAGACAATCACCGTCGCAATCGCCGACATGAACACCGACGCCGCGACGACGTTCCGCCCGGTGGCGGTGCCGTACCCGAACCTGTCGAGCGTCTTCTACTCCGGATGGGCGACGGCGCTCGTGAGCGGCACCAAGGTCTACGTGCCCTTCACGCCGCGCAGGAGCGCCGCGAACAGCGGCTCGTGTCTCGTCGCGCTCGACTTCGGCTCGTCGGCTCGCTGGCGCAATGCGCGCGTGAGGACGAGTCAATACTTCGGCGGCGCGTGCACGTTCTACAGCGACGGCGCGCGCGTCGCGGAGGCGGGCTTCATCTTCCGCCCCAACAAGCCCACGACCTCGGTGGCGGGCACCGGCATCACCGGGACGTTTCGATACGTGGCCGTCTACGAGGAGGTCGACGCCGAGGGAAACTGGCACCAGTCGGCCGTCTCGCGTCCAAGCGACACGCGGAGCCCCGCGAACCAGACGGTCACCGTGGCGGTGAACCCGCTGGTCATCTCTTCGCGGCTCGGATCGAGCTCGCAGGCGAGCCCGGTGCGCGTCGCGTTCTACCGGACGGCGACGGGCGGAACGGCCCCCTACTACCGCCTCGGAACGGTCGACAACGTCACGACGGCCGCGACGGTGTCGTTCGCCGACAGCGTGGAGGACGCGACGCTGACGACGCGCGCGAAGCTCTACACGCAACCTGGCGTCATCGGCACGGCGCAGGCGAAGCAGCAGCCGCCCGCGTTCGTCGACGTGACTGAGCACCTCGGGTGTCTCGTAGGCCTGTCGGAGTCGGAGGTGTGGGTCTCCGGGCAGCCCGTCTACGGCGAAGGCACGTGGTTCTCGCCCATCTTCAGCCAGCCGCTCTCGGGCGGGACCGCGATCGCCTCGCAGGACGGGTTCGTGTTCGCGTTCACGCGCAGGCAGGTCTACGCGCTGCCGTGCGAGCCGCCGACGGACAACGGCGCCGCGGGCGGCCTGGGCGCGCCGCAGCTCATCGCGTCTGATGTCGGGTGCATCGACCCTCGGAGCGTCGTCGTCACGGCGGTGGGGATCTTCTTCCAGAGCGAGCGCGGCATCGAGCTACTCGACCGTGGTCGCGCTGTGCAGTGGGTGGGCGAGTCGGTCGCGACGACGCTGGCGGCGTATCCCATCGTGAGCTCGGCGCGGCTCGACCCGCTGGAGAGCGTGGTCTACTTCGAGCTCGCTGCGTCGGAGGCGGACGGCCAGGTGAGCGGCAACGGCCGCACGCTGGTGTTCGACCTTGCGATCAAAGATTGGGTCTCGACCGATCGCCGCAAGAACAGCGCGGGCACCGCGGACACTCCAGCGCAGGACTCGGCCGTCGTGTGGAGCGGCAGCGCGTACCGCTACGCGTGGCTCGCGACCGACGCGCGCGTCTACATCGAGGACCGCACGACGTACCTCGACACGGGCGCTTGGGTCACCGCGAAGTGGGAGACCGTGGACTGCAAGTTCGGGCTGCAGCAGCAGCAGCGCGTCTACAACGCGATGATCCTGTTCACGCGCAACAGCGCAGCGGGGCTCAAGATCGAGACCGCGTACGACGGCGCCGACTACTCGGCGAGCAACGACAAGACGTGGACCGAGGCGGAGACGCTGACGGGGCTCCGTCAGCTCGACTTCCGCCCGCGCGCGCAGGGGCAGCGCATGCGGTTTCGCGTGACGGACACGGCGCCCGCGACGCTCGGCACCGGGCAGGGCTTCACGTGGGTCGGCCTCAGCGTCGACATCGCGCCGAAGCAGGGCGCGACGAAGGCGACTCCACATCTCGCAACCAGCACGAGGAAGTGATGGCGTACCAGGCATTCAGCGATCCGAACGACGCCGCGGCTGCAGGATGGGGCACGGAGGACCAGCGCCGGTTCGACGAGATCGTCGGCAGCATGTCGGAGTACGACCGGAATCTCATCCTCGGTAGCGGCATGGCCGGTGATGCCGGCGAAGAGATCCGAAAGAAGATCCGAGACAAGGTCCTCAACGAAACGCGCGACCAGAAGCAGCAGGGCCTGGAGACCGCGTACACGTGGGGCAGCGACCCCGGCAACGCAAGGCGCGATTGGGACTACTACCGCGCGCAGGCGGAGGCCGCGCAGGGCCGGCAGGGCGAGCGCATCGACTTCACGGGGGCCCTCGGCAACCGCGAGAACGCGTTGCGAGCTCGCGAGAAGCAGCTCGGGATGGCGGACCTCATGGAGCGCCGCGCGATGGGCCTCGTCCCGTCGATCGCCGAGATGCAGGCCGACCGCCAGATGCAGCAGGCCGCAGCCGAGCAGTCGAGCGCGGCGGCGAGCGCGCGCGGAGCTGCGGGCATCGCGCTCGCGCAGCAGAACGCCGCCGGCAACACCGCGGCGATGCAGAGCGCCATCAGCAACCAGGCGCAGATCAACGCCGCGCAGGAGCGAATGGCGGCAGAGCAAGCGGCGTACGGCGCCTACTCCGGCATGCGCCAGCAGGACTACGGCGGCCAGACGATCGATGCGCAGATGGCCCAGGCGCAGGCGCAGATCAACGCCGCGCAGCGCGCGCAGAACGACGCGTACAGCCAGGGCATGTACGGCAACGAGCAGCAAGTGAAGGTCGCCGACCTCCAGGCCCGCGGCAACAGGCAGGCGGCGGTCACCGGTCAGCAGCAGAGCGCCATCGCCTTGCAGCAGCAGCGCGACGCGCGCGACCGACAGCAGACGAACCAGACCGTCGGCATGATCGGCCAAGGCGTGATGACGGGCATCTCGCTCGGGATGGCCTCCGACGTCACCGCGAAGCAGAACATCGTGCCCCTCAGTGGCGCCGTCGGCGGCAGCATCGGCGGCGGCGGGCTCGTCGGACGCATGGCCGGCGCGCCTCCCCCGATGCCGTACGACCCGCGGAGCGCGGGCGCCATGCTCGGCGGCGCATCTCCCAGCCCGCACGCGGCGGGTCTCGTTGGCGCGCAGGTCGCCCCCGCGCCTCCGCCACCCACGGGGCCGAACCCCGCCGTCATGGGCGCGCTGCGCATGGGCGCAAACATGTTCGGCTCGCTCGCCTCAGGCGGCGGGTACGGCATGCCTCAGGACCCGGTCGTCCCGTACGGCGGCTACCGCGGCGGCTACGGCGGAGGCTTCTACAGCGACGAGCGCTCCAAGAGCAACGCCGTCAACATGGGCTTCGCTGCCGGCCTCATGGCGAACGGTGACCCGGACCCGATCCGCACGGCGAAGGCCGGCGCATGGGACGAGGGCCACCGAGCGGCCCTCGACGACGCGCGCAAGCTCGCCGCGATGCCCCCCTCGCGCCTGCGCGAGCTCGCCGAGCAGGGCCACCCGCTCGCGGCCACGGTGCGCGAGATGCGCGCGAGCGCGTGGGACGAGGGCCACCGCGCGCCGCCGCGCGACCCTCGCCACGACGCGATGCGCGCACAGGCGCTCGGTCTCCTCGGCGACGTCGACGCGCAGCGCCACGCAGCGTCGCAGGCCGGGCCGAGCGTCGGCGGCAGCGATCCGGTCACGCAGCAGTTCGCGCAGGGGCTCTCTCCGGCGATGTACCACTACCGTCCTGGCGTGCCCGGCACGGACCCGGCACGTCCTCAGGTGGGTCCGGCGTCCGCGCAGGAGATGGCGCGCCATCCCGTGACGGCGCCCGCGGTGCAGCGCGACCCGGCAACGGGCCTGCTCGCCATCGACGGCGCGGGGGGCACCAAGCTCGCCCTCGCGGGCGTCGGGCACCTCGCGCAGAAGCAGCAACTCCAGGACGAGGTCCTGGCCGGCCTGATGGCCGATCGCGTGCAGAGGTACCGATGAGTCAGTTCGACGACGACGTCCTCGCAGGGCTGAACCCGACGCTCCAGGGCGTGCCCGAGTTCAGCCAGCGGCTCGGTGCGGCTGCGGCCGCTCCCACGCCGTTCCAAGAGCGGCTCGCGCTCGAGCGCGGGCGCGCGGTGCGCATCGCGAACAACCCCGCGGTGCAGGCGCTGATGGCCGCGGGCAACCCCGGCATGGGGCTCACCGGCCCTGTCGCCGGCTTGCTCGGTCAGAAGCTCGGCATCGGCACGCGCAATCCGACGTCGTTCGAGCGCGAGGGCGCAGCGGGCGAGGTCACGAGCCCAGGCGGCACGATGCAGCGCCTCACGCCGATCGAGCCCGGCGCGACGGCGGACACGGACATCCCTATGTCGCCCACGCTCGACCCGCGTTACCAGCTGCGCCGTCCCGCGCTCATCGGCGGCCCTGGCGGCGGTGGCTCGGGCGCGGGGCTCAAGGCCGCGTTCGATGCCTCGCGCCAGCGCATGGTGGGTGACTACGACACCGACAAGGAGCTCGCGCTCGAACAGGGTGTGAACCAGGCGACGCGCGCCGAGGGCATCGCCTCGCTGCAGGAGCAGGAGGCGCAAATCAAGGAGCGTCACGCGCAGCTCCAGATGGAGGCGGACGCGAAGGCAGCGGAGAAGCACGAGGCCTTCCTCGCGCGCAACGAGCAGCTCGCGAGCGAGATCGCCGAGCAGAAGGTCGACTTCAAGGGCGCCATGGGCAACGCCGCCGAGAAGGCGCTGATGGTCCTCGGCTCGATGCTGATGGCTCGCGCGGGCGAGGGTGACCGCGCGATGAAGATGCTCAACACGCACATCGACACGGCCATTCGCGAGCAGCAGCAGCAGATCGACAACAAGAAGACCGCGCTCGGCGCGCGTCAGACCATCTTCGGTCAGATGCTGCAGGAGACCGGCGATCGCCGGCTCGCGGCGATGCAGACGCGAAACCTCATGCTCGAGGCCGCGAAGCAGAAGGTTCAGGCCGACGCCGAGCGGCTCGGCATCCCCGCGCTCCGCACGCAGGCGCAGCAGGTGGCGAACCAGTTCCAGCACCAGCAGGACGCGCTGAAGACGCAGATCGCTGGCGAGGCGTACCAGTCCTTCCTGGCGCAGCAGCGCGCGGCGGCGGCAGCGCAGGCGGCGGCCGAGGAGAAGGCGTGGAAGCGCAGCATGGAGATCGCCGAGCTCGGCCTGAAAAGGGACAAGCTGGAGATCGAGCGCCTCGACGCGATCAACAAGGCCGGCGGCAACATCCCCGAGCAGGTCCAGAAGCTCGGGAAAGACCTCTCCGACAAGGACCTCGTTGAGGGCCGCTCCGCCGTCGACAACGCAAAGCGCCGCCTCGCGGGCACGAAGCCTGACGAGGGCCTGCCCGGCGTCGGACCGATGGCGGACTTCCGCGAGAAGATCGCTCGTCGTCCCGAGGGCCTCGGCGCACTCAACCCGATGGCATGGGCGCTCAACAAGTCCGTCGGCCTCAGCGACGAGGAGCGCGTCTCGCGCGGCGACTGGGACAAGATCAAGCTCGCGTACCAGAAGCAGATCACCGGCTCCGGTGCCTCCGAGTCCGAGCGCGAAATGATCTCCAAGGCCTTCGAGGGCGCGAAGTCCCCCGCCGAGCAGCGCAACGCGATCAACCAGGCAGACAACTTCTTCCAGGAACTCGAGGCGAGGAAGAAGGCCGGGTACGACCCGCGCGCGGTGCAGATCTTCGAGCAGCGCCTCAAGGGCATCAACCCGCAGATCCCTGACTCGGTGAGGGTCAAGAAGTAATGGCGGACGGCGGGCTCGTCGACATCACGCTGCCGACCGGCGAAGCTGCGACGGTCCCTCAAGAGGACCTCGCGCAGGCTGTCGCCGCGGGTGCCGTCGTGTCTCGCGCGGGCCCCGAGGGAAAGTACGAGCGTGAGTTCGGCGGCCTGCTCGGCATGGGCGCCTCGGCCGTGTTCGGCGCCGGACGCGTCGCGAGCGGCGGCCTCACCGACCTCGCGCTCGTCGAGGGCGCGGACATGCTCGGCGGCGCGCGGGCACGCGCCGACATGCAACACGGCCTCCGCGTCGCGAAGGAGACCAACCCCTACTCGACGCTCGGCGGCGAGGCCGCGGGGCTCTTCATCGGCGCGGGCGAGGGCATCACCGGCGCCGGTGCCGTCGTCGAGGAGCAGGTCGCGGCGCGCGTCGGTGAGGGCCTGCTCGGCAGCATGGCGTCGATGGGCGCTCGCGGCGGCGTCGAGGGTACGCTCCTCGGCTTCGGCAAGGCCGTCAGCGAGGACGCGCTCGGCGAGCCCGATCCGACCGGTGAGAAGCTTTTCGCGACGGCCGTGAAGGACGGCCTCCTGGGCGCGGGCGTCGGCGCTGGCATCGGCGCCGTCGCGCATGGGCTCGGCTCGCTCCGGCACGCCGTGGGGCCGCGTCCGTCGGGGCTGCTCGACGAGGTAGCAGGGACGCCGGGCGCAGGGCGCGTGCTCCGCGAGGACCTCGGCGCGACGGAGAGCATCGTCACTGACCTCCGCAAGGCCGGCGCGACGAGCGAGCAGGCGGCCGTCATGACCGACGAGCTCCAAGCGCTCGCGAAGGAGACCGCCGCGGCGCTTCGCAAGGGCGGACCGGCCTCAGGCGTCGTCGACAAGGCGGCGGCGTGGTACGCGGCGAATCGCGCGGGCGGCAACGCCGAGCTCGAGGAGGTGCTGCGCAAGGCCTACGCGGACCGCGTCACGCGGATCGTGAAGCAGGAGGAGATCCTCGACAAGAACGCGCGCATCCTCGCCGAGCGCGGCAGCGCCGTGATGCGTGGCGAGGAGGTCCTCAACCGCGTCAACTTCACCGAGCGGCCTGACCAGTTCGCGAAGCTGCTCGATCCCACGAAGCTCGACGTCGCGGCCGACGCCGCCGTGAAGATGACGCAGCGGGTGGACGCGCTCGTCACCGAGCTCGAGCAGACCGCGATGAAGGGCGGCAACGAGGTCGGCGTCCGGCGCCTGCGCAAGATGCTGCAGGACACGTACGCGAAGCACGCGTCGATGGTCGACGGCGGCGGCGAGAACGCCCTCCGCGATCTGTACATGTCGACTTACAAGCTGAAGCAGGAGGTCGGCAAGGTCTCCGGCTTCGGCAAGGCGCCGTATCTGCGCAGCGAAGGAGAGAACCTCTTCTCGCAGGCGTATGAGGAGCTCCGCGTCGGGCTCGAGGACGAAGCGGTGTGGGGCGCGGCCGGAGCGGCGAACCGCGAATGGAACGAGACCTTCTCGGCAGCGCTCGCGCGGCGCCAGGACTTCGGCGGCCGCTTCGGCGTCAGCATCGATCAGGTCAGCGGCGTCCCGAAGCCAGAGGTCGACTTCGACAAGGCGCGGTCGATCCTCAACGACCTGCGCGGCACCGCCGACGACGACATCCGCCAGGGCGTCCGCAGCGCCGAGGCGTTCATCGACGGCAACCGCCAGCGCATCGCGGCGATCGAGAAGTACGCCGACCTCGGACCGGCCGAGGTGAAGCAGCTCGCGCAGATGCGAAGCGACCTCGACGCGTTCGAGTCCGCGTTCGCCGACGCGCGCAAAGAGGCCGGCGTCGTCAACCGTCTTCGCCAGCAGCAGCTCGAGGAGCAAGGGCGCTCGCTCGGCGGCGTGCTCGGTCTCGCCACCGACATCATGACGAAGCCGCTCACGACGATGGAGCGGCTCGGCGCGGTGAAGGCCGCGACGGAGAGGTTCGAGAAGGGCATCGAGAACGGCCTGAACCGCCTCTTCGACGGCAAGGGCAAGGAGATCCTCGACCGCCTGTCTCCGTCGGTGAAGCCGCGCGCCCGTGAGGCCGTGCAGAAAGAGATCGGCGAGGTCCGCCAGCTCGCCGCCAACCCGGAGCTCCTGCAGAAGCGCCTCGGCGAGTTCGCGGGCGACCTCCCGCGGCACGCGCCGAACACGAGCGCGTCGGTCGCGGCCGTCGCGACGCGTGCGCTCACGTTCCTCGCCATCAACGCGCCGCAGCCGGTCGTCCAGAAGGACGCCTTCGGGCGCACGCGCGAGCGGTACACCGACAGCCAGCTCGCGGACTACGAGCGCAAGCGTAACGCCGCGCTGCATCCGGAGTCGATCATCCGTGAGATGAAGCAGGGGAAGCTGAATCGCGAGGGCATCCGCACGGTCAAGTTCGTGTACCCGCATCTGTTCGTACAGATGCAGGACATGGCGCGCAGCGAGATCGCGGGCCTCGACCGCGAGGGGAAGCTCGACTCGATGCCGCGCGAGCGGAAGAAGGCGATCAGCATCCTGCTCGAGACGCCCGCGGACGGGACGTTCGAGCCGGACTTCATCGCGCTCATGCAGGGGGCGAAGGCGCCGAGCGCACCTCAGGCCGCGCCGATGGGACCCGCGCCCGTCGCGAAGCGACCAATCAAGCTCGACGTGGGGATGTTCGAGACCGAAGCGCAGCAGATCGAAGGAAGGACGAAATAATGGCTACGAACGAACGCACCCTGCTCTCTCGCGGGACGGATGACCCGTACGTCGGCGGCATCGCCATCAACTACGGCAGCGGCGATCACACGCTCGCGACCACGAGCCGCGCGATCCTCGTCGGCGGCGCAGGCAACCTCGCGGTGACGATGCTCGACGGCAACGACGTCACGCTCACGGGCCTGCTCGCCGGGCACGTGTACCGCGTCTGCGTGAAGGTCGTGAAGCAGACGGGCTCGACCGCGACCAACTGCGTCGCGCTGCTGTAAGCCATGGTCGCCGCGATCACCATCAACGAGTCTGCGACGCTGTCCGGGTCCTCGGGCGCGATCGCCGTCGGCGACGTCCTCATCGACGACGCGTCGACGGGGCTGTATCTGAAGGCGACGACGGCCAACCGAGGCACGCGCCGCGCGCACGGCATCGCGCTGAGCGCGTGGAGCTCGTCGGCGGTACCGGGCTCGGTGCGTCTGCAGACGGGCGGGATGGTGGACGCGTCGATCACTGGACTCGGCGCGGGGACCGTGTCCTGGGTGCGCACGAGCGCGACGGGCACGTGCGAGCGCTGCACGCCAGCGAGCGGCGATGACCTCCTCGGCAAGTGCGACGCGAACGGGAACCTGTTCCTCGATCCCGGCGTATGGGACTCCGCGAACTACGCCGGTGGCGGCGGCGGCGGTGGCACGCCCGGCGGCAGCGACACGCAGGTCCAGTACAACAACGCCTCGGCGTTCGGCGGCATCACGGGCGTCACCACCGACGGCGTCGGGCTGACGGCGCTCAAGCTCAAGG
>Ga0196981_1000231_pt1 | contig 34507 bp, 29 predicted proteins | sample S3_2013CmetaG_FD_155462 | JGI IMG/M metagenome (GOLD analysis project Ga0196981, IMG submission 155462) | Soil microbial communities from Anza Borrego desert, Southern California, United States - S3_20-13C | ecosystem: Environmental > Terrestrial > Soil > Desert | place: USA: California... | reverse complement strand
CGCCGGCAGGTGCGGCACAATGCCGCGCTTGATCAGCAACATGTTCAGCGCATGCAGCACGGGCGCCAGGTCGAGGCAGAGCGACGGGCCGAGCAGGCGGTAGACCAGGTGATGCGCACTCGCGTCCGGCTGGAATTCGCACCAGGACTCGTGGATCACCGACAGGAACACATGCGGGCGGAACGGATTCTGTGCGGTCTGCAGCACCTCGCGCCCGAGCAGCGAGGCCAGGCGGATGTTGAGGGCGGTCAGGCGGGTACTGTTCTCGGTCTCGATGGCACGCGCGGCCTTCACCAGGCACAGCTTCTTGTCCACTTCAAGCTCGGGCGGCAGCGACGCCGGGACGGCGGCCGATTCCTGCACGGTGCCCGGGTATTCGGCGGCCAGCACTTCGTTATGCAGCGCCGCGCCCAGCCTTTCGGACATTACATAATAGAAGGGATAGCGATTGCGCCTGAGAAGGGCGGCCGAGGCGTCGAGCAGCTTGGCCTGCTGGGCGTCGTCGGACGATTGCGCCGCAGTGGCCATCGCGTCGGCCATGCGCGTGATGAATCCATCAATCTGCTTGTTGGCCAGGTTCGCAGCCGCGTCCGCGAGCTCCTGCAACACCTCGATCCGCAGGGAAGGCGGTATCGGGTTTGCGCTGGGCGCATCGGAGGGTAAAGCGTCGGGGACCATGGCGTTGCCGCATCGAGTGATATGGGGAGAGTATGTCCAGTAAACCAGACTGCAGCTTCATTCTTGCACAATATTGCCGTACGGCAAGATGGCAATTGTAAGGAAACGTTACTTTCTGGGCGGCAACTTATCGAGACCTCATACTCGGAGTTCGCGCTCACTACACATCGGCGCTTCGAGGCGCGGTGGTCGAACGCGTTGCCCTCGTCCATAAACCAGTATAGCCGCACGCTGCAGGCCTGACACATTTGACAAGGAGTAACAAATTCTTGCCACGCGGCACTTCTCCCTTTCCCGCGAGCAGGCGAAAAAAAACGGCCGGAAATTCCGGCCGTTTATCCTGTCCTGCCCGGCGTACCAGGCGGGAATCCGGCGGTCGATTACGCCGCCAGGCGCTTTTCCAGTTGCGCCTTGGTCGATTCCAGTTCAGACGGCAGGTGGTACTTCAGCTTGTCGAACAGCTCGGCATGCAGCTTCAGTTCGGCTTCCCAAGCGGCCTTGTCGATCGACGTGATGCGGTCGAACTGTGCCTGGGTGAACTCCAGACCTTCCCACTTCAGGTCTTCGTAACGCGGGGTGACGCCGAAGATGTTTTCGGTGCCGCCGGCCTTGCCTTCGATGCGGTCGAGCATCCACTTCAGTACGCGCATGTTGTCGCCGAAGCCCGGCCAGACGAACTTGCCGTTCTCGTCGGTGCGGAACCAGTTCACGCAGAAGATCTTCGGCAGCTCGGCCGGCGAAGCGGCGATCTTCTTGCCGATGTTCAGCCAGTGCTGGAAGTAGTCGCTCATGTTGTAGCCCATGAACGGCAGCATCGCGAACGGGTCGCGGCGCACCACGCCCTGCTGGCCGGCAGCCGCAGCGGTGGTCTCGGAACCCATGGTCGCGGCCATGTAGACACCTTCCACCCAGTTGCGGGCTTCGGTGACCAGCGGCACGGTGGTCGAACGACGGCCGCCGAAGATGAAGGCCGAGATCGGCACGCCGGCCGGATCGTCCCAGGCCGGGTCGATCACCGGGTTCTGGGTGGCGGCGACGGTAAAGCGCGCGTTCGGATGCGCAGCCTTGCGGCCGGTTTCCTTGGCGATTTCAGGCGTCCAATCCTTGCCCTGCCAGTCGATCGCGTGCGCCGGCGGTTCCTTGGTCATGCCTTCCCACCACACGTCACCGTCGTCGGTCAGCGCGACGTTGGTGAAGATGGTGTTGGCGGTCAGCGACGCCATGCAGTTGGAGTTGGTCGCGGTGTTGGTGCCCGGGGCGACACCGAAGTAACCGGCTTCCGGGTTGATCGCGTACAGGCGGCCATCGGCACCCGGCTTGATCCAGGCGATGTCGTCGCCGATGGTGGTGACCTTCCAGCCGTTGAATGCCTTCGGCGGAATCAGCATCGCAAAGTTGGTCTTGCCGCAGGCGGACGGGAAGGCGGCAGCGACGTAGTGCTTCTTGCCTTCCGGTGATTCGACGCCGAGGATCAGCATGTGCTCGGCCAGCCAGCCCTGGTCGCGGCCCATGGTGGAGGCGATGCGCAGCGCGAAGCACTTCTTGCCCAGCAGCGCGTTGCCGCCGTAGCCGGAGCCGAAGGACCAGATTTCGCGGGTTTCCGGATAGTGGACGATGTACTTGGTGGCGTTGCACGGCCATGCGACGTCCTGCTCGCCCGGACGCAACGGCTTGCCGACGGTATGCACGCAGGGGACGAAGTCGCCGTCCGCGCCGAGCACGTCGTACACGGCCTTGCCCATGCGGGTCATGATGCGCATGTTGACGGCGACGTACGGGGAGTCGGACAGCTCGATGCCGATGTGGGCGATCGGGGAGCCCAGCGGGCCCATGGAGAACGGCACCACGTACATGGTGCGGCCGCGCATGCAGCCGTCGAACAGCCCGTTCAGGGTCACGCGCATTTCAGCAGGCGCCATCCAGTTGTTGGTCGGGCCCGCGTCTTCCTGCTTTTCGGAGCAGATGAAGGTGCGGTCTTCGACACGCGCCACGTCCGACGGATCGGAGCAGGCCAGGTAGCTGTTCGGACGCTTGGCGTCGTTCAGCTTCTTCATGGTGCCCGCGGCAACCATTTCCGCGCACAGCCGATCGTACTCTTCCTGCGAACCGTCGCACCAGTAGATGCGTTCAGGCTTGGTGAGCGCCGCGATTTCCGCGACCCAGTTGATCAGCTTCTGGTGCTTGACGTAAGTTGGAGCATTCAATGCTGCAATGCCTCCCATAACGGGTTGGTTCATAAAATACTACCTCCAATGCCAATAAAGAAACCTGTCTTGTCCCGGTGCGGCAGGATCGTCGTCAGCTTTTGGCTCGGCTAGTGCAGTGGTCTAGCGGTACGGCGGTCATGTCGAAGGCGGCCAGATGTAGGACCGCGCTGCCCGAAAAATGGAATAATGCTCGAGCGGGTGGGGGCGTCTGCTCCAGAGGGAGTGACGACATATAAGTTACTGATTGTACACGGGGCAACACCTCCGCTCAATGATTTACAACAAAATTGTAGGAAAAATAGCCGAGTTTTGTAGTAGACATTTTCCTTTACTGGAAAGACTCGTATCTTTGCTACGGTTTTGTGACTACCCCGGCAAGAACATATGAAAATAGCCATCCTAGACGATTATCAGGACTGCGTCCGACACCTCGATTGCTTCCGGCTGTTAGAGGGGCATCATGTCAAAGTGTTCACGAACAGCGCAAAAGGTGTAGTACAGCTTGCGCTGCGTCTAAAAGACTTCGATGCGCTGGTCCTGATCCGCGAACGCACCACCTTCAACCGCCAGCTGCTCGGCAAGCTGCCGAATCTCAAGCTCATTTCGCAAACCGGCAAGGCGAGCGGTCACATCGATGTCGCAACTGCCACTGAGAACGGGATCGCGATCGCCGAAGGGGTAGGCGACCCGACCGCGCCGGCCGAACTGACTTGGGCACTGATCATGGCGTCCTCGCGGAAAGTCCCGCAGTACGCCGCCAACTTGCGCGACGGGCTGTGGCAAATGGCTTCCATCAATCCGGAGCTCAACACGCTGGGGACGGTGCTCAAGGGCAGGACGCTGGGCATTTGGGGCTTCGGCCGCATCGGTCGCCTTGTTGCGGGGTACGGCAAGGCCTTCGGCATGAACGTGACGGTCTGGGGCAGCGAAGCCAGTCGGGATGCCGCACGACAGCTCGGTTTTCAGGCAGCCGAATCGCGCGAAGCCTTCTTTGCGCAGGCCGACGTGCTGTCGCTGCACCTTCGGTTGAACGACGCGACGCGCGGTCTGGTCACGGAAGACGACCTTGCACGGATGAAGCCGTCGGCGCTCTTCGTCAATACCAGCCGCGCAGAACTGCTTACGGAAGGCGCGCTCGAAGCGGCCCTGCACCGCGGCCGGCCCGGCTTTGCCGCCATCGATGTCTTCGAATCCGAACCCCTGCCGCCGAAAACATCGCTGCTGTCCATTCCCACCCTGCTGGCGACGCCGCATATCGGCTATGTCGAGAAGGACAGCTACGAGCTGTACTTCCGCGCAGCGTTCCAGAACGTGGTCGACTTTGCCGCCGGCACGCCGAAGAACATCCTCAACCCCGATGCGTTGAAGCGGTAAGTGCCCATGCGACGACCACATCCGATGCACCGCCTGGCCATGCTGGCGGCGTGGGCGCTTTGCTGCGCCTTCCTCGCGCCCGTGCATGCCGAACCGCCGCCCGGCATCCGGCGCGCGACGACGGTCGAAGGCGTGTCCGAATATCGCCTCGAAAACGGCCTGCGCGTCCTGCTGGCCGTCGACAACGCGAGGCCAGTCGTCACCGTCAACCTGGTCTATCTCGTCGGCTCCCGCCACGAGGGTACCGGCGAGGCCGGTATGGCCCACCTGCTCGAACACCTCGTCTTCAAGGGGACGCCGTCGACGCCCGATCCCAAGGCCCGGTTCGCGCAGCGCGGGATGCAATGGAACGGCACCACGTCCTACGACCGCACCAACTACTTCGCCACCTTTAACGCCGAAGACGACAATCTCGACTGGTATCTCGGCTGGCTCGCCGATTCCATGGTCAACGCCTTCATCGCCCGGCGCGACCTCGACAGCGAGATGACGGTGGTGCGCAACGAGTTCGAACGCGCCGGCGTGCGCGCCGACATCGCGCTCTACCAGGGTGTGCTCGCCGCGGCCTACCAGTGGCATCCCTACGGCCGCGCCGTCATCGGCACCCGATCGGACATCGAGAATGTGTCGATCACGCGCCTGCAGAATTTCTACCGTCACTTCTACCAGCCCGACAACGCCGTCCTCGTCGTCGCGGGAAAGATTGATCCGGATACGGTGCTTGCGCGCATCGCCGCCACCTTCGGCGCGCTGTCGAAGCCCTCGCGCACACTCGAACCGTTTTACACGCAGGAACCGATGCAACAGGGCGAACGCCATGTCACTCAGCGCAGGTCAGGCGCTTCGCCGATGGTGGCCGTCGCCTATCATGCCGTGCCGGCCGGCAGCCGCGACTTCGCCACCCTCGCCGTGCTGCGCCAGGTACTCACCGCCGTCCCCGGAGGAAGGCTGCACGAGGTGATGGTTCAAACGGGGCTCGCCAGCGCGCTCTCCGACTGGACCCAGCCGACGCGCGACCCGGGTTTCCTGTACCTCGCTGCGCTGCTTGCGGACGGCGCGGAATACGACGTCGCACAGAAGGCCATGACCGATGCCCTTGAATCCATGGCGCCCGTCACCGAAGAGGAAGTGGCGCGCGCGAAGACACTCATGGTCAACGCCATCAACCGACGCCTCCTCGATGCGCAAGGCCTGGCGATGAGCCTGACCGACGCGATAGCCGCAGGAGACTGGCGGCTTGGCTTTGCCATGCGCGACTGGATCAGCGAGGTGACCCCTGCCGACGTCGACCGTCTCGCCCGAGCGATCCTCGTGCAGAGCAACCGGACAACTGGCCGCTTCGTACCCACGACACCCGCGCAACCGGCACCCGTACGACAGGTTGCAGACCTCGACACCTTGCTGAAGGACTATCGCGGACGGCCGCCGGCACCGGGCATCGACGCCTTTCCGATGACGAATGCGGAAATCGATGCGCGTACGCAGGCATCCGCCCTCCCGGGCGGCATGAAGCTCGCCATCCTGCCGCGCGCCACGAAGGGTGACCGCGTGACAGGTACGCTCCGCCTGCGGTGGGGCACCGTTGATACGCTGCACGGCCGGCGCGCCGACGCGCTGTTGTTGCCAAACATGATGCTCAAGGGCACAGCGAAGCGTTCGCGCACCGAGCTGAACAACCTGCTGTCGGACATGGACAGTTCCATGACCATCAACGCAATCGCGCCGGCAGCCGGAAGCATCGTCGGTCTTGCGATCGACTTCAACGCACCGCGGAAAAACCTTGAGCGTGTGCTGGAACTGATGGCCGAGGCCACGCGCATGCCTGCCTTTCCTGCAGAGGAGTTTGAACAGGCGCGACGCTCCTATATCGCGCAGGTCCTCGCCGCGCAGAATGACCCGGCGGCCCGTGCCGCGTCGGCCCTCGCCAGGCACGCGGCGCGCTATGACAAGGACGACCCACGCAGCGTATGGACTGCGGAGGAAGTGCAACAGGCCGTGCGCGAAACGACGGTCGAGCGGATGCAAGCCTTTTACCGGGACTTCGCTGGTGCGACGCACGCCGAACTCGCCATGGTCGGCCCGGTCGACTTTCCACTGGCGGCCGAACAATTGCGCACACTCTTCGACGACTGGCGCAGCCCGCACGCCTTTGCGCGTGTCCCGCGGCCCTATCAGGAAGTGCCGGCGCTCAGCGTCGTGCTGGACATGCCCGGCAAGACCAATGCCGCCTATGCGGCAGTCCTGCCAATCGAGCTCGAGGAAACGGATGCGGACACCCCCGCGCTCTTCACGGCAATCCAGCTGCTCGGCGGACGCGCGGGCACGCGTCTGTGGACCGACTGCGCGAGAAGGAGGGCCTGAGTTACGGTGTGAATGCCTCGCTGAGCGTCGGGACGCGCGACCGCCATGGCCGCATTTCCATCGCCGGAACGTTCGCGCCGCAGAACCGGGAGCGTTTCGAGGCAGCGCTGCGCGATGAACTGGAGAAAGTGCTGGCCGACGGATACAGCGCACTTGAAGTGGACTTCGCAAAAAGCGCAATCCTGCGCGTCCGGCGCCAGGCAATAACCGACGAACGCACCGTCGCCACCCTGCTTGCGGACAACCTCTTCTGGGGCAGGACGATGGCATGGCGAGAGCAGCGCGACAATGACTACGCCGCGCTCACCTCGGAGCAGGTGAACGCGGCGCTGAAGAAATACCTCGACCCTGGAAAGATGTCCGCCGCGATCGCGGGCGACTTCGCGGGTCAGTAAGTCTTGTAAGGCAGGAACTTCCCCGACAGCACGACGTTGACGCGGTCCCCCTTGGGATCCGGCTCGCGCGTGATGTCCATCGAGAAGTCGATCGCGCTCATGATGCCGTCGCCGAATTCCTCATGGATCAGTTCCTTGATCGTCGTGCCGTACACGTTCACGATCTCGTACCAGCGATAGATCAGCGGGTCCGTCGGCACCGCCGTCGGCAGCGAACCCTTGTACGGCACGATCTGCAGCCATGCGGCCTCCTCGTCCGTCAGCTCGAACAGGTCCTGCGCGGCTTCCGCCTGGGCCTTGGTGAAGGTCATCTGGCCGAGGCAGGCAGCGGTCGTCCATTCCTTGCTGTGGCCGATGCGCTCGGCGATGTCCTTCCACTTCAGGCCCTTCCTGACTTTGGCTTCGATAATCTTGCGGGTCACTTCGTTGCGATCCATGGGCTTCCTCGTTGATGTGGTTGACGGTGGAAACCGTTTCAGCAAAAGGCGTGCCGTCGTTCAACCGTCGGAAAACACGATCCATGCACCACCTCTGCGCAGGCCCGGGACTTCAATTGCCCCGAATGTGTGCGCGCAACCGCTTTCAGCACGGTCGTTCATGTTTCGCTACACTGGAGCGTCATCCTTGGAGTATTCATGCAGACCAGACTGTGGTCCCTCACCCTCGGCAATTTCGCGATCGGTACCGGCGTGATGATCGTGCCGGGCATGCTCAATGAACTGAGCGCTGACCTCGCCATCTCGCCGGCGCAGGTCGGCATGCTGATTTCCGCCTTTGCGATGACGATCTGCGTGACCGGTCCCTTCCTCGCCGGATGGACCAGCGCCATCGAGCGCCGCAAGCTGCTGACCGCATCGCTGGCGCTGTACGCGGCCATGCACTGGCTGGCCGCACTGTCGCCGGGCTACCACACATTGCTGGCCGCGCGCATGCTGACCGCGCTCGGCGCCGCCGTTTTCACTGCGCAGGCCGCTGCGACGGCGGGGCTCATGGTGCCGCCCGAAGTGCGGGGTAAGGCGATCGGACTGGTCTTCCTCGGCTGGTCGATCGCGGCCGTGGTCGGCACGCCCATCGGTGCCTACCTCGGCGCGCATATCGGTTGGCGACCCACTTTCGGCCTGGTCGGCCTGCTCGCCGCGCTGTTCGCGGCCGGCGTGTGGATGCAGATTCCGCCGAAGCTCTACGTCGCGCCCATGGATCGCGCAGCATGGAAAGCGTTGTTCGCCAACACGCCGCTGCTGCTCGCGATTTCGGTGACCGCAATCCAGGCACTCGGCATGTTCACCATCTTTTCCTACATGGCTCTGCTGCTGAAGGATTTCATCGGTGCCACGCCGACCGTCATCAGCGCGATGTTCCTCTGCTTCGGCATCACCGGTGTGCTCGGCAACGTGATCGGCGCGCGCGTAATGGATCGCATCGGCCCCATGCGGGTCGGCGTGGTGGCGATGGGCTGCATGCTGACCGCGATCACCTTGTGGCCGCTCACGCGCGGTTCGGTGCCGGTCACCGTGGTACTGATCCTGGTCTGGGGGCTGGGCTGCTTTGCGATCAACGGCTCGCAGCAGGCGCGCCTCGTCGCCATGGCGCCGCCGCTGGCATCGGCCTCGGTGTCGCTCAATTCTTCCGCCATCTATCTTGGGCAGGCAACGGGCGCATTCATCGGCGGCCTGATCGTAACGACACAAGGCACTGAAAACCTGTCGTTTTACAGCGCGGTGCCGATGGCGACCGCGATCATGGTTTCCCTGTACGCGGCCAATCTAGCGAATCGCAAGCGCATGGTGGAGGCGGCATGAAAATCCTGAGCGTGAATGTGGGCAGCATTGCCGACCTGTTCGTGCGGCAATCGGAGCACATGCGCCGTGTGGTCACGGGGATACACAAGATGCCGGTGACGGGCAAGGTGCAGGTCGGCAAGCTGGGTCTCGAAGGCGACGAGCAGGCAGACCTGAGCGTGCACGGCGGCCTGAACAAGGCGGTGTATGCGTACTCCATCGAGCACTATCCCTTCTGGATCGCACAACGCCTGGCCGCGCTCAAGCGCGAGGAGCCGCTGCCGCACGGCTCGATGGGCGAGAACCTGACGCTGGAAGGATTGCTGGAAAGCGATGTATGGATCGGCGACCGCTTGCAGGCCGGCTCCGTCCTGCTCGAAATCACCGAGCCGCGCCAGCCTTGCTACAAGTTCAATGCAAAGATGGGGTTTTCGCACGCGGCCAAGATGATGCTGCAGGCGGGATGCAGCGGCTTCTACCTGCGCGTGATCGAAACTGGCGAGCTGCAGGCAGGCGATGCGGTGAGGCTTATCCCCGGCAAGCGGGAAACCTCACTCGCGCAGATCAACGAAAGACGTCTGAAGGGGCGGCAGCGCGACCTGTTCTGAAGCTGTGCTTCACCAGTGCACGTCCGCCTGTCCAGATCTTCGTCCAGCCTGGCGGCCAGGGTAGCGGCGGGCCGGCATAGGCGGGTACCCCGCGGCGCACCGGGATCACCGGCAGGTGCTCGGGTACGGGACCGTCGCGCAAATCCCAGCCCAGCGTGTACGCATAATTCGGCAGCAGCGCCTCGCACACCGCATCGAACCATTCCGTATGGTCCTCATCGCGGCGCAATGCCTCGGCGAGTCCCTGCGGGTCGAAGCGTGCGAAGGAATGCAGCAGTTCCTGCGCCGTCGCGCCGGGCTGGTCGCCCCATCCGAGAACAGGGTTGAAGTTGTAATCCGCGCCGGAACCGTACCAGCCTTCGCGCCAGGCACGGTCGATCCAGTTGCGCTGACCGGTAAACAGGTGCCAGCGCCAGTGCAGTCCTGACGGCTTCGGCCAGGAATACAGGTACAGGCGCTGATAACCGGCGCGATGCAGTTCGCGCACCATCGCCATCAGGCGCGCATGCGGCATGCGGTCCGGCGCGTCGCGGCGGAAGCGGATCGGCTCGCCGTCGGCGTTCTGCAATTCGTCATGCGAGAGGTTCAGGTCCAGCGTACGCACTTCGTCGCCGAAGCGCGCAGACACCCAACCGGTCAACAGGTTGACCGAGGTGATGACGCCATAGCCGCGATGGCGATGGAAGATGACGGTGCCGGGGGCAACGGGTTTCATGGGCATTCAATGACGGTTCAAACACTGGACACGACCTGCCTTGCCGTCGCTCTATACGCGGCAAGGCGTGAGGTGTTCAACACACTCTAAACCATTCGCTGGCACAAATCACGTCTTGATTTTTGCCGGGATTGCGAGACGGTTTCTCCGATTCACTGCAACAGGGAAGGGCCTCGCGCGTGACACGGTCCGGATCGAACGACGGATGGCGGCGGCGCGATTGTGCGCTCAGTCGACGGTGCTGTCCGTCATGCTCGCTCGCCGGTGAGGATCGCTCCCTGAGTTCCGATTGGGACAGGCTGCGAAGCAATTTGTTCAATGGTTTTTGCCAGTGCGCCATGCCACGCGATAAACGTTGCACTCCCCACAATGTTGCTTGGAAGCACAAAAAAAGTGCACGCTCGCGCTTTTTCTTTCGCGCCTTCATCGCGAAGGATTGCATGGCGAGGCGTTCGCCAAGACCTTGAATTGGCACGAAAAAGTCCACGCTCCCGTTTGCTGCGCAGCAGAAGATCTGGGTGCCGAAGACGCTCGTCTCTCGATGGCCTGCAACTTGCAATGTTGTTGCATCGCACTATTTTGTGCCGTTTCGTCACTGCCCTACCCGGGCGGCGATGCCCTGCCAACCTTTATCGAGGACAGCACCATGCATGACACTGCACCTTTGGCCATCGATACCTTCCTGCCCTACATGCGCGACGTGGTTCGTTGCGAACAGTCGCTGCGCGAGCTCAACCTGATGTGGCGCATGATCGAGGCCTCTGCCAAGATGAACTGCCCCACCGAGGCCAAGACCATCCTCCCCACCATGGCCGCCACGCGCGCAGGCTTCAACCGGCTCGAGCAGGAACTCGTCAGCAGCCTCGTGCGCGAAAAGGTCGGCAATGTCCTCGACGAGATCGGCACCAAGGCGCAGTACGTGATCGATATCGTGGTACGCAACCTCTACGAGCGCACCGCCGACGTCGGCTTTCTCGCCACCGACCGTGAGCTGTGCGCCTTCGTCGCCGGCATGCACGACGATGCCGACGCCGTCCGCCTGCGCCTGCGCGCCTATCGCAGCAAATACACGGTCTACGATGAAATCATCCTGCTCGATACGCAGGGCAATGTCCTTGTGCAGATCGACGAAACCACACCGCTCGAAGGCAGCACCGACCCGTTGATCGCCGAAACGCTGGCATCGAACACCTACGTCGAAACATTCCGCGCCACCGACTTGCGCCCCGCCAAGAAACAGGCGCTGGTGTACTCGCGCCGCATGCTCCATCCCGACACCGGCACGCCGGTCGGCATCCTGTGCCTGTGCTTTCATTTCGAAGAAGAAATGGCCGGTATCTTCCGCTCGCATCGCGACGCCGAGGAGCGCTCCAACATGTTGCTGCTCGACGGCGACAACCGTGTGATCGCAAGCGCCGACGAGCGCTGGATTCCGCCCGGCGCCGCCGTTCCCGTGAACCGCGACGCCGGCACGCGTTTGATGGTATACGGCGGCCGCGAATATCTCGTGCGCACCTTTGTCGCCGAGGGCTACCAGGGGTATATGGGCCCGCCGGGGTGGCAGGGTCAGGTGATGATTCCCGTCGACGTCGCTTTCCGCGGCGGCAGCACCGATGCCTTGTCGACCCTGGATGAGCACGTCGCCGACGGCCTGCTCTCGCATGCACGCTCCTTCTGCCCGCCGCTGTTTGAAATCATGACCGCCGCCGACACCATTCGCCGCGTCGTGTGGAACGGACAGGTCATGACGGCCGGCCAGCGCGGCGAACTGCTCAAGCTGAAAACCATCCTCGACCAGATCAGCGAAACAGGCAACCGCAGCAACGAACTATTCTCGCAGTCGATCCGCGATCTCTACGAGACGGTGCTCGCGTCCAGCCTGCGCGATGCCGAATTCGTCACCCACCTGCTGGTCGACCTGCTTGACCGCAATCTGTACGAGCGCTCGGATGATTGCCGCTGGTGGGCGCTGACGCCTGAACTGCGCGCCGCGCTGGCAGCCGACGAAAGGGATTTCGAAACCATCGAAGGGCTCACTTCCATCCTTGAGTACATCAACCGCCTGTACACCGTCTACACCCGCATCTTCGTGTACGACGCCGATGGCCGCATCATCGCCAGCACCAACCCGCTGGAGAACGGTGTGTCGGTGGTCGGCACCCACGTCGATCCGGCCACGCTCGCCGCAGTGCGCGCCCTGCGCAACGAGCAGCAGTACCACGTGACGCCCTTCGCACCCACGCCGCTCTATGGCAATCGCCCGACCTATGTGTACCACGCCGCCATCCGCGATCCCGATCGTGAGGCTGTTGTCGTGGGCGGCATCGGTATCGTGTTCGACGCCGAACCGGAATTCGCCGCCATGCTGCGCGGCGCAATAGGCGAGAAGGAAAACGTCAGCGCGCTCTTCATCAACCGCAATGGCCGCATCATTGCGAGCACTGACGCATCGCGGCCCGTCGGCGGGCAGCTGGACATCGACCCCGCGCTTCTCAAGCTCGATAACGGCAGCAGTGCTTCGCGCATCGTGCTGCACGACGGCCACTACGCCATCATGGGGTGCACCGCTTCCAATGGCTATCGCGAGTTCAAGGTGTCCGACGGCTACAAGGAAGACGTGATTGCCGTGGTCTACAACCTCTTCGGCGAAGTCCGCGAACAGAGCAGCGTGCGTTGCAGCGAAGCCGTCATCGAGACGGGCCTCGGTGCCGAAGGCGGGCGCGAGTACGCGACGTTCTTCATTGACGGCATGTTGTTCGCGATGCCCGCCGCGGCCGTGCTCGAGGCGCTGCCCGCTTCCGAAATTTCATCGATCTCCATGGGAGGAAGGGCGGAGCGCATTGGTGTGCTGGCACAGCAGCGCATGGGCGAATCCAGCACGTTCGTGTGGGTATTCGACCTGCGTCACCTGATGCGCGGCAAGGCGTCCGAGATCGGCAGCGCCAGCCAGGTGATCGTCGTGCGCCACAACGGACAGGACATCGGCCTGCTGGTCGATGAACTGCACGGCGTGCCGGAATTCCACGCCGCACAGGTCGTCCCGACTCCGTTTGCAGCGAATCCCGACGGCCTGCTCGTCAAGCAGGTCATCCAGGCCAATGAAGGCCGCCTGTTGATCCAGGCGCTCGACGTCGAGCAACTGTTCGCCTGCCTCAGGGATCCGTCGCTGCCGACCGTGCTGGACCTGACCGATGTACAGCGACTGACCGGATACCGGGACGCCGCAGCACTGATGGGAGAAGCAGCATGAGTGCGATCGACCAGGCTATCCTCGGCAGCGGCGTGCTTTACGACCGGCTGTGCCTGATCACCGAAGTGCTCGGACGCTTCGTCTCCTGCGCGCCGCGTGGTGTCGACATCGCCCAGCTCGAGAAACATACCGGCAGGCCGACGAAGGAATTGCTGCGCCTGTGCGCAATGCTTTGCCGCGAGGACTTGCTGCGTCCACATCCGGACCTGGCGCGCTGCTGGCTACTCGCCCGCGAGGCAAGCCAGGTGACGCTGGAAGATGCCTTCCGCTGCGCCATGAACGAGCAGGCGGCGCGCGCACGCCCGGCGCGCGCCAGGGCTGCGGTACAGGACGGCACGCCGAGGCGCGAAGTCGACATGCTGGTCATGCAGGCGACGATGGGCATCAACCAGAGTATCTTCCAGCACCTGCGCCAGTTCTCGCTGGACCGGTTGAAGGTGTCGGCGGCCGGCATGTTTGGCGGGCGGCGCACCGTGTCCGATCCATGGGCGCATTCGCGCCTGTCGTTTAGCTGACCGGTGCCAGCCAGGTGCGGTAGAAATCAATGAACTGCCGCACCCGCGGCGGCACGTGACGGCCCTGTGGATACACCGCATGGATTCCACCGCGCGGCAGGGACCAGTCGGGCAGCAACCGCACGAGCGCGCCTGTCTTCAGGTCCTCCTGCACGCTGTACTGGTCGAGCACCGAAACGCCCGCGCCCTGCCGCAGCATCGCGCGCAGGGCGCCGGGCGAGTCGACACGCAGGCGCGACTTCACCTGCAGCGTGTGCGTTTCGCCGCGCCGGGTGAATTTCCAGGTGAAGGGCGTGGGCAGCAGCATGAGCGCTACCCAGTCGTGCTGCGCCAGGTCCTGCACGCGCTTCGGCTTGCCCGCGCGCTGCAGGTAGGCCGGCGACGCCACCACGTACTGATCGAACTCCCCCAGCTTGACTGCCCGCAGCGAGGAGTCGCGCAGCCAGCCGAGCCGGATCGCGAGGTCGATGCCTTCCTCCACCAGGTCGACGACGCGGTCGCCGGTGCGCAGGTCAACTTGCAGCGCAGGATGGCGGACGGCGAATTCCGCCGCGGCGCGCGCCAGCGACTGCACTGCATGGTCAACGCTTGTCGTCAGGCGCAACGTGCCGGCCAGTTCCCCACGCTCGTGCCCGACCTGGTCGATTGCCTCCTGGATGCCGGCCAGCAGCGGTTTGCAGTCCTCATGCAGCCTGCGGCCGGCATCGGTCAGGCTGACCTTGCGCGTCGTGCGCAGGAACAGCGTGGTCCCAAGCTTCTCTTCGAGCCGGTTGACCTGGATGCTGACTTTTGCCTTCGCCACACCGAGCCGTTCGGCAGCCGCTGTGAATCCGCCGGCTTCGACGACGGCGTCGAAGACCACCAAGCTGTTAAGGTCGATCTGGTTCAGGAGGGACATGAAAGATTGTATTTGTTTCAGTAACAATCAATTATCAACTTGCCTGTTTATTGAATCAATCGAATTCGCGAAGATGTGCGTGCATTCAAACAACATGGAGAACACATCATGCGTATCGCACTCATCGGCGCCACCGGGTTCATCGGCTCGGCCATCCTGAAGGAAGTCCTGTCCCGCGGCCACGAGGTCACGGCGCTCGCCGCCCATCCTGAAAAGCTCGCCCCGGCACCCGGCCTGACGAAGGCGGGCACGGACGTGCTCGACCAGGCACGGCTTGCCGCCCAGCTCAAGGGACATGACGCCGTCATCAGCGCGTTCAGCGGCCACGCACAGGGCGACGTCTACGGTTACTACGTCAAGGGTATCCGCTCCATTATCGGCGCCGTGAAGGATGCCGACGTGCAGCGCCTGCTGGTGGTCGGCGGTGCCGGCAGCCTCGAGGTCGCGCCCGGTGTGCAACTGCTCGATACCCCCGGCTTTCCCGACATGTACCGCGCCAGCGCCGAGGGTGCGCGCGAGGCGCTGAAGCTCCTGCGCGATGAGCAATTCCTGAACTGGACCCTGCTGAGCCCGTCGGCAGTGATCGCACCGGGAGAGCGCACCGGCAAGTTCCGTCTCGGGACCGACCAGCTGCTGGTGAACGCGCAGGGCGACAGCCGCATTTCCGTCGAGGATTACGCCGTGGCCATGGTGGATGAACTGGAACGCCCGGTTCACGCGCGCAAGCGCTTCACGGTAGGCTACTGAAGCGAACGGCTGTTCTGTTATGCGGCGAACGCATGGCTCGATGCATACAAGGCATTGGATTGCCATGCTGACATCGCCTACGATGCGCGTCGGTGTCAGCCGGGGACGTTGCCAGCGTCTTTCACCCCGGCTGTCTCCTGGGGTTGGGAGTGGCGTCGGCGACGTCACTCCATTTTTTTTTATCCCCTCCGTCGCCGCTCCCATTTCCGTGCCAGGCGGAACAACGGCCCGATGGTCAGCACCAGCGCCGCCATGCGCGTGACGTGAAAAGCGGTGACGATGGGCACACCGAGCTGCAATGTCTTCGCGGTCAGGCTCATCTCCGCAATGCCGCCGGGCGAGGTCGCGAGAATCGCTGTCGCCGGATGCATGCCGCTGACTGCCGCGAGTGCGAACGCGAAACAGGCCGCGATCGCCATGGCGACCAAAGCGCAGACAGCCACGCTTGCCAGATAGCGCGGCGCGGTGTGCAGGAATTCCGGGGTGAAGCGCGTGCCGAGCGAAACGCCAATGAATAGCTGGCCCAGATGCACCATCCACTCCGGCAATGCCGACAGGTTGGTTCCCGAAGACGTTAGCGCGATCGCGACCGCGAGCGGTCCCATCACCCATGCGTTCGGCACCCGGATTCGCTTGAGCAGCAAGGCGCCCGCGCTCGTTACCAGGATCAGCAGCAACAGCCCCGGGTAATCGACCACGCGCGCGCCGGGCGCATACATGTCGCTACCATGGACGCCGGCGAACTTGAACAGGAACGGGATGATCGCTACCACCATCATGATGCGCAGGCTGTGCGCCGCGGCGACCCGGTCCACTTTCGCGCCGTGGCGCTCGCCCTGGCTCGCCATTTCCGACGCCCCGCCCACTGCCATCGCAAAGAACGCCGTCGTCCTTTCCACCCCCGACAGCCTGTGCAGCAGCCAGCCGCAGAAGGCGCCGAGCAGCATGGCGAACACGACACCGGCAACGATGTAGCCGAGGTAGGACACGAGCACCGCCAGCACGGCGGGCGTGAAGTACAGTCCGAGCGCGGTGCCGATCGCCCATTGCCCCGCTTCGCGCACCTGCACCGGGATGAAGAGTTGCGCGCCGGACATGCGCGCAATGGCGGTGCCGAACAGCGGACCGATCATCCATGGCAGCGGCGTATTCAGCCACTCGCAGGCAAGGGCCGCGATGAAGCCGATGGTCAGGGAAAGCAGGACAGGCCGGAGTTTGGCGCGCGGGAGGAAATGCATGTCTACAGCCCGGGAAGGCGGGCGCCACGCAAGGTCAGCGCACCAGCCCCAGCTCTTTCGCCCGCTTCCCGTACTCGTCCACGGTGTTGTTCACGTAACCGGTCAGTGCATCGCCTGTCAGCGAAAACGGATACAGGCCGTGCGCTGCCCGCAGCTGTTCGAAAGCAGGCTGCGCCATCATCTTCTCGAAGGCGATGACCCATTTGCGGTAATCCTTGTCCGGCACGTTCGGCCCCATGTACACGCCGCGGATGATCGGCCAGGTAAGGTCGAAGCCCTGTTCGCGCGCGGTCGGCACGTGGGCAAGGGGACCGGGCAGCCGCTTGTCCGCCAGCACCGCCAGCACGCGGATCTTGCCGCTGGCCGCATGCAGCGCCGCCTCCGACACATCGCCGGATACGGCCTGCACATACCCCGCAAGCAGCGCGGTGAACGATTCCCCACCCCCCTCGAAGGCCACGAAGCGCAGCGACTTCGGTTCGCCGCCAGCCTGTTTCGCGAGGATGGAAACCTTCAGCCAGTCCTGGCTGCCGACCGTGCCGCCGGCGCCGATGGAAATGGCGGCCGGATTGCGCTTGATCGCGTTCAGCAGGTCGCGCAAGTTCTTGTAGGGCGAATCCTCGCGCACCGCGATCATCCCGTAGTCCGTGCCCAGTGCGGCAACCCAGCGCACATCCGCCGCCGATGCCTTGCCGTACTTCCCCTGCGCCAGGTTGAGCAATGAGCCGCCGGAGAACGCGACCAGGGTGTCCGGCTCGGCGCGCCGCTGCGACAACACAGAACTCCATGCCACCGCACCGATGCCGCCGGGCAGGTAACTGATGCGCAATGCCGGATTCACCTGTGTCTGCTCGGCCACCGGTTCCAGGCCCTTGCGTGCCAGCTTGCAGGTCAGGTCCATGCCGCCGCCGGGCTTGGCCGGGACGATGCATTCCGATGCGCGCGCGGACGCCGCGCTCGCCTGCGAAGCAAGCAGCAATGCCAGGGGGAAGAACCATGCCCGAATTGTCATTTCGCATCTCTTTTGCCATGCCGGATGACGCCATTCTTGCCGATATTCGGCTGCGGGACAAACGCCGCCGCTTTTCCAAACAGGATGAAGTTGAGTATGATGGACAACACCGTTGCCGACCACATGCAGGCATACCGTAGCGGTGCAACTTTCCACCTTACTCCGGTCCGGCTTTCAGACTGCTTTCAATCGACGAATTATGCGAATCCTCCTGGTCGAAGACCACGCCGAACTCTCGCGCTGGATCAGCAAGGCGCTGCAGGACGCGCGCCTGACGGTCGAATGTGCGATGAACGGCGCGGACGCGGACGCGCTGCTGCATACGCAGGAGTATGGACTGGTGATCCTCGATCTCACGCTGCCGAAAATGGACGGGCTGGAAGTCCTCAAGCGCATGCGTGCCCGCGGCAGCAAAACGCCGGTGCTGGTGCTGACCGCGCGCGGCGGACTGAACGAGCGCGTGCAGGGACTCAACCTCGGCGCCGACGATTACCTCGCCAAGCCCTTCGAACTCGTCGAACTCGAGGCGCGCGTCAAGGCGCTGCTGCGCCGCTCGCAGGGCAATGAAGCCGTGGTGCTGAACTGCGGGGCCCTGTCCTTCGACACCGTTTCGCGCATGTTCACCTACGGCGGCGCACCGCTTGCACTGACCCCGCGCGAACATTCCGTACTGGAAGTCCTGATCACGCGCGCCGGCCGCGCCGTGCCGAAAGAGAAACTGTTCGACGAAGTGTTCGCGCTCGACGACGATGCCAACCTCGACGCGATCGAGATCTACATCCACCGCCTGCGCAAGAAACTGGAGCGCGCCGAACCCGGCCGCGTCGCCATCACCACCCTGCGCGGCCTCGGATACCTGCTGGAAGAGAAACCGCAGTGAGTTCGTCCCGGGTAGGAAGCCTGCGCGGCCAGTTGCTGGCGTGGATGATCATTCCGCTCGTCATCCTCGTCGGTATCGATGCCGTGACCGTCTATCATGCATCGATCGAAGCGGCGGACCTCGCCTACGACCGCTCGCTGCTCGCCTCCACCCGTGCACTGTCGGAACGCGTCTCCATCGTCGACGGCAAGGTGGTGGCGGACGTGCCCTATGTGGCGCTCGACAGCTTCGAAACCGATACGCTGGGACGCATCTACTACAAGGTCACCGGCATCCAGGGCGATTTCGTGTCCGGCTACGACGACTTGCCACCGCTGCCCAAGGATGTGCAGCGCTCGCAGGCCTATCCCGCGCTGGTTTACTTCTACCACGCCGTCTACCGCGGCGAGCCGGTACGCATCGCCGCGCTCTACCAGCCGGTGTATGACGACACCATCCGCGGCATTGCCCTGATCCAGGTCGGCGAATCGCTGGAGGCGCGCCGCGACCTGTCGCGCAAGATTCTGTTCGACACCTTGCTGCGCGAGGCGCTGCTGGTCGCCGCCGCCGCCGTGCTCGTCTGGTTCGCGGTGCGCTTTGCGCTGCGTCCGCTGATGCGGCTGACCGACAATGTGGAGGCGCGCAAGCCGACCGACCTGTCCGATTTCGATCCCGCCCTCGTGAACAAGGAGGTGCGCCCGCTGGTGGCCGCCATGAACGGTTACATGGCGCGCCTGCAGACACTGATTTCCGGACAGCGGCGCTTCATCGCCGACGCCTCGCACCAGTTGCGCACGCCGCTCACGGTGCTCAAGACCCAGGCCGAACTGGCGCTGCGCGAGAACGATCCCAGGGCCATGCGCGAGGTAGTCCAGGGCATCAGTGCCACCACGGATGCCACGGTGCACCTGGCGAACCGGCTTCTGTCACTCGCCCGCGCCGAGCACGGCGCCGCCGAGGGCGAACTGCAGCCGCTGTCCCTGAGCGACCTGGTGCGGCAGGTCGGACTGGAGCTGGCGGTGGAAGCGGTCAAGAAAGACATTGACCTGTCCTTCGAGGGGCAGCGCGAGGTGAGGGTGCGCGGCCATGCGCTGCTGCTGCACGAGATGCTGGCCAACCTGGTCGACAATGCCATCCGCTACACTCCCCCCGGCGGCAAGGTCGCCATGCGCGTTTTCAAGGTGGATGTGCCGATGCTGGAGGTCGAAGACAGCGGTCCGGGCATCCCGCCGGCCGAGCGCGAGCGCGTCTTCGCCCCCTTCTACCGTGCCGCATCGGCGCAGGTGGTGAATGCCGCCGGCAGCGGCCTCGGCCTGACCATCGTGCGCGATATTGCCGCCATGCACGGCGCGAAAGTCGAATTGTTGGACGGCGCGCAAGGTGCGGGGTTGAAAGTCAGGATAATTTTTCCCCTCTGACTCGCCAACGTTGGTGCAGCATTGCAACCTTATGTAAAAGTCCGCGTCTAAACCGGCTTTTGCGCCTACGGTTGAAATGACACAACTGCGCCTCTTGCATAAAGGAACATTCATGGAGCGACTCCCCCGCTCAGCCCTGCTCGCCCTCCTTGCCTCGATCGCCCTTGCCGCCTGCGGCGGTGGCGACAGCAACGGTACCGGCGTCACGACACAGAATGCGGCCGCCGTGGCCGAGCCCGGCGCGCCTGCCGCCACCGGGAACACGGCAAATGACGGCGTGGCCTGGTTCAACTACCGGCGGGCGCAGGCAGGCGTCCGTACGCTGGTACGCGCGCCCATGGCTGACACCGCCGCCCAGCTGCATTCCGAGTACCAGAAGACCCACAACGTCATCACCCACGAGCAGACGCCCGGCGTGGCCGGCTTCACCGGCGAGACCGTCGGGGACCGGCTGGCTGCCGCCGGTTATCAGTTCCGCTCCGCCTATGCCTATGGGGAAGTGCTTTCATCCACGTCGGATACGTCCGGCATCAACGCGGCCGAAGACCTGATTGCGGCCATCTACCACCGCTTCGTCATTTTCGACCCGGTGTTCGTCCAGGTCGGCGCCGGGGCCGCGACCGTACGCAACGGATCGACCTATTTCACGACCAACTTCGTCGCCGACCGGCTGGATGGCGGACTGGGGGCGGGCAGGTTCGTTGTCTATCCCTTCTCCGGGCAGCAGCGCGTGCCGCGCAATTTCTTCAGTGACAACGAGGTACCCGACCCGGTGCCATCCCGCAACGAAGTCGGCTACCCGATCAGCGTCCATGCCGACATCACATCGAACGTCGAGGTGCAGAGCTTTAGCGTCCGCCCACGCGGCGGCGAGTCGCTCCAGGTGCAATTGCTGCAGAACACCGCGTCCACCGCTGCCCCGGCGGACCCGCTGACGCCGCCCTCGGCCGCCGCCATTGTCCCGCTCGGCGTGCTGCTGCCCGGCACGACCTACGATGTGCAGTTCACCGGACGGGTGGATGGCGTGCCCGTCAGCCGCGCGTGGTCGTTTACGACACAGTAAGCCCAGCCGATGCTGCCAGCGCGGCATGAATCTGATATTGTGTTTCCAGATATCAAGGAGACACGCTAGAGGGCGTGATGGACCAGGGAAGGGGGCGGCTCCTTCCCTGGTCCATCACGCCCCCTACGAGCCGTACGTTTGGCTTGCCCTTGCTATCAAGGAGGGGACAACCAACGAGCGGCACGATGACGGCAAGGCCACAGACAAACCGATCTGCGCACGACGACTACGAACTGCTGAGTGCCGGTTTCGACGCGACCGGCATCGGCGTCTGCTTTCTTGACGAAAGAGGCACCTTCCTTCGCGTCAATCCCGCCTTTTCCCGCATGCTCGGCTTTTCGCCCGACGAGATCGTCGGCCGGCCGTGGACGCTCGCCGCGCCGCCCGAGGTCGCTGCCTTCGGCCACCGCTTCATCGCCGAATTGTTCTCCGAACGATCGCGTCTGCCCGACGAATGGCGCGTACGCCGCGCCGACGGCAGCCTGCTGACCGCCCTGGTCAGTTTCAAGGCGATCACGCTGTCGAGCGGTTTGCGTTGCATGGTCGTCACCTTCACCGATATCGATGCACGCAAGGCCGCCGAGGAATCGGCCTTGCGACGCTCCCAGGATCTCTACCGCAACGTGGTGGAGCATGTCAGCGAGGCCATCGTGGTGGTGCAGGGCGACCGCCTCATCTACGCCAACCCGCGTACCGCCGCGCTGTCGGGTTATACGCTCGACGAATTGCTGCAGATTCCCTTCACCTCGCTGATTCATCCGGACGACCTGGGCGAAGTCATGCAACGCTACCAGCGACGCAAGGCCGAGACGCCACCCGGCTCGCGTTATGCGCAGTTCCGCGTCGTGCGCCGCGACGGTGTTGTGCTGTGGGTCGAATCGAGCGCGGTACGCATCGACTGGGAGGGGCAGCCGGCAATGCTCGCCTTCCTCTCCGACCAGAGCGAGCGCCGGCGGCAACAGGAAGCACTGATCAAGTCCGAAGAACACCATCGCCAGGTGGTCGACAACGCGACAGAAGGCATCCTGGTGACGCAGGACGGCCGCATCGTGTTCGCCAACGCGCAGGTACTGCGGATGACCGGTTACGCTCACGACGAACTGGTCGGGCAGATGCTCGGACACGACGTGCATCCCGACGACCGCCCCATGGTGCTGGACCGCTATGCGCGGCGCATGCGCGGCGAGGATGTGGAGCAGAACGTCGTCTTCCGCGTCGTCAACAGGATATCCGGCAACACGATCTGGGTCGAAGTCGCCGCCGTCACCATCGAATGGGAAGGCCGGCCCGCCGCGCTGGCATTCATCAACGACATCACCGAGCGCAAGGCGCTCGAAGACAAGCTCAAGCAGACGCTGGCGGAGCGCGAAACCATCCTCGAGAATTCCATCGTCGGCATGATCTTCCTGAACGCTGCCGGCCGCATCAACTGGGCCAACAGCGCCCTGCTCCAGATCTTCCGCTCCGGCCCCATCGACCCCACCGGCAAATCGCTCGAGCCCTACTATCCGTCCCGGGAGGACTACCTGAAAACGGGCGCCGCCGTGGCCGACGCGGTACGCCGAGGCGCCTCCTTCGAGGCCGAGCTGCAGATGCGGCGCGCGGACGGCACCCTGTTCTGGGCCTACCTGTCTGGCCGCGCCGTCAACCCGCGCGACCTCTCGCGCGGCACCGTGTGGGTGGTCATGGACATCACCAAGCGCCGCCAGCTCGAGATCGACCTTAACAAATCCGAGGAACACCATCGCCAGGTGATCGACAACGTCACCGAATGCATCCTGGTCGTGCAGGGCGGCCATATCGTGTTCGCCAATCCGCGCGTGATGCAGTTGACGGGCTACACGCAGGAAGAACTGTTCGAACAGCCCTTCTCGGTCGCCATCCACCCCGACGATCGCCCGCTGGTGATTGATCACCACATGCGACGCCTGCGCGGCGAGCAGGTCGAGCAGTACTACCAGTTCCGCATCATCAATGCGCAGACCCAGGCCGTGATCTGGGTGCAGTTGTCGGCGGTGATGATCGAATGGGAAGGCAAGCCGGCGACGCTGTCCTTCATGACCGACGTCACCGAGCGCAAGCGTCTTGAGGACAGCCTCAAGCACAGCATGGCGGAACGCATCCGCCTCGAAACCCTGCAGATCCAGGCCGAGCTGAAGGAAGCCGAACTCGCCCGCCGCCACGCCGAGGAAACCACGCGCGCCAAGTCGATGTTCCTGGCCAACATGAGCCACGAAATCCGCACGCCGATGAACGCTATCATCGGCATGGCGCACTTGGCGCTGCGGACCGGGCTCGATCCCAAGCAGCGCGACTACATCGAAAAGATCCGTAGCGCCGGGCACTCCCTGCTGGGCGTGATCAACGACATCCTCGACTTTTCCAAGATCGAAGCCGGCAAGCTCGACATGGAGCAGGTTGCCTTCAACCTCGACGATGTGCTCAGCAATGTCGCTACCGTTACCGGCAATCGCGCGCACGAAAAGCGCCTGGAATACCTGTTCCAGTTCCCGCTCGATATCCCGCGCGGGCTGGTCGGCGATCCGCTGCGCCTCGGCCAGGTGCTGATCAACCTGATCAACAACGCGATCAAGTTTACGGAGGAGGGCGAAGTCTTCGTTGCATGCCGCCGCCTCGACAGGAACGCCGACAAGATCCAGCTGCAGTTCGTTGTACGCGACACCGGTATCGGTATGTCAGCCGAGCAGACCGCCAAGCTGTTCCGTGCATTCAGCCAGGCCGACGAATCCACCACGCGCAAGTACGGCGGCACCGGCCTCGGCCTCTCGATTTCGAAGCGCCTGGTGGAACTGATGGGCGGCACCATCTGGCTGGAAAGCGAAGTCGGCGTCGGCACCACTATCCGCTTCACCGCCTGGTTCGGCCTGGCCGAGGCGCTGGAAAGGCCGTCCCTGCCACCGCAGGGGCTCGATGGCCTGCGGGTGCTCGTGGTGGATGACCATGCGGGCGCACGCGCCGTGCTCGCCGAAAGCCTGGCTGCGCTGCCCGTCAGCGTCGACCTCGCCCGCAATGCCGGCGAGGCGCTCGACATGATCTGCAGGGCCGATGCGCGCGCGCCGTATTCCGTCGTCTTCACCGATTTCGACATGCCCGGCATGGACGGGCTGGACCTCATCACCGCCGTCAAGCACGACGACACGCTCGGCGCGCCGCCGCGCATGATCCTGCTCAGCGCGCACGGCCGCGAAGAGGCGCGCCAACGCGTCGAACACATGAAGGCCGACGGCTTCCTGCTCAAGCCGGTCAACATCTCCAGCCTCGTCGATACGCTGGTCGAACTGTTTATGCCCCGCACGCGCGGCCCCTCCGCAGGGACGCCGGAACGCATGCCGCGCTTCCGCGACCTCAACGTGCTGCTGGTGGAGGACAATGAAATCAACCAGCAGATCGCCATCGAACTGCTGCAGGCGGCGGGCGTCCGTGTCGATGTCGCCGTCAACGGCCGTGTCGCCCTCGACCGCCTGATGATTGGCGGCCCGCGCCGCTATGGTCTGGTCTTCATGGACGTGCAGATGCCGGAAATGGATGGCCACGAGGCGACACGCCGCATCCGTGCCGATGTGCGCTTCGCGAAACTGCCCATCCTGGCAATGACAGCCCATGCCCTGGTCGAGGAGCGCGAGCGCTGCTTCGCCGCCGGGATGAACGGCCACCTTGCCAAACCGATCAATCCGGCTGAGCTGTACGCGGCGGTCAGCCGCTGGTGTCCGCAGCATGTCGTGAGCGACGGACACGTGATGCCGGCCGTCGCCAATGACGACGAGCTGGTGATCGATGGCATCGATGTCGAGGACGGCCTGTCGCGGACGCTGGGCAACCGCGACTTCTACCTGCAGATGCTCGCGCGTTTCCGCGACGGGCACTGCGACGCGGCAGCCGATATCCGCAGCGCGCTGCACCGCGACCGCGAACTCGCCGAACGCCTCGCCCATTCGCTCAAGGGCGTGGCCGCGCTGCTCGGTGCGGTCGAGGTGCGCGAACTCGCTTCCCGGCTGGAGAATGCGATCCGCCAGGGCGCTCCCGACGACGGATTGAACCCCTTGCTCGACGAACTCGACGTCATGCTGAGTGAACTGTTCGTCGCGATCGGCAAGGTGCTTCCCTGCGAAGACACGCCGGTTGCACGGATCGAAGACGACGCTTACGATCGTGAGGAGGTGCAGGCCGTCATCCGCCGTCTCGGCATCCTGCTGCGCGACAGCGACGGCGATGCGGTCGATGCCTTTGAGCGGGGAGCCGGACTGCTCGCGGCCGCACTCGACGCGAACAGCTGGAGCAACATCGAGCACGCCCTCACGCGGTACGACTTTGACGCGGCACTGGCTGCCCTGCGCACGGGCGCGCTGGACGCCGGCTTTGTGGTCGATTAGGAGACGAGATGGCCAACCTGTTCCCGTTCGCGCAGAAACCGACGATCCTGCTGGTCGACGACACGCCCGACAACATCACCCTGCTGTCGGCGCTGCTCAAGGACAAATACAAGCTCAAGATCGCGACCAACGGCGTGAAGGCGTTGCAGATCGCGAGCACCGCGCCCCATCCCGACCTCATCCTGCTCGACGTGATGATGCCGGAAATGGACGGTCACGAAACCTGCCGCCGCCTGAAGGCCGAGCCGCGGACGGCCGACATCCCGGTCATTTTCCTGACCTCGCGCACGCGGCCGGAGGATGAAGAGTTCGGCCTCTCCCTCGGCGCAGCCGACTACATCATGAAACCCATCAGCCCGCCCATCGTGCTCGCGCGCGTGACGACGCAGCTCCAGCTGCAGCGGGCGCGCCAGCTGCTGAGGGACCAGAACAGCCATCTCGCGCACCTGGTGGAAGACCGCACGCGGCAGTTGATGCGGATACAGGAAGCAGGCGCAGGGGCGGAGCAGCGCGACAACGGCGTTGTCGCCTCACGCATGCAGGCCTACGTCAGGGCGCTGGGCGAACGCTTGCGCGACCATCCGCGCTTTTCGCAAGCGCTCGCCGACGAGAACATCGGTCTCGCCGCGCGCCTGACCGCCGTGGTCGGCGTGTACGACGCTTTGGTCTCGTCCGATGCAGGCGCGCCGGCCTGCAGTCACGAGGAAGCTGTGCGCATGATGCGTGACGGCGGCAGCCATTTCGACCCCGACGTCTTGCAAGCCTTCCTGCACATCGAAGCCAGCTTCCGCGAGATCGCCCGGCAGCGTCCCGCTGAGGATGGATTCGACAGCACTACCGTGCACCATTCGGCCGCATAACCTGCCAGCAAACGAGGGAACGCCATGCCCAACCCTGCCAATGTCAGTGTCCTGATCATCGATGACAACGACGTCAGCCGTTCGATGCTGCGGCATATCCTCGCCAGCGAGCACTACCGCGTGGTCGGTGAGGCGGGCAACGGACGCCTCGGCCTGGAACTGGCGGAACGCCTCAAGCCCCACATCATCTGCCTCGACATCAACATGCCGACGCCGAACGGCATCGACGTGCTCAGGCAGGTGAAGGAAACCCTGCCGCAGGCCGAAGTGCTGATGGTCACCGGCAACAACGATCGGGAATCGGTGACCGAGGCGATGCAGCTCGGCGCCGCCGGTTACATCGTCAAACCCTTCAACCCGACGACGCTGCTGCGCACGCTGGAACAAGCGGTGCTCAAGCTGCGCCCGACCACCGCATAAGCCCAGCCCATGGCCCTCAACCGACACCGCATCCGCGCCTTCCTGTGCATCGTCGCGTCCGCCGCCGTCAGCGTCGGTCTGATCGTCTGGGTGGTGCGCACATTCTTCTAGCTTACCCACATTTCCTGCGCCCAAATCTGTGGACAACCCGGAATAACGTGGTTTAAGCCAATGATTCCTAAGGAAATTCTTCCATTGATGAAAATCAATGCATACCCCCGCGCGAACATCTTCCCGCGAGCACAGTCCTAGCTGCTCTAGCTATGGAGGCGATGATGGCAGCCATCAAATACACCAAGGCGGACTGGGTCGCGCAGGCCGATATCCAGGAAGAAGCGGGCGGCAAATTCCGCGGCGTCGTGATGATCAGCCACCAGAACGGTGCGGCGAGCGAGGACCGGCAGCATACGGCAGACGCGCCGTCCGACAGCCCCGAGCAGGCGCTCGAACAGGCAATTGCCCTCGCGCATCGCATCCTCGCCGACGTTCCGTGAGCCTCGGCACGTAGATCGCCGCAAGGACGCGCCGGGCTGTGAAAACAGCATTTGATCGTCTGCCTTCGAGCGTCTTCCTCGTCCATGCGATGAACCCGGAAGACGAAGCGAATTCGACGTCGATCACTCACCCGGCTGAACGCTGCAGTTGCCCACAATCGGCGTGGACAACATTGTGGACAACCGGGGATGAACACCGCTATGTCAATGATTCACAAGGGAATTTTTTCCTTGATTAAACGCAAGGCAGGCTAATCACTGGTGTCGCCCGGCTTCGCGTTCAGGTGCGACAGGGTCAGGATGAACAATGCGAGCAGCGTCGTCAGCAGCGCGGTGGTCTCGCGGCCCATGCCGGCGGTGATGCCGATCGCCGAGGTCAGCCAGATGCTGGCCGCCGTGGTCAGGCCGCGGATTTCTCCGGCGCCAGACATCTTCACGATCGCACCGGCGCCAAGAAAGCCGATTCCCGAAATCACGCCTTGCAGCACGCGTCCGACGCCGTCGAGTTCCATGCCCGCCTGCAGGGGCACCACCACGAACAGCGCCGACCCGAGCGCAACCAGCATGTGCGTGCGCAGCCCGGCAGCCATGCCGCGCAGCTCGCGCTCCAGCCCGAGCATGGCGCCGAGAAATACGGCCAGCAACAGGCGTACTGTCATCCGTGCGAACTGGTCCGCCTCGGACAGGTCGGAAAACTCGGCTTCGACGGTCTCCCAGACCGTGGCCCACCAGTCCTGCATCAGGCCGCGCGCAGGGAGCGATTGGTCCGCAGCCGCTCGATGATGAGCGCCGCGTGCAATCCGGCTGCCGCTTCCAGCGCCTGGCCCCAATTGTCCTGGAGGCGGGCGACCGAGTCCTGCATCATGCGGAAGGCAACCAGCGCCGCGTCGGCCGGCGTCTCCGCGCCCGCCCGGGCGGTCTCGATCTGTTCCAGCAGCTTTTCCAGGGATGCGCGATGACGCAGCGGCGCTTCGTCGACCGCCTCACGCAGGATGTGGCGCCTGAAATCCTCCAGCGCGGCAGGATCATGGCGGTACAAGGCCACCAGTACGTCGAAATCCGGGAGGGGGGTCGTCATGAGTAGGGCTCCTGTAGGTCACGTAACTACAGGTATATCGCCCTTGTCATTTTGGTATGTTGTGGCCGCTCAAGGCTGCTTGGTGCCCGGTCTGTCTCGGCGCAATGCGTACGGCATCCGGACGACAGGCGAAAAAAAAGCCCGCTGACCTTTCGGTAGCGGGCGAATCCAATTCAAGAAGAGTTGGAGGAGACAGGAAGAATAATACTGCTCCGCAACACATGCCGCCGCTTTATTCTGGTGATGACAATCATTCACAAAGCTAATAACAGCGACCAGTAAAAAGCCCGCAGGGCTTTCGCCTAGCGGGCTTTCGTGTCTCCTTCGATCATCCTGGCATCGGATTTCTTTATTTGGTGGCCGAATACTACACGGCTTTAATTAAAAACAAAAGCGCGTTCATCGAACGCCGACCGAATTTTCGTCATTTTCCGATGCAAAAACGGCTGAAAATTACGCCAAGCAGGTCATCGGGCGTAAATTCTCCGGTAATGCTGTTCAAACGCTCCTGCGCGATTCGTAATTCTTCCGCAAACAGGTCCAGTGCGTGGTCGCTGGTCTGGTTGTTTTTCGCGACATGTTCCGCCGCGACATCCAGGTGGTCGCGCGCCGCTTTCAACGCCAGCAAATGACGCTCGCGCGCGAGGAAGCGCGACTCGCCCGTCTGCTGCCAGCCCGCCACGCGCAACAGTTCCGTCCGCAACAGGTCGATGCCGCGGCGGTCGGTCGCCGACAGGTAGACGTGGGTCGCATCCGGCATGCGGTCCACGGCCGGCTTGTGGCCGGACAGGTCGATCTTGTTCCACACCCGCAGCACCGGCACGTTGTCCGGCAGGCGGTCCACGATCTCTTCGTCGCCGCGCGTCGGCCCGCGGCTCGCGTCGAGCAGGTGCAGGATCACGTCCGCCTTGTTCACCTCGCCCCAGGTACGCTCGATGCCGATGCGTTCCACCTCGTCGCCCGCGTCGCGGATGCCCGCCGTGTCGATGATGTGCAGCGGGATGCCTTCCATCTGGATTGTCTCGGTCACCTTGTCGCGCGTGGTGCCGGCGATCGGCGTGACGATCGCAACTTCGGAGCCGGCCAGCGCATTCAGCAGCGAAGACTTGCCGACATTCGGCTGACCGGCCAGCACCACGTTCAACCCTTCGCGCAACAGCGCGCCCTGCGACGCCTGCTCGAACACTTCCTTCAGGGAGTCGCGGATACGATCCAGCTGGCCGCGCGCGTCGGACTTCTCGAGGAAGTCGATCTCCTCTTCCGGAAAATCCAGCGTCGCCTCCACCAGCATGCGCAGATGGATCACCTTGTCGACCAGCTCATGGATGGTCTTCGAGAAGACACCCGACAAGGAGGCGGACGCGGATTTTGCCGCGGCTTCCGTCGATGCCTCGATCAGGTCAGCCACTGCTTCGGCCTGCGCCAGGTCAAGCTTGTCATTCAGGAAGGCACGGTGCGTGAATTCACCGGGCTGCGCGACACGCAGGCCGATGTCCTTCCCCGCCTCCAGGCAGCGCGACAGCAACATCTGCATCACCACCGGCCCGCCGTGGCCTTGCAATTCCAGCACGTCCTCGCCGGTGTACGAATGCGGCGCCTTGAAATAGATGGCGATGCCCTGGTCGATGGCCGTGCCATCCGCATTCCGGAAGGGGAGATACGTCGCGTAGCGCGGTTTCAGTTCGGTCGTGCCGCAGAGGGCCTGCATCACGGGCGCAATGTTCTTGCCCGACACGCGGACGACGCCGATGCCTCCGCGACCGGATGCGGTGGCGATGGCGGCGATGGGGGAAGAGTCGAAGTTCATGGAATGATTGTAGGGGCGCTCGCTTGCAGCGGGCAATTGCAACTGCGTAATAGCAACACAAACAAAAAAGCCCGCGCATAGCACGGGCTTCTTCAGTCACCGAAGCGATCAGGCGGGCTGTCCGCTCTCGATCTTCTTCGTGATCACCCACTGCTGGCCGATCGACAGGATGTTGTTCACCACCCAGTACAGCACCAGGCCGGCCGGGAAGAAGAAGAACATCACCGAGAAAATGATCGGCATGAACAGCATCACCTTCGCCTGGATCGGATCCGGCGGCGTCGGGTTCAGCTTGGTCTGGATGAACATGGACACTGCCATCACGATCGGCAGGATGTACCACGGGTCAGGCGAAGCCAGATCCTGGATCCAGCCGATCCACGGCGCATTGCGCATTTCAACCGACGCCAGCAGCACCCAGTACAGTGCGATGAACACCGGGATCTGCACCAGGATCGGCAGGCAGCCGCCCAGCGGATTGATCTTCTCGGTGCGGTACAGCTCCATCAGCGCCTGGTTCATCTTCTGCGGATCGTTCTTGTAACGCTCGCGGATCGACGTCATCTTCGGCGTGACGGTCTTCATCTTCGCCATGCTGCGATACGACGCGGCGGACAGCGGGAAGAAGGCCAGCTTGATCAGGATGGTCAGGACGATAATCGTCCAGCCCCAGTTGCCCAGCACCTTGTGGATCTGGTCCATCAGCCAGAAGATCGGTCGGGCGAGGATGGTTAGCCAGCCGTAGTCCTTCACCAGGTCCAGGCCCGGCGCCAGCTTTTCCAGGCGGTCGGTTTCCTGCGGGCCGGAGTACAGCTTCGCATCCATGGATGCGGTAGCGCCCGGCGCGACGCTGCCGAGCGGCAGGATGCTGCCGATGGCATACAGGTTGTTGTCGACCTTCTTCGTGTAAATCTCGCGCTGCACGTTCTCCGGCGGCAGCAGGGCCGACACGAAGTAGTGCTGCACCAGTGCCACCCAGCCGTTGTCCGACTTGGTCACGTGCTTGGCCTTGCCCTCTGCAATCTCGTCGAATTCCATCTTCTGGAACTTCTCGGCTTCGGTGTACACGACCGGGCCGGTGAAGGTGCTGTAGAACTGCGATTCGCCTTCCGGCTTGTTGCCGTCGCGCAGAAGCTGCATGTAAACAGAAGGCGTGACCGGCGCGCCGCTGTTGTTCACGATGTCATGCTTGAGGCCGATGACGTAGTCGCCCTTGCGGAAGGTGAAGGTCTTCACCAGCTTCACGCCGCCCTGCTCGGATTCCAGCACCAGCTGCAACTCGTCCTTGCCGTCGAGGGCGCGCGGGCCCGGCTTTGCGACGAAGCCCGACTTGTGGTTCGGGAAATTGCCGCCGATGAGGCCGGTCTGTGCGAGGTATGTGTGCTTGGTGCCCGCATCGAACAGCACCATGTTCTTGGACTGGTCGACGGTGTCCTTGTGCTTGAGCAGTTCAAGACGCTTGAGCTCGCCGCCCACGGTATCGATATCCGCCTTCATCACGTCCGTGGTGATGGTGACGATCTCGCTCTTCACCGGCGTCGTGCCACCGGGGACTGCGGACGGCGACGCGGTGGCGACGCTCGGCTGCGGCACATCGGCGCGCGCGGCGGGAGCGCCACCGGCAGCGGCAGGCTTGTCCGCCTGCTGGGTCGCGGTCGGGAAGAACATCGACTGTTTTCCGGTATAGCGCATCCAGTTGTCCCACAAGAGCAGCAGGGACAGCGAGAACACAACCCACAGGATGGTACGTTGGATATCCATAGTTCTTTATTGTGCTTGAGTAATCAGTAATTCAATGATGCTGGCAGGCGCAGTCCTCATGTCCCTTAACCGCCTTCTTCGGTACCGGATCCACGCCACCCGGATGCCACGGATGGCATTTGCACAAGCGTTTCGCCGCGAGAAGGCCGCCCTTTGCCGCGCCATGTTCGCGGATCGCTTCGGTGGCGTAGGTGGAGCAGGTCGGGTAGAAACGGCAGTTCTGGCCGAGGAAAGGACTGATGCCCAGCTGGTACGCGCGCAATAGTAGCAGCAAAAGCGTTTTCATCAGCGGGATTCCGCGTTGGGCGAAGGGGGTTTGGCAGCCTGCGAGCCGAGCAGCTGCGCGAGTTCGCGGCGCAGCTCGGCCTTGAGCTTCGCATTGGTTGCCGGACCGGCCTTGGAATTCACGGGCTGGGACAGGCGGACGATGCAATCGATCGCCGGCAGGGTGGACTGGCGGAACAGTTCGCGTGTGACGCGCTTGATCGTATTGCGGGTCACCGCGCGCGGCGCGAAACGCTTCGCGGCCACGATGCCCAGGCGGGCGCGGTCCAGCTCGTTGCGGCGCGCATAGAGAACGAAATGCGCGGTCCGCTGCACGGGCCGCAAACGAAAAACGGATGAAAAATCATCCGTTTTCACGATGCGCCGGGTGCGTGCGTAGGAGTGTGAACGTTCTTCGCTCACGCCGGCAGCTTTTGGGTGCAGTGCTTGGCTTAGACAGCCAGGCGCTTGCGGCCCTTGGCGCGACGTGCGTTCAGCACGGCGCGGCCACCGCGGGTAGCCATACGGACACGGAAACCGTGGGTGCGCTTGCGGCGGACGACGGAAGGTTGGTAAGTACGTTTCATTTAGGTCTCGCTAAAGCAAAAATGGGTGGGAATCACGCAGCCCATTCTTGTCTTGTGAACGCGCACAAAACGCAACAGGCAGTGAACCCGCAATTAAACCTCAATTTCTGCTTCTCTGTCAATTACTTAGGGAAACGCGGGAATGGCAAAGGCGGCAAGCGTGCAGGCTTTGTGGCTGATGCGTGAGCAACTTGACCACGGCATCACGGCTTTCGCCGGCATTACATTCCCGCTAGTAATAAGCAATACCCCCACCTTCCCTAAGCCCAAATTATCCACATTAGCAAGCACTTTTTTATGTCGGAAAAATGACGCAGGCTGTGGATAACTGCTTCGCCCGGCGTTAGAATACCCCTCCCTGTGGAAGCCGGCCCGGGCCGCCACGCCGCTCCCGCACTCCACTGCGCAGACCATCCGACCTTGGCCCGGACTGCGCAGCGGACTGCCGGAGGAGAGCAGGACGAAGGGCCTCGTGTATTTTCCGCAAAGCAAACATTAGAAAAAAATTCATGGAAAATTTTTGGCAGACTTGCTCCGCAAAACTGGAGCAGGAACTCACGCCTCAGCAGTTCAGTGCCTGGATCAAGCCGCTCGTCCCGCTCGATTTCGAGGATGGCTGCCTACGGATCGCCGCACCGAACCGCTTCAAGCTCGACTGGGTCAAGACGCAATTCGCCAGCCGCATCACGGCCCTGGCCGCCGAGCACTGGGAGCAGCCGATCGACGTGCAGTTCGTGCTCGACCCGCGCACCAATGTCGTCCGCAAGCCCACCCCGACCGTGTCGCAGGTTTCCGCGCCCGCGCTCGCCCTGGCCGGCGGCGGCAACGACTATGCCGACATGCCCGACCCGATCGAGCGCGTCGATATTGTCATCGAGGAAACAAAGAAGCGCGACCAAAGCAAGATCAATCCGGTCCTGACCTTCGAGAATTTCGTGACCGGTAAGGCCAACCAGCTAGCCCGCGCCGCGGCCATCCAGGTCGCCAACAACCCCGGCGTGTCGTACAACCCGCTGTTCCTGTACGGCGGCGTCGGCCTCGGCAAGACCCACCTGATCCACGCCATCGGCAACCAGCTGCTACAGGAAAATCCGAACGTCCGTATCCGCTACATCCACGCAGAACAGTATGTTCGCGACGTAGTGACCGCTTACCAGCGCAAGGGCTTCGACGACTTCAAGCGCTACTACCACTCGCTGGACATGCTGCTGATCGATGACATCCAGTTCTTCGCCGGCAAGAGCCGCACGCAGGAAGAATTCTTCTATGCGTTCGAGGCGCTGATTGCAGCGAAGAAACAGATCATCATCACCAGCGACACCTATCCGAAGGAAATCACGGGCATGGACGACCGCCTGATTTCCCGTTTCGACTCCGGCCTGACGGTCGCCGTCGAGCCGCCGGAACTGGAAATGCGCGTCGCGATTTTGCTGAAAAAAGCGGCATCCGAAGGCGTCGTGCTGAATGACGACGTCGCCTTCTTCGTCGCCAAGCACCTGCGCTCCAACGTCCGCGAACTGGAAGGGGCGCTGCGCAAGATCCTGGCGTACTCGCGTTTCCACGACAAGGACATCACGATCGATGTTGTCAAAGAGGCACTGAAAGACCTGTTGTCTGTCCAGAACCGACAGATTTCCGTCGAGAACATCCAGAAGACCGTCGCCGACTTCTTCAACATCAAGGTCGCCGACATGTACTCCAAGAAGCGCCCGGCCAACATTGCTCGTCC
>Ga0196981_1000230_pt1 | contig 34724 bp, 27 predicted proteins | sample S3_2013CmetaG_FD_155462 | JGI IMG/M metagenome (GOLD analysis project Ga0196981, IMG submission 155462) | Soil microbial communities from Anza Borrego desert, Southern California, United States - S3_20-13C | ecosystem: Environmental > Terrestrial > Soil > Desert | place: USA: California... | reverse complement strand
GGCCTGGCCCTTCCACTCTTCCTTGGACTGGCCGTTGTCGAGCTGCTTGTCGATCCAGGGGATCAGGCCGCCCGCCAGCGGTGCCGGGAAGTACTCGGTCGGCACATCGTTGCGGATGGTCTGGGCAACCTTGCGGTCGATGTCGAGGATGGCGGAGGACGGCGTTGCCAGTTCATCAGCAACAGCGGCGTGGATAACGCCCATGCCCTTCAGCAGTTCGCGCATGTGGTTGGCACCGCCACCCGACGCAGCCTGGTAGGTCATCGAGCTGACCCACTCGACCAGGCCTTCGCGGAAAAGGCCGTTCATGCCCATCAGCATGATGGAGTTCGTGCAGTTGCCGCCGATGAAGTTCTTTACGCCGCGGCCGAGGGCGTCCTTGATCACGTGCAGGTTGACCGGGTCGAGGATGATGACGGCGTCATCGGCCATGCGCAGCGTGGATGCCGCGTCGATCCAGTAACCGTTCCAGCCGGCTGCGCGCAGCTTCGGGAAAATCTCGGTGGTGTAGTCGCCGCCCTGGCAGGTAATGATGATTTCGCACTTCTTGAGTTCATCAATATTGTTGGCATCTTTCAGCGCGGTTTCATTCTTCGCCATTGCCGGGGCTTTGCCGCCTGCATTGGAAGTCGAAAAGAACACCGGCTCGATGTGATCGAAATCGCCCTCTTCCTGCATGCGCTGCATCAGGACCGAGCCCACCATACCACGCCAACCTACCAGACCGACTAACTTCACGATTTTCTCCCTCAAGTGCACTACATAACGAAAACTGTTCCTACGAGGCCAGCGCCTTCACGACGGCGTCGCCCATTTCCCTGGTGCCGACCTTGGTCGTGCCGTCTTCATAGATATCCGGCGTGCGCAAGCCCTGCGCGAGTACCTTCTTGACCGCATTTTCGATCCGGTCGGCCTGCTCCGCCTTGTTCAGCGAGTAGCGCAGCATCATCGCGGCCGACAGGATGGTCGCCAGCGGATTGGCGATGCCCTTGCCTGCGATGTCGGGAGCCGAACCGTGCGAGGGTTCGTACAGGCCCTTGTTGTTGGCATCCAGCGACGCCGACGGCAGCATGCCGATGGAGCCGGTCAGCATCGCGGCAGCGTCGGACAGGATATCGCCAAACATGTTGCCGGTGACGATCACGTCGAACTTCTTCGGCGCACGGACCAGTTGCATTGCGGCGTTGTCCACGTACATGTGGTCGAGCGCGACGTCCTGGTATTCCTTGTGCACGTCAGTGACGATGTCCTTCCAGAATTGGAAGGTCTCCAGCACGTTGGCCTTGTCGACGCTGGTCAGGCGCTTGTTGCGCTTGCGCGCGGCCTGGAATGCAACGTGGGCGATGCGGCGGATTTCGGATTCCGCATAGCGCATCGTGTCAAAACCTTCACGCTCGCCCTTGAACGGGCCGTCGGGGCATTCACGCACCCCGCGCGGCTGGCCGAAGTAGATGTCGCCGGTCAGTTCGCGGATGATCAAGATATCCAGGCCGGAAACAACCTCGGGTTTGAGTGTGGACGCGCCTGCCAGTTCCGGATAAAGGATGGCCGGACGCAAATTTGCGAACAGGTTCAGGTTCTTGCGCAGGCCGAGGATCGCCTGCTCGGGCCGCAGCGGACGGTCGAGCTTGTCGTATTTCCAATCGCCGACGGAACCGAACAGGACGGCGTCTGCTTCCTTTGCCAGCTTCAGCGTGCCTTCGGGTAGCGGATGGCCATGCGCCTCGTAGCCGGCGCCGCCGACCGGCGCGGTTTCCATTTCAAACTTTTCATCGAGCGCATTCAGGACCCGGACAGCCTGATCAATGATTTCGGGGCCGATGCCGTCGCCCGGCAGGATTGCGATTTTCATCTTGTTCCGTCTGCTATCTGTTTTGTTAAATCGTATTGGCAAGCCAGGGCTGCGTCGCGAGATGGCGTTCTTCGAACGCGCGGATCTTGTCGGCGTGGCGCAGGGTCAGGCCGATGTCGTCCAGACCGTTCAGCAGGCAGTACTTGCGGAATCCGTCGACGTCGAAGGCGTAGCTCGCGCTGCCATTGGTCGTGCTGACGAGCTGCTTCTCGAGATCGATCACCAGTTTGTAGCCCGGGAATGCCTTCACTTCGTTGAACAGCTGGTCCACCTGCGTCTCGGACAGGACGATCGGCAGCACGCCGTTCTTGAAGCAGTTATTGAAGAAGATATCGGCGAAGCTCGGCGCAATGACGGCACGGAAGCCGTACTGCTGCAGCGCCCAGGGTGCATGTTCGCGGGACGAACCGCAACCGAAGTTCTTGCGGGTCAGCAGGATCGACGCGCCCTGGTAGCGGGGCTGGTTCAGCACGAAGTCCGGGTTCAGCGGACGCTTCGTGTTGTCCATGCCGGGTTCGCCATGATCGAGGTAGCGCCACTCATCGAACAGGTTCGGGCCGAAACCGGAACGCTTGATCGACTTCAGAAACTGCTTGGGAATGATGGCATCGGTATCGACGTTCGCTCGATCCAGCGGTGCAACCAAGCCTTCGTGTACAGTGAATTTATCCATGGTCCTGATCTCTGTCGCCGCCCACTCGGGAGCGGCTGTCCTTCAACTATTTCTTCGCGGCGTTCTCGACGACTTCGCCTGCCTTCTTCACATCCTTGCCAATGCCCTGGACGGTGTTGCAGCCGGCAAGAACGAGGGCAGCGATGACGAGTGCGAACAGTTTTTTAGTTTTCATTGTTTTCCTCCCTAAAAAACACTAGCGCAGTGCGCGTACGTCGACGAAATGGCCTTGAATGCCCGCTGCGGCTGCCATGGCCGGCGACACCAGGTGGGTGCGTCCGCCCTGCCCCTGGCGGCCTTCGAAATTGCGGTTCGACGTCGATGCGCAACGCTCGCCAGGATCAAGGCGGTCGGCGTTCATCGCCAGGCACATCGAGCAGCCCGGTTCGCGCCACTCGAAGCCGGCGTCCCTGAAGATCTTGTCGAGGCCTTCGCGCTCGGCCTGCTCTTTCACGAGACCGGAGCCGGGCACCACCATCGCGAGCTTGACATTGGAAGCGCGGAACTTGCCGCGCACAACCGCCGCCGCCGCGCGCAAATCTTCAATGCGCGAATTGGTGCAGGAGCCGATGAAGACTTTGTCGATGCGGATGTCAGCGATCGCGGTATTCGGCTTGAGGTCCATGTAGACCAGCGCCTTTTCCATCGCGTCACGCTTGACGGCATCCTTTTCCTTGTCCGGATCGGGAACGCGATCGTCGATGGCGACAACCATCTCCGGCGAGGTACCCCAGGTGACCTGCGGCTTGATCTCGGCGGCGTTGAGCGTGACGACCATGTCGAACTTCGCGCCCTGGTCGGAATGCAGGGTCTTCCAGTACTCGACCGCGCGATCCCAGTGCGGTCCGACCGGTGCGAACGGTCGGCCCTTGATGTAGTTGATCGTGGTGTCGTCGACGGCCACCATGCCGGCGCGCGCGCCTGCTTCGATGGCCATGTTGCAAATGGTCATGCGGCCTTCCATCGACAGCGAACGGATGGTGGAGCCGGCGAACTCGATCGCGTAACCAGTGCCGCCTGCAGTGCCGATCTTGCCGATCACGGCCAGCACGATGTCCTTGGCAGTGACGCCGAACGGCAGCGCGCCATCGACCTGTACCAGCATGGACTTGGATTTCTTGGCCAGCAGGGTCTGCGTAGCCAGCACATGCTCGACTTCGGAGGTGCCGATGCCATGGGCCAGTGCGCCGAAGGCGCCGTGGGTCGAGGTGTGCGAATCGCCGCAGACGACCGTCATGCCCGGCAGCGTCGCGCCCTGCTCGGGGCCGATCACGTGGACGATGCCCTGGCGCTTGTCGCGCATGCTGAAATAGGTCAGGCCGTATTCCTTGGCATTCGCATCCAGCGTCTCGACCTGCAGGCGAGAGACCGGATCGGCGATGCCGTTGGCTCGGTCGGTGGTCGGCACGTTGTGGTCAGCCACGGCCAGGTTGGCGGAAATGCGCCATGGAGTGCGACCGGCGAGTTTCAGTCCTTCGAACGCCTGCGGGCTGGTGACTTCATGCACCAGATGGCGGTCGATGTAGAGGACAGCGGTGCCGTCTTCCTCGGTGTGAACGACGTGCGATTCCCAGAGTTTGTCGTAGAGCGTTTGAGCCATGTGTCGAAAGCGTCCGAAATATCTGCGCAAAAACGGCCGCGCAAACGGTGAAAATAGTTCTCGATTATGCCATAGTTGTGCGGCGCAAAACTGGGCTGTGCGCCGCGCCGGCACAACGAAAAACGCCCGCGGCCGGGGCTCGCGGGCGTTTCAGGTTGATTGTTTTGCAATCAGCGCTGTTTCCTGGACTGCTCGTAGAGCGGCATCACCCGCTGCGAGTAGGCCGTCAGGTCGGCCAGGCGGTCGGACTGGGACGGGTGGGTCGACAAGAATTTGATGGGTTCGCCGCCACCCACTTGCCCCATCTTCTGCCATAAGGTGACGGCGGCACGCGGGTCGTATCCCGCACGAGCGGCCAGCTCGATGCCGACGCGGTCTGCTTCGGTCTCATGGCGGCGGGAGTTTGGCAACCCCAGCAATCCCATATAGGCGAATTCGGCCGACTTTTGACCCAAGTCGCCCAGTCCCATCAGGGCTGCCCCCACGGAAATCACGGTGCCCGCCACGGCCTGTTCGGATGCCCGTTCGCGCGCATGTTCACGCAATGCGTGCGCGATTTCATGCCCCATCACGGCGGCCAGCTCGTCATCGGTGATCTTCAATTTTTCGATCAGGCCGGTGTAAACCGCCATCTTTCCACCCGGCATGCACCAAGCATTTACCTCCGGGGATGACAGGACGTTCACTTCCCAATTCCAGGCGCGGGCATCCGGGCGGAACACTGTCGTTTGCGGCACGATGCGGTTGGCAACCGCCCGCACGCGCTCAACCTGCGCCGCATTGCGGTTAAGCGTGCCCTTTTGCCGTTCCTGCGCCATTAATGCCGCATATTGCTCACGCGCCGCTTGTTCGAGCGCCTCGGCCGGCACGGCCATACGCTGCTCGCGGTTGACGCCAACCGCGCCGCTTTGCGTGGTCTGCACGGTCTGGCACGATACCAGCGCCAGCAGGCCTGCCGCAGCAAGCATCTGTCTCAGGAATATCTTCTTGACGATCGATCTCATTTTCTCTCCTCATGATGATGCGGTTGCCAACGGTAGGACAGGAGGGCCGCTCCTACGCCGCCAAGGGAAAACAGGGCCGCTACGAGATAGACCGATTGCGAACCGAATGTATCCCAGCAACCACCCAGGACAAGTCCGCCAAGCGTTCCCCCTAGCCCATAGGAAATGCTCGTGAACAGCGCCTGGCCGCGTGCCTGGAGGCGCCCTGAGAACCAGCGCTGCAGCGTGGCGACGGACGCCGAATGATGCACGCCGAACGTCGCCGCATGAAGCACCTGCGCCACCAGCAGCACGATCAGGGATTCTGCACCCAAACCGATCATGAGGAATCGAGCTACCGCAATCACCAGGCTGGCGACCATCAGTTTTTGCACGCCGAAGCGCTTGAAGAGCGCCGCCTGGTAGAAGAAAAAGACGATTTCGACTACGACCCCCAGCGACCACATCAGTCCGATCACCGTATTGCTGTATCCGATTTGCGCGAGGTAAAGCGAATAGAACACATAGAGCGATGCATGCGCGGCGATCATCAGGAAGGTGGATGCAAAGAAGGCCGCCACCTCGCGCCGACGCAGCAGCGCCAGCACCGACGGCACCACTTGCTGTGAGTCGCCATGCGGCGTTTCGACCATGCGCATGCTGGAGACCAGCACCAGCACGAGGAGCGCCAGCGCGATCCACGGCATGAAGCGGATGCCAAACCAGTCAAGCAGCGGCCCTGCCAGGGTTACCGTGATGATGAAACCGACCGACCCCCACAGGCGCAAGCGCCCGTAATGGGTAAGATCGCCACGCATCTCGGAGAGCATCAGTGCTTCGGACAAGGGCCCCTGGGCACTCGTGAACAGATTGATGGCGACCATGACCAGGAAGAACTGTGCAAAGGTCTGGCCGAAGAACATCCCGACAAACACCGCGGCCGCGGCGATGGCCGTGATGCGCAGGACCGTCACGCGCTGCTGGTGCCGGTCGGCCACCCAGCCCCACAGGTTAGGGCCGAAGATCCGCATGACCTGCATGAGCGACATGAGCACGCCGATCTGCGCCGCCGTCATGCCCTTGTCGGCGAAATAGAGGCTGGCATAGGGCGAAAATACGCCGACGTAGCCGTAATACGCAAAGAAAAACAGCGCGAAGCTGAACGACTGCTTGGGCCAGGGCGAGGACTGCACGGAAGGATTATTGGAGGCTGCAGGCGGGTTGGCCATTCTGTCCTGCGCCCGCCTGGTCAACGCAAGACATTCCCAGAGGCAAACCCTGCCAGCCGGGCTTTGAGCACCTTACTTGACGCGTGCAGCGATCTTTGGCGTTGTGACCGCGACATCGCCGCACTGCGCCCGGTGACGCAGCGCGTGGTCCATCAGGACCAGCGCCAGCATGGCTTCGGCGATGGGCGTGGCACGGATGCCGACGCACGGATCATGGCGTCCGAAGGTTTCGACATTGATGGGATTGCCTGCCTTGTCGATCGAGCGGCGTGGCGTCCGAATGCTCGACGTGGGCTTGATGGCGATGGAGACGGTAATGTCCTGGCCGGTCGAAATGCCGCCCAGGACACCGCCGGCATTATTGGTGACGAATCCCTCGGGAGTGAGTTCGTCGCCGTGTTCCGTGCCCTTCTGCGCGATCGACTTGAAACCGGCACCGATTTCCACGCCCTTGACTGCATTGATGCCCATCATGGCGTAGGCAATCTCGGCGTCGAGCTTGTCGTAGATCGGCTCGCCCAGGCCGACGGGCACGTTTTCCGCGACGACGTCGATGCGGGCGCCGCAGGAATCGCCGTCCTTGCGCAACTGGTCCATGTACGCCTCGAGTTGCGGGAGGATTGTCGTGTTCGCTGCGAAAAACGGGTTGTCGGGCACATGCTCCCACGATTCGAAGGGGATGGCGATTTCGCCGAGCTGGCTCATGCAGCCTTTGAAGGTCGTGCCGTATTGTTCCTTGAGCCATTTCCTGGCGATGGCGGCGGCACCGACCACCGGCGCCGTCAGGCGCGCGGATGACCGGCCGCCGCCGCGCGGGTCGCGGATGCCGTACTTGTGCCAGTAGGTGTAGTCGGCGTGGCCGGGCCGGAAGGTATCGACGATATTGCCGTAATCCTTGCTGCGCTGGTCTTCGTTGCGGATCAGAAGCGCAATCGGCGTTCCGGTGGTCTTGCCTTCAAAGACGCCGGACAGGATCTCCACCGTGTCCGACTCCTGGCGCTGCGTGACGTGGCGCGAGGTGCCCGGCTTGCGGCGGTCCAGTTCGGGCTGGATGTCGGCTTCGGACAACACCATGCCGGGCGGGCAGCCGTCGATCACGCACCCGATTGCCGGTCCATGTGATTCGCCAAAGGTGGTGACGGTGAAAAGCGTGCCAAAGGTGTTGCCGGACATGATGATTGGGAAAAGATCGGGAAAGTCTCGATTTTAACGTATGGTGCGGTCGAAACGATGTAAACAGGATGCAAACCGGCAACTTCTTCCCTCGGAAAGTTGCGAATGTCGCAAAGGAACTTCCGGCCGGCGGCGGGAAGATTGCACGCGACCGAAATATGGTGCAACATCCGAGGACAGTTACTCGGTTGCAAGACGTGTTTCAAGTATTTTGCAGGAACGGCCAGTTGCTGCGCCATAGTCGCGCCAGGCAAAATTGATTTACGAACAAGAATACTGACGGCCCTTCACCACCACCTGCCGTATAGCCGCCGATGGAAGATATATACTGTTTCCAGAATAGAACCAGCGCCCCCTGGAGAGGAAGATGAGCAGATCGACTGCGTCAGCCGACGACGATCTGGTATTTATGGACGAGACCGTTCCCCCGTCCGATACCTCCGAACCAATTGAAGCGAAGGGTGTCTGGCGCGTCATGATCGTCGACGACGACAGCGACGTCCATTCCGCCACCACATTTGCGCTCAACAATCTGGAAATGCAGCACCGGCCACTTGAGTTCGTCCACGCATATTCAGCGTCCGAGGCGCGCGAACTCCTGGCCCGGGAAGACGATATTGCCGTCATTCTCCTCGACGTGGTGATGGAACAGGAGGACTCCGGCCTGCAACTCGTTCGCCATATCCGGGAAGTATTGAAGCTCACCGAAGTGCGCATCATCCTGCGCACCGGCCAGCCGGGCTATGCACCTGAAATCGACGCCATCCGCGACTTCGACATCAACGATTACAAGACGAAGTCCGAACTCACGCGCATCAAGCTCTATACGACGGTCACCTCCGCCATCCGCTCCTATGAGCAAATACGTGCCATCAATGCCAGCCGGCGGGGGCTGGACCGGATCGTTCGCGCAAGTACGGAACTCATGGCGCTGCACGGACTGGACAATTTTGCCGCAGGTGTCATTACCCAGGTAGCCACCCTGCTGGACCAGGAATCCAGCGGGCTGCTGTGCGTACAGGAACACACGAATGAAAATGCACTGACGGTCATCACGGCCACCGGCCCGCATGTGACACTGGTCGACAGCAGCGCCGGCATACGCGACGGACGCATTGCCGGCCTCTTGCGGCGTACCCTCGCGCAGCGCGCCAACATCTACGGCCGCGATTTCGCCACACTCTACTTTGGCGGCAATGCCAACCGGGACTTCGTCGCCTACATCGACACCGATGCGCCGCTTAATGAAATCGACCAGCGTCTGCTCGAAGTCTTCAGTCGCAACATCGCGGTCGGACTCGACAACGTCCTGCTCGTCACGCGGCTGCACAATTTTGCGTTCTACGATCCGCTGACCAGGTTGCCCAACCGCACCCGCCTCAGGGAACTGCTGGATGAAGCGCTGCGCATGCCGATTGGCAGCGACGCAATTCTCGCGCTCGTCGATATCGACCATTTCTCCGAAACCAACGATGCCCTAGGCCACCAGTTCGGCGACTTGCTCCTGCTCGGCGTGGCGGCGCGGCTGCAGGCACAGCTCGGCGACCAGCTCACGATTGCGCGTGTTGGCGGTGACACCTTCGGCGTGCTCGGCAACGCATCGCTGGTCAACCCCGCAGTCCTGCTCGACCTCTTCGATAAGCCCTTCAGCATCGACGGGCAGGAAGTCCAGCTTTCGGCTACGGCCGGTTTGGTGCGCCTGGCCGACTACGAAGGCGGCGGCGCAGACGCGCTGAAGGATGCAGACATCGCACTGAAACGCGCAAAGCTGCTCCAGCGCGCGGGACACTTCTATTTTTCGCGAAGCATGGGTGTGGACATTCGCGAACGGGTGCGCCTCATGCACGCCCTGCGTACGGCGTACGAAGAAAAGGAATTGTTTGTCGTCTACCAGCCGCAAATCGATTTGCAAACCCGCAAGCCGGTGGGTACGGAAGCACTGCTGCGCTGGCGCACAAAGGACGGCACGTTCATCCCGCCGGACCGCTTCATCCCCATTGCCGAGTACTCCGGCCTGATCATCGACATCGGCGAGCGTGTCATGCGCGAGGCATGCAAGGAACTGATGCGTCTGAATAGACTGGGCTACACGCAGCTCACGATGTCAATCAACGTGTCGCAGGTGCAGTTCCGCCATCCCCGCTTCCTCGATATGCTGCGCAACGTCCTGGCGGAGACGAACGCACCGCCTGCTCGGATCGAGCTGGAGATCACGGAGTCGATCGCGATGGAAGAGCCCGATGCGCTCATCCAGTTGTTAGGTGAGATCAAGCAGATCGGTGTCAGTATTGCCATCGACGATTTCGGCACCGGCTTCTCCTCGCTCAGCTACCTGCAACGCCTGCAGGCCGACCGGCTCAAGATCGACCGCAGTTTTGTCACCGAAATCACCAGTTCCTCGCGCGGAAGCAGCATCGCGGAAATGGTGATCCAGCTTGGCCGCAACCTCGGCCTGTCAATCGTGGCCGAAGGCGTGGAAGACGAACGCCAGGCAAGCATCCTCACGAATCTCGGTTGCCCGCTGGCCCAAGGCTACCTGTTCGCGCGACCGATGACGGTTGACCAGCTCACCACCTGGCTCCAGGACAATGGGGCGACTTGAGCCCCTTCCCCGCCAGATCAACAAGCCGCACTCCATGAGGGATAAGGCATGACATTCAGCGGACGAACCCTCACCCTGCGACGCGCCATTGTGCTCGTCGTGGTGGCGGGTTTGCTCGCGCCGGCCGCGTTAATCAGCGGTTATTCTTGGTTCAAGCAGTATCGGGACGACATCAAGCACCAGACCGAAGAACTGCTGGAGCAGAATGCCGACATTCTTTCCAACGGCATGCAGGAGCCGTTGTGGAACATCAACCAGGAAAGCGGCAACGCCCTCCTCGAAGCCATGATGTCCCGCGGGGAAGACATTGTCCTCATTGAAGTCCGGGACAATGCGCTCGGCGTGTTCGTGTCCGGGGAGCGGCCGGAACGGCGTATCGGTTTCACCGCCACGACGGAGAAACCGGTCGTTTACCGGGGTAGCACCATCGGATCGGTCAAGATCGAGGTCGGCAGCACGCGCCTGCGCCGCATCATGATGGACGACCTCCTGGGTTCGATGGCGGCCGTCGTGGCGCAGGCGACGCTGTCAATCGCGCTCATCCTGGTCCTGCTCGAGCGCCGCCTGGTACGCCCGCTGCGGCGCTTGGGATCGGGCGCCGAGCGACTCGCGAACAGGAAACTGGACGTGCCCTTCACCTGGCAAAGGCTGGACGAAATCGGCATGTTGAGCCGGCGCATGGAAGACACCCGCATCAGCCTGCGCAAGCTCTTTGAAGAACTGGACCACAAGAACCGCGAGCTGGAACAGGACATCGACAAGCGCAAGCGTGTCGAACAGGAACTGTATGAACGCGAGGAGCGTTTCCGGGCCCTCGTCGAACAAAGTCCGATCGCAATCATCGAGTGGGACAGCAAGCTGCAGGTCATCGAATGGAACGCCGCCGCAGAGCGCATTTTCGGATTTCCCCGCGAACAGGCTCTCGGCCGGCATGCCAGTTTCATCGTTCCCCAGGCAAACCGGGATGCCGTCAACGCCATGTTCAACCGCCTCGCGGCGGGCAAGGGCGACAGCCGCAACGTCAGCCAGAACCGGCGCGCCGACGGGCAAATCATCACCTGCCAGTGGAGCCATACTTACATTGCCGACAATACCGGCAAGTCCGACCGCCTGCTCTCCATCGCCGAAGACATTACCGAGAAGCGGCGCGCCGAGGAGGCGCTGAGTTTTTCGGAAGCAAAGTTCGCCGGTGCGTTCCAAGGCAACCCCGATTCGATTTCCATTACGCGGATGAGCGACGGCGTGCTCGTCGATGTCAACCAGACCTTTGAAGAGATCACCGGCTATCGCCGTGAAGAATCGGTCGGCAAGACAGCGGTCGAACTCAACATCTGGGTGCATCCCACCCAGCGGTGGGCCTTGCTCCAGGAGCTGGCTAATAACAAGATGGCGCGCAACTTCGAATGGGACATGCGCACGAAGTTCGGCAACTTGCGCAGATGCGTTTCAAACGCCACGATCTTCACCGCGAACGCCGAGCGCTACATGCTGGCGGTCATCCGCGACGTGACGGACCAACGCCTGCTAGAGGAACGCAAGGCGGAAGCGGATCGCGCGCTGTTGCGCCTGGCACAGGGCACGCGTGACATCGCGGGCGAATCATTCTTCGAGCTGCTGGTAGCCGACCTGGCTTCGGCACTGCGCACCGAGGCTGCGTTCATCGGCCTGCGCGTCGACAATGCGCAAAACAGACTGCGCTCCATCGCTGCGCACGTGCGCGGGCACACCGTCGACAACTTCGAGTACGATAGCCTCGCCACGCCTTGCGAACGCACCCTCGAAGGCGAAATGTCGGTCTTCCCCACGGGTGTCCGCACCCTCTTCGCGAAAGACATTGCACTCGGCGAGCACGGATGGGAAAGCTACGCCGGCGCGCCCCTGCGCGACGCCGCCGGCAATACGATCGGCGTGCTTGCCGTGATGCATACCGAGACGCTCGGCAATCCCGATCTGGTCAAGTCACTCCTGCAGGTGTTCAGCGAGCGGGCATCGGCCGAACTCGAACGCAAGCGCGCCGAAGAAGAACTGCGCAACAGCGAACAGCGTTTCTCGACCATTTTCCAGTCATCGCCGGTCGCCATGTTCGTGACACAGGTCCGCGGCAACTACGTCATCAAGGACGTGAATCGCGCATTCGAACAGCTATTCCTGCGCGACCGCGCTGCCGTCGTCGGCCGGAACACGGTGGAACTGGGCCTGTATTGCAACGTGAATGACCGAGCGGCGCTGATCGAGGAATTGAAGCGAACCGGATCCACCGATGACCAACGCGAGGTATGGATGCACCGGGGCGACGGCAGCAAGGTGCTCGTCCAGTTCTCCGGCCATACCTTCACGCTGGCCGGCGAGCGTTTCGGTATCCTTGCCTGTGCCGACGTCACCGACAAGCGCCGCATCGAAAACGAGATTCGCGAACTGAACGCGACGCTCGAACAGCGAGTGATCGAGCGCACGGAAGAACTGCAGCAGGCAAACGAAGAACTGGCCTACACGCTGGAGACACTGAACAAGGCGCAGGAAGAACTGGTGCGCAGCGGAAAGCTTGCAGCGCTGGGCTCCCTGGTCGCCGGCATCGCCCATGAACTCAATACGCCGATCGGGAACAGCCTGATGGTGGCGAGCACGCTGGCCGACCAGACGCGCGTCCTGTGGCAGAACTATCAGGACAACACCCTGAAGCGGACCATGCTCGAGGGTTATCTCAACGATGCGGGCACAGCGGGGGACATCCTCGTCCGCAACCTGCAGCGCGCTGCAAACCTCGTGACAGGCTTCAAGCAGGTCGCGGTGGACCAGACAAGCTCGCAACGTCGTAAATTCTCGGTGGCCGAAGTCGTGTCCGAGATCATGCTGACGCTCTGGCCGACGCTGAAGAAGACCTCCTTCATTGTCAAGCAGAACATTCCCGACACCCTGATGATGGACAGCTATCCCGGTCCGCTCGGCCAGGTCATTACCAATCTCGTCAACAACGCCCTGCTCCACGGCTTTGACGGCAGGCTATCAGGCACCGTCGCGATCGAGGCAACGGAAACCGGTGATGGCTGGCTGGAACTGACGGTGAAGGACGACGGCGTAGGCATTCCACCCGCCAACCTGAACCGGATCTTCGATCCTTTCTTCACCACCAAGCTTGGCGCCGGCGGCTCCGGCCTCGGCCTCAACATTACGCACAACATCGTGTCCGGCATTCTCGGCGGCCGCATCCGTGTACAGAGCGAAGCGGGCAGCGGAAGCACATTCATCCTCAACCTGCCGCTCGTGGCGCCGCAACGGCAGATCGAGGAGGAACCGATTCGCTCGCAGTCGAGTCTGGTCTAGCCGATCGCGCCGGCGAGCGCGCTCCCGCTAAGATAGGCGTTTTCCACGCGTCCGCCTCCGTCCAGACCGGCAGCGAACCAGTCGCCGCAAACGCCCAGATTTGCCTTGCCGTCCCAAAGGAATTCTCCCGGCAAGGTGTTCAGTGCCTGGGCATAACGCCAGCGGTGCACGTCGGCATACACGGGCTGCACGTGCGTGCCGGTCGCTTCTTGAAACGCCTTCAAGAGTTTTTCCTTGACCCGCTCGGGGTCGTCGGCAAGATGTTCCATGCTCCAGGCGGATGAAGCGTGACCGATCCAGTGTTCGCCAGGACGGCGCTGGGGTTTCGAGGCGTCGCGCGCGATCCATTTGAGACGCGAACCTTCCACCCACGCACCGTCGTAATCCAGGTCAAGCGATTGCTCGAAACCCAGAATCAGTGCCCAGCACGGTTCCAGATGCTCCTGTCCGACCTGACCGGCGAGCGGGGAAACAGGCTGCAGCAGGCGCGCGGCGATATCGGCGGGCAGTGCGAGGATCACCGCGTCGAACGGGCCTGCCGTGGCGGCAATGGGTACCGTATCGCACTGCACGGACAGCAGCCAGCAATCGCCGTGGCGTTCAAGGGCGGTGACGGACTGCTCGCAGCGCACCTCGAGGTTCTCGGAGAGATGCGTTCCCAGCGCACCCATGCCCGGAACGGCGACCATGCGCTGTTTCGCGTTCGACCGGCCGGCGGCCACCGCCACGCCCTTGTCCAGTTTCACCAGCTTGCCTTCCCACGGCGCCGCCCATCCGGCCTTGCGCCAGGCGTTCACTTCCTTGCGAAAGCGATCGCTGGTCGCCGTGAAATACTGCGCGCCGTGGTCGAACCCACCCAGCTCCGTCTGCCGTGTTCCCATGCGGCCGCCGACGTCGGCATTCCGCTCGTAGACGACGACGTTATGTCCCTGCTGTTGCAGCTGACGGGCGCAGGTCAGGCCGGCCATTCCGGCGCCGATGACGGCGATATGCATGGAAAGATCCTTTCTCGTTGTAATAAGGTGAGGTCTGGCGAGCAACGGACGAAAAAAAGCCGCTCATGGAACACATCCGATGAACGGCTCTTTGTTGCCACGGCAACGGCGTTTATTCGTCGCCCTCTGACGGCCAGTCGCGAATATAGGCCTTCAGCATCTTGTTCTCGAAGCTTTGCGCCTCGAAGACGGCCTTTGCCACGTCGTAGAAGGAAATGACGCCGTACAAGGTCTTCGCGCTGACGACCGGCACATAGCGCGCGTGACGCTCAAGCATCAGCCGTCGCACTTCGTTGACTTCAGTATCCGGCGTGATCGAAATCGGATGGTCGTCCATGTGCTTGCGCACCGTGTCGGTACCGACCGATCCCTTGTTCTTGTACAGGGTTTTCATCACCTCGCGGAAGGTCAGCATGCCGACCAGCTCGCCGAATTCCATGACCACGAGCGAGCCGATGTCCTTTTCTGCCATCGTCTCGACGGCCTCCTGCAGCGGCGTGTCAGGGGTAATGGTGTAGAGGATGTCGCCCTTCACCTTCAGGATTTCTGATACTTTCATAGCGTCGTCCCACGAGGAAAGTTGTTGTTATTCCCTTTGAATGTAGCTTAAGCGGAATGAAAAATCCAGCGCGGTCCGAGACAGGGCCTCGCCGTACCGCAAAACTACCCCTACCCCTTCGGGCCTGTCATCTCCACGACAGGCCTTTCAATGCTAGCATGCAAGGGTCACTCAGACGAGCCGTACAAGACTGATCTAGAACAAGTTTTGGAGACAATCGACCAATGAGTTCCCCGAAATATCCAGGGTTCGATACCCTGTCCCTGCACGCCGGCGCAGCCCCGGATCCAGCCACCGGCGCACGCGCCACACCGATCTACCTTACCACGTCCTTCGTATTCAAGGACTCCGACCACGCCGCGTCGCTGTTCAACATGGAGCGCGCGGGGCACGTCTATTCCCGCATTTCCAATCCGACCAATGCTGTACTGGAAGAGCGCATCGCGGCGCTGGAAGGCGGTGTGGCCGGACTGGCGGTGGCCAGCGGCCAGGCGGCGATGCATCTCGGGCTGGCGACGATCGCCGGCGCGGGCTCGCATGTCGTGGCTTCGCGCGCGCTGTATGGCGGTTCGCAGAACCTGCTCGCCTATACGATGAAACGCTTCGGCGTCGAGACCACCTTTGTCGATCCGCGCGACCTCGATGCCTGGCGTCATGCGATCCGGCCGAACACCAAGGTACTGTTCGGCGAAACCCTCGGCAATCCCGGCCTCGACGTGCTCGACATCCCCAAGGTCGCCGCCATCGCACATGAACATTACCTGCCACTGATGGTGGACGCCACTTTCACCACGCCCTACCTGCTCCGCCCCTTCGACCATGGCGCCGACCTGCTCTTCCATTCAGCGACCAAGTTCCTGTGCGGCCATGGCACCGCAATCGGCGGACTGCTGGTCGACGGCGGCACCTTTGACTGGCAGCAGGCCTATGAGAAAACCGGCCACTTCGCCGAGCTGTGCGAACCGTACGACGGTTTCCATGGCATGGTGTTTTCGGAGGAATCGTCGGTGGCGCCGTTTTCCCTACGCGCGCGGCGCGAGGGCTTGCGCGACTTCGGCGCAGTCATGAGCCCGCACAATGCCTTCGCCATTTTGCAAGGTATCGAGACGTTGAGCCTGCGCATGGACCGGCATGTGGCCAATACACGCAAGATCGTCGAATTCCTCGCTGCCCATCCTGCGGTGGCCGCGGTCTCCTATCCGGAGCTGGAATCGCATCCCGACCATGCGCTGGCGAAGACGCTGCTCCCGAAGGGCTGCGGCGCCGTATTCTCCTTCAGCATCAAGGGCGATCGCGCCGCGGGACGACGCTTTGTGGAATCGCTGAAGGTCTTCTCCCATCTTGCCAACGTCGGCGATGCCAAGTCGCTGGTCATCCATCCCGCATCGACCACCCACTTCCGCGTGCCGAACGAACAGCTCGCCGCATCGGGAATCACCGAAGGCACGATGCGCCTGTCGATCGGCCTCGAAAACGCCGACGACCTGATCGAAGACTTGGGACGCGGCCTGAAGGCTGCGCAGAAGGGAGCGTGAAATGCTGCTGAACGTACAAGGACAGGAAGCCTACTGCTACACCGGCGGCAAGGCATTCAACCCGGAGCTGCCGACCGTCGTCTTCATCCATGGCGCGCAGCACGACCACTCGGTCTGGATCCTGCAGACGCGCTACTTCGCGCATCACGGCTTTGGGGTGCTGGCGGTCGATTTGCCAGGCCATGGACGGAGCAAGGGAAGGCCACTAACCAGCGTAGAAGCGATTGCCGACTGGCTGCTGGCATTGCTCGATGCAGCCGGCGTTCAGAAGGCCGCGTTGACCGGACACAGCATGGGTTCGCTGATTGCACTGGAGACCGCTTTCCGCGCGCCCGGGCGCATCACCAGGCTCGCGCTCGTCGGCACCGCCTATCCGATGAAAGTCTCCGATGTGCTCCTCGAAGCGTCGCTCAACCACGAGCAGACGGCCATCGACATGGTGAACATCTGGTCGCACTCGTCGATTGCACACAAGCCCTCCTGCCCCGGCCCCGGTTTTTCAGTCATGGGAGGAAACCAGCGGTTGATGCAGTATATTTCTCGGCGCAATCCGGCCAAGGTTTTCCATACCGATTTTTCAGCCTGCAATTCCTATGCAAACGGAGAAACGGCTGCGCAGTCGATCGGCTGTCCCACGCTGCTCCTGCTCGGCACGCGGGACATGATGACGCCGCCGAAGGTAACGTCGACCTTGACCAAGGCGATCAACGGCGCAAAGGTCGTGCAGATCGACAACTGCGGTCACAACCTGATGGCGGAACAGCCGGACGCCGTGCTGGAAAACCTGTACCGCTTCATGAAGAGCTGACCAGCCGCCCCTTCTGGAAATGCGTGGTCAGGGCCTCGTCGAGGCCCTGCTCCACCGCGGCTTCGACTTTTTTCGCGAGCGCTTCATTGCCGGCCGCATTAAACACGAAGAGACGATAGACGTCCGCCACCTTCAGTTTTTCCGGATTGACCATTAACGCCCAGGTATCGAGGCCGTCCGTGATCCGCTTCCCGAACTGCGACCGCTTCGGCATTTCCGCCTTGACCCGGCCGACCCATCCGGCTTCCAGCATCTTCTGCAACAACGCCTCCGACTCGTCGAAGCCCAGGCGGGTCTTCGCGCGGATGGTGCGCGCATCCACTGCCGCGTTACTTCCTTCGGCCCGCGCATCATGCAGGACTTCGAGGATGGCCATCGCATCGATGAAGGCGCTTCCAGGCGAGCCGACATGCCACCAGCGCTCGTACTTGACCACGGGCAGCGCGGCCGCAAGAACGGCGCCGATCAAGGCAATCAGCCACGATACGTAAATCCAAATCAGGAAGATCGGCAGGGCAGCAAGCGCACCGTAGATGACGGTATAGGTGGGAAACTTGGCGACGAACACGACGAAGAGGCGTTTGGCAACCTCGAACGCGACCGCGGCAAGCAGTCCCCCGGCAGCCGCATCGCGCCAGTCAACGATACGATTCGGCACCGCGACATACAGAAGCGTGAATGCGCCGGTCGTCAGCAGGATGGAGATCAGGGTATAGATCGCGATGCTGACAAGCGGGACATCCCGCACGAAGTCCCCGGTTGCCGTCAGCAGGTAGGACGTGGACGTGATGGAGACGCCAATCATAAGGGGCCCGAGCGTCATGATCGCCCAGTAGACCACCAGCCGCTGGGTGAAGGACCGGACCGACTTCACGCGCCAGATGTGGTTGAACGCCTTGTCGATGGTCATCATCATGATGATCGTGGTGACGATCAGGCCGATCGCCCCCACCGCCGACAGGCGCGTGGCCTTGCTGGCGAACTGGTTGATATTACCCAGGATGGTATTGGCGATCCCCTTGGGCATCACGCTCTGGATGAAATAGGCTTCCAGCGACGCTCGGAAGGTATTGAACATCGGAAAAGTCGTGAAGATCGCCAGCGCCACCGTGACCATGGGCACGAGTGCGAGGACCGTCGTGAACGTCAGGCTGCCCGCGACCTGGGGAAGCCGTTCCTCGTTTAGGCGGCGCATCGCGAAACGCCATAGCCCCCGGATGTCATCGATCGGGAACCTGCTGAATATCCGATGGTTGAACAGGGGCGCGCGGCTTGTGTTCTGCGTGTGCGGCATTGCTTCCTGATTGAATTTTTGTCCAGTAAAGCATCCTATAATACCAAGCATGATTGCTTCAGACCTTCCCATTCTCGTCTTGTACTACTCCCGTAATGGCGCCACACGCAAACTTGCCGAAGTGATCGCACAGGGTGTCGAAAGTGTTGCCGGCTGCGAAGCCCGCCTGCGCACGGTTCCAGCCGTGTCCACCGTGACGGAAGCGACGGAACCGGACATTCCGGCCAGCGGCGCACCCTACGTCGAGCTACGCGACCTTGAGGAGTGCGCAGGACTTGCGCTCGGCTCCCCCACACGCTTCGGCAACATGGCCGCGCCCCTGAAATACTTCCTGGATGGCACCTCGCCGCAGTGGCTGTCCGGCGCGCTGGTCGGCAAGCCTGCCTGCGTCTTCACTTCCACGGGCAGCCTGCATGGCGGCCAGGAAGCGACGCTGCTGTCGATGATGATTCCGCTCCTGCACCACGGCATGCTGTTGCTCGGCCTGCCCTACACGCATCCCGAATTGATGACTACCACGAGCGGCGGCACGCCGTACGGCGCCAGCCACTGGTCCGGCGGCAACGGAACGAACGCGATTTCAGACGACACCAAACTGCTTGCCGTCGCGCTCGGCCGACGCCTGGCCGAAACAGCCCTTCGCGTGAGGAGCGCATGATGCCAAGAGCCATGTATTTCGGATCGGCTGCCAGCCTCATCCTTCTCATCCTGCTCTGCGTCGCCTGGGAACTCGCGCTGGCCCCGTTGCGTCCTGGCGGATCCTGGCTCGTGCTGAAGGTCATCCCACTCCTCCTTCCGCTGCGTGGCGTGCTCAAGCGAGACCTCTATACGATGCAATGGTCTTCGATGCTGATCCTGCTGTACTTTGCCGAAGGCATCGTGCGCGGGACCAGCGACCAGGGATTGTCCGCCGCGCTCGGCTGGGTTGAAGTTGCCCTGACCTGCATTTTCTTTGCCTGCACCATCCTCTACCTGCGCCCGTTCAAGAAGGCCGCGAAGAAGCTGGCGCAGCAGGCCATTCAGAAAGCATCCAAATGAACGAATTCCTCGACAAGTGCCGTTCGGCGATCGGCGACAGCCATGTCCTGACCGATGCCGCGGACATGGCAGGCTACCTGACTGACTGGCGCCGACGCTTTACCGGCAAGGCCCTTGCCGTCGTGAGGCCGGGCAATACCGAGCAGGTTGCAACAATCGTCCGCCTGTGCAATAGCTATCGCGTCCCCGTCGTACCGCAGGGGGGCAATACCGGCCTCGTCCTTGGCAGCGTGCCGGATGAGAGCGGCAACGCGATTGTCCTGTCGTTGACGCGGCTTAACCGCATCCGCGCAGTCGACACGATCAACAACACCATGACGGTCGAAGCCGGCTGCATCCTCGAACAGGTGCAGAATGCCGCTGCCGAATCGGGCCGCCTGTTTCCGCTTTCCCTGGCTGCCGAGGGCAGCTGCACGATCGGCGGCAACCTGTCGTCGAACGCCGGCGGCACCGCCGTGCTCCGCTACGGCAATTCGCGGGAGCTTTGCCTGGGTGTCGAAGTCGTGACGGCGCAGGGCGAGATCTGGGACGGTTTGCGCGGTCTGCGCAAGGACAATACGGGCTACGACCTGCGCGACCTGTTCATCGGCGCCGAAGGCACGCTCGGCATCATCACGGCCGCCGTGCTCAAGCTCTTTCCCCAGCCGCAGGCGCAGCTGACCGCGCTGGCGGCGATGCCATCCCCTGAAGATGCCTTGCGCCTGCTGTCCCTCGCGCAGCAAAAATGCGGCCCCATCCTTACCGGTTTCGAGCTGATGTCCGACTTTTGCCTGCAGCTCGTCGCCAAGCACTTCCCGCAGATGCGCCTGCCCTTCCCGCAGAGCTATCCGCAATATGTGCTCCTGGAGTTGTCGGACAGCGAATCCGAAGACCACGCCAATGCGATGCTGGAGGCACTGATTACCGACGCACTCGAGCAGGACATGATCCAGGATGCTGCCGTCGCCTCGTCCATCGCCCAGTCGAAAGCATTGTGGAACCTGCGGGAGCACATCCCGCTGGCGCAGGCCGAGGAAGGCAAGAACATCAAGCATGACGTCTCGGTACCGATTTCCCGCATCGGCGATTTCATCCGTGAGACGGATGTCCTGTTGCAGGAAGCATTCCCCGGCTGCCGCATGGTGACCTTCGGCCATCTCGGCGACGGCAACCTGCATTACAACGTATCGCCTCCCGAAGAGGGGTCGCCCGATGCCTTCATCGCGCATCAGGAAGCGATCAACCGCGTGGTGCACGACAGCGTGAACAAGTTTGGCGGATCGATTTCGGCAGAACACGGCCTCGGCGCGCTCAAGCGCAATGAGATCCGGCTGTACAAGTCCGACGTGGAACTGAACATGATGCGGGCGCTCAAGCAGGCGCTGGATCCTCTGGGGATCATGAACCCGGGCAAGGTGGTATGACGCACGGTGTGGCAGGCAAGCTGTTTTTCTTCCTGATGCTCGGCCTAGCATCACCCGCGTGGGCGATCTTCAAATGCGAGTCAGGCGGCAAGGTCGTGTACGCCGATACACCGTGCGAGGGCGGAAAAGTGCTGGAGGTGAGGACACCTCTCATTGACGATACGGTTGAGGCCAACCGCCACGCTGCGCAGGACAAACACCAGTTAAAGACACTGGAACGTGAACGCCACAAACGCGAAGCAGCTGAACATCGCGAACTGAAAAAGGCTTCGCGCGAAAGCGCCGCCAGGCACAAGAAATGTGCTGCCCATGCGCGCCGCCAGAAACAGGCCAGAAACGAGGTCTCAAGAACGACCGGAATTGCAAACGAAAAGGCCAGGCGCAAGGCGCAGCAGGTCACCGAAGCGTATGAAGCCGAATGCGGCCGGTGGTATGAGCGCGAAATGAGCGTCGCGCGTTAGCGCGGCTCACTATTCACCGTCCAGCAGTTCGATGAGGGGCTGGAGCGCGGCAGTCTCTCCCTCCTCCAATGTCGCCCCCTGCAACGACAGGTCGCGCGCCACATCGCGCAACCGCCACTGGATTTCACTCGTCGCCACTGCGGTCTCGAACAGGATTTGGGCGCTGCGTGTTTCGAAAAACCTGCTTGCCGCATCGAGGCATACGTCCAGTCCCGTACTGCTGAACGCGCGCTGGATGGCGGTGATGCGCCGTTCCACCTCCTGCAACAGTTGCTGCGGCTTTTTCGATTTCAGCTCCGACATCTCGACGAGTTCCTGCACCATCCGCTGAACAGACTCGATGCGGTCGTACAAGGCCTGCACGCGCCCGCGCTCCTCTCCGGTGGGCGCGCCTGTCTCGTCTGGCTGCTGCGGTCCATCACCGCGCGCTGACTGCATGGCCACCGACACAACGGCCCCGAGTTCGCGTGCAAATTCGCCCGGCAGTATCTTCAACGCCAGGTCGGCGCGCTGGAGCGGTTTGTCTTTGTCCAGGAAAATCCCGGAAATCATTTCAGCGACAGAGATGACTTGCCCCGCCGCACTGATGCTGTTGCCCGCCACCTGGCGCGGATATCCGCTGCCGTCGAAGCGCTCGTGGTGCTCATAGACCGCCTGCGCCACGCTCGCCGGATAGTTCTCCAAGCCGGAAATCAGCATCTGGCCGATACGCGGATGCACCACCACATGCCGCCATTCATGCGGGTACAAGCGGCGGTTGGTGTGCAGGTATTCCGGATCGATATACAGTTCGCCGATATCGTGCAGCAGCCCGGCCAGCGCAACGACAGTCTGGTCCGTCATGCTCAGGCCGAATTTCCGGGCCAGGCAGATCGACAGCAGGCTGACCATGACGCTGTGTTCCAGCGCCGCCTTCCCGCCGCGCTCAATGATGGTAAGCATGGTGCTCATCGCGCTGCCGAACTGGATGCCGGCGAGCACCTGCAATGGGGATACGCCGGTGACGGTGCGCATGATGGAACGGACCGGCTCCACGCTGTCGGCGATTCGCTGCGCTTCCTGCGCAATGAGGTCGATATTGACGCCGGATTCTACGGCGATGCTTGATTCGAACGGCTTGCTCAGCTTGCGCGAGGTGAGCCGTTCCTGCAGGCTGCGCGAAATCCTTGCTCCTTTGGCAACCAGTTTCATGCCGCGGGCATCGAAGATGTCTTCGGTTGCCGTAATGTCAGCCTGCTCGGCGAGGCTCAGGACCTTGTCGAGGTAATGCTTGTTGACCGACGTGATGACATGTTCTTCAGGCATCGATGCGCATCGCCATGCGGCGGCATGAATAATTTCCGTTGGGAAATATTATACGCTTTGTGACAAGCTGCATGAAAAGGCTTTGTGCATGCCTGATGCAAGGCAAGAAATGCAGCAATTACAGTGGCCTGCCCAGCAGGAGTCGAACCTGCGACCTACGGCTTAGAAGGCCGTTGCTCTATCCAACTGAGCTATGGGCAGCGTGATTGCGTCCGGAGCAGGAAGCGGCACGCCGGGGTGTCGCTGCTCCGAAAAAGAGGCTTGCGGATATTACATCTAATGTCAGCCGGTTTCAATGTCCGGTGCATTCGCCGTCATTGGTGTTTGCTCTCGCGCAGGAAGAGTTCGAATTTCTCGACCGGCATTGGGCGGCTCAGGAGATAGCCTTGCATGACATCGCAGTTCTGCTCGCGCAGGAAGTCGAGCTGCCCATCAGTTTCCACGCCTTCAGCAATCACCAGGAGCTTGAGACTGTGTGCGAGCGCGATCACCGCCTTGGCGATTGCCGCATCGTCCGCATCGACCGTGATATCGCGCACAAAGGATTTGTCGATTTTTAGCGCATCGATCGGGAAACGCTTGAGGTAGTTGAGGCTGGAATAACCCGTACCGAAATCATCGATCGCGAGGTGCACGCCCATTGCGCTCAGTTTGTGCAAGGTCTCCGCCGTCGCTTCCGGGTTTTCCATGACCACGCTCTCCGTGATCTCGAGTTCGAGCCACTCCGGACTGCAGCGCGTCTCTTCCAGGGTTTGCGACACCATCTTCACGATATCCTGCTGCTTGAACTGGCGTGCCGACAGATTGACGGCAATGCGCAGATCCGGGAACAGGCCGGCATCATGCCATTTCCGTTTTTGCTCGCATGCGTGGTGCAGTACCCACTGCCCGATCGGGACGATCAGCCCGGTCTCCTCTCCGATCGGGATGAAATCGCCGGGGAAGACCGTTCCTTGCCCTGGCGGCTCCCAGCGCAACAGTGCTTCGGCGCCGGTGACGCGTCCTGTCGCGATATGCATCTGCGGCTGGTAGTGCAGCACGAACTCTTCGCGTTCCAGCGCGCGGCGCACTCCGGTCTCAATCTTGAGGCGGTCCAGCGCCCTTGAATTCATTTCATGCGCATAGAACTGGAAGTTGTTTCGCCCGGCATCCTTGGCGCGGTACATCGCCGTATCGGCATTCTTGAGCAAGGTGGGCCCGTCCAGGCCATCCTTGGGATACATGCTCACCCCGATGCTGCCCGTCGGGTAAAACTCGTGACCCTGGATCGACATCGGCCTTGCCAGTGCCTCGAGGATTTGCTGTGCCATGGTCGCCACCGCGTCCTCGCGCGCGACATCGGGGCGGATCAGCACGAACTCGTCGCCGCCGAGCCGCGCAACGGTATCGCCGGCGCGCACGCACGCCGAGAGTCTGCGCGCGATCTCGACAATGATCTTGTCGCCGACGTCATGGCCGAGGCTGTCGTTGATGTTCTTGAAGCGGTCGAGGTCGATCAGCACGACCGCCACCTGCCCCTTCGAGCGTCCGGCAAACACCAGTGCCTGTCCGAGGCGGTCGAGCAGCAGCGAACGGTTCGGCAGGCTGGTGAGCGCATCATGGTTCGCCAGATGCAGCAGTTCCTCTTCAATCTGCTTGCGTCGCGAAATGTCTTCCACGACCGTGCTGTAATACTTGGGATTGCCGTCGTCGTCCCGCACCATGGAGCTGGTGAGGTTGACCCAGATGTAATAGCCGTTCTTGTGCCGGTAGCGCTTCTCGCGCGTCTTTTCGTCCAGCTCGCCGGCGATCATGCGGCGCGCGAGCGCCCAGTCCGACACGAGATCCTCGGGATGGGTGATGTCCTGGAAACCCATGCCGAGCAATTCGGTGCGCGAATAGCCGACGATCTCGCACAGCTTGTTGTTCACCATCAGCCATCGCCCGTCCGGCGCCACATGCGCAAGACCCACGGCAGCCTGGTTGAAGGCCACGCGGAAGCGCTCCTCGCTCTCGCGCAGGACCGCCTCCGCCGCCACCCGTTCCGTAATGTCGCGGACGACAGCGACCAGCAATTGCCGCCCCTCCGACTGGACCGCGCGCAAGTAGACTTCCACGGGCAAGCGCGAGCCGTCCTTGCGCTGGTGGACCGTCTCAATCATGCCGGTCTTGCCTTCGGAATGGATGACCTCGTCGAAGCGCCGGTGGATGCGATCCAGCTCGCCTTCGTCAGGTTTCAGGTCGTGCGGACCGAGGCGCAGCAACTCTTGATGGCTGTAGCCCAGCGTCACCAATGCCGTTTCATTGGCATCAACGAAGCGCATTTCCTTGTGGTCGATCAGGTAGACCGCGTCGATGGAACTATCGAGCGCCATGCGGAACCGCCGCAGTTCCTCCTGCGAGCGCACACGCTCGGTGACATCCTGTGCCATCAGGAGCAGGACGTTCTCCTGGCTCAGCAGGGTCGTCGACAGGTTGAATTCAAGGTAGCGCTTTCCGCCCTCATCGGCCACGCTCACCTGCAGACCTTTTGTCTGCGCACCACCGGCCAGCGCCTGTTTCAAGCACTCTGTCAGCTGGCGGCTCCAGACGACCGTGGTCAGCGGCTGCCCGATGACATCGGTATCCCGCCTGACCTTGAACATGCTGCACATCGCATGATTGATCGAGCGAATCCTCAGCTCGGCATCGACGACCATGAGACCCGAGGGCATGGAGGCGATGATTTGTTCGGCATAATTCTTGAGACGCACGATTTCGTCACGGTCGGCCTGGAAATACGTATCCAACGCCAATACCATATCGAAACAGATCACTTTCAGAATCGCGTCGTAGGTGCGAAAGAACTCCTTCGGGTCATCCTCGAACAGGATGGAAAGAATGGGAATGAGTTCGGACAGGTACTTGCGATAGGCCCCGACATACCACTTCGGCTCCAGCGCGATCATCTGGTGCACCAAGCCGACACGGAGCCGGTCCTTCACATAACCGGCATCATAGTTGCCTGCAGTGAGGCGATCGAAATAGGAGATCTGCGCAAGCTTGAGGCGTCCGATCTTCACCTGGTCGCCAAGCAATGCCTTGAGTTCGGGGAACTGGAAAAGATAATCGTGAAACGATGCGACAAGCTGCTGCTGATACGGCTTCAGCCGGGCGTGCACCTTTCGCACGCGGGCCACATCCTCGTCGGTGATCTCTAGCGCATCCTTGCGCCGTGCAATGTCGCCAAGGTCCAGGCCGATCTCGGATGAGATCAGGTCAACCAGCTCCTCAAGCTTCTTCATTCAGACACCCCGAACGCCCCGATGGAACGAGATGCAGGTAGAACCGATGCCATTTTTTTCCCGTTCGCACGTTTGATGGTATCCCGGCAATTTGCTGACGATCATGCTGCGCGTCGATGGCGTAGCAAGACAACGGGGATTCAGGGGCTGGACTGCCAGCGTTCCCTAGCAGCACATTTTGCCAGTAATCACCACTCGATGACTAGGGTTATCGTGCTACGCGACCAAACGTGCAGCAAGCAGGCGCTGCGGCGGCGCAATGGATCAAGAGTGACGGGAACGGAGAAAATGAGGAGCGGCTCTCGGCAGTTCCACCAGAGAATCCGCAATGGACGTATTCTGGTCGGGGCGAGACGATTCGAACGTCCGACCACCTGATCCCAAATCAGGTGCGCTACCAGGCTGCGCTACGCCCCGAGAGACCTGCATCATACCGGCACGTGGCACTCCGGTCAATTTATTGCAGCTCTAATGAGAAAAGTTGAGGAAGCGCCCAGCGCTCCCCCTCTCATTTTTCGACTCAAGCTGCCAGTTTGTCGGCAATGCGCCTTGCCATGCGTCCTGCATCGTCCGCGTTGCGTGCTTCGACCATCACGCGCACGAGCGGCTCTGTGCCGGAAGCACGGATCAGGACACGGCCATTGTCGCCCAGCTCGGCTTCAACGACTTCCTTTTCCGCGACTACCGCGCCGTTCTTTTGCCAGTCGAAGCCGGGCGCGACCTTCACATTGACGAGCGTTTGCGGGAACAGGACGAGATCCTCTGTCGCCTGTGCCAGGGTCTGGCCGCTTCGCTTCAAGGCGGACAGGATCTGCAGCGCCGACACAATGCCGTCGCCGGTCGTGTGCTTGTCGAGGAACAGCAGGTGGCCCGATCCTTCACCGCCGATCAGCCATCCGCGCTCCTGCAGCACCTCGAGCACGTAGCGGTCGCCGACCTTCGCGCGCGCAAATCCAACTCCCATCTGCTTGAGTGCGACTTCGAGCGCCATGTTCGTCATCAGCGTACCCACCACGCCGGCAACCGGTGTGGTCGCCATGCGGTCCTTCACCATCACGTAGAGCAATTCGTCACCGTTGTAGGACCGTCCCGTCGCATCGACCATCAGCAGGCGGTCAGCGTCACCGTCAAGTGCAATGCCAAGATCCGCCTTGTGCTCCTTCACTGCGGCCGACAACGCGGCAGGCGCGGTCGCTCCAACACCGTCGTTGATGTTGAGGCCGTTCGGCTGGTTACCGATTGCAACGACTTCCGCGCCGAGTTCATGGAACACGTCGGGCGCGATGTGGTAGGCGGCGCCGTGGGCGCAATCCACGACAATCTTCAGCCCCTTTAAATCCAGCTCATTGGGGAAGGTGCTCTTGCAGAATTCAATATAGCGCCCTTGCGCATCGAAGAGGCGCTTGGCCTTGCCAAGTTTTTCCGAGGACACGCAGTCCATTGGCTCTTCCAGCAGGGCTTCGATGTCGGCCTCGACGGAATCGGGCAGCTTGTTGCCGGACGCCGAGAAGAACTTGATGCCGTTGTCATCGTAGGGATTGTGCGAGGCCGAAATGACGACGCCCGCCGAAAGACGCAAGGCACGGGTGAGATAGGCGATCGCCGGCGTTGGCATCGGGCCGGCAAGCATGACGTCTACGCCTGCCGCCGCAAACCCCGCTTCAAGGGCTGCCTCCAGCATATAACCCGAAATGCGCGTGTCCTTGCCGATCAGCACAACCGGCTTGCTGCTGCTCGTTTCTGCTTGCGCCAATACCTTTCCGGCTGCATAACCAAGCTTCATCACGAGGTCGGGGGTAATCGGAAGCACACCGACACGGCCACGTACACCGTCGGTCCCAAAATATTTTCGCGTCATGTTTTATCCCTGTTTTGACTGTTCAACGGCCATCCAAACCTTCAGCGCGTCGACTGTTTCCGCGACGTCGTGGACCCGGACGATCGCTGCGCCATGTGCAATTGCGGCCAAGGCAGCGGCAAGGCTGCCGGCGAGCCGCTGTTCCAAGGGCCGGCCTGTAATCGCACCAATCATCGATTTCCTGGAAACACCGGCGAGTACGGGAACACCCGTCTCTTCCGACATTCTCTCCAGGTTCCGCAGAAGCGCAAGATTATGTTCGACCGTCTTCCCGAATCCGAAGCCTGGATCCACGCATATCCGGTTTCGATCAACCCCAGCTTCTTCCATTGCGGATACGCGCTCTTGCAGGAAGAGCGTCACGTCTTGCGCCACGTCCCGGTACTCCGGGCTGTCCTGCATGGTCCGCGGATCTTTCAGCATGTGCATGATACACAACGCGCAATCGCTTTGGTTGACTGCAGTCAACGCACCTTCCAAACGGAAACCATTGATGTCATTGATCATGTCCGCACCCGCATGAAGCGCTTCGCGCATGACTTCGGGTTTGTAGGTATCGACAGACAGGGGCTTGCCACAATCGCGCAAGGCATAGATAACGGGCATCACCCGGCGCAATTCCTCTTCCAATGGCAAGGGCTGGGCACCAGGGCGACTTGACTCGCCGCCGATATCAATGATGTCCACGCCATCCGCAATCATCTGCTCCGCGTGGGACATTGCCATATCAATGGAGTGGAACTGGCCGCCGTCTGAAAAGGAATCCGGGGTCACATTCAGTATCCCCATCACCAGCGGGCGGAACTGGCCTGCAGCCATCGGGAAGCGGAAGCGGCCGCATTGGAAGTAATTTGTTTTCATTCCAGGCAAACAAAAAGGGCGAGGAATTCTCCTCACCCTTATTGAACAGACATTAATGAACAGCTATGCGTTAAGCAGGTGCCGTCGCGTTCGGGGATACACCGCCCGACGTATTATCGGATGCGGAACGCTTGGCCGGCACGCCAGCCTTCGGCGGACGCGGTTCATGGCCTTCCATGATGTCGTTAATCTGGTCCGCATCAAGTGTTTCCCAATCGAGAAGCGCCTTGGCCATGACTTCGACCTTGTCCTTGTTCTCTTCCAGGAGACGGCGCGACAAAGCGTATTGCGCGTCCAGGATGGAACGAATTTCCTGGTCCACCTTCTGCTGGGTCGCTTCAGACACGGTCTTCGAGGACATGCGTCCGAAGTAAGCGTCCTGCTCGCTGTCTTCGTAAACCATGGTGCCAAGCGTCTCGGACATGCCGTAACGAGTCACCATCGCCCGAGCCAGTTTGGTTGCACGCTCGAAGTCGTTCGACGCGCCGGTCGACATCTGATGCATGAAAATCTCTTCGGCGATACGGCCACCGAACAGGATAGCGATCTCTTCCAGCATCTTGTCCTTGTACATGTTCACGCGGTCATGCTCAGGCAGCTGCCAGGTCAGGCCAAGCGCATAGCCACGCGGCATGATGGTGACCTTATGGACCGGATCCGCCTTCGGCAGGAGCTTTGCCACGACAGCGTGCCCAGACTCGTGGTACGCGGTGTTGCGGCGCTCTTCCTCGCGCATGACGGCGGACTTGCGTTCCGGGCCCATCACGATCTTGTCCTTGGCGTCTTCGAAGTCCTGCATTTCAACCAGGCGCTTGTTGCGGCGGGCTGCAAACAGGGCCGCCTCATTCACCAAGTTGGCCAGGTCAGCACCGGAGAAACCGGGCGTTCCGCGTGCCAGGATGTCAGCCTTGACGTCCGGCGCGATCGGTACCTTGCGCATGTGCACATACAGGATTTGTTCACGGCCACGGATATCGGGCAGGCCAACCATCACCTGGCGGTCGAAACGGCCGGGACGCAGCAGCGCCTTGTCGAGGACATCTGCACGGTTGGTGGCGGCAATCACGATGACGCCGGAATTGGCTTCGAAGCCGTCCATTTCAACCAGCAACTGGTTCAGCGTCTGCTCGCGCTCATCATTGCCGCCGCCAAGGCCGGCGCCACGATGACGACCGACTGCGTCGATTTCGTCGATGAAGATGATGCAGGGAGAATGTTTCTTGGCGTTCTCAAACATGTCGCGAACGCGCGATGCACCGACGCCAACGAACATTTCAACGAAGTCCGAGCCGGAGATCGTGAAGAACGGCACCTTAGCCTCGCCGGCGATGGCACGGGCGAGAAGCGTCTTACCGGTACCGGGCGGGCCGACCATCAGCACGCCACGGGGAATGCGTCCGCCCAGCTTCTGGAATTTCGTCGGGTCACGCAGGAAGTCAACGAGCTCCTGCACTTCCTCTTTCGCTTCGTCGCAGCCTGCGACGTCGGCGAAGGTGACGGTATTGCTGGCTTCGTCGAGCATGCGGGCCTTGGAGCGGCCGAACGAGAACGCCCCGCCCTTGCCGCCACCCTGCATCTGGCGCATGAAGAACACCCAGACGCCGATCAGTAGCAGCATCGGGAACCAGGAAATGAAGACCTGCGACAGGAAGGACTGCTCTTCCGGTTGCTTGACGTCGAACTTGACGCCGTTATTGACGAGGTCGCCGATCAGGCCGCGGTCGAGATAGGTCACTGCGGTCTTGATGCGCTTGCCATCGTTAGTGGTGGCAATGATCGTGCGATCCTCAATGGTGGCTTCGCGGATTTGACGCGCTTTTACTTCGTCCAGGAAGTCCGAGTAGGGAATAGGCGTTGCGCCTCCCGCCAGTGTTCGGCCGTCGAACTGCTTGAAGACGGTGAACAGCACCAGGGCGATGACGACCCAGATGGCGGCTTTCGAAAACATGTTGTTCACTAGAACTCCTTAGACGCAAGAGCGCCCGTTTACATTACTTGTAAAATTGATTCTACCCGCATTAACCAATGCTTGCCAGCTTGAATATGTCGACTGGAAGCAGGATGATCCGGGGCAAAACTGCCGCAATGATCGCTTGGAGCTAACGAGCGGACGCGCGATTCCGACCGGTGTGAATATGCGGCCGCGATCGGATTTATCAAGAGTTGCCAGAGAGGCAACTTGCGCATTTGCAATCAAGAAGGGTTTTTCAGTACCTTGCCGAGCAAAAAGACTTCGGACGACTTGTCCCTGCTGGCTTTAGGCTTCTTCTGCGAGACTACCTTGAACTCCTGTCGGAACTTCCCGAGGATCTCGTTAAAGCCCGTGCCGTTGAAACATTTGACGAGGAGTGCCCCGGAAGGTTTCATATGAGCCCGCGCAAAATCGATGGCGAGATCGATGATATGCTCCACGCGCGCGGCGTCTGCAATGGCCACGCCTGACAGGTTGGGAGCCATGTCGGACAGCACGAGGTCGACCTTGCGCCCTTCCAATACGCCCTCCAGCTGGTCCAGTACTTCCTGTTCGCGAAAATCGCCTTGTATGAAATGCACGTCGGCGATCGCGTCCATCGGCAGCATGTCGAGGCCGATGATGGTGCCGTTGATGCCGCCGCCCTCTTTCCCCGCCAGCTTGTTGCGCGCGTACTGGGACCAGCTTCCCGGTGCACAACCGAGGTCCACGATGACCTGCCCCGGCTTGATGAGTTTCTCGCCTTCGTCGATCTCCTTGAGCTTGTACACGGCGCGCGCGCGATAGCCCTCCTTCTGCGCCTGCTTCACGTAAGGATCGTTGATGTGGTCGTGTATCCAGTTTTTGTTGAATTTGTTCTTTGCCATTCGCGTAGAATACCGCTTTTAAGGAATATTAATCATGGTGAAACTGACACCCGCAGAGCGCAGCGCGCTTCGCTCCGAAGCCCACGCTCTCAACCCGGTCGTCATCATCGGCGACGCCGGACTGACTTCCGCCGTGCTGAAGGAAATCGATGTCAGCCTGGACGCGCATGGCCTGATCAAGGTACGCGTCTTCGGCGACGACCGTGAAGCACGTATCGAGATGTACGAAACGATCTGCGAGAAACTCGGCGCAGCACCAGTCCAGCACATCGGCAAGCTGCTCGTACTTTACCGTCCGCAGAAAGAAGCGCAGAAAGAACGCAGCGACAAGCGCGGCAAGGGATTGCGCGAAGTGACCATCGTCAAGCCGAGCCCGAGTGGCACAAAACGGCCTACCGTCCAGAAAGTCGTCCTGAAGGGCAACGAACGCGTCACTGCAGGTGGCACGATCAAGCGTGCAAAGAAGCGTCAGACCAGCTCCAAGAAATCGGCCCTCGGCAGGGCTTGATCAACCGGCCGCAATGTCCGTCATTGCGGCAAGAGCCAACGTCGGTCAGCGAAGTTTCCAGACGAGGAATCCGCCCAGAATACTCTGGATGAGATAGAACACGCTGGCCACGCCGTGCAGCAGTCCGAACCTGGACCTGGCCGCGGCATCCATCACCCCTCCGACCGCAGACTCCTTCAGCGCCGCCATGAGCGGCTGCAGGCTGAAATAACCAAGCAGTGTGCAGGCGAGCATTCCGGATACGATCCACAAGAGATGCTTGCGCGCCCTGGTATCGCGCCCCTCGACCGGCCATTTGAACGACACGATCAGGGCAATTGCGCAGGCGACCGACAACCAGGCTTCGATGCGGAACAGCTTGCCCGCGATGAATCCAGCCAGCACCCTGTCCGCGAGGGTCGCGAACAAGGTCGGCGCAACGACATAACCGATTGTCCACAAGCTACCCACCCAAAGGGTCACCAACAGCATGCGGACGCGCGCAACGGTCATGTCGAATCAGATGTAACGGACTTCGAGGACTTCGTATTCGCGAATGCCGGACGGAGCATTGACTTCGACCACGTCGCCGGCGTACTTCCCGATGAGCGCACGTGCGATCGGGGAAGTAATGGAAATCTTCATCTCCTTCAGGTCGGCCTCGTCTTCGCCGACGATCTGGTAGGTCACCTTGTTGCCCGATTCGAGGTCCTCGAGATCGACGGTGGAGGCGAACACGATACGGCCTTCCGCATCCAGCACAGTCGGGTCGATGATCTGCGCCGCACCGAGCTTGCCTTCCAGCTCCGCGATACGCCCTTCGATGAATGCCTGGCGCTCCTTGGCAGCGTCGTATTCCGCGTTCTCCGACAGGTCGCCTTGCGCGCGCGCTTCCGAAATCGCGTTGATGACGGCTGGACGGTCCTTGGTCTTCAGGCGGTGCAATTCTTCTTTCAGCATTTCTGCGCCGCGCTTGGTAATCGGTACTGTGCTCATGATTTCTGTAGACAAAATGAAAACCACAGAGGTCACAAATAACCCCGGGAAACCCGGGATCGTCTGTGACCTCTGTGGCGAAAGTTTAACTATTGAAGGTTTAGTGTAAAGACTTATGCAGGCCTTGTAAATCGTAGACGTGCAACTCGTCCAGGTGGCGCATGCCCTCCACCGCCGCCTCTGCTCCGGCGATGGTCGTGTAGGTCGTTGCACGAGCCAGCAGCGCCGAAGTGCGGATCGCGCGGGAATCGGTGATTGCCGTACGCTTTTCCTCGACGGTGTTGATGACCATGACAATCTCGTTGTTCTTGATCATATCGACAACGTGCGGACGGCCTTCAACGACCTTGTTGACCGGCGCAACCGGAATGCCCGCCGCACTAATCGCCGCTGCAGTACCCTTGGTTGCAACCAGGGAGAAGCCCAATTCGACCAGGTCCTTCGCCACCTGCACGGCGCGCGGCTTGTCGCTGTTCTTGACGCTGAGGAAGACCTTGCCGGACTTCGGCAGCTTCACGCCTGCGCCGAGCTGGGACTTCACAAAGGCTTCGCCGAAGGTCTTGCCCACGCCCATGACTTCGCCGGTCGACTTCATCTCCGGGCCGAGGATGGTGTCCACGCCGGGGAACTTGTTGAACGGGAAGACGGCTTCCTTGACGCTGAAGTACTCGGGCACGACTTCGTTCTTGATACCCTGGCTGTCGAGTGACTGGCCGACCATGCAGCGTGCAGCGATCTTCGCCAGTTGCAGGCCGGTTGCCTTCGACACGTATGGTACGGTACGCGAAGCACGCGGATTCACTTCCAGCACGAAGACGATGTCCTTGAGCTGACCTTCAACTTCCTGCTGCTGGATCGCGAACTGCACGTTCATCAGGCCGACCACGTTCAGGCCCTTGGCCATCAGCGAGGTTTGGCGCTTCAGTTCCTCGATGGTTTCCTTCGACAGCGAGTACGGCGGCAGCGAGCAGGCGGAGTCGCCCGAGTGCACGCCAGCCTGTTCGATGTGTTCCATCACGCCGCCGATGAAGGTACGTTGGCCGTCGGACAGGCAGTCCACGTCGACTTCAATAGCGTCGTTGAGGAAACGGTCGAGCAGCACCGGGGAATCGTTGGAGACCTTGACCGCTTCGCGCATGTAGCGCTCGAGGTCACGTTGCTCGTGGACGATTTCCATGGCGCGGCCACCCAATACGTAGGACGGGCGGACGACCAGCGGGTAGCCGATTTCCTGCGCGAGGCGCAGTGCTTCTTCCTCGGTACGCGCAGTACGGTTTGGCGGCTGGCGCAGGCCGAGTTCCTGCAGCAGCTTCTGGAAGCGCTCGCGGTCTTCCGCGGCGTCGATCATGTCCGGCGAGGTGCCGACGATGGGCACGCCGTTGGCTTCCAGGTCGAGCGCCAGCTTCAGCGGGGTCTGGCCGCCGTACTGGACGATCACGCCGTAGGGCTTTTCCTTGTCGACGATTTCCAGCACGTCTTCCAGCGTCAGCGGCTCGAAGTACAGGCGGTCGGACGTGTCATAGTCGGTCGACACGGTTTCCGGGTTGCAGTTGACCATGATGGTCTCGTAACCGTCGTCGCGCATCGCCA
>Ga0196981_1000229_pt1 | contig 34951 bp, 28 predicted proteins | sample S3_2013CmetaG_FD_155462 | JGI IMG/M metagenome (GOLD analysis project Ga0196981, IMG submission 155462) | Soil microbial communities from Anza Borrego desert, Southern California, United States - S3_20-13C | ecosystem: Environmental > Terrestrial > Soil > Desert | place: USA: California... | reverse complement strand
AGCAGACCAATTCGCAGCTGGAGGAGCAGACGGCACTGCTGGAATCACAGCGCGACGACCTGTCCCGCGCCAAGACGATCGTCCAGACGAAGGCGCAGGAACTGGAGCAGGCGAGCCGCTATAAATCCGACTTCCTCGCCAATATGTCGCACGAACTGCGCACGCCTTTGAATTCCTCCCTCATCCTCGCGAAACTGCTGGCCGACAACCCGGACGGCAACCTGACCGAGGAGCAGGTGAAATACGCGCTGACCATCCAGTCCTCCGGCAACGACCTGCTGACGCTGATCAACGACATCCTCGACCTCTCGAAGATCGAGGCGGGGCATATGGAGATCCGGCCCGAGCCGATGCTGACCAACCGCCTGACCGACGACCTTGTGCGGATGTTCCAGCCGATCGCGCAGCAAAAGGGCCTCGACTTCGTGACGCGGATCGAGGCAGGGGCGCCCGTCAACGTCGTGACGGACCGCCAGCGGCTCGAACAGGTGCTGAAGAACCTCCTTTCCAACGCCTTCAAGTTCACGGAAAAAGGCCGCGTCGAGCTTGTCATCAGCCGCGCCGATGACGGCCGCGTGCGATTCGCCGTGAAGGATACCGGCATTGGCATTTCCGAAGACCAGCAAAAGGCTGTGTTCGAGGCGTTCCGCCAGGCGGACAGCACAATCAGCCGCAAATATGGCGGCACGGGCCTCGGCCTTTCCATTTCGCGCCAGCTCGTGCGCCTGCTCGGCGGCTCCATCACGCTGGCAAGCAAGCCGGGCGAGGGCAGCGAATTCGCAATCCTGCTGCCGGAAAATTACGATTCCGGCCTTGTGCCGAAAGAGCCGAGCGCCGAGCTGATCCTGAAAGATGTCGAGATGCTCGACCGCGCGGCGCCCGCGAAAGATGAGGAACATGCGCCCGTCCGGCCCGCCTACGGCGAAGGCCAGATGGCGGACGACCGCGAGAGCCTTGATCCCAAGGCGCGGCTGCTGCTGGTGATTGAGGATGACGCGGCATTTGCGAAGATCCTTTACGACCTCTCGCACGAGCTGAATTTCCAGTGCCTGATCGCGCATACCGCAGGCGAGGCGCTGCAGCTGGCGAAGCGCTACCTGCCAAGCGCCGTTATCCTCGATGTGGGGTTGCCGGACAATTCCGGCCTTTCCGTCCTCGACCGCCTGAAGCGGGACGCGAAGACCCGCCATATCCCGGTGCATGTGATTTCCGGCAGCGATTACGCGCAGACTGCGCTGTCGATGGGCGCCGTCGGCTATGCGCTGAAGCCCGTCAAGAGGGAAGAGCTCGCCGATGTGCTGAAAGGCTTCGAGAACCGCCTGACGCATCGCCTGCGCCGCGTGCTGGTGGTGGAGGACGACCCCGTGCAGCTGGACGCCGTGCGCAGGCTGCTCGGCTCGCAGGACGTCGAAACGGTTGGCGCGCAGACCGCGGCCGAATGCCTCGACCTGCTGAAATCATCGACCTTCGACTGCATGGTGCTCGACCTGACGCTGCCCGACGCGACGGGATACTCGCTGCTGGAAACGATCAGCAAGGGAGACGCGTATTCGTTCCCGCCGGTGATCGTCTATACCGGCCGCGACCTGCCGGCGGACGAGGAACACCGCCTGCGCAAATATTCGAGCTCGATCATCATCAAGGGCGCGAAATCGCCCGAGCGGCTGCTCGACGAAGTCACGCTGTTCCTGCACCAGGTGGTGGCGAAGCTGCCGGCCGAGCAGCAGAAGATGCTACAAAAGGCCCGCAATCGCGACGCCGTGCTGGAAGGCCGCCGCATCCTGGTCGTCGAGGACGATGTGCGCAACGTGTATGCCGTGACCAATATCTTCGAGCCGCGCGGCGCAATCGTGCAGATCGCCCGCAACGGCCGCGAGGCGCTGGAGGCGCTAGAGAAGGCAAAGGGCAACGATGACGCGAAAATCGACCTCGTGCTGATGGATGTGATGATGCCCGAAATGGACGGCATCACGGCAACGCGCGAGATCCGCAAGCAGCCTGACTGGCGAAAGCTGCCGATCATCATGCTGACCGCCAAGGCGATGAAGGACGACCAGGAAAAATGCCTGGACGCGGGCGCGAATGACTACATAGCAAAGCCGCTCGATGTCGAAAAACTGCTGTCGCTCGCGCGGGTCTGGATGCCGCGATGAATGAAACCCTGCCCGTCCCCAAGACGGACGACATAGAGATCAAGCTGCTGCTGGAGGCGATTTTCCGCAAGTATCACTATGATTTCCGGCATTACTCCTTCGCTTCCATCAAGCGACGGCTGCTGCAGGCGCGCGACCATTTTGCCTGCGGCAGTTTTTCGCAGCTGCAGGACAAGGTGCTGCATGATCCGCATATCCTGCGGGAGCTGCTGTCCTATCTGACCGTCCAGGTCAGCGAGATGTTCCGCGATCCCTCTTACTTCAAGGCGATCAGGGAAAAGGTCGTGCCGCATCTGCGCACCTATCCCTCGCTGAAAATTTGGGTTGCCGGCTGCTCCAGCGGCGAGGAAGTCTATTCCCTCGCGATCCTGCTGCGGGAGGAGGGGCTTGAGGACAAGGTGATGATCTATGCGACCGACATCAACCCTGACGCGCTAAAGGCGGCGGAATCGGGCATCTATGCGATGGAACGCGTGCAGCAGTTCACGCAGAACCACCGTCTTGCCGGCGGGAAATCCTCGCTCTCCGATTATTACACCGCGGCCTATGGCGCGGCCTCCTTCGACAAAACGCTGCGCAGCCGCGTGGTGTTTTCGGACCACAGCCTCGTCACCGACGCGGTCTTTGCCGAGATGCAGTTCATATCCTGCCGCAATGTGCTGATTTACTTTGACCGGGAATTGCAGGACCGAGCGATCGGGCTGTTCCGCGACTCGCTCGGGCGCAAGGGCTTCCTCGGCCTCGGCGCGAAGGAGAGCCTGCGCTTCTCGACCCATTCCGACGCCTTCGCTGATTTCGCGCGCGACGAGCGCATCTACCAGAAGCTGGGGGGCTGAGGATGACGGACGCTGCCGCCACCGACCTCCATTCACAGCCCGCCGCCGTTGTCATCGGCGCCTCGGCAGGCGCGCTCGGCGCCCTGTCGGTCATCCTGCCGGCGCTGCCACGCGATTTTGCGCTGCCCGTCCTCGTTGTCGTCCATATGCCCGCCGACCGCAAAAACCTCATGGTCGACCTGCTGCAGGCGAAATGCGCCGTGAAAATCTGCGAGGCCGACGACAAGGAGCAGCTTGCGCCCGGCTGCGTCTACCTGGCGCCGCCCGATTACCACCTGCTGGTCGAGCCGACGCTCGAGATTTCACTTTCCAGCGAGGAACCGATACAATTTTCCCGCCCGTCGATCGACGTGCTGTTTGAGACCGCCGCAGACGCCTTCGGGTCCGGCCTGATCGGGGTGGTGCTGACCGGCGCGAATGACGACGGCGCGAAAGGGCTGCGCCAGATCCTCAACGAAGGCGGTCAGGCGCTCGTGCAGAAGCCGGAGACGGCCTATTCCCGGCCGATGCCGGAGGCGGCGCTGCGCAAATGCCCGGAAGCGCTCGCCCTGACGCTCGAGGAAATCGCCGACTATTTGCGGAAAGCGGGGGAGCGATGAATAAACCCGAACTCGTATATTTCCTGCTGGTTGACGACTTGGCCGAAAACCTGCTCTCGCTGGAGGCGCTGCTGCGGCGCGAGGGCCTTGTGCTCTTGAAGGCGCGCTCGGGGACCGAGGCGCTTGAGTTGCTGCTCCAGCACGAGGTGGCGCTGGCGCTGCTCGACGTGCAGATGCCGGGCATGGACGGCTTCGAGCTTGCCGAGCTGATGCGCGGCACCGAGCGCACGCGCCGCATCCCGATCATATTCCTGACCGCCGGCTCCGCCGACCGCTCCCGCCGCTTCCGTGGCTATGAAGCGGGCGCGGTCGATTTCATTTACAAGCCGATCGAGCCCGATGTGCTGAAAAGCAAGACGAGCGTCTTCTTCGACCTGCACCGCCAGCAGCAGGAACTGCAGCGCCAGCGCGACCAGCTGCAGGAAAAATCGGAGGAGAACGCACGGCTGCTGGCGGAGAGCCTGGAATACGCATCCGCGCTGCGGGACGCCGACCGGCGCAAGGACGAGTTCCTCGCGACGCTCGCGCATGAACTGCGCAACCCGCTCGCGCCCATTCGCAACGGGCTGCAGATCCTGCGCATGAGCAAGGACGAGGAAATGTCCGCCAATGTGCGGGAGATGATGGACCGCCAGCTGTCGCACCTTGTGCGGCTCATCGACGACCTGCTCGACGTCAGCCGCATCAGCCAGGGCAAGATCGTGCTGCGCCGCGGCCTCATCAGCATCCAGGCGGCGGTCGATTCCGCGGTTGAATCGAGCCGCACGCTGATCGATGGCGGCCGCCACAGGCTTGTCCTGGATGTCGTGCCGGAGCCGATCTGGATCGAGGCCGACCCGATCCGCATCTCCCAGATCATCACCAACCTTCTCAACAACGCCGCGAAATACACGCCCGAAGGCGGGGAGATCCGCGTAAGCGTGCGCGAAGACAACGGCGGCGCGCGCGTCACGGTCGCCGATAACGGCATCGGCATCTCCGCCGAGATGCTGCCGCGCATCTTCGAGCTTTTCACGCAGGTCGATTACAAGATGGAGCAAAGCCAGGGCGGGCTCGGCATCGGCCTCGCCCTCGTGCGCAAGCTGGTCGCCCTGCACGGCGGCACGGCGACGGCTGACAGCGAAGGCTTGGGCAAGGGCAGCAGCTTCAGCGTCTGGCTGCCGCTCGCGGCGCAGAAGCCGGCGGCGCTTGCGGCGGACGACGCGGCCAAGGAAGGCGCGGTCGCGCGCGAGCTCAACTTCCTCATCGTCGACGATAACGTTGCCTCCGCTCAGTCGACGGGATTGATGCTCGAGATGATGGGACATAAGGCGGCACTCGCCCATGACGGCAATGCCGCGATCACGCAGGCGGAAGGGCTGAACCCGGATGTCGTGATGCTCGATATCGGCCTGCCCGGCAAGAACGGCTACGAAGTCTGCCGCGAATTGCGGCAGAAACCGGGCTTCGCCAATGTGACCTTCATCGCGCAGACGGGCTGGGGGCAGGACACGGACAAGAAACAGGCCTTCGATGCCGGCTTCGACCACCACATCGTCAAGCCGATCAGCTTCCAGGAGTTTTCGACGCTGCTGCACGAAATCCAGCTGAAAAAGCCGGCCTGAACCGGGGTGGAACCATAATATCGTCGGGCATGTTGGCTTTGCAGAGTTTAACCGGCAAAGGAGCGATATCATGGGTACTTCCACAATTCTGTTGCTCGTCCTGATCGTCCTTCTGATCGGCGCGCTGCCTGCCTGGCCGCACAGCAAAAGCTGGGGCATTTATCCGAGCGGCGGACTGGGACTTGTCCTCGTCGTTGTCCTCGTCCTCATGCTGACCGGACATATATAAGGCACCATTTTTCGTCTAGCGACGAAGCAAGGGCCGTCCGTTCATTCGGGCGGCCCTTTTCTTGCCGGAACCGGGTTGGGCATGAGCCGTTAATCAGTTAGTCAGTCAGCCTATCCAAACCGAAAGGACCCGCCATGAAACGCAAATCCGCCGCAAAGAGCACCGCACGAAGCAGTGGCCCCAAGAAAAAGGCCGCCTCCGCAAAAGCGGGCAAGACTTCCATGAAAGCAAAGACGACCGCGCGCAATTCCAAGACCCGCGGTGAAGTCCTCGAAGATACGGGCCGCCGGCAGTCGAAGGCCCGCAAGGATGGCGGGCAGTTTCCCCGCAATGCCAATCGCGGCTATGCCGATCAGCGCGACCGCATGGAAGGCCGCGACCGCGAGGCCGGAATGGCGGGACGCAGCCACGAGTATCGCCATGGCCGCGACGGCGGCTATGAAAGGGACGAAGATATGTCGTATGGCAGCGGTCGCAACTCCCGCCGTGGCGAGATGATGGAGGGCGGCAGCGAACGCCGGGAGCCGCACTACGGCCGGCGGGACGAGGAATATTACGCCAACGAGCGCGATGTCGGCAGGCGCAACCAGCGCAATGACGACGATTACGAAATGGAAGGCCGCCGCTCCCGCCGCGGCGCTCCACGCGCCCAGGAAGGCCGGGAGATGGACGATGATTACTACAGCGCCGATCGCGACGATCGCGGCGGCCGCGATGACCGTTTCTATGACGACGGACGCGGTGATGACCGCGGCTATGGCGGCGTTTCGCGCAATGCGCATGGCCGCTCCCGCAAGCTGAAGGGCGGATCGCCCGCCGGTCGCGAGTACAGCCAGTCCCGCTCGGACGGCGGCCGTCGCGGCGGCTATCGCGACTAAGGCTTTCAAGACAAGCGCCGCCGGGGACTTGATCCCCGGCGGCGCTTTCTTGTTCCGGAAAACCCGGTATGCTTTCCGCTTGCCGCTCAAGGGCGTTCCCGTTACGCTTTTTGCAGGGGAACACATAATGCTCAAGAAATTATTTTATGCCGTTACGATTGCAGCCGTCCTCGCCGGCGCGGCGCCGGCTGCGGCCAAGCAGCCCCGCCCGCTCAGCAAGGAGGAGCAGGCCGCCCAGCAGGAAGAGCAGCGCCTGGAGGCGGAGGAAAAGCTGAAGGCCCGGCTTGCTTACCTCAACAAGCTTGCGGCGGAAGGCGACGTCAAGGCGCAGTTCGATCTGGGCCGCCGCTACAATGTCGGCGACGGCGTCGAACAGGATAATGCCAAGGCGGCGGAGTGGTATGCAAAGGCCGCGGCGCAGGGCTCGGCCGCGGCGCAGCACAACCTCGCCATGCTCTACGACCTGGGCGACGGCATTCCCAAGGACGAGAAAAAAGCAGCCGCGCTATACGAGCAGGCGGCAGCGCAAGGTTCGGTCTCTGCCCAGTACAATATCGCGCTTTGTTACGACGCGGGTCGCGGCGTCGCGCAGGATCGCGCCAAGGCGGCCGGCTGGTTCGAGAAGGCCGCAGCGCAAGGCAATGCCGAAGCGCAGTTCTGGATCGCGAATTATTATGCGACCGGGCAGGGCGTGAAGCAGGATATCTCCAAGGCCGTCGAGTGGTACGGCAAGGCCGCGGCGCAGGGCCTGCCCGATGCGCAGTTCAAGCTTGCGATGGCATACGAGAACGGCGCGGGCCTGATGAAGGACACGAAGAAGGCGGCTGAGTGGCTCGGCAACGCGGCGGAGCAGGGGCATCCGCAGGCTGAATACATGCTAGGCAAGCGGTACGAAAAAGGCGACGGCGTCGAGCAGGATTACGAGCTCGCCGGCGAATGGTACAAAAAAGCCGCGGCGCAGGGCGTGCCGGGCGCGCGGGAGGACCTCGTCAAGCTGCGCGAGTTCCTGCAAGGCTACGAGGCAAAGGCAACGGCCGCGCGCGAACGCGCGGAAAAGGGCGATGCCGAGGCGCAGTTCGAGCTCGCAAGATTCTACGCAAAAGGCCAGGGGGTGAAACAGAACCTTGGCATGGCCGCGCAATGGTATCTCAAGGCCGCAGAAAACGGCCATGCCGAGGCGCAATACGAGATTGCAACGATGCTGGAGGCGGGACGCGGCATAACCCAGAGCACGCCGCAGGCGGCAGAATGGTACAAGAAGTCGGGTGAACAGGGTGTCTCCCGCGCGCAGTACCGCATCGGGCAATTCTACGCAACCGGCACCGCAGGGTATGAGCGCAGCTTCGACAAGGCCGCCGCCTGGTACCAGCGCGCGGCGCAGCAGGGAAACAACAACGCACAGTATGACCTGGGGGTCCTTTACCTGAACGGCAACGGCGTCGAGAAGAGCATCGTCGAAGCATATTTCTGGTTTTCGGTCGCCATGCGGGGCGGCTATGACAGTTACCAGATCGCGCGCGATTCAATCGCGGGCCGGCTGACGGTCGAGCAGACAAAGGAACTCAGGAAACGTATCGAGGAATGGCGCCCGGCGGTACGGACGACCGTTCCCTAACGCCCGCGCGGCTGAAACGCCGCCGGCATCGGCCTGACGGCATTTTCAATTCTTTCGCGGTAGGACGCATGATGCGCGGCGTCATCGGGCGGCGCGATCAGCGCGAGCGGCGACACCTGCGCGTCACGGTTGATCGCATTGGTCAGCGCGTGCAGCACGATCTTGGCAAAGCCGTTGTTGTTTTCGTCCGTGGTGACGTAATGCGGCAGCTCGTGATAGCTGCGCCGGCCGAGCCATTTGGGATAAAGCGACTGGAACCACTTCTTTTTGAGCTTCTCACCGTTCTGCCCGTATTCCCATTCGTAAAGGGTGGGCCGCACGGCGGTCGTGATAAACACGCTGCTGTCCGAGAGCGGGCGGATCGTGAGTTCCTTGCGGTTGGCATCGCGCGCGATCCGGAAGAGGCTGCGCAGCGTCGTACCGAGCGTGCCCCATATCCAGTTCTTGGCGCGGTTGATGCGGTCGTTGGAGGCGACCAGGTAAACGGTGGTAAAGCGGTCGCGTTCTTTCGACGGGCGTGAAATCGTGCCGACGGAAATGAGCGCGACTTCCTTGAGCACGGCCCGCGCGGCTTTTTCCTCGTAGCCGATCTTCTTCATCATCTTCAGCGTCGCGTTAAATGTTTCCTGCGCGACGATCGAGCCGCCGCTGTAGCCGAACAGCGTGACGTTGCGCAAGTTCGCGCGTGCTTCTGCCTCGGGCAGCGGCGCACCGCTGACGCCGCCTTTCGCATCACGGGTGAAGTCGCGGGCGACCAATGGCATCAGCACGGCAGCGGCGAGGTCGTACCCCGCCTGGGACGCGCGGGAGGAGGGGAGAATGTTATAGGCGGCAAGGTTGAAGAGATTGGCGAGGCTGGTATGCGACCAGGCCAGCACCTTCCCTGCGGCGGCGCCCGCCAGCAGTTCTTCGGTTTTCTTGATCCCGCCTGAAATAAAGCCGGGCTGGTTGTTATTGGTAAGAAACCCCGACAGATAGATCACGGTCGGCGCATCGATCTTCAGCGTTGAAAGGTCGATTTCCTGCAGTTGCGCCTTGCCGTCATCGCCTGCCTGCCGGTGCCAGAGTTTGCCCATGATTGTCTCCTTATGAAGTGCTGGCACTTTGATAGCGAAGTTCATTCAATTCCGCCATATGTAAATTTAAGACGTGTGTTCACAGACTAAGTTGCTGAAATTAAATGTGTAATAGCCCTTACCGTATTAACGGGAATTTAACGTAGCGCGGTTAATATTGGGGTGAACATGGGACCTTCCCTGACCGGCAGGGCCCGTACTGGAACAACGCAAGGTCTTGGTTCACATGCATCTTCGCTCCGTTTTCGCCGCCCTGTTCTCCCTCCATTTTGCCGTCCCCTCCGCTTACGCGCTGGAACCGGCCGTGCCGCTCGCGCCGCTGCCGCAAGCGAAGTCCGAAGCGCCCCTGCCTGCGCCCGCTGCCAGTGATGTGATCGGCGCGGTTATTTCCTACACCTCAAAAAAGGGCGAGAACCTGTCAACGATTGCGCAGAAATTCGGCGTTGGCTATGTCGAGCTGCAGGCGGCAAATCCCGAGGTGAACCCGAACAAGATCAAGCCCGGCACCCAGATCACAGTCAATTCAATGCACCTGAAGCCGTCGATCGCGCGCGAGGGCATTGTCGTCAACCTCGAAACCTCACGCCTGTTTTATTTCAAGGACGGCAAGGAAGTGCTGACCTTCCCCGTCGCATCCGGCAAGAAGGGCTGGGAAACGCCGACCGGCATGACCAAGGTTTACAACAAGCGCAAGGACCCCATCTGGACCCCGCCGCCGCGCATTCGCGCCGAAAGCCCCGACCTGCCGGATTTCATTGAAGCCGGTCCCAACAACCCGCTTGGCAAATATGCGATTTCCGTGGGCCTTGACGGCATCATGTTCCATGGCACGAATGCCCCGTCCTCCGTTGGCAAAAAGGTCAGCCATGGCTGCATGCGGATGTACGCGGCCGATATCGAAAAACTGTTCAAGGCAGTCAAGGTCGGCACGCCTGTGCTGCTGATGCGCTCCAGCCACGAGATCGGCTGGCAGGGCGACACCATGTTCCTGCAGCTCGCGCCGAAGGTGAAAAAAATGCGCGCCGGCGAAGTTCGCATGAAACCCGATCTCGACCTCTTCGCGAAAATCCAGCAGGCGGCAGGTCCGGGCGCTAAAATTGACTGGGTCGCGGTCGAGGATGCGGTCGTGCGCGCGGACGGTATTCCCGTCGCCGTTGCGACGCGCGCGCCCGAACAGCGTGACGCTATGATCGCGCCGCCCGATGCGCCGGCGCAAACCCCGCTCGTGCCGGAACGCCGCGCAGCAGCGGAACCCGGCTCTATGGTCGCCGCGAAATAGGCTTAACGGCTGTTTTCCATACCCCTTGACGCCCCCGGACGCGCATGCTATTACCTTGCGCATGCTGACGCTGACCTTTTACACGGCCCTGCTGGCCTCTGTCTCGCTCGCTTTCGCGGCACCGCTTTGGTGGCGTTAAGCCATTACGTCATGCTGTGACGGTTTTTAGCCGTCCTTAAACAAAGCCATTACCCAGAAAAACTGACATTTCACCATGGAGCGAGCGCCATGTCCCGCGTTTATCATTCCGCGAACCCGAACCACATCTTCCAGTCCCGCCTCGAGATTGAGGAGCATCTTCTGGCCAAAATTTCCGGCAATGCCGGCGGCAAGATCGGAACCGAGCTTGAGTTATTCGTGACGACGCCGGAAGGGCGCCCCATCACTTTCGACCAGGTCGAGCTGGTGCTGGAAACCATGGCGGAGAAATTCGCAGGCGCAACGATCGCCTATGAGAAAAACCGCGCGGTTGCGCTGACCCTGCCCGGCGTCGGCGATGTAAGCCTCGAGCCCGGCGGGCAAATCGAACTGTCGACCAAGCCCTGCCGCGATCTCGCCGAACTCGAAGCGATGAACCGCATGCTGCGCGGGGCGCTGGATGAGACGGCGGCGTTTCTGGATCTGCGCGTGAAGGGGCAGGGCCATATGCCCGCCTTCCTGCAGGCGGAGGATACGCCACGCTCGCGCTTCGGCGCGTATCGCGAACATCTGCGCGGGCTGCATGGCGTTGAAAAGGCTGATGCGCTGGTGGACACAATGAAATCCTGCTGCGGCTTGCAGGTAAATGTCGACCCGATGGGCGAGGATTTCCACGAAATTTACCGCGGGCTGATGCTGACCGATGTCGCCCATGCGCTCTCGCAGCGCACGGTGCGCCAGCAGCGGCTGCATGAAACCTATGCCGTGCTGGTGCCGAACCAGATGACTCCGGTGTTCGAGGCGTTGCCGGCCGAGGGCAACGAAGCGGTGACGCGCCATGTGGTGGACCGGCTGCTGACCCTGAGCGTGCCCTTCATCCCGGACCACTCAGCGGAAGGGTTTATTGCAACAGCAAAAGTTTTTGGCGCAACGCCGACGGTTGGCGAACTGCTCGCAAAGGGCGCGCTGACGACGGAAATACTGGATAACGCCTTGTCACTGCAGCTGACCATGCCGAATATACGGCGCCACGGCGTCGTCGAAACCCGCGCGCCGGACAGCCCCGACACGGTGGAGGAATTGATGGATACGGCCGCCCGTTATGCGCGCTTCGCTTATGACCCCGAAGCCCGACGCAGGCTTATCGATGATTTCAGTCATATCGATCCGCAGTTGCTCAAGGCCGCCTTTCTGGACCGTTTCGTCGATGCCCAGGTCCTGACACGTGACATCGGCGGCGGTAAAACGGTTGGCGACCTTGTCGCGGCGGTGGAGGGGGAGGGGGCTTTGCCGATCGCGCCAAAGCCACCTTCGCGGCCGGGAATGGGGTTTGGATTGACATAATACAAAGATTTGCTATACTCGCCCGAAGCTGAAATTCGAGGGGAGAAGCGCCATGGCGTTCAAGGACGAGCAGCGCGAACTGATCAACCGCGCCTTCAAGATCAAGCCCCTGGTCCGCGACGGGAACGGGACGGATTTCTTCGTCGAAGCAAACGACCTCTACGACAATTTCCTCTTCCGGGAGCAGGAGCCGGTCGCCAAAGCCGAGACCCTCACGCTCCTGAAAACCATCGATGTCGAGATTCCCGTCGATTTCCGCCAGCCGCCGAAGCCGCGCATCGCAGATGTGCTGCCACAGATCCCCGATGAATTGCTGCCGCAGGTTTCTGCGTTTTGCCTCAGCCTGCGCGATGCAATGCTGAGCGGGGAGGAAATATCGGTCACGGCGAAACTCACGCTCTATAGCGGCCCGCTGCCCGAGAATGTCGACAAGCAGCCTGTCATCCTGCGCGGCAAGCGCTTTGATACGCCGCTCCCCGAGCCGAAGCCCGATGCCGCCACGCTCTTCAACCCCGCGGCGGTACGCCTGAAAGGGCCGCTGGCCTCGCCCGGCACGGCGGTCTTCAAGCCGCCCAAAGCGGCCGGTCCCGCTTGAACCCCGCCCCGTATGTGATAGCCTCGCTTCTTCCAGACAGGAGACCACATGGCCCGCCCGCCCAAGACGCAAACAGAAGACGAGCAGGAAGTTAAGATCGTCCTGTCAAAAGGCGATCTGGAAAAGGTCTTCAACGCACTGATGCGCGAATACGCGCCGGGGCATATCGAACACAAATACCTGCCCCGCCATTATTATGACACCCCGAACCTCGACCTCGACCAGAACGGGTTGTCTGTCCGCATGCAGTACAAGCAGGGCAAGGGCGCTGCCGTGGGCGGGTACGAGCAGACGGTGAAAGTTGATATCAGCGAGGGCGCGACGCTGGCCGCCGGGGCGCTGTTCCGCCGCGAGATCAAGAACCCGATGCCGGATCACGCGCCCGACCTCTCCGTCGTTACGGATAAACAGGCGAAGCAGGCGCTCGCGCCGTTCCTGAAGCAGCCTTTGAAGCATATCTTCACTGCCGCTATCGAGCGCCGCTACTACGAAATCGAGCTCGGCCATGGGCGCAAAAAGAGCAGCGCGGAAATCGCCTTTGACGTGGGGGAGATCATCCTGCCCCATAACGACAGCCATACGCCTTTTTATGAAATCGAGATCGAGCGCAAATCCGGCAGCTCGCACGCGATCGACAAGCTGCGCGACAAGATACTCGAACTCGCCCCGTCGGCCCGCGTGCAGCCTCAGCCCAAATCGAAGCAGGGGACGGAGCTTTACCGGCGCGCGAAGCTTACGCTTTAACTCTTAAATCCTTCACAAAAGCCATTGTTAGTGCGGTGCAAAATGCCCCATACTGAGGCTGTAAGGTACTTGTAATCTGATTCTATCATTAAAGAGGGAATGCGGATGACTGTGGCGGCTGATGCTCCGGGAATGAAATCCCAAAATAAATTCTGGACGGTTCAATGCTCTGCGGAGACTTTTGAACATGCCGCTTATCTTTCGGCTGTCTTCTCCGAAGTTATTTCCGTCAATGACCAGGCGCATCGCCTGCAGATCGGCAGCCTGCCCGAACTCCTGAAAGGGCAGTTCGAAAAACTGGGCGCTGCGATTTCCAAATCCCAGCCCTGCCTCGCCTGACATCTTCCGGATGGCTAAAGAACGCAAGCCAGCCGCGGCCTCCGCCGAAATCGAGCAGGAGATCAAGCTGCGACTGCCGCTCCGCGACCTTGAGCAGGTATTCAGGGCGCTGCGCAAGTCGGCAATAGAAGGCAAGGTGCGACACCAATACCTCTCCCGCGCCTATTACGACAGCCGTGACCTGATCCTTTATCGACATAATATTTCCCTGCGCCTCCAGTACAAGCCGGGCAGTGACGGAAGGCTGGGCGGATACGAACAGACGGTGAAGTTCGACCTTGCCCCCGGCGTGGGAGCGACAGCAGGGACATTCTTCCGGAAAGAGTGCCGCGACGCCCTGACGGGGGCCGCGCCATCACTGGCCAGAATTTCAGACCCGGAGGCACGCGTCAGGGCGCGCCATTTCCGCCTTAAAAAGATGGAGCACATTTTTACCGCGGCCGTTGAACGCCGGGCGCTGGAGCTGGTGATCGGGCGGGGCAAAGCCAGGGGACGGGTGGAGATTGCGTTCGACGTGGGGGAGATTATCCTCAGCACGGGAAAGCGTTACCCGTTTTCAGAGATTGAGATCGAGATGATCGCGGGGGATTCCTCAGCCCTTTCAAGGGTTGCCGAAAAAATCCTGAAGCTCGCACCGAAAGCGCGCCTGCAATCCCTCTCCAAGGCGCAACAGGGCAGCCGTCTTTTTCAGCGCAACGCCAGGGCCTGACTCTCGTTCAATCAAGAGAATACGAGCGGTCGCTTAAGTGATGCTTTAAATTACTCGAAAACAAATATCATATGCTTCGTGCGGAATTTTAATTTAAAGCATGAGTTGATGTTTCATATGAAACATGCGCCGTAACCAACCAGAATGAATGGCGAAAAGTGAGTTATCCACAGCTGGCGCGCCCCGCTGCGGAACGAATGGCAACAGGACTTGTATTTTCCGGCCGGACGCGTGAAATAGGGAAGCATCAATGACGGAGTTCGCCGTGAAAAATTACCTGCTCAGCCTTGCTCTTGCCATCCTCGTCACGCTGGCGCCTGCCGCCGTGCAAGCACAGGAAGCGAACCCGAAAGACCAGCAGTATCTGGACCTCGTCGCCAAGGCGAATGCCAACCCGGCAGCCGCGATCGACTGGGCGGCGCTTCGGCAGCTTTACACTCAAACCTCCTTTTACGATCCCTATGGCGGCGCGCAGGCAATATGGTATGGCCTGCAACAGGCGGGGCAGGTGATCGCCACTGACCCCTCGGAGGCAAACGTCAAAGCCTACCGCACCCTCCTCGACCGGCACTTCGCCCATTACCGCGCGCACCTTCAGGCCATCGACTTCTGGAACAAGACGAAGTCGCCACTCATCAACAAGGAATTCCATGAACGCGCTTTCCGTGACATCCTGCGCTCGATCCGGCTGACAGGGGATGGCAAGACGCCCGCCACGGCGTTCCGGGTTATCGACCCGGCTGAAGAGCAGATGATTCTGAAAACCTTCCACTTCCGCCTTGTCAGCCAGGAATTCCGCCAGAACAAAAGCCGGCCGCTCGATGTGCTGAAATACGTGAATCCACAGACATCGGCCCCCACGGACAAGCCGCAGGTGCAGGAGATGTTTTTTGACGTCACCGCCATTGTTCGCGCACAGCCCGCGCGCTGATTCTCCGGATTTTCCAGAGATATAGCGATCAGTTATAAACGCGTGCTGTTTTTTTCTTTGATTTGCGCCGGAACTGCGATATATAACCGCATAAGTTATCCCCCTACATCGTCAATCCTTCCGCTCCGGTCCGCCGGAAACGAGGGGCCGCAGGGGGAAAACGGCATGAAGGAGCGTGGCTCAATTGGTAGAGCATCGGTCTCCAAAACCGAGGGTTGGGGGTTCGAGTCCCTCCGCTCCTGCCATTCCCCCCGGAATGGCAGCACTGTAAAAGACAAAGGCACGAGATGTCGAAAAATCTAGCCCAGTTCGCCCGCGAGGTCCGCCAGGAAACGCTGAAAGTGACCTGGCCGACGCGCAAGGAGACCATCACCACGACGATCGTCGTGTTCGTCATGGTCTTCATCATGGCGATGATCCTGCTGTTCTCGGATTGGGTGATCTCGACCGCGATCAAGTACATCCTGACACTTGGCACCACGGCATAAGAGTTTAAAAGAGTTTAAAACAAATGGCACAGCGCTGGTACGTCCTCCACGTTTACTCCGGCTTCGAGAAAAAAGTCGCATCCTCCATCCTCGAGACCGCCAAGAAACGCGGGCTCGACCAGTATATCGCTGAAGTGATGGTCCCGACCGAAGAAGTCGTCGAAGTCCGCCGCGGCCAGAAAGTGAATGCCGAGCGCAAATTCTTCCCGGGCTATGTGCTCGTGAAAATGGACATGAACGACGACGCCTGGCACCTCGTCAAGAACACCCCGAAAGTCACGGGTTTCCTCGGCGCCGCCGGCACCAAGCCGCAGCCGATCTCGGAAACCGAAGCGCAGCGTCTGCTGAAACAGATGGTTGACGGCTCGGAGCGTCCGCGCCCCTCCGTCATGTACGAAATCGGCGAGCAGGTCAAAGTCTGCGACGGCCCGTTCAATTCCTTCAACGGCGTTGTCGAGGAAATCGACGAACAGAAGAGCCGCCTGAAGGTGCTCGTCTCGATCTTCGGCCGCTCCACCCCCGTCGAGCTCGATTTCGCCCAGGTCGAGAAGACCTGAGTCTGAACTTCATGCACAAAGGCTGTCCCTAGATGGAATGGCTGCTTGATCCCACAGCCTGGGCAGGGCTTGTCACGCTGATCCTGCTCGAGCTTGTGCTCGGCATCGACAACCTCATATTCATCGCGATCCTCGTCGAGAAGCTTCCGGGCAAGCAGCGCGACCTTGCGCGCAAGCTTGGCCTTGTGCTCGCGCTGGGCATGCGCATCGTGCTGCTGGCGACGGTTTCCTGGCTCGCCTCCCTCAACCAGCCCTGGCTGAATGTTTTCGGCCGGGAGTTTTCGGCCCGGGACTGCATCCTCGTCGGCGGCGGGTTATTCCTGCTCTATAAAGCCACGACCGAAGTGCATGGCCGCATCGAAGGCCACAGCCGCCGCCCCGGCGCCTACAAGGCGCAGTTCTGGATGGTGGTGATCCAGATCGTCGTGCTGGATGCCGTGTTCTCACTCGACGCCGTCATCATGGCGATCGGGATGACCGATTATCTGATGGTGATGATCCTCGCCGTCACAATCGCGATCATGATCATGATCTCGGTCAGCAAGGCGCTGACCGCCTTCGTCAACCGCCACCAGACGGTGGTGATCCTCTGCCTCGGCTTCCTGCTGATGGTGGGACTCAGCCTTGTGCTCGACGGCATGGGCTTCCATATTCCGAAGGGGTATCTCTACGCCGCGATCGCTTTCTCCATCATGATCGAGACGATCAACCAGTTCGCGCAGGCGCGCATGAAAAAGCGCGTGACCACCACGGATATGCGCGAGCGCACGGCGGATGCGATCCTTAAGCTCATGGGCGCAAAGCCGCTCGAGGGGGCGGAAGAAGCGCGCGAGGCAAATCTCGTGCTGCAGGAAGCGGCCGAAACCAACGTCATTTCAGATTCCGAGAAACATATGCTCCGGGGCGTGCTCAACCTGTCGCAGCGGCCGGTCAGCACGATCATGACCCAGCGTCGCGAAATCGTCTGGGTCGACCTGCTGCAGCAGCCCGCTGATCTTTTGAAGGCGGTGCAGGAGGCCGAGCGCTCCCGCCTGCTGGCGGCCGAGGGGGACCTCGACAATATCGTTGGCATCCTGCGCAAGGACGAGCTTCTCGCCAAATGGATGGGCGGCGCCGACCGGCAGGTGATCGACAACCTGGTCGAAGAGCCGCTATATGTGCGTGAAGACACGACCGTCATGGCGCTGCTCGAATTCCTCAAGAAATACCCGGCCGGCATCGCCATCGTGACGGAGGAGGGTGGCGCCGTCGCCGGGGTTGTGACGCATATCGATCTGCTGGAGGCGATCGCCGGAGAATTCCCGAGCCAGGACCAGCCTTACGAGCCGCTCTCGATCCATGAAAGCGCGAATGGAGAAATCCTCATCGACGGAATGGCGTCCATTTACGATGTTGCCAACAAGCTCGGCGTCGATTTCAAATCGAACGGCCATTATTCGACGATTGCGGGTTATGTGCTGCACGCGCTGGGCCGCATGCCTGCCAAGGGCGATACGCTGAAATGGCAGGGATGGATGCTGGAAATCAAACAGATGGATGGCCGCCGCATTTCGCGCATTCGCGCCCGAGCTATTCCGAAGGACGCCGAGACTTAACCGCCTGCACTCTCACAATATTTTTCATATTTAGTGACTCTGGGCGTCCGCTGGGGTACAATAAGCCGCATTTGCTCGGAGCATTGCCATGGCCGACCCACTGCCGCAGGACCCGCTTTCCACCGCCTTCGCGGTTGCAGCAGAACTGCAGGCGGAGCGCGGCAAGGCGCTCGGCAACGCCGCGCGCAACGGGCATCTCGACATCCTGCGCCAGCTGATTGCCGACGGCGCACCCGTCGATTTCCAGGACGCCCTCGGGGAGACAGCTGTCATGGAGGCCGTGCGCGCGCAGCAATATGAAGCGGCTGAGCTGCTCCTGAACGCAAAGGCTAATCCAGATATTGCCAACCATGTGCCGATCCCGCCGCTCGCCCTTGCCGTGACGCTCGGCGACCACAAAATGGCCGAGATTTTACTGCGGCACGGCGCCAATCCGGACCTCCCGGCAGATTTGTCGATTACGCCCATGCAGACGGCCGCGGAGGCGGGCGATGACGCGATGTTGACCTTGCTGCTCGACTATAAAGCGAAAACCGAAATCCGCGACGCTGGCGGCCATACGGCGCTGATGATCGCCGCCATGAACGGGCATATTTCGACGGTGCGGCTGCTGCACGCGCGCGGCGCCGTTATCGACATACGCAATGACGACCATGTTTCCCCGCTCGACCACTCGATCAGCAAGGGCAATGACGCGATGTTCGACACGCTGCTGGAACTTCGCGCTGACATAACGCAGGGCGGCCCGCGGAAAATGCCACCGCTATTGCGCGCGGCACAGGCCGGCAACACGTATGCGATGCGCAAACTCCTGGATGGCAAGGCGGCGCGGGACGCGCTGACGCCCGAAGGCGAAACGGCGCTCATCCTCGCGGCTGCGTCCGGCTCCGTTGCGACAGGGCAGATGCTCATTGATGCCGGGATTTCGATTGATGCGAAGGATTTGAGTGGCCGCGATGCGCGGAAGGTCGCCCTGGCGAGCGGCCATGCGGGTTTCGTCGATCTCCTCGACCGCGAGCACGCGCGTTACCTGCAAAGCGCCATGCAGGACGGAATGAAGGGCAGGGGTGCGGCCGCCCCGAAACGCGCGAGCTTCAGGCGCGGCGGGCCTAAATCTTAAGTGGCTTAATTCCCTCGGCAATGCGCGCCACAAGGTTTTTCGGTTCTTCCCCGGGCCGGTGCAGGCTGACGCTTTTATGGGCTTTCTTGGCGCCAATATCGCGGTCGCCGGCCTTCGCCAGCAGCGCCTTATGCGCTTCCCGCCAGTGATCGGTAGATACATCGACCGTGTGCTCGAACGGCGCCCATCGCAGCTTTCCCGTTTCGAGCACGTTGTTAAGAACGCGCGCCGCCAGGTAAAACTCCTGTGAATCCGCCGGGGCGCTCATGGCGATGTCCAGCAGCTGATCGAGCTTGCGGTCGATGACGTCGTGGCGAAGCGAGCCGTCCGGAATCGTGCAGCCATTGCCGTTTTGCAGCGCCGAGAATTTGCTGAAGGTTTTGCCGGTGCTCTCGAAGGTGTTGGCGTGGCGCTGCGCGACCTTGGCTATGTCCTGCTTACTCAGCGACAGGAAATCGATGTTCTTCGGGTTGATGGCGATCGCATCGAGCGACATCGATGTCATATGCGCGAAATCCATCGACATGAGCATTTCCTGGCCGCGCTTGTCGGATAGCGCGAGAAGGTCGCTCTTCTTTAAGACCCCTGCCTGCAGCCCGCGGATCACGGCGAAGGTGTCCGCTGCATGTTCCTTGTAGTCCTCGGCGCGGCCGGAAAGGCCTTGCGCGTCCTTCACGACAAAATGCCCGAGCTCGTGCTGAAACGCGAAATAGGCGCTTTTGTATTCATCACCCGGGAATGACTGCATGTCGCCTTCGCCTGCGGACGCGACGGCAACGATCCGGAAACCGTTCATTTCCGTCGCCACGGCGCGTTTGTTTTCGACCTTTTCCAGGAGGGCGTCATATTGTCGTCCGTTCAGGTTCGCCTTCTCGGCGAAAGCCGCGATCTCTTTTTCCACCTCCGGCGAAGCGAGATCGAAGAAAGTGATATTGGCGGTTTCCTTCGGATAATCGCGCCTGGCTTCGGCGACAGCTTCTGCGAAGTCGAAGGGCGTTTCTTTCTTCAGGAATTGGCTCTGCAGGTCTGGCATCTTCGTCCCGGTTTCGGATATCCAATATTATAAGCCATATCGGATAATACGTCATTAATTGGCATAACCCCATGGTTTTGCGGTTGAATTACCCGTTTGACATAACGATTCAATAAGTCTACAGTCCCCGAAACACTTAAAGAAATTTACGGAGACACATATGTTTGAGCCGAAGAAGGCAGGCGGACTGTCGAAAATTTTCAAGTCGGCGATGATGAGCGCCGGGCTGCTGATATCGGCGCAACCGGTGCTGGCGCAGGAAGCAGGCCCCACGCCGTTGCCGGAGCCGACGCCGAAGGGCTCGACGGGCTGGGATGACCTGGGCGCGCGCGGTGTGTCGAATTCAGGCGGGCTCAATGACCGCATCGACGACTACTTTGCGCACAAGCCGACGATTTCGATCACGCGCGAAAGTGTCTGGATTTCACCAGCCGCGCGCTATGACGTAAAACTGCTGCCGCTCGACAACACGCCCCTTACCGTCACGCGCGAATACATCGAGATGAAACCGATGCGGAAAGAATGGTATGGCCGCGCGCAGGGCATCGAATACGGCGTGCAGTTCAATATCGGCAATTCCTCCTCGACTGCGGCGACTGGAGACTGGACCTATCGCGGCGGCTTCAACCTCGGCTATTACGACAGCCCGATCGAGCGTCACGGCAACCGCTACACGCGCGAGTCCGGCGGCAATTCGCGCGTCGGCGTCTTCGCGGAAGGCGTGAAGAACGTGCATGTCGGCAGCCTGCCGGCCGCGCTGATCCTGGGCACATCGTTCAACCGCGAAGCGGGCAACGACGTCGTCAACCGCAACGACGCCCGCGTTTACAGCGAAGTCAACTTTCCCAACCTGTTCGACAGCAAGGACGGCAATGAATACGGCCTTGGCAAATTCTCGGGCGTCGTGCGCAGCTACGCCGGCACCGAGACCTACGGCGCGGAAGCGGGGCTCTATTACAACAACCTCAAGGACGACGGCAAAGGCATCAACCTGAGCGTCGGGCCGGAAATCCGCTACGACAAGGAGCGCGGCACATCGTTCCGCGTGCGCTTCAAGTTCTCCCCGCAGAAATTCTGGTAGGCTAGTTCTTCAGGGCGTCGATATCGGCGAGCAGCTCGTCGCTATGGGTCGCGGGATTGACGTTTTTGTAGGTCTTGCGAATGACGCCGTCCGGGCCGATCAGGAAGGTATTGCGCGCGGAAAGCACATTGCCCATGACCGAAAGCGTCGAGCCGTAAAGCGTGCTCACCCGGCCGTCCTTGTCCGCGAGCAGCAGGAAATTCAGGCCTTCTTTCGCGCAGAAACTTTTGTGTGATTCCGGGCTGTCCATGCTGACGCCGAGGATCACGGCATTGCGCTTCTCGTATTCCGCCAGATCTTCCTGGAAGTTATGCGCCTCCAGCGAGCAGCCCGTGGTGAAGTCCTTGGGGTAGAAGTACAGCACAACCCATTTGCCCGTGAAATCCGATAGCGCGGTGTCACGGCCGTCCTGGTTCGGCAGGCTGAAGGCGGGGGCAGGGCTGCCGGGTTGCGGCATGTCGGCCGCGACGGCGAAGGGCGCGGTCGCAAGCGACATCAGGGCGAAGGCGAATACGGTCAGGCGTTTCTTCATGATGCTCAGGGCTTCAGCGCCCCGCCTTTATATTTTTTGACGGTAGGCGGCAGGCTTGGCGGCTTGGGCGGCGGCCCGTTCTTCGCCTCGATCACGTCCTGCAACCTGTCGCCCGCGTTGTCGCCGAGCCATTCACCGAGTTTCTGGCGTAGGTCGTCATAACCGTAGGCGTTACTTTCATCATGAGATTTCGCCGTCATGCCGCCCTGGTCCCAGCTTTCATACAGTTTGTCGAAGCGCTTGACCGTCAGTTCCTCATTCGGCGCATAGCTGTTGCCTGGCGCGATCGTTATCTGGATCATCGGCTGGATTTCATCAGGTTTCGGCGGCGTCCCCCAGTCCTTGTCGTAACGGACCGAGATCGTGAGGCAAGGGCCGTTATACAGGTATTCATCAAGCGCCTCGGCCGCCGCCGCCACGCCGCCATCGGAAAATTCGAGCTTCACATGGAATTTACGGCCATCCTTGGCGGGGAGGGATTCCAGCGCCGCGAGGATGGGCTGAAGATGGCCCTCGTATTTGTCGCGCAGGCCATCCCTGGCCTCGTCATACTGGTCCTGCAGCCTGATGCGCATGGCGTCGCGCTCGGCCTTCCGCGCGGCCTGCTCGGCGGCAAGGGATTCATTCACTTCGACGGTTCGAGACGCGGCGTCCAGAAAATCCTTGAAAATATCCTTTGGCGGCTTGCCATAGGGGTCGTTGGCTGGGTCGTCTGCCATAATAACTCCGTTCGCTGTGAATCTGATTACCCTATGGCGATTTCGGGCGTATGTAAATGGAAGGACTTGCGAAACCGGGATATGGATATATATTGAAACCATAACATCCCGCGTCTCGCCGCGGTTATCCACAGCGAATTCCCTTGCATTCCAGTCAAATAAGGCTATATTCTGCCGCGTCTGTCGATTCTTTGTAAGAATCTTTCAGGCACGCTGTGGGAGGCTTCCCGGCAAAGACCAACCGGAGCCGCACCACAACCCTTTGACCTTAAAAGGAGATTAGAATGGCAAAGAAAGTACAAGGCTATATCAAGCTGGTCGTCCCGGCTGGTAAAGCAAACCCCTCGCCGCCCATCGGTCCCGCTCTCGGCCAGGCAGGCGTGAACATCATGGAATTCTGCAAAGGCTTCAACGCGCAGACCCAGGGCATGGAACCTGGCATGCCGATCCCTTGCGTCATCACCGTCTATGTGGACCGTTCGTTCACCTTCGTGATGAAAACCCCGCCCGCGTCCTACTACATCATGAAGGCCGCGAAACTGGAAAAAGGTTCGGGCACGACGGGCAAAGACGCCAATGTCGGCCGGATCACCCAGGCGCAGCTGCGTGAAATCGCAACTGCAAAGCTGAAAGACATGAACGCAGCGAACGTCGATACCGCGATGAAATCCATCGCCGGCACCGCGCGTTCGATGGGCGTCGAAGTGGTGGAGGGCTGATACAATGGCTAAAAAAGAACAAGCAAAAGTGAAATCGGCTTATACCAAGCGCCTGCGCAAAGTGCGCGAGGCACAGGACACCACGCAGATCTGGTCCCTGGAAGACGCCGTGAAATACATCAAGTCGAACGCGACCGCGAAATTCGATGAAACCATCGAGATCGCGATCAACCTCGGCATCGACACCAAGCAGTCGGACCAGAACGTCCGCGGCATGGTCGTCCTGCCGAACGGCACGGGCAAGAACGTGCGCGTCGCCGTTTTCGCGAAAGGCCCCAAGGCCGAAGAAGCAAAAAAAGCGGGCGCGGACATCGTTGGTGACGACGACCTCGCGCAGCGCATCCAGAAAGGCGACATGCCTTTCGAGCGCGTCATCGCGACCCCCGACATGATGGGCGTCGTCGGCAAGCTCGGTCAGGTGCTCGGCCCCAAAGGCCTGATGCCTAACCCGAAGCTCGGCACCGTGACGATGGACGTGACCTCGGCCGTGAAAGCGGCAAAGGGCGGCGCCGTCGAATTCCGCGCGCAGAAGGAAGGCATCGTCCACGTCGGCGTGGGCAAGGCCTCCTTTGACGAGAAGAAACTTTGCGAAAACATCCGCGCCCTGCTGGACGCGGTTGTGAAAGCGAAACCCGCAACGATGAAGGGCAACTATCTCCGCAAGGCGAGCCTGTCCTCCACGATGGGCCCCGGCGTGAAGCTGGAGCTTGCGAGCCTGCTGCGGGCCGCGTAACGAAATTTGGGACGGGGCTTCGGCCCCCGACCAGATCCCTGTCCGAGACTACTGGTACCCCGTCGGGGTCTAAACCTGAAAAGGCCGGTACAGACGAGGAAGAAAGTTTTTAACGGGACTATCCGTTATGGCTGGACGCTTCGGACGGGAATAACAGGTGGGAAGACAGGCTATCGTCTTCCTTCATGCAACCCCGGCACAATTCCCGTCAAAAGGAAGCGCGCCATAACTAAAATGAAACGGAGAATATCCCGTGGATCGTGCAAAAAAAGCTGAATTCGTCGCTGAATTGCAAGAGACGTTCGGTGGCATCGAGTCCGTGATCGTGACCCAGAACATGGGTCTGACCGCGGCGCAGGTGTCCGAACTGCGCGTCAAAATGCGCAAAGAAGGCGTCGATTTCAAAGTATCCAAGAACCGGCTCGTCCTGCGCGCCCTCAAGGGTACGCGCTTTGAAGGCATCGGCCCGATGCTCAAAGGCCCCGTCGGCCTCGCAACGTCGAAAGACCCTGTTGCAGCCGCGAAGATCGCCGCCAACTTCGCCAAAGATAACGAGAAGCTCGTGATCATTGGCGGAGGCCTTGGCGAGAAGGTCCTCGATACGGCGGCCGTTGTGGCATTGTCGAAACTGCCCTCTCTTGATCAACTGCGTGGCCAGATTGCCGGCCTGCTTAAGGCACCGGCACGTCAGATCGCCACCATTGCTCAGGCTCCGGCAGCTCAACTGGCCCGTGTCACCAGCGCGTATGCCCAAAAAGGCTAACGCAGACGACCTTTTTTAAACCTACAAACGAACTATCTAACAAGGAGTACTACAATGGCTGATCTCGCAAAAATCGTCGACGAACTGTCGAAACTGACCGTTCTCGAAGCTTCTGAACTCTCGAAACTTCTCGAAGAGAAATGGGGCGTTTCCGCTGCTGCTCCGGCTGCTGTCGCAGCTGTCGGCGGTGGCGCTGCTCCGGCTGGCGAAGCGAAAACTGAATTCGACGTTGTCCTGGCTGCTGCCGGCGACAAAAAAATCGAAGTCATTAAAGTCGTTCGCGAAGTGACCGGCCTCGGTCTGAAAGAAGCGAAAGACCTCGTCGAAGGCGCTCCCAAGCCCCTGAAGCAAGGCGTCTCGAAAGCAGATGCTGACGCTCTCAAGAAGAAGCTGGAAGAAGTCGGCGCGAAAGTTGAGCTGAAGTAATCATCTTGATTATTTCGCTGAACAGCGACGTTTAAAGATTGCGGCGGCGGGGAAATTTTTCCCGCCGCCCCTTCTGCTGTAAGGGACTGCCCCCGGCGCTATCGGGGTACTTGACGAAAAACTATATGAGTTTGAGACGGCACTACCGGCACTAAGCGGCACTAGCGGGAATTCAAAGATTTTTTCAGGACGTCGGAAGTCATGTGGTGGGCTCCGTTTCTGTCCTTCGGCACTTCGGGTTGGGGTCTAGCACCCATATTCTTTCATCGGGACACAAGGAAAACGCCATGAGCGCAAAAAAGGCAATTCGTTCACTTTCGGACAGCAAAAGCTTCACGGGCCGCAAGCGCATACGCCGCAGCTTCGGAAAAATTCCCGAAGTTTGTGAAATGCCGAACCTGATCGAGGTGCAGCGCAACTCCTACGAGAAATTCCTGCAGCGCGAGACGAAGCACCAGGACCGCCTGACCGAAGGCCTCCAGGAAGTCTTCAAGTCCGTGTTCCCGATCAAGGATTTCTCGGGCCGCGCGGAAATCGATTTCGTGCGCTATGAGCTCGAAGAGCCGAAATACGACGTGGAAGAATGCGTCCAGCGCGGCATGACCTACGCCGCGCCGCTGCGCGTGACCTTGCGCCTCTCCACCTTCGACATCGATGAAGATTCCGGCATGCGCACGATCCGCGACATCAAGGAACAGGATGTCTATATGGTCGACATGCCGCTCATGACCGGCAATGGCACGTTCATCGTGAACGGCACCGAGCGCGTGATCGTCTCCCAGATGCACCGCTCCCCCGGGGTGTTCTTTGACCACGACCAGGGCAAGACCCACTCGTCCGGCAAATACCTGTTCGCCGCGCGCGTCATTCCCTATCGCGGCTCCTGGCTCGATTTCGAATTCGACGCAAAAGACCTCGTTTATGTCCGTATCGACCGCCGCCGCAAGCTGCCGGTGACGACCTTCCTGCTCGCGCTCGATTCCGATGAATCGGCCAAATACCGCGAACGCCAGCACAAGGCGGGCAAACCGGTTGATCCGACCAAGATCCAGGGCCTGTCGAAAGAAGACATCCTGCATTACTTCTACGACATCATCCCCTACGAAAAGACCAAGGATGGCTGGAAAACCCCTTACGTCGCCGACCGCTACCGCGGCCTGAAGGTCAAGTTCGACCTGATCGACGCCAAAGGCGGCAAGGTTAAAGTTCCGGCTGGCACCAAGATCACCGCGCGCCAGGCGCGCAAGCTCGAGGAAGACGGCCTCAAGGACGTCATCATCCAGACCGAAGAACTCGTGGGCGCCGCTGTTGCCCGCACGATCATGGACGAGAAGACCGGCGAAGTGGTGTTCGAAGCAGGTGACGAGCTCGACAGCAAGTCGCTGGATAAAATCGAGAAGCTCGGCATCAAGTCGCTCGAAATCCTGTCGATCGACAACATCAACGTCGGCGGCTATATCCGCAATACCCTCGCGGCAGACAAATGCCGCAACCGCGAAGACGCGCTGATCGACATCTACCGCGTCATGCGCCCGGGCGAGCCGCCCACGCTGGAATCGGCAGACACGCTGTTCCGCGGTCTGTTCTTCGATTTCGAGCGCTATGACCTTTCCCCGGTCGGCCGCGTGAAAATGAACGCGCGTCTCGATTTCAAGACCGACGATCAGGTTCGCACGCTCCGCAAGGAAGACATCATGGCGATCCTCCAGATCCTCGTGGACCTGAAGGACGGCCGCGGCGAAACGGACGATATCGATCACCTTGGCAACCGCCGCGTCCGCTCGGTTGGTGAATTAATGGAAAACCAGTGCCGCGTTGGCCTGATGCGCATGGAACGCGCGATTCGCGAGCGCATGTCGTCTGTCGATATTGACACCGCGATGCCGCATGACCTGATCAACGCGAAGCCGGCGGCTGCCGCTGTCCGCGAATTCTTCGGCTCCTCGCAGCTGTCGCAGTTCATGGACCAGACCAACCCGCTGTCGGAGATTACACACAAGCGCCGCATGTCGGCCCTTGGACCAGGCGGTCTGACCCGCGAACGCGCAGGCTTCGAAGTCCGCGACGTTCACCCGACGCACTACGGCCGCATCTGCCCGATCGAAACCCCCGAGGGTCCGAACATCGGTCTGATCAACTCGCTCTCCACCTATGCGCGCATCAACCAGTACGGCTTCATCGAATCCCCGTACCGCAAGGTCGTGAACAACAAAGTCACCGACGAAGTCATCTACATGTCGGCGATGGAAGAGGGCAAATACACGATCGCGCAGGCGAATGCCGAACTCGACGCAAAAATGGGCTTCGTTTCTGACCTCGTCTCCTGCCGCAAGGGTGGCGATTACATCCTGTCGCCCCGCGACCAGATCGACCTGATTGACGTCTCGCCCAAGCAGATCGTGTCCGTTGCCGCCGCGCTCATCCCGTTCCTTGAGAACGACGACGCGAACCGCGCGCTGATGGGCTCGAACATGCAGCGCCAGGCTGTGCCGCTGATGCGCTCCGACGCGCCGCTCGTCGGCACCGGCATGGAGGCAGCCGTTGCCCGCGATTCTGGCTCGGCGATCACTGCGCTCCGCTCGGGCGTGGTTGACTCGGTCGACGCCAACCGTATCGTCGTCCATGCGACCGACGAGAAAGACAGTGCCAAGTCGACCGTCGACATCTACAAGCTGAAAAAGTTCACCCGCTCCAACCAGAACACCTGCATTACGCAGACCCCGCTTGTGAAAGTGGGCGACCGCGTGGAAGCCGGCGATATCATCGGCGACGGTCCCTCGACCGAGCTCGGCGAACTCGCGCTTGGCCGCAACGTGCTCGTCGCGTTCATGCCTTGGAACGGCTATAACTTCGAAGACTCCATCCTGATCTCCGAGCGCATCGCCGCCGACGACGTCTTCACCTCGATCCATATCGAGGAATTCGAAGTCATGGCGCGCGACACCAAGCTCGGCCAGGAAGACATCACCCGCGACATCCCGAACGTCGGCGAGGAAGGCCTCAAGCACCTCGACGAAGCCGGCATCGTCTATATCGGCGCTGAAGTGAAAGCAGGCGATATCCTGGTGGGTAAAGTCACCCCGAAAGGCGAAAGCCCGATGACGCCGGAGGAAAAACTCCTGCGCGCCATCTTCGGCGAAAAAGCCTCCGACGTGAAAGACACCTCGCTCCGCGTTCCGCCCGGCATCTCGGGCACGATCGTCGAAGTGCGCGTCTTCTCCCGCCGCGGCGTCGACAAAGACCAGCGCGCTCTGTCCATCGAACGCGCGGAGATCGAACGTCTTGCGAAAGACCGCGACGATGAACGCCGGATTTACGAGCGCGGCTACTACGGCCGCATGAAGGAAGTCCTTGTCGGCAAGTCGGTCGCGAAACCGATCGAAGGCCTCAAGAAAGGCGACAAGATCACGGCTGCCGACCTCGAGGCGACGAAACGCCATGAATGGCGCGACATCGTCGTCACCGACGAAAAAACCATGGGAGATATCGAAAGCATGGGCCAGACCTTCGATCGCGCGATCGAAGACCTGACGCAACGCTTCGAAAACAAGGTTGAAAAACTGCAGCGCGGCGACGAAATGCTGCCGGGCGTCATGAAAACGGTGAAAGTGTTCATCGCGGTCAAGCGCAAGCTGCAGCCCGGCGACAAGATGGCCGGCCGCCACGGAAACAAGGGTGTCGTCTCGAAGATCATGCCCGTCGAAAACATGCCCTACCTGGAAGACGGCACGCCCGTTGACCTCGTGCTGAACCCGCTCGGGGTTCCGTCGCGCATGAACGTCGGCCAGATCCTTGAAACCCACCTTGGCTGGGCGACCGCGCGCCTTGGCAAGCAGATCGGCGAGATCGTCGACCGCTACCATCGCGCAACCGGCGCCGAGCGCGAGAAGCAGGAGAAAGACCTCCACGGCAAGCTGAAGCTCGCTTACGGCGACAAGGCTTACAAGGAAGACGTTGCGACGCTTAAGCAGCCGGAACTGCTCGAAATGTGCGACAACATCCGCCGCGGCGTTCCTATCGCAACGCCCGTCTTCGACGGCGCGGTCGAGGCTGACATCAACAAGATGCTCGATGACGCAGGCCTTGCCACCTCCGGCCAGGTCAAGCTGATCGACGGCCGTACCGGCGAATACTTCGAGCGCGAAGTGACCGTCGGCTACATCTACATGCTCAAGCTGCACCACCTTGTCGACGACAAGATCCACGCACGCTCGATCGGACCTTACTCTCTCGTTACGCAGCAGCCTCTCGGCGGCAAAGCCCAGTTCGGCGGCCAGCGTTTCGGCGAGATGGAAGTCTGGGCGCTGCAGGCATACGGTGCGGCCTATACGCTGCAGGAAATGCTCACCGTCAAGTCGGACGACGTCGCAGGCCGGACCAAGGCTTACGAGTCGATCGTCCGCGGCGACGATACGTTCGAGATCGGCATTCCGGAATCCTTCAACGTCTTGGTGAAGGAATTGCGGTCGCTGGGTCTGAACGTCGACCTGAAGCAAAGCCAGAACAATTAATCGGAATGTGGGAGAATACCTATGAATGAAGTCATGAACCTCTTCGGTCAGGTCACTGGCCCGCAAAGCTTTGACCAGATCCGCATTTCGATCGCAAGCCCGGAGCAGATCCTGTCTTGGTCTTACGGCGAGATCAAGAAGCCGGAGACCATCAACTACCGCACGTTCAAGCCGGAAAAAGACGGGTTGTTCTGCGCGCGCATCTTTGGCCCCGTGAAGGATTACGAATGCCTTTGCGGCAAATACAAGCGCATGAAGTACAAGGGCATCATCTGCGAGAAGTGCGGCGTTGAAGTCACCCTCTCGAAGGTGCGCCGCGACCGCATGGGCCATATCCAGCTGGCATCGCCGGTTGCGCATATCTGGTTCCTCAAGTCGCTGCCCTGCCGCATCGGCCTGATGATGGACATGACACTGAAAGATCTCGAGAAGGTCCTGTACTTCGAATCTTTCATCGTCATCGACCCGCTGATGACCCCGCTGAAGCCGCTGCAGCTGCTGACCGAAGAAGAATTTGCCGACAACGTCGACAAATACGGCGAAGACGCCTTCAAGGCCGGAATCGGCGCGGAAGCGCTGAAAGAACTGCTCTCGGCCGTCCAGCTTGAGAAGGAAAAAGCGCAGCTTGAGCAAGACCTCATCGCTGCCGCTGGCTCCGACGCGAAGAAGAAAAAGATCGTCAAGCGCCTTAAACTGATCGATGCGTTCCTCACTTCCGGCACCCGTCCGGAATGGATGATCCTCGATATTGTTCCGGTCATTCCGCCGGAACTGCGCCCGCTCGTCCCGCTCGACGGCGGCCGTTTCGCGACCTCCGACCTGAACGATCTTTATCGCCGCGTCATCAACCGCAACAACCGTCTCCGCCGCCTGATCGAGCTGCGCGCGCCCGACATCATCGTGCGCAACGAAAAACGCATGCTGCAGGAAGCCGTCGATGCGCTGTTCGACAACGGCCGCCGCGGCCGCGTGATCACCGGCGCCAACAAGCGCCCGCTGAAATCGCTCGCCGACATGCTGAAAGGTAAACAAGGCCGTTTCCGCCAGAACCTTCTCGGCAAACGCGTCGACTATTCGGGCCGCTCTGTGATCGTCGTCGGTCCCGAGCTGAAACTGCACCAGTGCGGTCTTCCCAAGAAGATGGCGCTCGAGCTGTTCAAGCCCTTTATCTATAACCGCCTGTCGATCTACGGCCTGGCCTCGACGGTCAAGGCCGCGAAACGCATGGTGGAAAAAGAGCGTCCCGAAGTCTGGGATATTCTCGAGGAAGTCATCCGCGAGCATCCCGTTCTCCTGAACCGCGCGCCCACGCTGCACCGCCTCGGCATCCAAGCTTTCGAGCCCGTGCTGATCGAAGGCAAGGCGATCCAGCTGCACCCGCTCGTCTGCACGGCGTTCAACGCCGACTTCGACGGCGACCAGATGGCCGTCCACGTGCCGCTCTCGGTTGAATCGCAGCTTGAAGCCCGCGTTCTCATGATGTCGACGAACAACATCCTGCGCCCCGCGGACGGAAAGCCCGTCATCGTTCCGTCGCAGGATATCGTCCTCGGCCTTTACTACCTGTCGATGGCATTCGATGGCCTGAAGGGCGAAGGCACGCTGTTCAAGGACATGGCGGAGATCGAGCTTGCGCTGTTCAACAAGACGGTCACGCTGCACACCAAGATCAAGGCGCGCTACCACACCGTTGATAAGGACAACAATCCTGTCCGCCTTGTGGTGGATACCACGCCGGGCCGCATGATGATGTCGCAGGTTCTCCCGCGCCATCCCAACGTGCCCTTCGACGTGCTGAACCGCGTTCTCACGAAAAAAGACGTCTCGAACCTGATCGACGTGGTCTATCGCCACTGCGGCCAGAAAGAAACGGTCATTTTCTGCGATCGCATGATGGCGCTCGGCTTCTCGAACGCCTGCAAGGCCGGCATTTCCTTCGGCAAGGACGACCTCATCATCCCTGAAGCGAAACAGAAGCTGGTTGCGGACGCGAACAAGAAGGTCAAGGAATTCGAGCAGCAGTACCAGGACGGCCTGATCACCAAGGGTGAAAAGTACAACAAGGTCGTCGATATCTGGTCTTCCTGCACGGACGACGTGACCAAGGAAATGATGGCCGTGATCGCCAAGCCGGGCGAGCAGGGCTACATGAATTCGGTCTACATGATGGCGCATTCCGGCGCCCGTGGTTCGACCCAGCAGATCCGCCAGCTGGCGGGCATGCGCGGCCTGATGGCGAAGCCGTCGGGCGAGATCATCGAGACGCCGATTATCTCGAACTTCAAGGAAGGCCTCACCGTTCTCGAGTACTTCAACTCGACGCACGGCGCGCGTAAAGGTCTGGCCGATACGGCGCTCAAGACGGCGAACTCGGGTTACCTGACCCGCCGCCTCGTGGACGTCGCGCAGGATGCGATCATCACCGAAAACGATTGCGGCACGGAGAACGGCTTCACCGTTCGCCCCGTCATCGAAGGCGGCGATGTGATCGTTTCCCTGCCGGAGCGCATCCTCGGCCGCTCGGCTGCGGTCGATGTCGTCGATCCGCTCACCGGCCAGGTCATCGTGGCCGCCGGCGAGATCATCGACGAAGCGACCTCGGAAAAGATCGAAACCTCCGGCATCGACGCGGTGCTGGTGCGCTCGGTCCTTACCTGCCAGTCGAAAGACAACGGCATCTGCGCGAAATGCTACGGCCGAGATCTGGCGCGTGGTACCCCCGTCAACGAAGGCGAAGCGATCGGCGTCATGGCCGCGCAGTCCATCGGCGAGCCGGGCACGCAGCTGACCATGCGTACGTTCCACATCGGTGGCGCGGCACAGCGTGGCGCTGCGCAGAACTCTGCAGAAGCCGCGTTCGATGCGACCGTCGAGGTCCGCAATAAGAACGTGGTCACCAACTCGGAAGGCGTGCAGATCGTCATGGGCCGCAACACGGAAGTGGTGCTGCTCGACAAGCAGGGCCGCGAGCGTGCGAACCACCGCCTGCAATACGGCGCGAAGCTGCTGGTCAACGACGGCGACAAGGTGAAAAAAGGCGGCAAGCTTGCCGAGTGGGACCCCTACACGAACCCCATCATCACCGAGAAAGACGGCGCCGCTGTTTACAGCGACCTCGTCGAAGGCCTCTCGATTCGCGAAGAGATGGACGAAGCGACGGGTATCTCGTCGAAGGTCGTCATCGACTGGCGTCAGCAGCCGAAAGCGGCGGCCCTCAAGCCCCGCATCACGCTCACCGACGCTGCCGGCAAGGTCATCAAGCTGCCCAACGGGCTTGAAGCCAACTACTACATGCCGGTCGGCGCGATCCTGAACCTCGATAACGGCGCCGAAGTGAAGGCGGGCGATATCATCGCGCGTATTCCGAAGGAATCGTCGAAAACCCGCGACATCACGGGCGGTCTGCCCCGCGTTGCGGAACTGTTCGAAGCACGCCGTCCGAAGGACTTCGCGATCATCTCGGACATCGACGGCCAGGTCGAATTCGGCAAGGACTACAAGTCCAAGCGCCGCATCATCGTCAAGCCGACCGACGGCAAGAGCGAGCCCAAGGAATACCTCATTCCGAAAGGCAAGCACGTCGCGGTCAACGAGGGCGACTACGTCCGCCGCGGCGATGCGCTGCTCGAAGGCTCGATGGTCCCGCATGACATTCTTTCTGTCATGGGCGTCGAGGCTCTCGCCGACTACCTGATCAATGAGATCCAGGACGTCTACCGCCTGCAGGGTGTGAAGATCAACGACAAGCACATTGAGGTGATTATCCGCCAGATGCTGCAGAAAGTTGAAGTCACGGACGCCGGCGAAACGACCCTGATCAACGGCGAACAGGTCGACCGCGAGGAAATGGACGAGATCAACCAGGCGCTGGCAAACGACCGCCGCCCGGCAAAAGGCATCCCGATGCTGCAAGGTATTACCAAGGCCTCGCTGCAGACGCGTTCCTTCATCTCGGCCGCTTCCTTCCAGGAAACGACCCGCGTGCTGACCGAAGCCGCCATCCAGGGCAAGGTCGACAAGCTGATTGGCCTGAAGGAAAACGTGATCGTGGGCCGCCTGATCCCCGCGGGCACGGGCTCCTTCGTCCACAAGCTGAAACGCATCGCTCTCGAACGCGACCAGGCTGCCCTTGCCGCCAACGCAGCGGCCAGCCCGATTGCGCACGAAGGCGACAACGTGGCCGTGATCGAGGCGCCGAAACCCGATACCCGCGAACGCACCAAGCGTGGCGGCCGGGCAGGCGCGGCGTAACAGCCGCTCTAGCGACCGAGTAAAAGATTTCCCCCGCACGGATAACTCCGGCGGGGGTTTTCTTTGCTTCGTTATTTTTTGTAGGCTTAAGCGGCCGGCTGCTCTTCAGGCGTGCCGGGCGTCGGCGGCGTATCCAGCACGACCATGACGGCGCAGTTGCGGCCCTTGTCCTTTGCCTCGTACAGGCATTCATCCGCGCGGATCAGCAGGGTGTCCAGCGACCAGGGACGGTGGAGGGTGACCGCGGCGATGCCGAAGCTGGAGGTGAATTTCAGCATCTGCTGCTTGTTGTCTTTGTCGATATAAGGGCAGGGAGTATTGGCAACCGTCTCGCGGAAGCGATTGATGATGGAAAGGGCCGCCTCGGGTTCCGTCTGCGGCAGCATAATCACAAATTCCTCGCCGCCAAACCGCCCCACGATGTCATAGCCGCGCAGCGAGTTGCGCAGGAGCTTTGCGTAATGTTTCAGCACCAGGTCGCCGACCTTGTGGCCGTAGGTGTCGTTGACCGACTTGAACTTGTCGAGGTCGCAAAGCACCAGCGCAAACGGCTTGCCGCTGCGGTTGAAGCGAGACATTTCGGCGTTCGCAAGCTGCATCACCGCCCGGCGGTTCTTCAGCCCGGTAAGCTCGTCCTCCAGCGCGAGGCGGATAAGCTCTTTGCTATAAGCGCTCAGGCGCGTGACGAGCGGCCGGAAGATGTAGAAAGCCTCGAGGATAAGCACGAGCAGGACAATAATCGCCGTAATGTACTGCAGGCGGTGCGACCAGGCGATCTGTTCCGTCACGCTGCCATGGTACTGCTCGATCGCCTGATCAAGGTTGATGGAGAACGACTTGGAAAGTCGCCGCCAGAGCTGGTTGTATTCCTCGGTGAACTTCTCGAATTTATCCGTGCTGCGATAGCTGGCAAAATCTTCGGCCGATTCAATGAATGCGGTCATGTGCTTGTCGAGGAAATAGGGGTTTTCCCTGAACATCCGCTCGACATCGGGGTCATCGTAATATTTCAGCTGCTGGCGCGAGTCACGCAAACGCTTGATGGCGCCGGCGAGCAGTTTGCCGTCGAAGTCCTTGCCGGACATCTTGTAGGCAGTCGCGTTTGAGACGGCGATATCAATGAGCGAGCGCATGGTCGTCATCGTAAAGGTGACTTCCGCATCGTCTTTCTGCTTCGAGATGGTGTAGGAGACCATGAAATGGCCGATCAGCGTCAGGGCGGCGATGATGGCGAAAGCGCACAAATAGGCACGCGTCAGTGATAGATGCGGGCTGTCCGGCGAAATATCGATGAGACGCGACTGGTAGCCCTTCAGCTTTTGCTGGACGGCGTTAATCGAGCGGCGTCTTTCTG
>Ga0196981_1000228_pt1 | contig 35255 bp, 30 predicted proteins | sample S3_2013CmetaG_FD_155462 | JGI IMG/M metagenome (GOLD analysis project Ga0196981, IMG submission 155462) | Soil microbial communities from Anza Borrego desert, Southern California, United States - S3_20-13C | ecosystem: Environmental > Terrestrial > Soil > Desert | place: USA: California... | reverse complement strand
ATGGACGCTTTGACAGAGCCCTTCCATGCGCCGTTGCTGCGATGCGCTGCTGCCTCCGCCGTGATGCTCCCGTCCCATATCTCCCCTTTCAATTCGGATACCTTGATCTCGTCGGGCTTCGCGTCGACGGTGAGCTGGGCGTTTGCGATGTCGGTGCCGCGCCAGGTCAACTTTTTTGCGTTAAGCGTCAGCGCCAGCGGCTGGGCAAGTTTCCAGTCGCTCCAAACCCAGCGGTCGATGTCCGCTTCCGGCACCGTCAGATCACCGATATATTTGCCCTCGCGGCGACCGAGCGTTCCCGTGACCGCGCCCGCTTCGATATTTTCGAACTGGTAGGTATTGCGTGTCCCGTTCAATTTCGCCTTGAAGGAGAAACTGCCGCCGTCCGAGAACAGCTTGTCGACCGGCATGCCGATGCCGGTCCATGAGGCGTTTTTCAGCACGACATCATTTTGGTAGGAATAGGTCCCTTGATTTCCGGCGGTGGCGGTTCCGGATATCGCTATCTCGCCGCCTTCGGCCGAAAATGTGTATTGCTTCGCGTCGCCCTTGATATGCCCTTTGACGTCTGCCGGGGAAGAGCCCCAAAGCGGCGGCGGGATTTCTATGCCAAACGCGCCAAGATTGCCGAGCGAAGCAAGCTTTAAGGAATAATCGATATCCATACCTGCCAGCGGATTAAGACCCGCGACCTGTCCGGAAAGAGCGAAGCTCCCGGAGCCGATATTGCCCGTCATGCTCTCGATACCCAGCACGCCGTCGTTTATTTTTGCCTTGAGCGCCAGATCGGAGGCCGAGACATCGCCCTTACCAAAATCCTTCACGTTAAGAGTCAGCGCCGCTTTGGATTTCATCAGGGCGCCTACCAGCGATGCATAGGCGTCGTTAAACAGCGCTGTAGCGTCCGCCTTATCGAGGTTCAGGATAACGTCGAAATCAGGCAGGTTTTTCGCGCCGCGGCGCATATTGATCACACCTGAGACGGTAGTGACACCGTTCATCTTTCCGTTAATGTCAAACAGACTGATGCTGTCCTGCTTAACGTCGAGACTTCCGGAGAGATCGACCTTCTGCACAAGGCCCGATGCACCGATGATTTTGAATACGTTTCCTTCCGAAAACGCGCTGTTGCCGACAAGTTTTTGCGCATCATCACTTACGACCTGAATCGAATAGGCGCTGTACTGGGTGCGCGGCGTGATGACTCCCGAAAGCTTGATTTTGGTTTTGCCCGGAAGATCGATCCGCGCCTCGCGCACCGCCCAATCCTTGTCTGTTCCGTCTATTGTGGCTGTGATACCGGGCAGGTACGCGCCACCAAGGGTGATCCCACGCCCCTTCAATTTGAAGTGCGGCGTAAAATCCTGGGGCATTTCCAGTACTCCAGGTTTACCCGTGATTCTAAGCTCGCTTCCATCCAGGTCGGCGGTAACCTCCGGTTTTTTACCCGGAGCGAAACTGAAAACCACATTGCCCTTGATGTCTCCCTTTTTACCGACCTTGCCTTTAAAACCGGTAAAGGCTGCCTCGCCAGCCTTGAGACTGAGCATGCCCGTGATATCGGCGGGGTCTGACAAAAACTCTATATTTTTCAGGAGCACATTGTCAGTGGCGGCAGCCAGGCTACCGTTAATATTCAGCTCGCCCTGAAGCGCGAGGCTTTGGGAAAGGTCAGCCACGCCATTATAGGCAACTTCGGGCAGGTCAGCTGCAGGTTTGAAGGAGAGGCTCAACGCGACGGGGGTGCCTGCGACATATTTTCCTGTGCTGCCTTCAATGATCACGCTGGTGCCGCGATAAACCATGTCGCCTTTCAGGACGTAGGGCCCTGCAAGAGTCTCGGCTGTCGTGGCAAGGTTCAGGTTCTCGATCTGCACAACTGTGCCGGCTGACGCATGCTGATAGTAGACTGTTCCATTGGTCATACTGACCTGCGAAAGGCGTATCGCATCGGCGGGGGCATTCAGCTGGGCATCGGACGTCAAAACGCCGTTCCAGTTGCCTGTGCCGTCGGAAAGCGTTTCAAAATTCAGAACTGGCGAATCCAGGTTGATCGTCTCGACTTCGTAGCGCCCCTGTAACAGTGGCCCAAGCTTTACGCGCGCTTCCAGCTGTTTCAGGGTCATGAACTGCGGCGATTTGAACCCCGGGGGGTTCGCGATCGTTACGTCCTCGAGCACAAGTTCGGGATTGGGCAATATACGAAAAGATACCTTTCCACCGACATCGATCTTGCGCGCGACATAGGGCTGGAGCTGCGCGATGATTTTGTCCTTATGCGCGCTCCAGTCAATGAAGCCGGGCGCGATCAGCGCTACCACCAGCAGGAATAAGGACAGGAAAAACAGGCCCGCGACAATTTTTTTCATCATGCGACCGCTCTCCGTTTTTCGATCACGCCGAGAACTGCGGCGGCAGCTTTTTGGCCCGGCGTTTCGGGGTCGCCTAGACCGATCTTGACAAGTGCCTCGCGAAAATCCATCAGCTGCGCGACGCGCGCATCCTTGTCGCCCATCAGCCGCAGCAGCTCTTTTGACATCGGGCCCGGCTCGCATTGTTCCAGGAGCAGCTCGGGCACAACGGGTCTTTTCAGCAAAATGTTGACGAGGTTCACGTAAGGGGTTTTCACGAGCTTCTTTGCCATCCACGCCGAGACCGGACTCAGCTTATAGGCAATGATGTGGGGCGTGTCAGAAACCGCAAGTTCGAGCGATACGGTGCCTGACGCCGCAATTGCAATGACGCTTGCTGCAAAGGCATCAAACTTTTCGTCTTCGTTATAGACGAGGATCGGGTTAATCCCCTTCCCGACGAAAAATTTATCGATCGTCTCGCGGAGGTTGGGAAGCGTCGGAATGACAATGACGGCGTTGTGCTTGTTCCTGAGGACGATGTCCGCCGTGTCGGAAAATTTGTCGAGAAGGCGTGACAGCTCGCTCATGCGGCTGCCTGGCAGCATGCAGAGGATTGGCTGCTCGGGCTTCAGCCCGTGTTTCTGGCGGAAACGGTCACCGTCGCCGCGGTTCTCGCGCTCGATTACCGGATGCCCGACGAAAGTTGCTGACAGGCCGTGCTTTTCGAAATACGGCGGCTCGAAAGGCAACAAGGTCAGCAGGTGGTCAAGAAACTTCGAGACCTTTTCCGCCCTGCCCGGCCGCCATGCCCAGACGCTGGGCGCGACATAGTGAATGAAGGGAGTTCCAACCGTCCTGGGCCTGGCTTTCCTGACGACGCGAAAACAGAAATCCGGCGAATCTATTGTGATAACAGCGTCCGGCTTCGTCTTCACGATTTCGCTCGCGGTCTGGCGAATACGCTTCATGATGCCGATTGCGCGGGGCAGCACTTCAGCGAGCCCCATCACGGACAATTCTTCCATCGGAAACAGGGTCGTTAATCCTTCTGCCGCCATACGCTTGCCCCCGACGCCATAGAACACTGTGTCAGGACGCGCGAGATGGAGCGCACGCATCAGGTTGGCGCCAAGCAGGTCGCCGGAAGCCTCGCCGGCAACAATGAATATACGAAGCGGCCCGGTCATGCGCGAAATCCTAAAATGAATAGTCCCAGTTTATTGGCGGACTCCACCACTTCCTCACGGTCCAGCAGTAGCGAAGCCCCTGCTTCTACGGCGATGCCCTGCAAACCTGCCTCGAATGCGCGACGGACTGTCCGCAAGCCGATCGCGGGCAGATCGAGGCGTTTGTCCTGCTGCGGCTTGCACGACTTAACCAGAACTCCGGGACGGCCCTTGCGTTTCACTTTCCGGCATCGCTCGAGCAGCGCATCAGTGCCTTCAACCGCTTCAATACCGATCGCGACGCCCTCTTGTATGACAGCCGCCTGACCGACATCGAGACGGCCCAGCGTTTTCGTGACGATAATACCAAATTCGACATCAAGCCGCGCTTCATTGCTCATGAGCACTTTTCCAAGCACGCCCTCCGGCGTAATCAGGGCAGGCTCTACCTCATGGGCGCCGATCACGGTAAAACCGTCTTTCTCGAGTTCCCCGGTGACGGCCTTTAGCAGCCGGTCGTCCCCGAGCGCCTTCAGGCCAAGCCGGGCGAATACCTGCATGGTGCGGATGTCGGGGCGCATTTCCCCAAGGCTGGGGCGGCGAATGTTGCCGGCCATGACCAGCGTGTCGACCTCATTTGATTTCAGAATGGAGATGGCTTCGTTGGTCGCGCCTAATTTCGACCATGCATGGTCAGTCCCCGCCAGCGTCGCATGATCGGTTTGACCTTTGAAGCCGAGCACGAAAAAGGGACGCTGGTCGCGCCTGCATGCATCGATCAGTTTTCTCGGGAGTGCCCCGCCGCCCGCAATAATACCGAGCCGCGACATTGCTTATCCATTCGTGCCCGTGCGGGGCTGAAGGACGGAGCGGCCTTCTTTTGCGCGGATAAAATCGATGACGCGCATGACCGTCTGGTCCGCCTGAAAATCATTCGCGACGCGTGCGGTACGCTCGGCCAGGGTGCCTTGGTTGTCAAACAGCTCCTTGAAGGCCTTCATGAGCGCCTGGATCTGGTCTTTCGTGTACCCGCGCCGCTCGAGACCGACATAGTTCAGGCCCGCAAGATGTGCGCGTTCCCCTTTGACGAGACCGAACGGGATTACATCGTATTCAACGCCCGACATGCCGCCAATCATCGCGTATGGACCGATGCGGACGAACTGATGGATGGCGGACAGCCCGCCGATGATGGCGAAATCGCCAACTTCGACATGCCCGGCCAGCGTCGCATTGTTCGCGAGAATTACGTTCGAGCCGACCGTGCAGTCATGTGCGACATGGGAAGACATCATGAACAGGCAATTGTCGCCAACGACCGTTTTCATTTTGTCGCCCGAGGTCCCCGGGTTCATGGTGACGTGCTCGCGGATCTTGTTGTTCTTGCCGATGATGAGTTCGGATTTTTCGCCCTTGAACTTCAGGTCCTGCGGCGCGGTGCCGAGCGAGGCGAAGGGGTAAACAACAGTGCCCTCCCCGATTGTCGTGTAGCCATCGACGACCACATGCGACTTCAGCTCGACACGATCGCCGAGGGTCACGTTCGACCCGATAACACAGTAGGGGCCGATTTTTAAGTCGGCGCCAAGCTTTGCGCCTTCTTCAATTACGGCTGTCGGGTGGATGCTGGACACGTTTCTCTCCATCGGCTTAAAACTGCCACAATTTGTAGCAACCCTTTGAATTCAGGGCAAATCACGCTCTATGACACAGTATTTCAGAAAAACAATCAGGCCTTATCCATAATCATGGCGGTTACCACCGCTTCCGCGCATAAAATGCCGTCAACCTTGGCCTCGCCCTGGAATTTCCAGACGTTGCGGCGGTTCTGCTGCTTGGTCACATGAATATGCAGCTGATCGCCGGGCACGACCGGCCTGCGGAATTTGGCTTCATCGATCGCCATGAAATAGACAAGTTTTCCCTCAAGCTCCTTGCCTGCCGAGTGGACGACGAGCGCGGCTGCGGTCTGCGCCATGGCTTCAATGATAAGGACGCCAGGCATGACGGGCGCACCGGGAAAGTGACCCTGAAAGAAGTTCTCGTTCATCGTGACATTCTTGAGCGCGACGGCGCTTTCATTCGGCACGACTTCGAGCACTCGGTCGATCAGCAGGAACGGATAGCGGTGCGGAATCATCTCCATGATGCGGCGCGCGTCTGCCACGATATTCGTCGTCATTCCTCATTTCCTTTTTTCGTCGTCGCCATGCGGGAAACGATGGCGGTCTGGCGCATGAACTGGCGGATCGGCACGGCCGGGCTGCCCATGACTTCCTCCTGCGCGGGTACGTCGCGCATGATACCGGACTGGGCCGCTATCTTTGCGCCCGAACCGATCTGCAGATGGCCGGCGAAACCCGACTGGCCCCCTGTCATCACGTAATCCCCCAGCTGTGTGGAGCCGGAGATTCCCGTCTGCGAGACAATCACGCAGAACTTTCCGATTTTGACGTTGTGGCCGATTTGCACGAGGTTATCGATACGCGTCCCACGACCGATCACCGTATCAGGCCCCGAGCCGCGATCCACCGTTGAATTCGCGCCGATTTCGACGTCATCCTCAAGAATGACACGCCCGAGCTGCGGCACAGGGATGTAACCGCCCGGATCGATGGCGAAGCCAAACCCCTGCCGGCCGATAACGGCGCCGGGATGGATTTTGGCTTTCTTGCCGATGAGGGAATGGCTGATATAGACGTTCGGGCCGATATCGCTGTCGTCGCCGATTTCAACCCCCTCGCGGATCACGGCCTGCGGCTGAATGCGGCAATTCGCGCCGATCTTTACATTTTTGCCGATAACCACGCCGTGGTCTATGTGGCAGTTCGGACCGATGACTGCAGATGGGTCAATTACAGCAGATGGCGCGCGGAATTCTTCCCGCACCTTTGTGGGATAAAAGGCCTGAGCGGCAATCGCGTAAGCTTTGTAGGGGTTTTTGTTCGTGAGGACGACCGTGCCCTCCGGCGCTTCCGCCGCTAGTTCCGGCTTCACAAAGCACGCACCGGCCTTCGTTGCGCGGAAATAGTCGAGGTATTTCCGGTTATCGAGAAAGGTCAGGTGGTTTTCCCGCGCGCTTTGCAGCGGCGCGACGTCGTCCACCACCTTCTCCGCCGCTGACGGATCGGAAAGCTCGGAGCCTGTCATCTCGGCTAGTTCGCCGATAAAAAATGGCCCCGCGACCGTGAAGAAACGCTTATCGGCCATTACTGCTTCACGGGCGCTTTGGCAGGCGCCCAGTCGATCGCCACCTTTTTAATCGTCTCGTTCATGCGGGTAACGACGTGGTCTGTGATGTCCAGACTTGGGTCGGCCAGCAGCACGGCTTCCTGCGTGAAAACGGTCGAAAAATTCTTCTCTTTTGCAATATCCGCGATGACCTTCGTCGCTTCCGTCAGGAGGCGGCTGCGCGAGGAGTTGCTCGCAAAATCGAGCGTTTTGCGACGCTCCTGCAACAGGCGCTCGGCGTTATCGGATTTTTCCTGAAAAGCCTTCAGCTTCTTTTCGAAATCCGCCGGGGGCAGGCTGTCCTTCGCTTTAACAAGGCCTTCCTTGTCAGCGCGCAGGTCCTTGTCGAGTTTTTCGAGTTCGAGGTGGAATTGCTTGCTCTTGGCCGTCAGTTCACTGCGGACGCCCTCAGCCGCGGTCGCTTCGCGCATCACGCGGTTCATGTCGACAATCGCGTAGGTAATGGGTTTCACATCCGCCATAGCCGCGCTGGAAAGCGCGACGACGCATGCGGCGACGGCGAAAAAGAACTTAACTGGCTTCATGGATAACTCCTGGATTTAGAACCTGGTGCCGAAGGCAAATTGGAAAATTTCCGTTTCATCATAGTCTTCCTTCGCAATCGCGGTCGCAAGATCTGCGCGCACGGGACCAAGCGGCGATTTCCAGGAAACACCTGCGCCGGCGGAAACCCGGAGACTGTCCTGATCGACGATGCCGGGGCCTGTTACGTCAAGGCCGCCCAGCGAGCCGAAATCACTGAATACGTGAACGCGGACTCCAAGGTCTTCCGGCAGGCCAGAGGGGAATTCCAGTTCAAGGGAACCGCGATAGAAGTGGTTGCCTCCGAGCGCGTCATTTGTCGTGATATCCCTGGGCCCCACGCCAGCGCTGGCAAAGCCGCGCAGGTTGTTACCGCCGAGATAGAAACGTTCATTGATGCGAACCGTATCGCCGCCCCAAGCCTTGATATATCCGGTTTCTCCCAGCAAGCTGAGGACCCACTTGTCAACGACGGGGTAATAATAGCTGCCGCCAAGCTTTACCTTGCCGTACTGCGCGGAGCCGCCCAGACCGGCGACTTCGGTGTCAAAACGAGCGATCAGTCCTTCGGTCGGATCGAGCTTACTGTCGGTGCCATCGTAGGTGATGCGCTGCGTCACGGCAGAAGTCGAGCGCTTGCCCTCCTGCTGTTGAATATAGATCGAGGCGGTTGTCGGGACGTTGGTGATCTCATTCGCGGCAAAATAGTAGCTGAGATTCTGGCGCCATTTATCTGCCAGCGGGTAGCCCAGGCGCAACGCACCGCCGCTACGCTTGCTGTCATACGAACTCTCGTCCTGGTAGTCGCGCGTCGTGTGGAACAGGTCAAACCCTGCGGACAGGTCTCGCTTCATGAAGTACGGCTCGGTAAAGCTGATATCGAACTCCGTGCGCTTTGCAGCGAGCGTGGTAGAGAAGGAAAGGTCCTGCCCTTTGCCGAGGAAGTTTTTCTCGCGGACACTGAAGTTTCCGAGTGCGCCGTCCGTGGTCGAGAAACCGGCGCCGAGGGACAATTCGCCAGTCGATTTTTCTTCGACCGTCACGTCGATGTTTGTTTTGTCGGGCGAGCTTCCGGGCACGGGTTTTGCGGTCGCGGTTTCAAAGAACGCCAGTTCCTTTAGATTTTGCTCGGACTTTTTCAGCTTTGCGAGGTTGAAGGGGTCGCCTTCGGAAAGGGCAAGCTCGCGGCGGATCACTTCGTCAATCGTGCGTACGTTGCCGGTGATGTTAATATTCTCGACGAATACTTTCGCCGCTTCATTAAAGGTAAAGGTAACGTCGATCGTATGTTTTTCACGGTTGCGCTCAACGGAGGGGCGAATGTCAATAAAGGAGAACTGATGTGCCTCGAGCGCGGTCGTTAGTTTGGAAATTGTCTTGTCGAGCTCGCTCGCCTTGTACCAGTCTTCTTCCTTGAAAGTGACGTATTCCTTGTAGCCCTTCGTCTCCAGCGACGGCACGTTGCTGACAAGATTGATCTTGCCGACGCGATAACGTTCGCCTTCGTCCAGCGTATATGTGACGAAGAAATTCCGGCGGTCCGGGGACAGCTCTGCAATGGCGCTATCCACACGGAAATCCGCATAGCCGTGATCGAGATAGAATTTGCGCAGCAGTTCGCGGTCGTAAGCGAGACGGTCCGGGTCATACTTGTCGTCGCCCGACCAGAACCGCCACCAGCGGTCTTCCTTGCTGCGGACCACTTTCTGCAGCTTGCTGTCGTCATAGCGTTTGTTGCCGATAAAGCTCATCCGTGAGATAAGCGTTTGGGGACCCTCGTTGATTTCGTAAACGAGATCAACGCGGTTCTGGTCCCGCTTGATAATCTTCGGCTGGACGTCGGCGGAAAAGCGGCCGCCGATACGGTAGACCTCCTGCAGGCGCTCGACATCCTGTTGTATTTTGGTGCGGGTCAGGACTTCACGTGGGTGCAGCGAAATCTCGTTCTGCAGATCGGCGTCCTTGACCTTCTTGTTCCCCTCGAAGGCGATCTCGTTGATGATCGGGTTTTCGACCACAACAACGACCAGATCACTCCCCTCCTGGAAAAATGACACGTCGGCGAAAAGGCCGGTGCCGAACAGGTTTTTGAGGGAAGTATCGAGGCGGTCGGAATCAAATTCGTCGCCCGCCTGCAAATTCATATAGGTGAGGATCGTTGCAGGCTCGATACGCTGGGCACCCTCCACGCGGATCTGCGTGATGCGCTCGGCATGGGCCTTCGCGGCGTACATCGCCACCGAAAAGAAAATGGCGATGCAGAACACCGCCATAAGACGTTGTGAGGAGCTTAGCCTTGTGATCATCAACTGTGCGCTTCGGGTCTTGGTATGTTCTTGTTATTTTTATGAGATTAGTTTGACAACATAATCGACGACCTTGAGCTGCACAAGATCATTCCACGTTGCCAGGAACATAATACCAAGTAAGAAAACTAAACCAACCCTTAATGCATATTCCTGCACCTGCATGCTCAGCGGCTTGCCACGCACCATTTCCATAGCGTACATAGCGAGGTGGCCACCGTCGAGCAACGGGATCGGCAGCAGGTTAATGAGGCCGAGATTAATCGACAGCAGAGCGGCAAAGGTGATGAAAGCGATAATGCCCTGCGACGCAAAGTCGCCGGCATAGGCACCGATGCGGAGGATGCCGCCGAGTTCGTCGGTCGAGCGCGTGCCGATGATCATTTGGCCCAGTGCCTTCAGCGTCATCGTGGTGATGCGCCACGTTTCGCCGAGCGCCGCAAAGATGCTCGAGAAGAATCCGTGCTTTTGCATTTCAAACGCGGATTCCGGGCTGACGATGCCCATCATGCCGACCTCATGCCGGAAACCGAAGCGGTCTTCCTTGACGATCTTGCGCGGGGTTATCTTAAGCATTACAGGATTGGCGTCGTCCCAGCCCTTCTCCGGCCCAAGGGAATGAACGATTTTCACTTCCATTTCCTTACCGATATTCATATCCGTAATCGGGCGGAGGTCCTGGAAGCGAGTGATTTCCTCGCCATTGATGCTGACGATCTTGTCATCGGGGCGAATGCCTGCGTCAAACGCGGCCGAGGGCTCCACAACCTTTGCCGCAACGGGGGGCATATAAGGCTGGCCCTGCGTCATAAACAGCGCCGAAAGCACGAAGATGGCAAAGATGTAATTGATCGCTGGTCCTGCGAATACAATCGCGGCGCGCTTCCAAAGCGGCTGGGTGTAAAACGCGACTTTCTTTTCCTGTTCGGTGTAGGAGCGGACGGTATCGCCCTCCTTCACGCCTTCGGCATGGCCCGCGCTCGAGGGATCACTATCGCCGAACATCTGTACATAGCCGCCCAACGGGATCATGCAAATTTTCCAGCGGGTCCCGTGCTTATCGTTGCGGCCCCAGATTTCGCGGCCGAAACCGATCGAAAATTTCTCGATCTTCACGCCGCAGAGGCGGGCGATAATATAATGTCCCCATTCATGAATGAAGACCAGCACAGCCAGCACGAAAATAAACGGTCCGCCGTAATCCTTGATGAAGTCAAAAGGAGTCGACAACAATTTATTTAACATTTCCATGGATATCCCCCATCTGCCGTTGGCTTTGACGCCTTTTCTTTCTATTTTACCGCCTGAATCACGGCGGCTGCAATAGCGCGCGCTTCGGCATCGAGGGAAAAGATGTCGGTAATCCCTGATATGGCTTTAATTTTAATGGTTTGCAAGACCTTATCGGAAACATTTTCAATCGCGGTAAACCTGATTACCCCGCGCAGAAAAGCGTCCACGGCGACCTCATTTGCCGCATTGAGCACGGTGGGATAACCTATACCGGCCTTCAAAGCGTTACGCGCGATATTTACGGCATAAAAGCGTTCGGTGTCAATTGGTTCGAATTCGAAGCTCATTTTCTGCGTTAAATCCAGACGGTCCCCCATCGTGCGCAGACGCGCCGGCCACGCCAGGGTATGCGCAATGGGGGTGCGCATGTCGGGCGCGCCCATTTGAGACAATATACTTCCATCAATGTACTCAACCATTGAATGAACCAGCGACTGGGGGTGGATCATCACGTCGATTTGTTCTGATGGCAGATTAAAAAGATAGGACGCCTCGATAATTTCCAAAGACTTATTCATCATCGTCGCACTATCGACGGATATTTTGGCCCCCATCGACCAGTTGGGGTGTCTTATGGCTTCTGCGGGTGTCACATCGTGAAGGCTCTCACGGCTTCTGCGCAGGAAAGGGCCGCCCGAAGCCGTCAGGATGATGCGCCGGATCCCCTCCCGCCTGACGGGATCGAAGACCTGAAAGACAGCATTATGTTCACTATCGACCGGCAGAAGGGTCGCCCCGGACTTCGCGACGGCGTCCATCATGAACGGCCCCGCGCAGACAAGCGCTTCCTTGTTCGCAAGCGCGACAGTCCTGCCCTGCCTTATGGCCGCCAAAGTCGCTTCCACGCCGGCTGACCCGACGATCGCCGCCATCACCCAGTCCGCGGGGTGGCTTGCAGCTTCCAGGACCGCTTCGGAACCGGCAGCCACGCGAATGCCTGTTCCGGAAAGCGCGGCTTTAAGTGCAAGATAAGAAGCTTCGTCGGCGACGACTGCAACCTCAGACTGGAGGGCTCGCGCCTGCTCCGCGAGAAGTGCGACATTCTTATTGGCAGTCAGCGCGCGAACGCGGAATTTTTCGCGGTGCCCCATCAAAAGGTCGATCGTACTCTTCCCGATTGAACCGGTGGAGCCGAGGATGCTGACGCTGCGCGGCTGGGGCTGTGGGTTAATATCCGCAGCCTGCTCCATAATCAGGCACCGACGATGCCGGCGAGGACGCCGAATAGAAGCGCCACCAGCAACAGGGCGTCGATACGATCGAGGATACCGCCGTGTCCCGGAATGAGCGTGCCTGTATCCTTGATGCCGAAGCGGCGCTTATAAATTGAAATAAACAGGTCACCTGCCTGGCCGAACATGGCCAGCACGAAACCCAGGGCAAAATATCCGGCATAGCCCCACTGGCCGAGCGTATGTACGCCAAACTTGTCGAGCAGTGCCGGGCAAGCGACCAGTGCTGCAACCACGCCAGCGCCTACGCTAGAGCCGAAGAAACCCGACCAGGTTTTCTTCGGACTGATTTTCGGCGCAAGTTTAGGTCCGCCCAGGGTTCGTCCGGTAAAATACGCGAAGCAATCGCTCGCCCAGACGATGAAAAGCAGCGTGAGCATATGATAGAGGCCCTGGGCATTGCCATGCGCATTGCGCAGCCAGATCATAAGGATCATCGAAAAGCCCACATAAACGAGGCCGAAAAACATAAGGCCCGGTTTGGGGCCTTTCTTCGCGACGTCATAGGCAAGTACGAGGACGCAGAGCGAAATCAGGAAGCAAAAGGCCGGAAACGGGCTTGCAAAGACTCCCGCGCTTGCCGTTCCAATGCCTGTCAAGGCGGCTGCAACATGCGCAAGGCGGCGGGGTGGATGCTGACCCGTAGTGACCATACGCGTCCACTCCCAAGCGCCGACCCCGGCCCCTGCCGCCATCATCACCGCGAAAGCAGGTCCGCCGATATATATCACCAGCAGGACCAACGGCGCGAAGATCAGCGCCGAGCGGATGCGTGTCTTGAGAGAGCTGTCGATCTTCACGGCTGACGTCATCATTCCCCCGCTTTGCGCGACAAGCCACCATAGCGGCGGTCGCGACCATTGAAAAACGCCACAGCTTCTTCCATGTCCTTGCGGCTGAAATCCGGCCAGAGCGTGTTAGTGAAGAAAAGTTCCGCATAGGCAAGCTGCCACATGAGGAAGTTGCTGATACGCGACTCGCCGCTGGTGCGGATCATCAGGTCGGGATCAGGTATGCCGCGCGTCATCAGGTAACGCGAGAAAAAATCCTCGTCAATTTTTTCAATATCAACAACGTCGGCCTTCGCTTGACGCGCGAGTTCGCGGGCGGCGAAAACAATGTCCTGGCGGCCGCCATAGGAAAGAGCAATGACAACCGTTATCCGCGTATTCGCTTTGGTGTCGTCTTCGATGTTGCGGATGAGATCGACGATATCGGCTGGCAGGCGCGTCCGGTCGCCAATGACCATCAGCCGCGCGCCGTTTTTCTTCATCTCCGACATTTCCTTCGTGAGGTAATAACGAAGGAGGTTCATGAGGTCCTCGATCTCGGCGGGAGGACGGTTCCAGTTTTCGGAGGAAAAACTGAATAGCGTAATGTACGGGATACCGATCTCCCGGGCTGCGTCAACGGCGCGCTGCGCAGCCTCTGCGCCCTTTTTATGCCCTTCAGTGCGGCTTAAACCCCGTGCCGTGGCCCATCTGCCGTTGCCATCCATGATGATGGCAACATGCTGTGGCAGCGGCGAAAGCTGGGGGACGGCCTGTGTCATCGTTTCGGGATCAGACCTGCTTGATCTCGGTTTCCTTGTGGGCGAGGCTTTCATCGATCTTCTTGATCCAGGTATCCGTCATCTTCTGGATTTTTTCTTCGTTCGTTTTCAGCGCGTCTTCAGATAGCTTGCCTTCCGTCTTCATCTTCTTGGCTGTGTCCATGCCTTCGCGGCGAATGTTGCGGACGGCGACGCGAGCCGCTTCAGCATATTTGGCGGCAACCTTTGCAAGCTCAGCGCGGCGCTCTTCCGTGAGGCCCGGCAGAGGCACGCGAATAAGAGAACCCGAAGGCTGGGGGTTGAGGCCAAGGCCAGCGCTGGCGATAGCCTTTTCAACGGCCTTGGTGTTATTGGCATCCCAGACCTGAACGTTCAACAGGCGGGCTTCGCCGACCGAGACGCTGGCAACCTGGTTCAGCGGCATTTTCGCGCCGTAAACCTCAACCTGAACGGAATCCAGGAGGTTTGCGGAAGCGCGGCCCGTGCGCAGGCTGCCAAGTTCCTTGGAATAATTTTCATGTGCGGCGCCCATGCGGCGCTCGAGATCAGCCAGATTGATGTCAGCCATTGACGACTTCCTTTTCGGTTACGATGGTGCATGCGCCCTTGCCCTGCATGAGCTGCGCGAACGCGCCGGGCTGCTTGATAGAGAACACGATGACGGGAATGTTGCTTTCCCGCGCGAGCGAAATCGCGGAAGCGTCCATGACGCCGAGGTCCTTCGAAAGCACTTCAAGGTATGTGAGGGTATCAAACTTCGTTGCGGTGCGGTCTTTCGCGGGATCGGCAGTGTAAACCCCATCCACTTTCGTGCCTTTGAGCAGCGCATCGCAACCCATTTCGGACGCGCGCAGCGCAGCAGCGGTGTCTGTCGTGAAGAACGGATTGCCGGTGCCCGCGCCGAAAATCACAACACGGCCTTTTTCGATATGGCGGATCGCGCGGCGGCGGATGTAGGGTTCACAAACTGTATCCATGGGGATCGCCGACTGCACACGTGTATCCACGCCGAGTTTTTCGAGCGCGTTCTGCATGGCGAGGGAATTGATCACCGTGGCGAGCATGCCCATGTAATCGGCCGACGCCCGGTCCATGCCGACAGCGGCGCCTGAAACACCGCGGAAAATATTGCCGCCGCCGATGACAAGGCAAACCTGCACACCCAGCTTCAGCGCATCCTTGACGTCCTGCGCAACCCGGTTGACGGTGTCGGTGTCAATGCCGTATTCGCCGCCCCCCATCAGGGCTTCGCCTGATATCTTGAGAAGAACGCGCTTGAATCGCGGCTTGAACATTTGACTGACCCCTGAAATCTGATCGACGGTGTGGAAAAGCAGATAGTGAAGCTCCCGCCCCGTCCCCGCCCCCAGGGGACAGGGGCAGGGCGGGAGCTCGTATTCTTTAGCCAGCTGCCATTTTGGCAACTTCTTCCGCGAAGTCGTCGACTTTTTTCTCAACGCCTTCACCCAGTTCGTAGCGGACAAAGCCGGAAAGCTTCACGGGCGCGCCTGCTTCTTTTTCGGCATTTTGCAGTACGCCGGAAATTTTGGTCTGGCCATCAATGATAAAGGTCTGCTCCATCAGAACAACCTGTTCATAGTATTTACGCATCGATCCATCGACCATTTTCTCGACGATCTCCGCGGGCTTACCGCTTTTCGATGCCTTATCCGCATGGATAGCGCGCTCGCGGGCGACTGTGTCTTTATCCATCGCATCCAAGGTCAGCGCTTCAGGGCGCGATGCAGCGATGTGCATTGCAAGCTGGCGGCCGAGAGCAGACAGTTTTTCCTTGCTGCCGGTCGATTCCAGGGCAACGAGCACGCCGATCTTGCCGCGGCCGGGGATGATCTGGTTGTGCACGTAGCTTGCAACGACGCCGTCCTTCACGGAGAGTGCCTGCATGCGGCGCAGGTTCATGTTCTCGCCGATGCTCGCGATAAGGTCGGTGACAGTTGCTTCTACTGTTTTATCGCCCAGCTTCGCAGCTTTCAGCGCATCGATCGTCTCGATCTTGTTTTTAAGGGCAAGGTCGGTCACATCGTTCAGGAGTTTCTGGAACTGCTCGTTGCGGGCAACGAAGTCTGTTTCGGCGTTGAGTTCGATTGCGACGGCGAAGGTGCCATCTGCGGCGACGGAAACGAGGCCTTCAGATGCCGCTCGGCCGGATTTTTTGGCGGCGGAGGCGAGGCCTTTTTTGCGCAGGAAATCCATTGCCGCTTCAACGTCACCTTTGGTTTCGACGAGCGCTTTTTTGCAGTCCATCATGCCGGCGCCGCTTTTCTCACGGAGCTCCTGCACGAGCTTGGCGGTAATTTCGGTCATTCAAATTCCCCTTGATCGGTTTTTTTATTATTTGATTAGGATCGGAATCCTCCGCCCTCCTCCATTAAGGAGGAGGGCGGAAGGTATCGGATTAGCCGGCAGCTGCGGCTTTGACTTCGGCGACGTCGTTCGAGCCGAGATCTTCCTGGGCCGGGTTCGCAGAGGCGCCGGTATCGACGCCCGAAGCGGTCACTTCAGCCTGCAGACCATCGAGAACGGCTTCAGCAAAGAGGTCGCAGTACAAGTTGATGGCGCGGGTCGCGTCATCGTTGCCGGGGATGAGGAAATCCACGTTGTCGGGATCGCAGTTCGTATCGACCACGCCGAACACAGGAATGCCGAGGCGTTTTGCTTCGGTGATCGCGTTCGCTTCCTTCATCACATCGATGACGACCATTGCATCAGGCAGGCCGCCCATGTCCTTGATGCCGCCAAGCGCCTTTTCGAGTTTTTCTTTTTCGCGCGCGAGGTTCAGCTGTTCTTTCTTGGTGAGGCCGTGCTTCACTTCAGGGTTGTTCAGCATCTCGTCGACGGTGCGCAGGCGCTTGATCGAGTTGGAGATGGTGTTCCAGTTGGTGAGCATGCCGCCGAGCCAGCGGTAGTTGACGTAGTACTGGCCGCAACGCTTTGCGGTTTCGGCGATTTTATCAGACGCCTGGCGCTTAGTGCCGACGAACAGGACGCGGCCGCGGTTTGCGACGATGTCGCGCACGCTTTTCAGCGCGGTATGCAGCATCGGAACGGTCAGTTCGAGGTTGATGATATGAACCTTGTTACGATCGCCATAAATATACGGCTTCATTTTAGGGTTCCAGCGGCGGGTGTTGTGGCCGAAGTGGACGCCTGCTTCGAGAAGCTGGCGCATAGTGAAAGAGGGCATCGTCATTGGGTTTTATCCTTTCCCGGTTATGCCTCTGCGGATGCAAGCCCCTACTCGGGGCACCGAAGCGGTTGCCGAAACAACCTCAAAGATCCGCATGTGATTTTAGTCTCAGCCGCAGGACCATCCTTTGGCTGTCTCAAGTAGTGGCGTTTTTACAGGCATTTCCATGCCATTGCAAGCAAATAGCGGGGTTTGCACCAGTTCATCCCACATGGATTGGTATCCCCACCCGTTACCGCTTCAAAGAGATAAGGGATTCCCGCCAATTTTCAATATGTTAAAGGAAAGCAGAGCCGTTTTACCCCAAAATCAAGTTAGGGAGCAGATCGGTGAAAAGGCTTCTGTGCCGCCGCCGCATGACCGGTTAGGATAGGCTATGTTCAGGGTTATAAAAGACAAATATCGGAAAATGAAGGATACAAGCGGTCTTACCCCGGCCCAGCTTGATACCCGCGTAAAGTGGGCCAGCCGCGGCGCTCTTATTGCGGGAGTGTGCTGCGTCGCTGCTCTCGGCGTTGCGGCCGCCGGCGTTTCAGCGGCCGCGCTTCTTGGCACCGGCGCGAGCGCCAAGCTGGGCTTGTCGGCTGCCTTTATGGGAGCAAGTTCCGCCGTGAAATCTTTCCTCAGTAACCGGATCTGCACAGCCCTGAAGGGTCATTACGAGAAAGAACAGGTCCGGCGCGGGGAGACGACGATGGCGCCACCTGAGCAGGATTTTGCCAAGAAGAAACTCTCTCGCATCAAGGGCGCGCTTGGTACCGCCTTTAATCAGGGCATGACTGTCGCAAAACGGGGCTTTGGAACCAGACCGACGTCAGACTTTATAGGCCCGACTTTTTAGCGCCGGTTTGGTCGCCTGAAGCTTCTGTATCAAGGGGAGGAAAGACTCCTGCCCTTCTTTTAACTCCTGAAGAAGGTGAAGAGCTTCGCCATCTGTCATCGCAAACACGCTGTTGCCGTGCCCGTTCAAGGCAAGGTCAAAGGCGGCTATTGCTTCGTTGGGCTCGATATCCACACGGTCCTTCGCCGCGGATCGGGAAAACGCAACGGCCAGCGCCGGCAAGCGACCTGTATTACGCGCAACGTCATTGAAGGGCGCACCGAGCTCGAACACAGGATTACCATTAGCGACTTGTTGTGCGATTGGCGCGTGGCGGTCGCCCTGCACCATCAGCACATCCCCGCCGTTGTGCTTCAGAAAGGTCAGGAGGTTTGCAATCGTCGTGCCCTGCTCGATGGTATTATCGACGATCACGAAAAATTCTCCGTCGGGTAAAGATGACGGTTTTGCATTGCTGTAGAGATCATATTGCTGCCTTGCCGTTAGCGCGTAGAAGCTGCTTTGATTTTCAGAGCGTCCGAGACGATGACGCTCGACGATATGATCCGCCAGAACCCAATGGACGTCCGGCGCCTTCTCTTGCAAACGCTCCTGGAATGCAACTGCGCGCTCGAACGCGCTGTTACGATGCTTGGGAAAAAGTCCGGGATGTTTTTGTGGATAAACGATATTGATGCGCTCGACATCTTTCAGCGTGAGAGAGCGCTTTTCCAGTTGCTGCTCGATCAGTTTTTTCGCGGCATCCGCGCTGTAGGGGGAAATGCTGCCAGGGAAATCCGCAGAAATCTCGGCTCGCGTCTCGGGATTGGACACAGCGGGGTTGGGCGGAAATTTGAGGCGGGCCCAGGCGCTCTGTATAGCGCCAAGAGATTTCAGGTTTCGTAAGCTGCGCATGAATTCCTCCGGCTCAGAGCCGGTTTGAATACTTAATCTAGACGCCTTAACGGATTATGTCAATGCCTTAAAGTTCGCGGACATCGCTGACGCCGCCAATGGCGCGCAATTGACGGGGAATATCCTCGCGGACGTTCCAGCTACCCGGCACTTCCAGCGTTGCCTCGCGACCGCTGCCGGCGTCCATAATGAGATGCACCTTTACTTTGCCCTGCCCTGCCTGCGACAGGACGTTTCGTATGCTGGCGAGAGCGGCAGGCCGGTCGACCTGAATATGAATTTGAGATGTTACGTTTTGCACAGCGACGGTCAATGGCTCAATCGTCTGCGCAAGGTATCGCAGCTCATCGGAATCCGGCTTTTTGTCCACATCCACCGATAACAGGATTGGCGTGCCGGCCTCGAGTAACTCCCGGCTCGCGTTCAGCGTATCCGAGAAAACCATCATCTCAAAGACGCCATACGGGTCAGAAACAGAAACAAAGGCGAAGCGGTTGCCTTTCTGGGATGTGCGCTCTTGTTTACGCACGACGATGCCAGCCATACGCAGACGGTTACTGGGGCTCGCATTGAGGGCTTCCTGAACCCGCACTGAAGGTATGACACGCAGCCGTTCCAACTGCGTGGTCATGTTGTCGAGCGGGTGCGCGGAGAGGTAAAAGCCAACAGCGTCAAATTCATGGCGCAGTTTTTCCAGCGGTTCCCACTTATCCGCCTTGGCAAGTGGCGGCTCCGGCAACTCGTTCCCCGCGCCGCCGAACAGGCTCACCTGCCCGCTCGATTTCTCTTCAGCACAGGCGGCGGCATACCGCAGCAAGGTTTCGCACGAACCCAGCATCTCGGCGCGGTTATCATGCATGGCATCGAAGGCGCCGGATGCCGCGAGGGATTCCATCTGGCGCTTGTTAATGATTTTCGCATCCAGCCGGCGCGCGAAGTCATACACGTTTTTAAAGGGACCGTTTTCATTGCGCTCCGCGACAACGCGCTTCATGGCCTCTTCGCCGACGCCTTTGAGCGCGGCAAGCGCGTAACGGATCGCCTTTTTTCCGTCCGGCAACAGCTCGACCGAGAAGCGCGGAAGCGACTTGTTCACGTCCGGCGGCAGCAGCGTGATTTTCATGCGATTAAGCTCTTGCCGCAGTACGGCAAGCTTGTCCGTCAGGCTCATATCCTGGGTCATGGTAGCTGCCATGAACTCAACAGGGTAATGCGCCTTGAGGTAAGCGGTCTGGAACGCGATATGGGCATAGACGGCGGAGTGGGCTTTATTGAAGCCATAGTCCGCGAATTTCGCAATCTGGTCGAAAATGCCGCTGGCCATGTCGTTCGGAATGTTATGCGCCTTCGCGCATCCGTCTACGAAAATCGCGCGCTGCGCGTCCATCTCCGCCTTGATCTTTTTACCCATTGCGCGACGCAGCAGGTCAGCGCCGCCCAGCGTGTAACCCGCCAATACCTGCGCCGCCGCCATGACCTGTTCCTGGTAGATCATGACGCCATATGTGTCCTTGAGTACCGGCTCCAGCAGCGGGTGCATGTACTCAATCTCTTCCTTGCCCGAAAGGTTGGCGATGTATTTCGGGATGTTCTCCATCGGGCCCGGGCGGAACAGCGCCACGATAGCGATGATCTCGTCAAAGTTCTTGACGTTCATCTGCTTGCAAAGATCGCGCATGCCGGCGCTTTCAAGCTGGAAGACCGCGGAACAATCGCCCTTGGCCAGCAGCTTGTATGTATCTTTATCATCCAGGGGGAATTTAAGCGGGTCCAGTTCAATCCCCGTCGTTTCGCGGATCATACGGATCGCATCTTTGACGACGGTGAGGGTCTTGAGGCCGAGGAAGTCGAACTTGACCAGTCCAGCCTTCTCCACATCCTTCATGTTGAACTGCGTTGCGGCGATCGTGGCTCCCGGATCGCGATAAAGCGGCACGATCTGGTCCAGCGGTTTGTCCCCAATTACGACGCCGGCGGCATGGGTCGAGGCGTGACGATAAAGGCCCTCCAGCTTCAGTGCGACATCGATCAGCTTGCGTACCTGGTCATCGGTATCGCGCGCCTCCCGAAGTAGCGGCTCGGATTCCAGGGCATCTTCGAGGCTGATGGGATTGGCAGGATTTTGCGGCACCAGCTTTGCGACTTTATCGACCTGGCCATAAGGCATCTGAAGCACGCGCCCTACATCACGCACCACCGCGCGTGCCTGGAGGTTACCAAAGGTGATGATCTGCGCGACACTATCATGACCGTATTTATCGCGGACGTAATTTATGACTTCTTCACGCCGTTCCTGACAGAAATCCACGTCGAAATCCGGCATCGAGACACGCTCGGGATTCAGGAAGCGTTCGAACAGCAGTGCCATTTCAATGGGATCCAAGTCGGTGATCTTGGTCGCCCAGGCGACGACCGAACCCGCTCCTGACCCGCGCCCCGGTCCTACCGGAATATCATGATCTTTTGCCCACTGGATGAAATCCGAGACGATGAGAAAGTAACCTGCGAAGCCCATCTTGATCAGGACGTCGAGTTCATAATTCATGCGCGCGACATATTGTTCGCGCACGTCCTTGCGCTTCTCATCGTCCCAGGTTTCGCGAAAGACATAGTTATTGAGGCGCCACTCTAGTCCGGCTGCGGTGCGTTCGCGCAGCTCCTGTTCTTCGGTCTTACCGGGGTCTGTAGCAAATCGCGGCAGCATCGGCTTGACTTCCTTCAACATGAAGGCGCAGCGCTTGGCGATCACAACCGTATTTTCCACCGCCTCCGGCAGATCCTTGAACAATTCGACCATCTGTTCACCGGACTTGAAATAATGCTCGGTGGTCGCCTTGCGCCGGTTTCCATCCTGCACATAGGCGCTCTCGGCAATGCAGAGGAGCGCGTCATGCGCTTCGTACATATCCGGATCGGCGAAAAAACAGTTATTTGTAGCAACGATGGGGAGATTGTATTTATAAGCAAAGTCCAACAAGCCGTCCTCGATGCCGACCTCATCGGCCGTGCCATGCCGCTCCAGTTCGACATAGAGTCTGTCGCCGTAAATGGCCCGCAATTGGCTGAGGATTTTTTCCGCCTCCGAGGGACGTCCCTCGATCAGCATACGGCCGACCGCGCCTTTAACGCCCGCAGTGAGACAAATGAGCCCTTCGCTATAGGTTTCCAGGTCTGCCCAGCTGACAGCCGGTTTCTCGGTATGAGGTAGCGGGTTCAGGAAGCTGTTGGAAGTCAGCTTCATCAAGTTCATATATCCCTGCTCGTTCATGACAAGCAGAACCAATTGGTCTGGCATTTCCGGCTTTTTGTTTTTCTGGTCCAGTTGGTCAGGACGCTCGACCCACAATTGGCAGCCGATGATAGGCTGAACGCCTTCTTTGGAGGCCGTCAGTGAGAATTCCAGGGCGCCAAAAAGATTACCGGTGTCTGTTACAGCGACCGCAGGCATGCCGAGACGCTTTGTCAGCGGCACAAGATCCTTGAGCTTGATTGCACCCTCCGCCAGCGAATAGGCGGAATGAACGCGAAGATGGATGAACTGAACTTTGTTGTCGGACATTGCTATACTTCTTGAAGACTAAGATTTGCGCCCAAAGCCTTTGAAATTCAAGCGCATTTTATGACGAATCCTTACTTGACATAACGTGGTCCGCTCGCATAAACTCTGCTCCTGACCTAAATAGTGCGGTTAAGAAAAAATCATAAGGTTGCAGCATGGCAGACGGCGCAGTGACGAATGAGACACCACCGGCAGACGAAACCGTTTTACAGGATAGCTCAGCCGCGAGCCTTTCCAAAACATTCAGGGCACTTGCTGCTAATGCACGTGAAGCGCTTCTCCCCTTTAAGCCGGCACTCGCGAAGCTGAACGAGCTTGTGACGAAATTTCAAGGCGCGGGTATGGATCAGGTCGGGTTCGAGCTTGCTAGCTTCGACAAGTTGCGTGAGTACAAGCTCATGAACCGGGCCGGGTCAGATAATAACGCGCTATATGGCGTATTAAGCATTTACGATGCGCGATTTCTTGTCTGGGTGCAGGAAGAAAGCAAGATCGTAACTTACACAGAAAACCTCAACAAGCCGCAGGCCGTCATCCAATTCCTCGACAGCGATGAATTCTGGTACCGCACCGAGCGCTCTTCCGGCGGCACGCTTAAAATCCTGCGGGACGACCCGAAATACAATAGCTATGACCTCAGCCAGGACGGCGACGTTGTGAAATTTATGACAGCTATTGCCGAGACCACGGCAGCCCTTTCGGCGAAAGACGCCTTGCGCGAATACGACGCACCGGCGACCGCTGCGGGCACAAAATCCCTGCTCAAAATCGCTCCCGCCTTCAAACCGAAAAACTAGACATGCCTCGCCCGGAGCCGATGACACCTGGCGAGCTGCGAAGCGCCTTTGCCGAGGCTCTCGACAAGCAGCGGGAGCAATTGCAAAGCCGCGGCGTCTCTTCCATCCTTAAGGACTTAAGTGAGACAATTGGTTTCTTTCAGGAAGCCGGCATTGAAGCAAGCATCAAGGTCATGCCGGGCGGACATTCCAACGCCTATGACATGATGTATGTCACAAGCAAGCCATCGGGCGGCAACTCCGGAACAATAGACGCTTACGGTTATATTTCGATCGGGTCTGCGCAGCGCCTCTTCGCCGTTGCGAGCAAGATTGGCAAGGAAGATGTTTGCAGACTCTATGTGTCAGACTTTAACGTAACTGTCGAAGGGGGCCGCAATAGCACCGACAATGGCGGCAGCAAAACGACGACGGTCATACCCGGCAAGGCCTATGATTTCAAAGAAGACGCGGAGGCGCTGAAGAAACTTCAGCGCGCCCTGGTAAGCATAGCGGCCGAATATTCGGCGGTCACAGAAAATGATGTAGCCAGGGTCTTTAACCGGCCTGTCGCCGCCTTTACTAAACCTGCCGGCCGGCTCAAGCTTTAAACCCTGCCCTCTTTCAGCTCCAGCACGCGGTTCATCCGTCGCGCGAGCTCATGATTATGCGTCACGATAAGAGCCCCGATTTGAAGAGCTGAAATCGTTTCCATGAGCATCTGGAACACCGACTCTGCGGTCTTGGGATCAAGGTTGCCGGTCGGCTCATCGGCCAGCAGCAGGGCAGGCTTGTTAACCAGGCCGCGAGCGATGGCGACGCGTTGTTGTTCTCCCCCGGACATCTGCGAGGGAAAGTGATCTGCGCGGTGGCTGAGCCCTACCTTCTCCAGCAATTCCTTAGCCCGGAGGGTCGCGTCGTTGGCCGACACTCCGGCTACGAGTTGGGGAAGAAGCAGGTTTTCAAGCGCGGTAAAGTCTGACAGCAGGTGGTGAAACTGGTAGACAAAACCGATTTGCGTGCGGCGCAGGGTTGTCCGGTACTCATCGGCCTCGCTTTCGACGCGCTGCCCGTTGATGATCACATCACCGCTGGTTGGATTTTCAAGCAATCCCGCGATCTGCAGGAGGGTCGTCTTGCCGGAACCGCTGGGACCAAGCAGGGCGACGACTTCACCACGCGCGATATCGAGGCTGACCCCGTTCAGGATGTTGAGCTTATGCCCGCCTTGCTCGAAACTCCGCGTAACATTCCGTATCTCGATAACCTTATTCACGGCGCAAAGCCTCCACCGGGTCGAGCCGCGCGGCTTTCCATGCTGGATAAATGGTAGCCGCGAAAGAGATCAGGAGTGCCATGCCCACCACGACCGCAACTTCCTGGCCATCCATTTTAGCGGGTAGTTTCGAGAGGAAATAAACCTCGCCGGGAAAAAGCTTCGTGCCGATAAGACGCTCGACCGCGTGCCGGATTGATTCGATGTTCATGCAAAACACGACACCAAGCGCGGAACCCGCCAACGTGCCAGTGACCCCAATCAGCGATCCGGTGTAAAGGAATATGCGCACGATCATGCCGCGCGTCGCGCCCATGGTACGGAGGATCGCGATATCTCGGCCCTTGTCTTTTACGAGCATGATCAGGCTGGAAATGATGTTAAATGCGGCCACGATGATGATGAGCGTTAAAATGAGAAACATCACGTTACGCTCGACGTTCAAAGCGCTCGCAAGGCTGGCATTATTAGCCTGCCAATTCGCGATGCCATAGTTGCCAAGAAGCTTTTCCTCGATAGATTGCTGTACGCGGGCAATTTGTCGCGTATCTTCGGTCATAATTTCGATGCTATTGACGCCTTCGCCCATCTCAAAAAAGGCTTGGGCGTAGGGCAACGGAAGAAAAACGAAACTGTTGTTGTATTCAAACATGCCGACATCGAAGATCGACCCGACAGTGAAGGTACGGGTGCGGGGCATGCATCCGAAGGGCGTTGATTTGCATGTCGGCGCAATCAGGGAGAACTTGCTGCCCACATCAAGATGCAGCCGCTGCGCCATGCTCACGCCGATCGACGCATTCTCGTCGCCAAAATAATTACTTTCAGATATTTTCGCAGTGATGCCCGCCGCTTTATCAGGGTCGGCCTCGCCACCTTTACCTGACATGATGGGCTTGGCATAGAAGTCTTCAGGCAACAGTCCTCGCACTACGACACCGGATGCCCCTGCTTCCGTTTTTATCAGAGCCTGGCCCTCGATCGTCGGGGTTGCGCTTGTCACACCTCGGACTTTGCGTAAGTCCGCTACCAGTTCCTGATACGGATAAAGCTTGCCGTTTAGACCGTAGACGTTGATGTGGCCATTCAGCCCGAGTATTTTTCCAATCAGTTCATCGCGGAAGCCGTTCATGACTGACATCACGATGATTAGCGTCGCGACGCCCAGCATGATGCCCAGAAAGGAAAAGGCGGCGATGACGGAAATAAACCCTTCTTTCCGCCGCGAACGCAAATACCGTCCAGCCACCATTCTTTCGAAGGAAAAAGACATTAATAAGCCTTCGACACGATAACCTTTTTGCCCTCGTCCTCGAACGGCAGGCAGCGGGTCGTCACGGCAAACTCGCCTTTAATTGCGGCGAATTCTTCCGAATTCTGGATCAGGTTGTAGTCGAGCTTGAGGCCGCCGGTCTGGCCGGCCGCAAAGAATTCGCGGACATCCTTAAGGCTGTTTACGTTCTTGACCATTCCGTTCATGCGGGCGCGGCCCTTTTCAAGCAGGTCCTTTTGCATTGCGTCAAGGGCCTCGGCGATTTTCTGCGCCACCTCGTTAACCCCTATTTTCACTTTCCCGTCTTTGCCAAGATCGCGACGAGTCAGGGTGAGCTGGCCCTCGGCAATTTCGCGCGCACCGATTTCAAGCCGAACGGGAACACCTTTTTTGATCGCAGCCCACATTTTATCGGAGCTCCGCGCGTCCGACTTATCCACCTGCACCGTGATGTCTTGTGCGCGCAATTCCTTCTGAACCTTGTCGCAGAATTCAAGGATGCCCGCCTTGTCCGTGTCGTTATTGATGAAGGGGAGGATAACGACCTGATAAGGCGCGACCCGTGGCGGCATGATCATTCCATCATCATCGCCATGCGTCATGATAAGCCCGCCAATAGTGCGGGTCGACATTCCCCAGGAGGTCGTCCAGGCAAGCTTCTGCGTTCCATCTCGGTCCAGGTATTTGATGTCGGACGACTTCGCAAAAGTCTGGCCAAGATTGTGTGAGGTTGCGCTTTGCAATGCCTTGCCGTCTTGCATGAAGGCTTCGACGGTGTAAGTCTCAATGGCGCCGGGGAAGCGCTCATCGGGGGTTTTGGCACCGGGTATGACCGGTACAGCAAGATAATTTTCGATGAAGTCCCGATACACATCCAGCATCCGCCGCGCGTCGCTGTCCGCCTCTTCCGCTGTTGCGAAGGCGTTATGGCCCTCCTGCCAAAGGAACTCGGATGTCCGAAGGAAGATGCGCGGGCGCATTTCCCACCGCATGACATTGCACCACTGGTTCAGTTTGAGTGGCAGGTCGCGATAGGACTGCACCCAATTATGCATGGACTCCCCGATGATCGTCTCCGAGGTCGGGCGGATGATGAGGGGCTCAGTAAGAACCGAGGCAGGATCAGGCCCCAACTCACCCTGGTCGTTCTTCGCGAGGCGGTGATGCGTGACGATCGCGCATTCCTTGGCAAAACCGTCGATATGATCCGCCTCCTTCGCGATATAGCTCATCGGGATCAGAAGGGGGAAATAGGCATTTTGCACCTCCTCCGCCTTGATCATGCGATCGAAATGCTTCTGGATATTTTCCCAGACCGCGAAGCCATAGGGCTTGATGATCATGCAGCCGCGAACCGGCGCGTTTTCGGCCATATCGGCCGCCTTTATGACGTTCTGATACCACTCCGGAAAGTTTTCGTCCCGCGTCGGCGTGATGGCTGTTTTGGAATTTTTCAAGGCTTTAGCAGGCTCGGCCATGGGATATGCCTCTATTGGTGGGAATGGACGCCCAACAAAATTAGCGAAGCGCTCCGCATTAATCAATGATCATTATGGTTATTTTCCGACGCTTGGGTGTGTGTGCAAAGCCTTCGGAGAGCGGCAATTGACTCTCCTTGCAACGGCTCACCGTTGAAAGTGAATTCGCCATTTTCATAGATGAGGTCGCCGATCACAGTATCGCCCTGCGAGGCATCGGTCGAAGTCGCGTCGAGGAGACCCAGATAACCTCCGAGGTCGACTGTGATAACAGCTTCAATGCGCTCGGGCGCGACGACAGTAGATTTATTTATGTCTGCCTCCACCACAGGCTTCCCGGAAACATCAACGCCAGGCTCATAGGCGACGCCCGGGGGTTCGAGGTATTCGACAGCGCGCCGGCAAAGGGGATCGCCCACGCCTGCAGGCATTGACGCCGTGTCGTTCACGGGCAACAAGAGCGGTGCCATCGCGATTGCTGTAAGTAAGACCTTGATCATCCGGGCCCCCGAAACCATTCGCTCCAGCGGATAACGTCCGCCACGATCAGCAGGTGGATAAGCAGAAGCAAACCCGCGGACAGCAACGATGTAAGAATTATTTTCTTCTTGAGATGCGGTTGACGGGGCGCACCGGCGTCGTGCCCGACCCCTTCATCGGCATGACGCTCGACTCCCAAGGGCAGCACGGCAAATAGCATGACCCACCAGATTAAAAGATAGATAAACAGGGCCGTCACCACGTCCATGCTACACTCGGATCAGGTGAACACGCGTCTGCGGCTTCCGGTCAAAGCGTTCGCTGAAAAACCGCCGGGCGGTAACCCGCACAAGCTCGGTGACCGCGTCGTCATCATTCCGAATATTTTTCGGCATGTTCTGCAGCGCTTTGGAAACTTCTGCTTCTGCGGCTGCAAGATGTGGCGTGTCCTGGTCGCTCGTCTCGTCGAGAAGCCCTAGCGCGGTAATGCGTGGCGGGGCCATAAGTGCTCCGCGGTCGTTCATAACGACAGTAACAATTGCACTGCCATTGAACATGATCCGCTTGCGGGTCAGTATTGCCTCGTTATCGACGGCAACGATACGATTACCCTCAATCGCAAGGATCCCGTTTTGCACTTCGCCCACGGGGCGAAGTCCTTCCTTGGTAATTTCTATGACATCCCCGTTTACAGGGATGAAGGTCTCGTTCACGCCGCATTCCTGCGCCAGTTGCGCGTGTTTTTCCTGCTGCATATGCTCGCCATGCACGGGAATGACTGCCTTTGGCTTCACCCAGGAATAAAGTTTTTTTAGTTCTTCCCGGTATGGATGCCCCGAAACGTGGATCGGCGCGTCCCGTTCTGTAATGACATTCACCCCGTTGATCAGGAACCGGTTTTTAATGCGGTCAACGGCCCGGTCATTTCCAGGAATGGTGCGGGAGGAAAAAATCATTACATCCCCCTCGCCCAATCTGACTGCGGGATGATCATTATTTGACACACGTGCGAGGGCAGCGCGCGGCTCACCCTGCGAGCCTGTGCAGATATAAACGACGTTTTCTCCGCCATGCATATGCGCGGCCTCGTCGTCGAGAAACAGGGGCACATCTTTCAAGTACCCGCTTTTGCGCGCAGCATCGTCCACGCTCCACAGGGAGCGCCCGACGAGACATACACTGCGGTCATTTGCACGCGCTGCTTCGTAGATGCTTTTAATCCGTCCGACATTCGTTGCAAAGCACGTTACTGCAATCTGGTTATCAAATTCACCGAAAAGGTCGGCAAGATTTTTTTGTACTTCCCGCTCCGACCCGGAATGTCCAGGCACCATCGCGTTGGTGGAGTCCCCGACGACGGCAAGGACACCTTCCTCGCCGAGCTTACGCAAAGCGGCTTCATCCGTCAGGTCGCCGATGATCGGATCAGCGTCTATTTTCCAGTCGCCCGTATGGAGCACGTTCCCCACGCTCTTGACCGACACCACAACCGCGCGCGCTTCCGGGATGGAATGGGCCATGCGGATAAAACGGAGATGAAACGGACCAATTTCCAGCTCCGCCTGCTGCGGTAGTTCATGAACCGCAACCTGGTGACCCCATGCCATCTCGCTTAAGGACTGTCGCAGCCGTTCGAGTGTAAACTTGGTGGCATACAAGGGCGCCTTAAGCCGAGGCCACAAGTGGTCTACCGCGCCAATATGATCTTCGTGGCCGTGCGTGAAAAATATCCCAAGCAGCTTGCTGCCGAGGCTCGTTGCAAAGGCCGGATCGGGCAGCAATATATCGACTCCCGGCATCGTCTCGTCCGCGAATCCCATTCCGCAGTCGATCATGATCCACTGCTCTTTATGACCATAAAGTGTCATGTTCGCACCGAAGACGCCGCAGCCCCCGAGTGGCACACAGTAGATCGCTTCCGGATCCATGTTAAAACCGAGCGATGCCATCAGCCTATAAAAACCTCACCAGAGCAGATAGCCCGCTTTTCGCCGCCTGGCATCTCAAGTTCCAAGGCGCCTGAATCATCGATGCCGGCAAACCTTCCGGTAAAATACTCCTTTGGCATACGCACTTGTATCGTGCTGCCAATATTATGCGCATAATGCAGCCACTCAGCGCGAATAGGGTCAAAACCCTTTTGCGTCCAGCTGTCATAGAGACTCTTTATCCGCACGGCGAGCTTTCCAAGCACAGCGCCCGCATCCTCCATGCATCCGAACGCGGCAAGACTCGCGGCAGCATCCGGTGCACCAGCAACATTCACGCCAATTCCCATGACGACCCAGTCCTCCTCGGCTTCCAGCAAAATGCCCGCGGCTTTCCTGGCATTGAGCAGAAGATCGTTTGGCCACTTGAGACTGATCTGCACCGGCTTTGAGACAACCTCTTTCACTGTTTCAGCCAGTGCAACGGCAGCCAGGAACGACAACTGCCCTGTTTGGGATGCGGTCGCGTTTGGACGCAGCAGCAAGCTCATATAGAGGTTTCCGGGAACGGAAGTCCATCCATTGCCCTGCCTCCCCTTGCCTGCCGTCTGTTCATGCGCCCACACAAGGGTAAACGCGGGATATCCGCTCCGCGCGAGCTGCTTAATGTGCTCGTTCGTGCTGCCCACGGTGGACAGTTCGATAATATTAAATGCCGGCGGGAGTTGCGGACGGTGCGTCATTTGGAATGCAATACCGTGATCGACTTGGAAGCGGCATCTGCTGCGGCAAGCAAAGGCCCTGGCAGCACGATGAACAGCAACATTGCGCTTGTCGACACAATAGCGAGAACGTTCAGGCTGGTGTCCGTTGCAGGGTCAAGAACTTCATCACCTGCCTCCTCAAAATACATCACTTTGATAATACGCAGGTAATAATAGGCGCCTATCACCGACGTGAGCACACCAATGATCGATAGCCAGTAAAGTCCCTGAGCCACAGCTGCCTGAAATACGAACAGCTTGGCGAAGAAGCCGCCAAGGGGTGGAATGCCCGCCATCGAGAACATCATGATCGTCATGGCTAGGGCAAGCATCGGCTGTCGCTGGCCCAAGCCTGATAAATCCGATATATCCTCGACCATCCGGTCGCGCTGTTTCATCATTAAAACGACCGAAAAGGCGCCAATTGTCATGACCATGTATATCGCCACGTAAATCATCACTGACTTAACGCCCTCCGCACTCGCTGCGGAAAGGCCAACAAGTGCATATCCCATATTGCCGATAGAGCTGTAGGCCAGCAGGCGTTTGATATTCGTTTGCCCGATCGCGGCCACTGAACCAAGCGCCATCGAAGCAATAGAGAGTATAATAACGACCTGCTGCCACTCGGCCACAAGACTACCGAAGGGCTCCATGAAAACGCGGGTGAGCATGGCAAGCGCGGCAATCTTAGGAGCGATCGCAAAGTAGGCGGTGACAGAGGTGGGCGCACCTTCGTATACGTCCGGCGTCCACATATGGAAGGGCACTGCGGATATCTTGAAAGCGATGCCCGAGATCAGCATCACCATGCCGATAACGACGCCAAGACTGACAGGCGCGTCGGCCAGAACGATGCCAATCTTTTCAAAATTGGTGACGCCGGTGTATCCGTATATCAGGGACGCGCCATAGAGCAGCATGCCGGAGGACAGCGCGCCCAGAACGAAATATTTGAGACCCGCTTCTGTCGACTTCACACTGTCCCGCTGTATTGCGGCGAGGACGTATAACGGCAGGCTTTGCATTTCCAGGCCCATATAGAGGGATATCAAATCATGCGCCGAGATCATTAACATCATGCCCAGAGTCGAAAACAGCACGAGTATCGGATATTCGAAACGCTTGATGCGTTGGCGTTCCGCGTATTTCGTTGCCATTACAATCGAAACCGCGGCGCCGGCAATCACGAGGGTCTTCATGAAGCCGCCGAAACTATCCGCTATGAACATGCCGTTGAAAGTCGTCACCGTCTCGCCGCAATAACGGCAGACCAATATTCCGACGACCGCGAGGGAAAGCACGGCGAAAGATGCAACCGCATTGTAAGGCTCATCCTTGCGGCTGACGCCGAACAGCACGAGCAAAAGCCCCATCACGGCTAACGCGATTTCGGGAAAAGCCGGCTTCAAATCCGGAGCAAGGAACGGCATCATTTCTTTTTCTTTCCTTTTTTCGGCTTCTCGGGCGGGGCAGCTTGTTCGGATTCTACCGGTTCCTCGGGCGCGACAGGTTCTACAGTTTCGGGAGCCGGATTGGCAGGAGTCTCCGCGACTGCTTCACTCGTCTTCTCCGCAGCTACCGCGGCTTCATTCGCTTTTTCTTCAGCCTCCTTGGGAGCGGCTGCTTCGAGCGCTGCTTGCCTTGCCGGTGCTACGCGGTCAATAACCTTCTTAAGCGCCGGCGCCATTGGTGCAGTAAAGCTGCTGGGATATATACCCATCCAGAATACCAGACCAATCATCGGCAGGAAGATAAGCACCTCCCGGCCGACCACGTCTTTCATTGCCTTCACGTCAGGCTTTGAAAGCTCGCCAAAAACAACACGTTTATACAGGAAAAGCATGTAAGCCGCGCCGAGAATCACCCCAGTGGCGGCCAGGGCGGTAACCGTCGTATTGACCTGGTAGGTCCCGTTAAGCACAAGAAACTCTCCTACGAATCCACTCGTGCCCGGCAGTCCTACCGAAGCCAGCATGAACACCATGAAAATGGTGGCATATTTCGGCATGTTTTTAACGAGGCCGCCGTAACGCGTGATCTCGCGTGTATGCAGCCGGTCATATACGACGCCGACGCACAGGAACAGCGCGGCGGAAACAATGCCATGGGACAGCATCTGGAACATCGCGCCATCCAGGCCGTTCTGGTTCATCGCGAAAATTCCTATCGTCACAAATCCCATATGGGCGACAGAGGAATAGGCGATCAGCTTTTTCATGTCCTCCTGCGCGAGCGCGACAAGGGAGGTATAGATCACCGCGACGACGCTGAAGCCAAAGATCCAGGGTGCGTAATGTACGGAGGCATCCGGAAAGACCGGCAGGGAAAGCCGCAGAAAACCATATCCTCCCATTTTCAGCAATACGCCAGCGAGGATAACCGAGCCGGCCGTCGGCGCCTCCACATGCGCGTCAGGCAGCCAGGTATGGACAGGCCACATCGGCACCTTCACTGCAAAGGACGCGAGGAATGCCAGCCACAACCATTTCTGCACACCCATGGGAATGCTGAGATTCTGAAGCTCCACGATGTCGGTGGTGCCATATGTGTTGTAAAGATAGAGCGCCGCCAGCAACAGCAGCACGGAGCCCAAAAGTGTATAAAGGAAAAACTTAAACGCGGAATAAACCCGGCGCTTTCCGCCCCAGACACCGATGATGATGAACATCGGAATAAGCACGCCTTCGAAGAACACATAGAACAGCATGAGATCAAGCGCGCAGAACATGCCAAGCATCATCGTTTCCAATAAGAGAAACGATATCATGTATTCCTTGACGCGATGGGTCACAGACTCCCAGCTGGCCAGAATGCAGATTGGCGTCAGGAACGTCGACAGGAGGATGAAGAATACCGAAATGCCGTCGATACCTACCTTGTAGTTGATGTTCAAGCCCGGCAACCAAGGCATTTTTTCGACGAATTGCATCTCAGCCGATGTTCCGTCAAAGCCCATATACATGTAAAGCGACAGGGCGAAGGTAAACACCGACGTCAGCAGAGCCGTATTGCGCGAATTACGGGCAACAGTCTCGGCATCACCCCGGATGAACAGCAGGAAAAGAACGCCGGCTATCGGCAGGAAAATCAATAGCGATAGAATGGGGAAAGAAATCATCGGTTAGAACCCCTGCCGGTGAGTATAGAGGATGTAAGCTGTGATGATAGCAACCACGCCGATGATCATCGCGAACGCATAATGGAATACATAGCCTGACTGCATATTATGCGCTTTGACCGACCCAGCCTGCACTGTTGCGGCGAACCCATCCGGGCCAAGGCCGTCGATAATCGCGCCATCGCCTGTTTTCCACAGCTTGCGCCCGAGGAAAAACGCGGGACCAACCGCAATCGCATGGTAAAGCTCGTCGAAGTACCATTTGCGGAATAGGAAGTTATGCAGGCCGCTAAACATCCCAGCCATCATCGCCGGCATGTGACGCTTCCGGACATAGAAAATGAACGCAATAAGAATACCAAGGACACCCACAACGGTCGGGAGCAGCTTTGCCCATTCAGGGATATGGTGCACTTCGTTCAACACGTCATTTTCGGGCAGCACGAAGATGGCTTCGCCCCAGAACCCGGCGCGCTCCTCGCCGATGAAGTTTTTCGCGAATACCCCTGCGAAGACCGCACCGGTTGCCAACACCGTCAGCGGGATCGTCATGATCTTGGGAGATTCATGCACATGCGCCATCACTTTCTCGTCGGCACGCGGCGTCCCATGGAACGTCATGAATATAAGCCTCCATGAATAGAACGCAGTCAGGAAGGCTGCCGCAATGCCACACCAATAGGCGAAATTGCCTATCGCGCTATGCGCCGCAAAGTTCGACTCAAGAATGGTGTCTTTGGAGAAGAAGCCCGAGAAGAAGGGCATGCCGGCCAATGCAAGGCTGCCTATCCACATTACAATGTAAGTAAACTTGATGTAGCGCCAGACACCGCCCATCCGTCGCATATCCTGCTCGTCCGACATCGCATGAATGACCGAGCCTGCGCCAAGGAACAGGAGCGCCTTGAAAAAGGCGTGAGTGAACAGGTGGAACATTGCAGCACCATAGGCTGAAACGCCGGCCGCAAAAAACATATAGCCCAGTTGGCTCATCGTGGAATAGGCAATAACCCGCTTGATGTCGAACTGTGTGACCGCAATCGTCGCAGCGACAAGCGCTGTCAGGGCCCCGAGTACCGTGATGAATTCACGCGCCGCGGGGGCATATTCATATATAGGCGACATACGGCAGACCAGAAACACGCCTGCTGTCACCATTGTTGCCGCGTGGATAAGCGCAGAGACGGGAGTCGGCCCCTCCATAGCGTCAGGGAGCCAGGTATGAAGGCCGAGCTGGGCCGACTTACCCATAGCACCCACGAACAGCAGGAAGCCGATAAGTGTCACCGCATTCAGCTGCTGTCCGAGGAATTCGACAGTAATATCTTTGCTCTCTGCTACAGCCGCAAAAACCTTATCGAAATCGAGCGTCCCGAAAACAAGGAAAACCGCAAAGATCCCGAGGGCGAGGCCGAAATCGCCGATGCGGTTGACAACAAAGGCCTTGATCGCTGCCGAATTCGCGCTTTCCTTGTGATGCCAGAAGCCAATCAGGAGATAGGAGGCAACCCCTACTCCTTCCCAGCCAAAGAAAAGCTGAACAAAATTATTGGCGGTCACCAGCATCAGCATCGCAAAGGTAAACAGGCTGAGATAGCACTGGAAAAGCGCGCGACGCTTATCATGGTGCATGTATCCCACGCTGTAGATATGCACTGCAGCGGAAACAACATTAATGACGACAATCATCACGACGGAAAGTTGGTCAATACGTAGAGACCATTTCAATGACAGGCTGCCCGAAGAAATCCAGGTAAACAGGTCTATAACCTTAGGGATATAGCTAGCGGTCATATTCAGCTGCCAGAACAGCGTGCAGGAAATCGCGGCCGCAATCAGCATAAGCCCGCAGGTAAGCACCTGGGCCGGCGCGTGGCCCTCCGAGTCTTCTTTCCATGCAAACAGGCCAGCTGCCAGGCAGCCGACCAGCGGCGCAAATACGGCGATGACTTCCATTTTTTTATCCCTTCAGCGCGCTGA
>Ga0196981_1000227_pt1 | contig 35275 bp, 24 predicted proteins | sample S3_2013CmetaG_FD_155462 | JGI IMG/M metagenome (GOLD analysis project Ga0196981, IMG submission 155462) | Soil microbial communities from Anza Borrego desert, Southern California, United States - S3_20-13C | ecosystem: Environmental > Terrestrial > Soil > Desert | place: USA: California... | reverse complement strand
GCCTGGCGATAACCATCGGGACCGAACAGAGAAGTTATCCCGATAGCCATCACTGATGGTACTAGGGATAACACCTGGGAGAGTATCCCGATGGCTATCGGGACGTTGCCTATCTTTTATTAAAAAAAGCCTTCGAGCAATCGAAGGCTTTTTTTTTGGCTCTAACTGACGGCGGAGATCACCTCTTGCCTGGCGATAACCATCGGGACCGAACAGAGAAGTTATCCCGATAGCCATCGGGACCGCCAGCGCTGATGGTACTAGGCTAACACCTGGGAGAGTATCCCGATGGCTATCGGGACGTTGCCTATCTTTTATTGCATCCGCCGAAGCTTCTAGCGTAGGAGGATTGCAAAAGCCTTCGAGCAATCGAAGGCTTTTTTTTGGCTCTAACTGACGGCGGGGATCACCTCTTGCCCGGCGATAACCATCGGGACCGAACAGAGAAGTTATCCCGATAGCCATCACTGATGGTACTAGGATAACACCTGGGAGAGTATCCCGATGGCTATCGGGACGTTGCCTATCTTTTTTTTCTATCTCTCAAGTCAATGCGTCGGCCGCATGCAGGTCAGCCTTTGTTACCTGCCGTAACACCACATCTCCCAAATACCGAATTTCAAATTAATGTCGATACGGAATGCCGGTGCTGACCAGGTACACGAGACCGACATAAAACTCCGGAGACTAACAGAGACTCCTCAACGTTAATTGGGAATAACTGTAACTAGCTCTATCTTCACAAAGCCAAAAAGATCAACATTGAAAAAATACGTACTGTATATTACACTCGGGGTGGCACTACTTGCAGCCGGTGCGTATGTGATCCAAAAAACATTTCTACAAGTCGCACAGGCCGATGCATGGGACCTGATCCCCGCTACAGCACTCATCGTCTACGAACGCGACAAGTGTCAACAGTGTATCGCGGACATTCATCAATCGCCCGTTTGGAAAATTATTGACAAGGCGTCATTTTATCATAAAGACCTGGACTCTCTCAAAGCATCCCTCGAAAAAACGCTTTCCGAAAATCAAAACCTCATTGTTTCAATCCATCCCACAAAAAAAGACGATTTCGACTTCGTGTTCTACCTGCCCTCGTTTCATGACAGGCTTGTTCAAATCACAAAATCCTTCGACAATAAGAAGTACCGCATCTCAAAACGAGAATTCAACAACGTCGATATTCATGAAATCGGTTTCTCAAAGCAGGTGTTCTCCTGGGCATTTGTGGGAGATGTCTGGATCGGAAGCTTCACGCCATTTTTGATTGAAGATGTCATCCGCACAGCCATCAAAAAGAACGGACTCAAACAAAGCGTTTCTTCGGTAAAGAAATTGCCCCAAATCGGCGGCGATGCGGGAAATATCTATCTCCAACTCAACAATTTTTCAGATTGGCTCTCTCTTTTTTATGGCCGAAAAGAAACAATAGCAGAATCGTTTGGACAATCCACAATGCTTGACGTCAAGTCCGATCAGGATCATATCGTTCTCAACGGATTCAGTATCGACACAACTGATCGCTCCAGGTACTTGCTGTCGATTTTCAGGAACCAATCACCCGTCACCTTCGATCTGAAAAATTATATCTCTAACAAAACGATTGCACTTCACAGCTTCGGAGTAAGCAATGGGGACCTGTTCAATCGGGATCTGGCAGATTTCATGAAGCAGCGCGCTCCTAAAATCAGGGATTCTCTTAACATGTTGTCGCAACGGGCACATGTAGATCTTGATCAGTTGTATGCAAAGATCCATGATGAGGTCGGGCTCTGTTATATCGAATCCATTAAAAGCTCAAAACATTCCAAGATCCTGATCGTTGAAACCTCCGATACCGGGCCCTGGTTATCCGCATTCCAAAAAATTGAAGAAGCGCTTAGCATCGATACAATTTTCTACGAGCGTTACGGGGATTATGAAATCCGCGAGGTGCCCGTCTTCCGTTTCCCTGAGAAAATGTTCTGGCCTCTGATCACCGGCTTCGACCAGAGCTTTTATACTTCGATGAACAACCTGCTGTTTATTGGTGAAAATCTTCATGACCTGAAAATGTTTCTGACGGACATCGAAGAAGACAACACGTGGGGCAGGTCTGTAACACATAATAAATTTCTGGAGACGACCTTGCTCGAATCCAACCTTAGCATTTACATCAATACGCCCAAGGTTTGGAACGTGTTGTCGTTGCAACTGCAACCCAAGTGGAGCCAGTTTATCCGGGAGAATATTTCGTTGCTGCGCTCCATCCAGCTTAGCGCTATACAATTCAGTCATCTGAACAACAGTTATTACACCAACGTTTCGATCAGCTATAAAGCGATTCCGGCATCTCAGCATGACAGGCCGGCAGGAGATAAATACGTTACGAATTTCGATCATGGCATCCAGGGACTTTATGCGGTGAAGAGCCATGTTGACCGCAGTGACGAGATGCTCGTACTGGATTCGTTAAACGATTTGAGTCTGGTGTCGGATGAAGGAGCGGTGTTATGGAAAATTTCGCTCGGCGATCCCATAACCAGCGAGGTCGCACAGATCGATTTTTATGGAAACGGAAAACTCCAATATTTCTTTACCACGCGTTCCGGAGTCCACGTTATCGATCGCCTCGGAAATTATTTGCCGCCGTTTCCTTCGTTGTTGTCCTCGATACAGTTTGCCCATGGAGTCATTGTCGATTACGACCACAGCAAGAAATACCGGTTCCTTACCGCAGACACGCGCGGCCGATTGTGGATGTATGACAAAGAAATGAATAACCTTGAAGGATGGCAACCAAAAGAAATTGGGTCCGATCTTGCTTGCGCACCGCGACATCACCGAATCAAAGGGAAGGATTATATCATTGCCATTACCCGTGATGGAAAAGCTGTGCTGATGAATCGCCGCGGAGAAACTCTCAAAAACTTTCCGCTCGACCTGAATGCCCGCATTACCGGAGATTATTTTTTCGAGACAGGCAATGGACCTTCAGATACTTATTTTGTTGTTGTGTCGGACGACGGATTCAGGATCAGATTTTCGATCGAGGGAAAAATACTCAGCCGTGAACCCTTGGTGAAAACGTCCATTTCGTCCAAATTCAAATTGATCGCCGAAAAGAAATCGGCAGGCTATGTGATTCTTCAGCAGGACCCGAATAATTTTCATGTTTTTGACGAGAAGGGAAAACAGTTTATTTCCAATGAATCGATCGGTAAGCACAATGTTGTTTTAAACTACTATGATTTCGGAGGTGGCCGCGCTTACATCACCATCATGGATGCCGATCAGAATCTGACTTATTTGTACGATGGCGCGGGCTCGCTTCTAACAACCGTTCCTATTGAGACTTCGCTCCTGGAGATCAGGCCTAAGGACAATGACGAAAACAGACTATTTTTTGTTCAGGACCGGAGGCTCACCATTCAAGTGATTGATCGTTAATTGCCGCTTGTGCTTCGGCGTGACGGATGCTGGAAAGCCACTTAATCTTACACGATGATGCCTGGCTCCCATGCCATTCCAAATGCTCTTCTTTTGGGTAGGTATATGTTGCAACGTATGGATTTACAATAAAATCCGGATTCTGCATTTTTTTCATACATAGGTTAAGCATGGAGCCCCAAAAAGCGGTAAAAAGGTTACTTTTCGCTACTTTAGGTATTTACAACAAATTCTATCATTATGAGATCAAAACCCCACTATTGCCTTTTGGCCATACTTTTTACATGTGCAGCGCTCACATCTCAAGCTCAATTGATCAGCATTCACGCCGGAGCAACAACCTCCATGAATGCCACTTTTGTGCTCGATAAAGGCCTGTCTGAGGACCCGCGTTACAGTTCAACGGCAACGTATAAATGGTCACCGGTGGGCTTTCACTTCGGTATTGATCTTGCAAAAAAATTCGGGCTTTCACTTGAATCGATCCTTTCCAAGCAGGGACAGATATACGATATGGTCAATACGGCGAAAGAAGTTGCCGGTACACGTAAGATCGATATGACCATGATCAACCTGCCGATGCTGATGAAATTCATGAGTGGCGGAAGCAGCGCGGTAAGAGGTAATTTCAATTTTGGCCCGCAGCTCTCCCTGCTGACCGATGCAGTTGAAACGATCCAGGCCAACGCGGGCACCTACGACATCCCGGAGGGCGTAACTATTGAGTCGATCCGGGAGGAGTTGGCACCTGGCGCGGAATACGAACAGTATATTAACGTAGATCCAAATGATGCTAGCAAGTACATAATCTCTCAAAACCTACCCGAAAAAGATCTTTTAACCAAGAAAGCCAATGACTTCAAGAACGCACAGTTCCAGATCGCAGCGGCTTTTGGACTTGATCTTGATCTTTCAAAACACCTTTATTTGTCAATGCAGGGACGTGCTACGTATAGCCTGACTGATATGCGTAACGGTGATGTAATTGCTCAACTTAAAACAGACGCAGGAAGTATCTTCGGAAACCGGGCACAATTGGCCGTAGGCATGCAGCTCGGACTGCACTATGTTTTTGGCAAAACCCGCTCTCACCGCGAATAATTTCTGCACGAATAATATTATTGAGATCCCGCTTAACCGGCGGGATTTTTTTATTCGAGATGATTCAGGAATTCATTGATTGTATCGTAGACCGTTTGTAGCTGAGCTTCGGTGATGATATACGGTGGCAAAATGTAAATCACATTCCCCAATGGTCTCAACAGGACATTTCGTTCCAGGAAATACTGATATATTTTTTTTCTCGCGGGATTCACATAAGAAGTCTTCCCGGCAGTTTTCAGTTCAATCGCAAGTACGGTTCCAAGACTTCTGACATCCATAACGTGCGGGTTTGTTACAATGGAAGTTTTAAACCGCTCGTGTAGAATACCAATATCAGCAATTTGTTTTTGACACGCCGGTTGCAAAAGCAGTTCGAAGCTCGCATTGGCCGCCGCGCATGCCAATGGGTTGGCGGTGAATGAATGCCCATGGAAAAAAGTTTTAGCGATATCGTTTGACTGGAAGGCGGCAACAACCCTCCCGGAACACGATGTTACTCCCAACGGAAGCGCTCCTCCCGTCAGGCCTTTTGACAATGCAATAAGGTCCGGTTTATTTATCAGATGATCGCTTGCGAATAGTTTTCCTGTTCTGCCGAAACCCGTAAGGACTTCATCGGCAATGCAGATAACACTATTCGATTGCGCATATCCAATCATTTTGTCGAGGAGGGGCGCACCATATATTCTCATCCCGGCAGCCCCCTGAAGCAATGGCTCATAAATAAATGCTGCCACTAATCCGGTGTCGACGATTTGTTGAAACTGATTCAAAACTTCCGCTTCGTTGACCTGATCGGGAAAATCCACATAATCGACATCGAACAGATGTGAAACAAAAGCGTCTGTAAAAATACCCCTTTCACCTACGGACATTGCACCGAAAGTGTCACCGTGGTAAGCACCTCTGATCGCCAGGAGTTTTCTCTTCTCAATGCCCTGGTTTCGCCAGTATTGCAGCGCAAGTTTTATGGCGACCTCTACCGCAGTGCTGCCATCATCGGAAAAAAAAATTCTGGATTGATTATCCGGAAGGATACCCATCAGATTTTTTGAAAGGGTGATGGCGGGTTCGTGTGTAAATCCCGCAAAGATTACATGCTCCAGTTTTGTTGCCTGATCTGAAATCGCTTTGGCTATCTGCGGATTTGAATGACCGTGAAGATTGACCCACCATGACGAGATCGCGTCGATAATCCTGCGGCCGTCGTTTGTATGGAGGTACACTCCTGATGCCGATTCTATAAAAATCGGAGACTCCTGCTGACCAGGTTGTGAAAAGGGGTGCCAGATATTCTTTTGGTCAGACTCCAATAAGTCGGTCATGCGATTGTTCGATTAGTTCCGCCGCGTATTTCTTTACGGTCATCTCTGAAAAGTATTTTTCCTTCCTGATATGCAGCAGTTGAACCAGTCCGGAGTGATGAAGGATGATGCGCTCGCTTTCCGGGTTTGATGTGCCATTGAACACGATCCCTTTAATCGGGATGTCTCTCTTTTGCAGGGCTTCAATGGTCAGCAATGTATGGTTGATGCTGCCCAGGTACAGATCGGCGACCAGGACAACGTCGGCATCGAACCTGCGGATCAAATCGATTACAAAGTGCTCATCGTTTAAGGGCACAAGCACTCCACCGGCTCCTTCGATGATGAGGTTACGCTGGGTTTGAGGGACCTTGAATTTATCGATGCTTATGGTGACGTTGTCGTGTTTTGCAGCCGCGTGGGGCGACGCAGCAGTTGTTAACAGATATGTTTCCGGGTGAATAACGGTACGGCCATTGGAAATCAGGTTAGCGATCGTGTCGGAATCTCTTGGCAAACCGGCCTGAACCGGTTTCCAGTAGTCGGCCTGCAGGGCCTCGCATAAAATGGCCGAAGTCAAGGTTTTGCCACTGTCTGTGTCGATCGCTGTGACAAAGTAATTCATGGTGAAAGATAATCAGTTTCATTGACAGCGACGAGTTCGGACAATCCTTCCGCAAGCGTTAGAATGTCTTTCTCGTCATTGTAGGTATGAAGGCAGATCCTCAGTCTCTCGCTACCTCTCCGAACAGTAGGAGAGAGAATCGGCCTCGCGTCGATTCCCTTTTTTTGAAGTTTCAGCGCTGCATTTTTAGCGTTGGTATTGCCAGGCATCATGACAGTTTGAATGGCGCTTTTTGTCGATCGGACCGTCGGAATCCGAGATACGGATTTTACAAAAAAGTCAATCCTTTCCTGCAGCAATTTTTGGAGTTGAATATTTTCTATGAGATAATCGAAAACACAATCGATCGAAACAAGCGCGTGGTAGTCGGGTGCTGTTGTGTAAATAAATGGCCGCGCAAAGTTAACCATATAATCCTTCACACAATCAGATCCGGCCACACATGCTCCATGAACTCCCATGCCCTTTCCGAATGTAAATATCCTCAAGGGTATTTTTTCGCCGACCCCGAGTGTATTTGCGAGACCGTCTCCGGCATTTCCGAAAACGCCCGTGCTATGTGCTTCGTCGAGTATGAGGAAGGCACCGTATTTTTCGGTCAACGCCGTCATGTCGATCAATGGACACTTATCGCCGTCCATCGAGTAAACTGACTCTGCTGCGACAAAAACTTTTCCTGTACATTTTCTGATCTTTTTCTCAAGGTCTGCCAGGTCGTTGTGAAGAAAAGAAAATCGTTTCGCCAGGCTCAGCCGCGCGCCGTCCTTGATGCTCGCGTGTGACAATTCATCGTATATGATCGTATCGTCTTTTCCGGGAATGGATGACAAAACCGAAAGGTTGGCGGTATAGCCTGAATTAAAAAGAACGGTAGACTGACTGTTAAAAATACGGGCGAGTTTATGTTCGATTGCTTCGTGATAGGCTGAATTTCCCGAAAGCAATCTGGAGCCCGTGGATCCGTTTACTGGTTTCAGGTGTTCCAACCGGCTATGAATGATCTCAAACAGCGGTTTTGACCGCGCAAGGCCCAGATAATCGTTGGAATAAAAATCGATAAGGTCCCCGGGTTGTTTCAGCGTTCTGAACAGTCCTTCTTCTTTCCTTTTTGATATTTTGGAAGAGAGTATGTCATCCAGCTTTTGCATAAATTCCAGGGCTATTTTCCACGCGTCTTTTCAAGCATGTCCCACATTTCGTTTGGCACTATTTCCAGGTGACTGAATTCTCCACCATTTTTTAACCATTCTCCACCATCAATTGTGATCACTTCTCCATTAACATAGGCTGAAAAATCGGAAATGAGATAGCCCGCAAGGTTCGCAAGTTCCTGATGTTCCCCCACGCGTTTCAGGGGAATTCTCTGGGCCGGATCGAACTTTTTCACCAGATCCCCGGGCAACAATCGGCTCCATGCACCTTCAGTAGGAAAAGGACCCGGAGCGATCGCATTGCTGCGAATATTGAATTTGGCCCATTCCACGGCGAGTGACCTTGTCAAGGCGAGCACACCTGCTTTTCCGCACGCCGAAGGCACTACGTATCCGGAGCCAGTCCAGGCATAGGTGGTCACGATGTTTAGAAACGTTCCGGGTTGTTTTTTTGCGATCCAGTTTTTGCCAACGGCCAACGTGGTGTAATAAGTTCCTTTGAGCACAATATCAACCACGATATCAAAGGCCCGGTGGGAAAGCCTTTCAGTGGGGCTGATAAAATTTCCAGCTGCGTTGTTGACGACACCGTGTATTTGTCCGAAGCGTTCTTCGGTGACTTTGATCAGGTTCTCGATTTCCTCGTACTTCCGTATATCGCACGCAACGGGCAACACAGTTCCGCCGGTCTCTTTTGAAAGTTCGTCAGCGCTTTTATCCAACACTTCTTTTTTGCGGCTTGTGATAACGAGGTTGGCACCCAGTTCGAGAAAATATTTTCCCATCGATCTTCCGAGACCCGTTCCGCCCCCGGTGACGATGATTGTTTTACCTTTCAGGGCATCTGGTTTGAGCATTCCGGTCATATTGCAATTGTTTGCCGGTAAATATAAAGGAATTACTCAAAACCATCCTGCGCGGTTAACTGCTCATTCTTTAACAAGATAAGCGGACTGGCTATATCCGGCGAAAATTCCAAAGCCATGATTGACATTATTATACACGTTGACAGGTTGCGCAAGGGGGTCGCCGGATGTTTCGTTCTGTAGTCCCAACGTTATTCTGTAATTGTAAAGGTCCTTGCTTAGACTTCTCAATCGCACCTCAACAGCCTCTCCTACATTGTCCGGGTAAAAATTCGCTTTGATATTAACCGATATTTTTTTTCCATTTAATTTCGAGTCGTCGAATATGATTTCACCGTCCCGGCCCTGACTGTAATAACCTTTTTCAGCAAAGTTATATACGGGGTAAACGTATTCGACGGAGTCTTCATGCTCAGGCCTGTACCACTTGCCCCGCAACACCACAAAAAGCTCATAATAATCTGACGTCGCCGGGTCGTCCTGGAACGTGGCCGTAATCAGATGATTGTGCGGACGTTCTCCGGCGTAGTATTCACCCAGATAGGATACCTCAACTGAATCAATGGCCACCGGCAGAGGAATATAAGACGAGGCTTGCACGGGTTCGATATTTTCAGCTGAAGCTGTTATCTCAAATGTCTGACCTGCCACAGGCTTGATCCTGTTTTTCGATTTGTACCGTCCCATTAACAACGTATCAACATTACCATATTGATCCCATTTTTCGCGATAGCTACCTGAATCAAGCACCAACGTGTCAATCACATTATTTCCATTGGACACTACGACCACAGCATTCTGAATATATTCCAAATACGCGTCATTAAAAAGAGGCCCGTCGCTTAGTGTAACGTCCGCAACCCAGATGCTGTCTGGCCAGAAGAAAGAATTGACCGTTATTCTTTTTTTCTCTTCCCGCACCTTTACATCCAGGATTAATTCACAACCGGCCAGCAGCAAGATCGAAGATATCAATATAAGTCTGTTCATAGGGTCAGAATTTAAAATGATAGGCGAATGAAGGGATAATGGGAAAGAGGCTGTATTGGATAAACTTTTTATTCCCTTCTTCATCCTCGCCGATGTCGATAAAAAATGGATTTCTCCGGCTATAAAGATTGTAAATTCCAAAGCTCCACGAACGTTCTCCCCACTTCCTTTTCTTTTTCACCGTATAACTGATATCGAGCCTGTGGTAGGGCGCCATCCGGAAACCATTGCGGCTTTTGTAATATTTTACTTTTGACTGGTAGTACTTGTCACCGTCCGCGCCCGCGTAAATCGCAGAAGGCATCGTTACGGCCATACCCGTTCCGTAGACCCACGTTGCTGATATGCGTTTCTTTTCATTGATATCGTACGCTGCCGCGATCTCGACATCATGCCGGCGATCGTACCGGTATGGAAATGTTTTTCCAAAGTTGATATTCGGGAATGTTCTGTTTGTCCAGGAGAGTGTGTAGCCTACCCATCCGTTGAGCCGCCCTCTCTTTTTCTGAAGGAAAAATTCTGTTCCGTAACTGACTCCTTTCCCGCTTTCTATCTTGGTCTGCCAATCGCGTTCTATATCTATATAAGAAGCGCCTTCCTTGTATTCGATCAATCCAGACATGGTTTTGTAATATGCTTCCAGGCTGATTTCATATGTTGATTTCAGGTTATAACTTGCCCCGACGGATGAGAGGTATGATTGTTCCGGCCCAACGGTGGGAGTAGACGGAACCCACAGGTCTGTCGGCAGACCGATTCCCGAGTTGGTCAGCAAATGAATGTACTGGGTCATCTGGGCAAAGGATGCTTTTGCGGAAAAAACCGGTGAAATAAGGAATCTGCCGGAAACACGCGGTTGGACTGATGTATAAAATTTCTCATTGACATAGAACGCCGAGGCGTGAACGCCAAGGTTTACTTTGACTTTTCCCGATATCCTGATATCGTCTTCAGCATAAGCAAAAAATTCGGAAGCGTAGATTTTTTTTGCTCCGACCGTTGTATCGCTTTGTTCATTGGAGACAAAGTTGAAAACTCCGGGCGTGAAGAGGTGGCTGATTGCCTGGCCACCGAATTTGATGAAATGATCGGGCGTGGGCAGGTAGTCGAAGTCCACTTTTATCGCATAATCCCTGATTCCGGAATTGTAGGCCGCTTCGAAGTAACTATCCTCGACCACGGATTGATCCGAGCTTTTTTCGATGTAGAGATTGGAAACATTAAACCGGTACCTGCTGTATGTTGCCGTCAGGTTTCCAAACAGCTTATGATTGATCACTTTATTCCAGCGCAATGCCGTGGTGATGTTGCCCCATTTCAGGCCGAATTCATCAGTATATTGAACTCTGACATTCTGGTCGCGTTTTACCGTTTCCTCGTAGCCCGCGTATGCTTTGTCGTCGCCCAGGTACGCGCTGAAATACAACCTGTTGTTCTGATTGATCTTGTGATTGACCTTTGCATTAAAATCGTAAAAATAGTAGCCTGCAGTAGCATCGCCGTCCGACTCTGCCCGGATGAGCGGAGCGGCAAGCAGATCGATATACGTTCGCCGGCCCGAAATGATAAAGGATGTTTGATTTTTGTTGATTGGACCTTCAATGGTTAACCTGGATGCTACAAGACCAATAGAGCCTTCACCTTTGATCTTTTCCTGGCTGCCTTCTTTCATGCTGATGTCGATCACAGAAGACAACCTGCCCCCGTATCTGGCCGGAAATCCTCCTTTGATCAGCTCGACGTGGTTGATCGCATCGGAATTGAACACGGAAAAAAAACCGAAAAGGTGAGATGCATTGTAAACCGGCACTCCATCAAGCAGGATCAGGTTCTGCTCCGGACCCCCTCCCCGCACATAGAGACCACTGCTTCCTTCGTTGCCTGACTGCACGCCGGGAAGGAGCTGAAGGACTTTAAAAACATCGGTTTCACCGAGAAGCGCAGGCATCGCTTTGATCTGTTCGATCGGCACATCGATTGTTCCCATCCGCGTAGTGTTTTGAATGTCGTCTTCAGCGGATGCATTTATTTCAATTTCATTCAAAAGTCCGGCGCTTTCAAGTGACACGTCCAGTGTGGTATCACCTTTCAGTTGAAACCGAATAGTCTTTGATTGATATCCAACATACGAGACAACCAGGGTCACTGAATCCTTACGCAGCGTAAGACTGTAAAAGCCGTATTGATTGGATGTTGTTCCTTGCTGCGTTTGGGTATTGAAAACGCTGGCGCCAATAAGGTTTTCACCCGTCCCTTTTTCAGAGACGGTACCATTCACGGTCACTTTCTGCGCTGAAAGGACGATCGGCAAAAATAGAAAGAAAGGGTAAACGAGATATTTCATAGAGGGGTTTTTCCAAGGCCATAAAAATCAAAAGTACAAAACAATTTTACATAGCACGTTAATTGATGACTTGAAATTCTGTTTCTGAAGCAGTGACGCGTCCGTTGATGTTAATTACTATTTTTCCGGTTACAGCCATCGTGGGTACCACGACTCTTATTTCTCCGCGCTTTCTGTCCACGATTTGCGCACTTTGCAAGTACCTTTCTGCGTGGAAAGTTATCCAAATGCGATCCGATTCGCTGGCGAAGAAATTTTCTCCATAGATGGTAACCTCGTCGCCGCGTTTGCCGCTATCCGTACTGAATGAAGTGATAACAGGTTTTGGGTTGCTGTGATGGTAAACCGATTGGCTGTATGCCCCGAACACCCCGAAGCCATTTTCGATGTTATTGCGAACATTTACCGGTTGGGCGAAGGGGTCACCGGATGCTTCCTCCTGCAGCCCTACGGTGAAACGATATTGGTAATAATCTTTTGTCAGCGTGCGCAGCGCGATTGTGTATGAGGCGGTATTCTCCAAAGAGAAACCATTCGCACGGAAATTCGCCGTATGCTTTTTACCATTGAAAAAAACGTCTTTAAAAAGAACACCATGAAAATAATCGATGCCTTCATTTTCACTTTTAATGATCGGGTCGTCGCTTGTGAGCATAACAAAGCCGGGAGATGTTCTCACCTTTTGTGTTTGATAGTCGAACCATTCGTGTTCCAAATACACAAGCGCCTGATAAAAATTTTCTACGTCCGCATCATCTTGAAACGTGAGGGCTATCTTGGTTTCGTACTGGTGATTGAAAAGTTTTTCAATCACCTTGTGGTCAATAAGACCGGCGGGAAAAGGAACGGTGCAAGATGCTTCGATGCTGCCATATTTTTCCGAAAAAGCCCTGATACGATAAGTTTTACCTGCTTCCGGTTTCAAATCCGATGTATAAAAGCCATCGCCTGCGGGCGAAAGGAGATACGGATCCTTACCTAATTCCTCGATCGATACCTGGGCGTTGTCTAAAAAAAATGAAGTGGTATCGTCAAGAATATAGCGGTTCAAGCTCAATCGTGCCGCGTAGGTACTGTCCGGATTCACGACTGAATTTAACGTTAACGACGGTCCGTCGAAAGGAACGTCGATGTCAACGACGAGTTCGCATGAGAACAGCAATAACAATCCGAAAGCCCAATATTTTTTCATGGGACGGTTAGAATTTAAAACGACATGCCGCTGATGGAATCAGGGGAAACAAACTGTATTGAATAAATTTTTTGTGCCCTTTCTCGTCCCTTGCATTGTCAACGAAGAAAGGATTTTTCCGGTTATAGGCGTTATAGAGGCTGAGGTTCCATGACCGTTCTCCCCATCGCTTCTTTTTTGTGCTGGTATAGCCGATATCCAACCGGTGGTATGCTCTCATCCGGTAGGAGTTTCTGCCCCCATAATATTCAATAAAAGATTGATCTCCATCTCCCCACGGCGAACCTATATATTCCGTGTAAGCTGACTGGGGGAGTGAGATGGCTGCACCCGTGCCATACACCCAGGTCATGGATAAGTCCCTGTTGGGTTTCCATTTGTACGATAACGCTACCTCTACGTCATGCCTTCGGTCATACCTGAACGGAAACGTTTTTCCTTCATTTATATTTTGGAACGTCCTGTTGGTCCATGACAGGGTATAACCGACCCATCCACTCACTTTTCCCTTCTTCTTCTGGATGAAAAGTTCGCTGCCATAACTTTCTCCTTTGCCGGATTCCACTTTTGTTTGCCAATCCTCCTCAATGTTCAGGTAATTAGCACCTTCCTTGTATTCAATTAGCTTCTCCATTGATTTATAGTACGCTTCGACGCTGATCTCGAAGGCTGATTTGAAATTCAACGCGGTTCCGAGAGAGGCAATGAACGACTCTTCCGGTTTTATCTGATCGGTGGAAGGCACCCATAGATCCGTTGGAAGTCCAATACCCACGTTTGTTAACAGATGAATGTACTGAGTCATGCGCGCGTACGACGCCTTTAACGACAGGTCGTTATTCAGAAGATACCGGGTGCTTATCCGGGGTTGAAGCGAATAATAGAAATTATTATCGGTCACGAAAGCTGAAGCATGCAGTCCTGCGTTGACCTTCAGTTTCCTGTCCAATGCGATATCATCCTCGGCGTAAACGGAAAATTCTTTTGAGTGCAGGTCGGGTGATCCCATCGTAGTGTGGCCAGTATTTTCGGACTTATATGCGAGGACGCCGGGTGTGAATAAATGTGCGACGGCCTGCCCGCCAAATCGGATATAATGGGACGGAGCCGGTATGAAATCGAAATCGACCTTCAATCCAAAGTCCCGGATTCCGGATGTGTAGTCTGTAAAATAGTATATAACCTGCGATGTATCGGGAGTTGTATACACTTCTCTTGATTCAGCTCCGACTGAAAGCCGATACCTGCTGTAGGTTGCCGTGACGTTGCTAAAAAGCCTGGATGTAAAGATATGGTTCCACCTTGCGGCGGCTGTGAAGTTTCCCCATTTCAAATCGAACTCATCGGTGCCGACCCATTGTTCAATTTCATTTTCGCTTTTGTAACGCGACCTGGCAAATGCTTTGTCGTCGCCCGTATACGTACTCAGGAAAACCCGGTTTCTCTCATTGAGGTGATAATTTACCTTGGCGTTGAGATCATAAAAGTAGTACCACGCTGCTTCCTCGCCTTTCGTTACTTTTTTAATGATTGGTCGGGTGAGCACGTCCAGGTACGTTCTTCTTGCGGAGACAATAAAAGATGATTTGTTTTTTACGATTGGGCCTTCGACGGTAAGTCTCGAGGAAATCAATCCAATGGATCCCTCGCATGAAATTTTTTCCTGGTTTCCTTCCTTCATGGTGATATCGATCACGGACGACAGTCTGCCTCCATAGCGTGCGGGAAATCCTCCTTTAATAAGCTCTACATGGTTGATGGCGTCGGCATTAAACACCGAGATAAATCCAAACAAATGCGACGCATTATAAACAGGCACACCGTCTAGCAGGATCAAATTCTGGTCAGGTCCTCCGCCACGTACATACAGGCCACTGGATCCTTCGGCGCCCGATTGAACTCCGGGAAGGAGCTGCAGCACCTTAAATACATCGATTTCCCCGAGGAGCGCAGGCAGCGCTTTGATTTGCGCCACCGGGACATCGATAGTGCCCATTCTGGTGGAGTGCTGAATTTCCTCTTCCGGGGAAGCTGTTACTTCAACTTCCTGCAACATGCCGGCATCTTCCAGGGCTAAATTTATCGTCGTGTCGTTGTGCAGACGAAAACCGACATGTGCGGACTTGTACCCCACGTATGAGAATGTCAGGTTAAAGGAATCGCGAGGAAGCGTTATGCTGTAGAATCCGTAGTGGTTGCTGGTGGTGCCTTGTTTTGTTTTGCTGTTGTAAACACTGGCACCGATCAGCGTTTCGCCCGAACCTTTTTGCGTGATGATTCCGCTCACCGTAGCTCGTTGCGCGGACACAAAGAACGGGATAAGGAGTAGGGCCAGAAACACATGTTTCATAGAGAGGTTTTAGGTCTTTGTTAAAAACGCAGATAACAGCCGTTTCGTATTGGACAGAAAAAAAAAGGTCACAGTTGCCCATGACCTTCCTTTTTGGAAACTAAAACTATTATTTTGGCGAAATATTGAAAACGAGCAGCATGCTCATTTATGAGCTCATTTTTTTGCAGCTTTTTAGTTGTAATGGATTATTGGCTAATTTTCACCTTACAATTACACGAAGATGAAGAAAATTATCATTGGCGCTTTTGTTTCCTGTCTGTTATTTTCCTGCGTTTCGAAAAAAAAATTTGATGACCTGCTGGCGCAAAAAGTGAAAATGGAAGCGGACCTCTCGGACCGCGACAATGCGCTCGAAAAGGTAAACACTGACATGCGATCGCTCGAGGATCAGCTGAAAAAGCTGAAGACCGATACGACGAACCTTGGAATTGACCTGAGAACGGCATCGCAGAGGCTGACGACGCTGGAAAAGGAACATGACCAATTAAATAGTTACTACAAAAACCTTCTCAGCAATAGCGGAAAATTGAACCGTGATTTCGCCCAACAACAGGAACAACTTCTGACTATTCAGCAAAATCTGGAAGCAACGCGCAAGCTCAATGATTCGCTGAGCAACAGCCTTGCAGAGAGGGAGAAAAAGGTTCATGAACTGGAACAGGTCATGGCAAACAAAGACCAGGCTGTTCAGGATCTGAAAGCAAAAATTTCCGCTGCATTGTTAAGCTTTAAAGAAAATGATATCTCCGTTCAGGTAAAGAACGGAAAGGTTTACGTTTCACTGGCGGAGCAGTTATTATTTCAGTCGGGCAGTGTCGAGGTCGATGGGAAGGGTGTTGCTGCGCTTCAGCAATTAGCCAAAGCTATTAAAGACCAAAAGGACATTAACATCATGGTTGAAGGTCACACTGATAATGTGCCCGTTTCCAGGAAGTCGCAATACATGAGCGACAACTGGGATCTGAGCGTGATGCGTGCGACATCGATTACGCGTATTCTGACAAAAGGAGGGGTAAATCCGAATCAGATCACCGCTTCCGGAAGGGGCGAGTACTCGCCGCTCTCTTCAAACGACACTCCTCAAAACAAACAAAAGAACAGGCGTACGGAGATCATTATTACTCCGAATCTCGACGAACTGTTCCGGATACTTGAAAACAATTAAACCATGGGCAGACTTATATCGCTATTTGTTTTGCTGATCGATGTGCTGGTGATCATCGATATTGTTCGAAGCAGCAAAGACACGGAGAAAAAGATACTTTGGATCATCGCGGTTATTTTCCTTCCGATCCTGGGACCGATCCTATGGTTCGTAGCGGGTAAAAACCGATAAGGATGGATTATATTCCCACCATGATAAAGGCACCCCAATAAAATGGTTTCTGGTATTTTTCTTTTATTTTCTGCTGAGCAATCCGGAAGGCTTCGTGCTGCTGACCGGATTTGAGCAATTCCGAATAAAAGGTTGACATCAGTTCCTGGGTCGCATCATCATCGACACTCCACAAGCTCATGACAATGCTCTCGGTCCCGGCAAGCTTGAACGCGCGCTGAAGTCCATAGACACCTTCGCCGTTTTTAACTTCACCGAGTCCTGTTTCACAAGCCGAAAGCACGACCAGCTTTGTATCGTCGAGTTTAAGATTCATAGCCTCGTACGCTGTCAGGATACCGTCATCGCCCGCATCATTCACGGCCTCTCCGCTGACGAGGAAGTTTTCTGCGCCTGACAATATCAGACCTGCTTTCAGCAAAGGATTGGGTACGTAATGTTTAACCGCACCGGTTTCCTCTTCGTCTTCGAGGAAATAACCGTGGGTCGCGATGTGTAGGTATGTCGGGCTGTTTACCTGCTTGGCAATGTCTTCAGAAGCTTTATCTTCAAGGTACACCTCGGTCTTGTGATTGAAAAGACCTGAGATCTGCTGAATCTCTTTCTGGGTTCCGGGAAGTTCCGTAATTCCCTCTTCGCCACGCATGAAGCGCAGCAGACCGCGCATGCCCCTGGTCAGATTGCCGCCGCGGGTCATTGCACCACGTGTGACTTTTACCGACTCGTCAGCGTTGCTCTGCGCATTTTTCTGCAGGTTGAATTTCGGGAAACCGATCAGGATCGAACTTGCCTGCGCAGTGGTTTTCGAGTCATTTTCAACCAGTTCTTTTGCATTGGTCAACAGATGAAAATCATATTCATCCAGCAGGTATTTTTTTGTCAACGGGTTGTAAACGCTGTTAATGTTGATCTGGTTGAACACACCATCGGGTGAGAAATAGCATTTTGTAACCTTGTTCTTTTCGAGCGTCTTTGCCAGTGGTTGAAAGAAGTTTTTGTAAGAATTGGCATCATTCAGCTGAAACTTGATGCTGTTGTGATAGAACTTGAGGAATTTCCCTTCCAGCTCGTTTCCGTTATTCAAAAGAATAAGTTCAGGTGCGAGCGACGTCGGTGTAACCACGAGAAAGGCGTAAGCCACGGCATTCGTGAATGATCCCGCCTTTTCGGGATTGTAAATTTTGTAACGGAGCACTTCTACTGCTGCCTCACCCGGTTTCAGCTTCTTCTGCACTTCCTGCCACGTCGTTCTCTTGCGGGCGAACTGGGAGGCAAACGTTGCTGATTTTTTGGTCAGTTCTTTCTCGATCTCATTCGCCGATTGAACCAATGAGTCCAGGCTTTGATTATCATGATTTTGACTGTAAGATCTTGCGATCTGTTCCTTCTGCGATTGCCACTTGTCAAACAAATTGATCAGGACGGTATCCTTGCTTGCAATGATCGCTTTTTTAACTTTTTCGGTCGCGTACATGATCGCGCCTTTGGTATTGATGTGGTAGTTGTACATCTCACCCACCAGTGCAGGATCCTGCGTCGAAAAGGTCGCCGCGAACGAATTGAACTTTTCAAAGGCGTCACGAATATTCGTATAGTAAAAACGCGATTTTTCCTCTTCTGTCAGACCCGGGAATGTGACATCGATCTGGAAATAAAAATTGTCAAATACGGCGCCGAAAGATTCATGAGCTTCCTTAATCTGTTTTTGTTCCCATTGAAACTCGGCAATTTTCTGCAGGCTCTCGGCGTATTTCGGATGGTTTTTGCCAAGTACTTTTGCGCGGATCGCCGCTGAGGATTTCAGAAATTTAATTGCCTCTTTTCCTTTGCCCGCTTTCCAATAGGAGTTTCCAAGCGCAAACATGCTGTTGGCGTATTCAGGACTGTTTTCAGTAAGATTTTTCTTTAGAATAGCCGATGATTGCTGGAGGGTTGAGATCGCCTTTTCCGGCCGGCCCGACATATGGTAAATGCGTGCCAGGTTATTCAATTTACGCGCGTACGAAACTGTATTTGCCTCATTATTTTTTTTCTGGATTTCCAAAGCCTGCATCGTTACTTTTTCTGCCTGCTCATACTTTGCCGCATTACACAGCACATGGCCGAGGTTGGATAGGGTAATCGCATACGAGGGATGGGCGGTCCCGATGGAGGCGCTGTCGAGGGCCCTGATCTTTTGGAACATTGCTTCTGCCTTATCGACTTGTCCAAGATTCTGGTAAACCAGCGCCTGATTGTTCAACACATTTGCATAAGCAATTTCAGTCGGATTGATCAGGCTAAGGGCCACATCAAAAATCTCTTCCGCTTCAGGATATTTTCCCGTGGTCATATAGAGCACGCCGAGGCTGATCGCCGCGGTAGTGTATTCCGGACTGTCTTCACCGGCTTCAAGAAACAGCACATCGGTGGCCGACTGAAGCGCCGATTGAGCTTTGGAGAATTGTCCGGTATAGGTATACAGATCACCCAACTTGCTGAGAATGCTGCCGTACGTGACCGTATTTTTAGCCTGGCGTTTTAACGCCGAATTCAGAACATGGTCGGCATCTTTGAGCCGGTCAATCTGGATATAGATATCCGAGATGTTGAGCACCGATGAAGCAAACTCCGGACTGCTTTCTCCATATAATTTTTTATCGGTGGCGAGCAATTCGTCAGCGACGGCCCCGGCTTTTGGATATTGTCCGGCCTGCAGGTAAATCGATGCTAGATTATAAAGAGACATGCTGTAGTACTCGCGGTCGTCCAGTTGTGAGCGCAGTACTTTTTCACGTTCCCAATACTGTATCGCCAGATCCACGTTACCGAGCTGGTTGTAGGAATACCCCAGATAAAAAAAGCTGTTGGCAGCCAGGGTGTCAACGCGGTTGACGCTGAAAGTCTCAATCTGCGGAGCGAACTTGACACAAGCTTCGAACTCGTTCTTGTAATAATTGGTTTCGAGCAGCGTGTATATTTCCGGCACATCCTGCGAAGAACCTTTTGCAAGACAGCAGATAAAAAAAATGGAGACGGCGATACGTTTCATATTATTTTTTCAACGTGAATACATATGTACCAGGAATCGATCGGGCCCGGCCGGGTTCATATGTCGTTTGATCCCATTGCAAAGTGAGTTTCAACTCTGTGTCGGAGACACTAGTCAATGTTATTTCCTTATTGTCCTGACCGCGTATGATTGCTGTGGCTGCGTCATCCTTGAAGGTCCAGGTATCGCTTCTTAACCACACGGGCGTTGTGCCGGTCGTAGTTAAAGTGGTCGCGTTAAATTTGATCGAGAATCCGGCAAACAGATCGTTGGTAACGTCCACTCCATCCACGGTAATTCCACCGCCGGATGAGGGCGACCAGCTTGCGCCATTTGCAACGAGCAGTTCCGTTACGATTTCCTTTTGAGTAGGTTTTGGAGGATCAGGGTCGTCTCCACCGCAATTAACGAAGGTGATACACAGGCCGACCAGGCAAAGAAGGGTTAGGATTCTTGGGATCATAAGTTTTTAAATTAAAAAGCACGTTTTTTTGGACGCACAAGGGGTTATTTTATAATTATTTAAGGGATTTTACGATCTGTTTATTTTTTTGCTGAGTTTCCATCTGAAAATGAGGCTAATAAGGTTCTTTTTGCTTAAAGCGACATGAAATTTGATGTGCCAGCGCATTTTTTCATGAATTTAAGCCTTCAGATATAAATTATACGAATTTCTTTCGGCAAATACAATCCTTAATATCCGCAATCATTAAAAAGTAAGCACCAGTTATTCGATGCTGACTTTGAGTGTTTTGACAATACGTCCTTTTTCAGCAAACTTCAAGAAATAATGCTTTTTGTAAGGTGTCTCTTCCAATTTGAACATCCCCTGATCCGACCCGTTATCGAAAAAACTCCACGGCCGGATCGCGTACATCTGCGCGGCTTAAAGTCGCTTATTCCGTAAATGAAAGTGCCTGAATATTTTTCTGCCTCACAAGTTCATTGAATTTCGGGATGTCGCTATCGAAAATTTTTGCCAGGGCCGACAGCTGCTCATCGATTTTGCCGGTAATCTCCGCAAAAACCATCTTTACCTGATCCGTGGGTTTGAAATCACTGCCATCTGCTTCCGAACCCAGCGCGGCAAGCTTGTTATTTAGCCGGACGGGAAAGTTAAGCGGATCCTGACCGCTTTTATTCTTCGTTTGATAAAGCGCCTCTTCAATTTTCTTCATTTGCTGCGCGATCGAATTGGCAAGATCGGTGAGGTCTTGCATATCTGCGTTGTCTTTTAAAGGATCGACCACCCGGTTCATTTGCTCACGTGCAGTTCGTATTTTTTTAATGGCTTTATTGGTTTCGGAGAGTTTGTTACGAACGGCGATGAGAAAATCAAACTGTTCTTTGACATCGGCGATCGATCCGGTCGTGCGTGGATCTTTTTTGATTTCAAATTCCGTTTCCATGCCGTCACCGTTTACTGTGAGCTTCGCTCGGTAGGTTCCCGGAATGGCTTTTGGACCCGTAACGCTTGCCGCCCAAAGGACGATGCCATCAAAAGTTTCGGCATCTGCGTAACGTGTGTTCCAAACCAAACGGTTCATACCCGGTTTTATCTTCATCACCTCCTCCTTCTTTTTCTTGTCCGGTTTCGTAACAAATTTTTTAATCAGATTGCCGTTGAGTTCAAAGATTTCCAGCGAGGCCTTCACCGAAGTTGTATCCTTCAGGTAATAATAGAAGCTGACGCCGCCCGGGTGATTCACTCCCTGTGTTTTCGAAACCGTACGAGATTGTTGTCCGCTCATCCTGTATGCCGGCAACGGTTTGAAAAGGTGAAAGGACGAGGTGCTGATGGCTTCATTGAGTTGATGTAACGGCGTGAGGTCGTCGATAACCCAGAAACTTCTTCCCTGTGTGGCAGCGATCAGGTTGTCATTTTTGATGGCGAGATCCGTGATCGGAACGATGGGCAGATTGCCCTGGAAATTTTTCCAGGTTCCTCCGTCGTCGAACGAGATATACATTCCCGATTCAGTTCCGGCATAAAGCAATCCCTGGCGTTTGGGGTCACAGCGGACAACCCTCGTAAAGTGGCTTGGATCAATTCCGTTCGTGATCAGGGTCCAGCTTTTTCCGTAATCTTTTGTCTTGAAAATATAAGGTTTATAGTCCCCGACTTTATAGCGGGTGGCAGCGATGGAGAATCCTCCTTTCACAAACGGATCAAAGTCGACACTGTTGATCATCGCCCATGGCGGCATCGCGGGCGGTGTGATCCGGCTCCATGTTTTACCTGCGTCGCGTGTGATGCTGACGATGCCATCGTCTGATCCGGTAATGAGCAGGTCTTTTTCATAGGGTGATTCAGCTGCTGCGAAGATGGTGCAATAGTATTCAACGCCCGTGTTGTCTTTCGTGATCGGTCCGCCGGAGGACCCCTGCTTTGACAGGTCGTTTGTTGTCAGGTCCGGGCTGACAAGTTTCCACGTTTGCCCACCATTAACCGATGTATGAAGGTGTTGGGATGCGGCATAAAGTTTGGCGGGGTCGTGCGGTGAAAAGAATATCGGGAAATTCCATTGGAACCGGTATTTTGCACCTTCCGCTCCATGCCCCATCGGGTTGTCTGGCCAGACATTAATGCTTCTTTCTTCACCCGTGCGATGGTTCTTTCGCGTCAGGTATCCATCATAGCTTCCGCCGTATACGACGTCTTCATCGGATGGGTCGACTGCGATGTGACCGCTTTCCCCGCCGGCGGTTGCTTCCCAGTCTTTTTCCGTGATTGCCGAACCGTCGGTCCTGTGCAGTATCCTCACCGTTGAGTTGTCCTGTTGCGCGCCGTAAATCCTGTACGGGAAATGATTGTCGGTGATCACCCGGTAAAATTGCGCGGTTGGCTGATTTTCGTAGGTCGACCAATTGATGCCGCCGTCAAAACTCACCTGGCCGCCGCCGTCGTCGCCAATGATCATCCGTTGATTGTTTTCAGGGGCGATCCACAGATCATGATGATCGCCGTGATTCGCTTCCAACGACTCAAAGGATTTTCCGCCATCTTTCGATCGATGGTAATTGACATTTACAACGTACACGATATCCGCTTCTTTTGTATCGGCATAGATTCTTGAATAGTACCATGCGCGCTGACGCAGGCTGCGGTCTTCATTTGTTTTAACCCAGGTTTTGCCTGCGTCATCCGAGCGAAAGACGCCGCCGTTCTCATGCTCGATGATGGCATAGATCCGGTTCGAATTTACCGGTGAAACACTAACACCCACGATGCCCCAAATCCCTTTGGGCATTCCCTCATTTCTTGAAATATTTTCCCAGGTGTCCCCGCCATCGGTGCTTTTCCAGAGGGCGGATCCCTCGCCTCCGCTTTCCAAGCTGTATGGTGTACGTCGCACCCGCCATGTTGACGCGAAAAGTATTCGCGGATTATTGGGATCCATACAAAGGTCGACCGCGCCTGCATCTGCATTGGCAAAGAGGATTCTTTTCCAGGTGACTCCTCCATCGTCGGACCGGTAGACGCCACGTTCTTCCGATGATTTGAACAAATCTCCAAGGACGGCGGCATACACCAGATCCGGATTTTTCGGATGAATGCGAATGCGCGGAATGTGCCGGGATTCTTTCAAGCCGATCGATTTCCAGGTCTTGCCCGCATCCGTCGAACGCCACATTCCATAGCCGTAGGAAACATTCCCCCTGACAGTCACTTCGCCGCCGCCGACGTAGATCACATTATTATCCCATTCGCTGACCGCCACCGCGCCTATAGATCCGCCAAAAAAACCGTCGGAAATATTTTCCCATGTGTTTCCTGCATCCGTTGTTCTCCAAACACCTCCGCCGGTGGACCCGAAATAATACAGATTGGTTTTTCCAGGGACGCCGGTTACAGCGGCGGATCGCCCCCCGCGAAACGGACCAATGTTCCGCCAGGGGAGGCTCGTATAGATTTTTTCATTTAAGGTTACGACGTCTGCGGCAGGTTTCTTTTTCTGCGCGTTGGTCATCGCAGGAATAAAAATCAAAAACAGAAGGAGCGCGGAGTATCTCATAGGTTCGGCTTTTATGTAATTAAAAGATAATAAGTGGCCGGGGTAAGGCTTATTTATATGAAAGGTTATTTATCATGTTTTGCCTTCCGCCGCGGGCATTAAGATTTTCACATCTTTGACGGCTATGGTATTTTCTTCTATTTTCACGTCAAAATTTTTGAATGGAAAAAAAGGATTTCCGCTTATTGTTCAGTTTGCCTGTCATCGTTGCTGCCCTGGGCTATTTTGTCGACATCTACGACTTGTTGTTATTCAGCATTGTCCGGATTCCCAGTTTGACGGCGATGGGCGTACCAGAAGGACAATTATTAAAAGAAGGCGAGTTTTTGCTGCGTATACAAATGACGGGGCTTTTGGTGGGCGGACTTATCTGGGGCATCATGGGCGACAAGAAGGGCCGGCTTTCGGTACTGTTCGGATCTATTTTACTATACTCACTGGCGAATATCGCCAACGGGTTTGTTACGACTGTTCCGGAGTATGCTGTGCTGCGATTCATTGCCGGCATCGGCCTGGCCGGCGAGTTGGGTGCCGGGGTGACGCTCGTCTCAGAGACGCTTCCGACAAACCTTCGTGGTTACGCGGTCGCAGTAATTGCCACGGTTGGACTGATGGGCGCTGTAGTGGCAAACATTATTACGAAGTTTTTCCCATGGCAACACGCGTATTTCATCGGAGGTGGTCTCGGGTTGATTTTGCTTGTTGCGCGGGTCAGCGTATTTGAATCCGGAATATTCCTGAAACTAAAGGTGAAGGAAATCAAACGCGGAGATTTTCTTCAGCTATTTCAAACACGGTCGCGGATCACAAAATTCCTCGGATGCATATTTATCGGGTTGCCAATCTGGTATGTGATCGGTATCCTCATCACGTTTTCTCCGGAATTTGCCACTGCGCTTGGTATCAGGGGTACGATCAACGCAGGTGATGCAATCATGTTAAGTTATATTGGCCTGGCGGTTGGAGACCTTTCGAGCGGAGTAATCTCCCAGCTGATCGGCTCGCGAAAAAAAGTTGTGCTCACTTTTATTTTGCTGACCCTTGGTTTTGTTCTGCTTTACCTGTTCATCCCGATCAAGACAGTTACTTTTTTTTATGTTTGCTGTTTCCTGCTTGGGGTCGCCATCGGTTACTGGGCATTGTTTGTCACAATCGCGGCCGAGCAGTTCGGTACGAATCTACGCTCAACAGTTGCCACATCGGTACCAAATTTTATTCGGGGCACGGTGGTGCCGCTAACCTTGCTTTTTCGATATCTGCGGGATGAGCTTCAGCAGGTGTACGACGGCGAATTTTCTCCGGAAGCGGCCGAAAGTATGAGCATTATTCACGGTGCCTTGATCGTTGGAATTGTCACTGTTATTGTGGCTTTTTTTGCATTGCGGGCCATTGATGAAACGTTTGGACGTGATCTTAACTTTGAAGAAATTGATCACGCCCCCAAACCGGTATCCTGAAAATTAATCGCTGCAAGCCTGCTGAACGTGTAAGCGGAATTTGCTTAACTTTACATTTGAAGGAAACCGATTGTGAACCTGAGACTGTTTTATATCTTCATTTTGCCGTTTCTGGCGGCTTTTTCCTCGTTCGGTCAAAATATCAGCCTCATCGACAGTATTGCCAGGGAGTTAAAAACCGCGGAAGGTAGAGAAAGGTTTGAATTATTGAATGACCTTGCATGGGAGCACCGCTTTGCCAGTCAGGACACGACCATTTCCTATGCGAATAAAGCTTACCAATACGGTAAAAGCCTCAATCTGACCACCGGCCTTGCACGGCCCTTGAATATCATGGGCGTCGGGTTCAATTATAAAGGCGAACGACTGTTGGCCTACGAGTACTACAGCGAAGCACTCAAGCTTGCCACCGGACAAAACGATTCCGCGCAAATCGCTCACGCGAATAATAACATCGGCAGACTATTTTTTGAACAGGGTCTGCTCGGAAGGGCTTACCAGCATTTTATCAAGGCCAAGTCGATTTTTCAAGACATCAATGACTCTTCCGGACTAGCGTATATTTATCAGAGTCTTGGAAATCTCTACAAAGTACAGCACGATTACCGCAAGGCTGAGGAAAATTTTTTAAAGGCTTACCAGATCAGGCTCCGCCTTGCGAATACGCGGGATATCATGTCGGCAATGCTTTACATTGCCAGGTTGCATCAGGAAACCGGACAGTGGCAAAAATCCATTTCGTATCTAAAACTCGCCGATTCAACCGGGCAGGTGATCAATGACAAGATCAACCTTGCAGAGATCAAAACCTATCTTGCCGAGAGTTATCTCAATGTCGGTTTGATCAAGGAGGCAGAGTTTGTGGGGCAGGCCGGCGTCCAGGTAATCGAGCAGCTGAACAACGTGAGGATGAAACCGCAGGCCTACCATATTATGGGCCAGATCTTCGCGAAAAAAGGTTCGTTAAAGAAAGCTGAAGATTACTTCACTTCTTCACTCGATGTGGCCACAAGGATCAAGGATCTCAGTTCCCAGATGAAAGCGTACTATGATCTCTGGAAGATATCTGAAGCCCGGGGGAATGAACAGCAGCGATTACTCAGCATGAACCAGTATCTGCTGTTGAAAGACTCAATCAAAGACCTTGATCTCGCGCGGCGGGTTGAAAGGCTACAATTTGAAATTGAAATCGAACGAAAAGAACAGGAAAATACGCTCCTGAAAGCTCAGGATGAAATCCAGCAAGCCGTCATCCAGCAGCAGAAACTTCAAAATATCATCCTGATCGTTATCATTGGATTTGTCAGCATTATGGGATTGATGCTGTGGCAGAACAATAAAAAACGCAGGGAAGTCAATGAGCACCTCATATTGCAAAACGACGAGATCCAGAAGCAACGGGAGGAGATCTTTCATCAAAATCAAAAACTCTCGAAGAGGAATCTTCAGCTGGCAGAGCTCAATCATGAAAAGGATACGCTCATGAGTATCGTTGCCCATGATCTCAAGTCGCCGTTGAACCGGATCAAAGGCCTTGCGGATCTGATGCAGCTGGAGGGTTCGCTGCCGGATGATCAGAAGATCTACGTCAGGATGATGCGGGATGCCACCGATGCTGGTCTGGATCTGATCATCGATCTTTTGGACGTACACATGCTCGAGGAAAACGTCGAGCCTACGTATTCGCCTTTCGACCTGAGTAAATTCCTGCTGGAAAAGATCGAGGAGTTTATGCAGGCAGCTGAAGCCAAGAATATTCATCTTTATATAACCCGCGTTTCGAGCGACGAGGTCTATTGCGACTATGATTACCTCAACAGGATCATGGACAATTTGTTGTCGAACGCAATCAAGTTTTCGGAACGGGGTTCAACCGTTGTGGTTGCAGCCGATTGCCTGCCGGACGAATTCTGGATATCGGTAAAAGACCACGGGCCGGGCTTCACGTCTTATGATAAAGAACAACTCTACCAGAAATTCAAAAAACTCACTGCAAGGCCTACCGGCGGGGAGACATCCAACGGCCTTGGGCTTGCCATCGTAAAAACGCTTGTCGACCGCTTAAGAGGCAAAATTGAACTAAGCTCGGAGGGGGGAAAGGGCAGCGAGTTCATTGTACGGATTCCCACAACGAAGGAGCTGGTGGATCGCTGATTCTGCGGGATTGCCGGGATTTCGAGGATCAGATCAAAGAATAAAGAAGGATCGTGGACCTCTTGTTCCCACCGCTCACCCCAGATCTTTCACACGTTAAACCTTTTGGCCCTCAGCCCACAGCGTTGTTGTTGGTTATGTAACGGCTTTATCTTACCTTCTGCCACATCATAAAACAACTCTCCTATGAAAAAAGCTGTCGTTATTTTAATGGTGCTATCTTGCTGTTCAATTTTAGCACAATCGGTTCTCGGCCAAAATTCCACCCTGGTCAATGTGCAAAATATTGACGTACCGTTTAAGAAAATGGTACTGGAAAACGGATTGCGCGTAATCGTGCATGAAGACCACAAGGCACCCATTGTCGCGGTGAACGTATGGTACCATGTTGGCTCTAAGAATGAAAAACCCGGGAAGAGCGGGTTTGCGCATCTTTTTGAACACCTGATGTTCAACGGAAGTGAGAACTTCAACAAGGATTATTTCAAAGCATTGGAAAGCATCGGAGCAACTGACCTCAACGGAACGACAAATACTGACCGCACAAATTACTTTCAAAATATCCCGCTCGCGGCGCTCGACCAGGTTTTATGGCTGGAATCTGACCGGATGGGTCATCTGCTCGGTGTCATCGATCAGCCGCGACTTGATGAGCAGCGCGGTGTTGTTCAAAATGAAAAAAGGCAGGGCGAAAACAATCCTTATGGCAGGGAGTGGGAGCTTGCTACCAAGGGATTATTTCCCCCCGGTCACCCTTACTCATGGACTGTGATCGGTTCCATGGAAGACCTCAATGCAGCATCACTGGAGGACGTGAAGGACTGGTTCAGGACTTATTATGGTGCGGCGAATGCTGTGATCACGATTGCCGGAGATATCACGGCGGAGGAAGCTTTCCAAAAAGTCAAAAAATATTTCGGGCATATTCCCGCGGGCCCGTCGTTGTCGCGCCACGAAGCAAATATTCCGCGGCGTACAGGCAATACGCGGCAATCATACGAGGACCGCGTAACTGAAACACGCGTGAGCATGTACTGGAATGTTCCCGAATGGGGAACAAAAGAAGCTGCATATCTCGATCTTGCGTCGGCCATTCTCTCGACAGGAAAAAGCTCAAGGTTGTACAAGAAACTCGTGTACGAAGATCAGACGGCCGGATACACATACGCGTACAATTATTCGATGGAGATCTGCGGGATGTTCAACATTACAGCCAATATCAAACCGGGGGTTGACCACATCAAGGTGGAGCAAACGATGGAAGATCTGCTGAAAACATTTTTGGAAACCGGACCCACCGAGGAGGAGCTTAAAAGGGTAAAGGAAGAGCAGTTTGCGAATTTCATGAAAGGCATGGAGCGGATCGGCGGATTTGGTGGAAAGTCGGATGTGCTCGCTGAATCGGAAGTGTATGGAAACAGTCCTGACTATTACAAAAAATACTGGAAATGGATAGCCGAGGCGAGCCTCGGGGACATTCAGCAAACCGCAAAAAAATGGTTGAGTGACGGGAGATTTACCCTTGTGTGTACGCCGTTTCCAACTTACCGGAATGATGCGGCCGACGTAGACCGCACGAAGCTCCCTGCATTGTCTGTCCAACCATCTTCAAGCTTTCCGGCTTTTCAGACAGCTACGCTCAAAAACGGGATGAAAATCGTGCTGGCGCAGCGCAAGGGTGTACCGACCATCTCGATGGACCTGATGTTTGATGCCGGTTATGCGGCGGATCAGTTTGCCACTCCCGGTACTGCGACGCTGGCGATGAACCTGCTCGATGAGGGCGTTCAAAATATGTCAAGCCTGCAGATCAGCGATAAGCTTCAAACTTTAGGGACATCGATTTATACTTTCTCGGATCTCGATGCCTCGTATGTGCAAATGAATACGCTGAAGCCCTCGTTTGACGAGTCACTGAATATTTTTTCACAGGTGGTACTGAGTCCAACCTTTCCGCAAAGTGAATTCGAACGCCTGAAAAAAGAACAGGTCAACGACATTCAGCGCGAACGGACCGAACCTTTTGCCATGGCCCTTCGCGTCTTCCCGAAATTCCTTTATGGGGATGGCCACGCGTATAGCCAGCCGTTGACCGGCTCCGGGTATGAGGAAAATATTTCAAAACTGACCCGCGACGACATCGTTCGCTTTTATGAGACCTGGATCAAACCCAACAATGCAACCCTTGTGGTGGCGGGTGATCTGGAGATGAAAGACCTTGTGCAAAAGATTGAAAAGTATTTCGAAAAATGGAAAACCGGTACGATTCCGAAGAAGAATCTGGCCACGGTCTCCGGGGCAAAGGCAAACAAGCTTTATTTGATGGACCGGCCCGAGTCAGAACAATCTGTCATCATCGCAGGATATGTTGTCGACCCTTACGGGAAGTTACCGGAGGTACAACGGGAGGCGCTGATGAATATTTTTGGAGGTGATTTTACGTCGCGGATCAACATGAATTTGCGGGAGGACAAGCATTGGGCTTATGGCGCGGGAACCGCGGTAATCAACGCGAAAGGGCAACGGCCCCTGCTGGTTTTTGCTCCGGTCCAAACGGATAAATCCAAAGAGTCGATTCAAGAGGTGATGAAAGAGTTTAAATCCATTATCACGGATAAACCGGTGACACCTGAGGAATTTGACCGCAATAAAAATAATGTGATCATGCAAATGCCAGGACAATGGGAAACGAATGCCTCGGTGCGCAATTCACTGACTACAATGGTGAAATATGGACTGCCCGAAGATTATTTTAAGAATTACGATAAAACCGTTCGCGGGATGACGCTGGAAGATGTGAGAAAATTAAGCAAGCAGCTTCTGGACCCCGCGAAGCTTAACTGGTTTATTGTCGGGGACAAGGAAAAGATCCTGAGCAGTCTGAAGGAGATCCCATTCGATGAGATCATTTTCATCGACGCTGACGGCAAACCGCTCCAGCCGACCAACGTTAAAACGGTTGTTAAAGAATGAAGGCGGACACCTGCCAAGGATCTCGCACGGCAGGCGGGACCGCTTTGAGGCTGTTTAAGATTTAGAGTTATTAGTGTCCGGGGAAAATTATGTGACAAGAAACGAAAAAAGCAAGGCCGAAAGACCTTGCTTTTTTCATGGTAGATTTGGTTACCACACAAAAATCTAACCATGAACAAAAGTACTCATTTCTCCGGACAGCCGACCTTCCTTCCCAACTACCGGCGCCTTGTACCCTTACCGCTTTTAGATTGCAGGATTATACGCTCGATATTTTTGGTGTTCAGGATATCAACAGCATTGAACTTCATGCAAATGCATTTTTAGAAGTGCAATTCAGAATCCGCGGTGGATCTGGCGTGAGAGTACGAAGAACGGTATTGCTGAGTGTATCAGAAGGTAGGATTTATAAGTCTCTTGATGTCCTATCGGAAGTCACGTCAAGGTTGAACAAGGTCTACAACAAAATGGCTGATAGCTTAAAACTTTTTGACGAGAAGAAAGATTAACACGTTAAAGTATTAGTCAATCAGCTTGAAGGAGGCAACTACAACGCAGTTCTTACAGAGAGTAAAATGGTTGAATCAAAGTACAATCCCTCGCAAAATATATCGTTTGAAAAGTCTTACGAATTAAAATTCGATCGCGGTGGGTACTTTTTCTACAACTCAATGCAACGGCTTAATAAGCGTTATAAAGTTTACTCAGCCAGGGATAACAAAACCTTGGAGAAATTTATCAGCACTGAAGCTCCCTGTGTTAAACTTTGTGAAAATAGATACTTTTATCTCGATGATGAATGGTGTTTTCATAATGGCGGGGACTCATTGAGTTGCTTATAAAAGCAAAACCGGAGCAATCCGGTTTTCCATATGATCTGAATAAGTCAGCGAAGAGAGCGCTGAATGTTTGTGACGTACGCCGGCTTGTTCAACGCCCACGCGTGAGCGATTGAAGTGGAAAGCCCGCCGTCGCTGAAGCTTTGACGGGCGAGGCCCGTCCGAAGGACCCCTTCGGGGAAGCGCGATGGCCGTCTGCGTTGGCCGGAGTTGCAGCGGAGAGCCGGAACCCCGAGGGGCGGTGGCAAGCGCGCAAGGTCCTCGGGGGCACGCCCAAAAAATATTGCAAACAAGTCACGAATACTTCAGGGATACTTAATCCCATGGACATACAAATAATAATCTATGTGGATTGCATTATTAACACATTCTTTAACTTCAGATGTGAGGCATGCTCAAAGCATAGGACATCTCATTTGTGATATCATTAATCAATATCTCGCAGAAAGAAAGTTTAAAGTAAAAGGAATAAGGATTACGTTAACGCTGACGTATAGGGAAGGAGTAAATTATATAGGTCGACCAATAAAAGGAGACTTGAAGCGAATGGCCCGGCCGTGAGGAACGAAGGGGCCGCTAAAAAAGAGAACATTAACAATGAAACCCGGGCGACCAGTTTGTTATTCTTATCGGACCTGGTCCCCGATTATATTCAGGTTCTCAACACCAAACGTCAATCAGTCAGCGAAGAGCGCGATGATGTTTGTGACGTGTGCCGGCTTGTCCAACGCCCAAGCGTGAGCGATTGAAGTGGAAAGCCCACCGTCGCTGAAGCTTTGGGCGGGCGAAGCCCGAAGCGCGATGGCATCGTGTGTAAGCCGGACTTGGAACGGAAAGCGCGACCCCGAGGCGCGGTGGCAAGCGCGCAAGGTCCTCGGGGGCACGCCCAAAAAAACAAGTCACGAATGCCAGGGTGATGCCTGGGCCGCGAGATGTCAGGAGATTAGTGTTGCCAGGTAAAATCCGGAAATGATTTCTATACACCGAACTTGCGCCCGCAGAGGAGTAAGGACCTCAAGGTCGCCTCTTGAACTTACCTGAATGATTCCGCGACGCTGTCCTGCCTCCCGGGGCATCGCAGTCGGCGTTGTTGATCAGGTCGACCTGGAGCTTGTTATCTTTTATATTGTCAATCATGTTGACAAAACGGACTTCAATATTGTCGTCGCGGGTGGCTTTAAAGTCCGGGTCGCTAAAGTCCGTATCGGCCGAGAATGTAAGGGTTCCCGAGGCGGCAAATGCCGGCGATCCGTTCACCGTGGTATAGTTGATCACAAACACGTCGGCCGTTCGCTCGAAATCAATCGTAAATCCCTGGTAATACTGCAGCACATCCATCTCGCATTTTGTTATCTCTTCAACCTCCCAATCGCTGTCTGTGATAAATTTTAACACTTCCTCCCGGGGACATTCGTCGCATTCCTCACAATCGTCATCGTCACAACATCCGCTGATCTGACTGATTGAAAGGAAAACAATGATGATGAATAATCCGTTTTTGTTTGGAATCTTATTATAACTATTTTTAATAAGATTCGCGATCATGAAAATAAAAGTAGCCATTGCGGGGATTTTGGTATGTGTACTACCAATCTGCGGGTATCTCTACTGGGAGGTTTACGAATATAATGAGGATTTCAAAATTTTACAAGAAAAGCTGTCTTTGCTGGACGTCACTCGCGAGGATGTTAAGAGGATACAAAAAGAATCTTCCCTTGATACCCTTGAGATTAAATCAAAGCTATCGGCGATTGGCGGTATTGCCAATGACGGGATGCAATCAGCAAGGCGCTTGTTGCACAGGGATTTCGCGGGACGGTTCTACTATATTTTTGCCTATGAATATGTCCATTGGAAAAAGGAGCTTAAAGATACCACTTACAAAGCCGAGACTGAAGCTGTGCTGATGCAAAAAAACATCTTCGGGACGCCTGACAGTTATGCTGATATGCTGGTGTTTTCGGGCCAGAGATGGGACGATGAGGGTCATCTCGACAGCGCATTCATGAGGTACCGGTACGCGGAAACCATCTTGAGGAACACCCATCCCCCGGATGGTCTCGAAGGGGTCCTCAACGACATGGCGCTGTTGTGGATGGATGTTCAGAATTTGAACGATGCGAATCGGGTTTTGACCCAGGTGGCACGCGAAGCGGAGAATAAAGGTAATCTCGAACCAGATAATGAGCAGTATTTTATCGAGTTGGCAGCGGGTGCAAACGCCAATCTTGCTTTGGCGCACATGGAAAAGGGGAATGTCAACGACGTGGAGATCGCGATGACCAAGGCGAAAGAAAAATTTGAATCGTTAAGTAATTACGCTCAGCAAAAGCTTATCCTCGACGAGCTCTATATCGGATACCTGCAGGGCGACTCGGTCAAGATGTCGTCTTTGCGTGATAGATTCAGATCCAACGTCCTGGACGACCTTGTAAAATCAGATCGTTTGATTGATGGCTTAAAAGAGAAACCTTCACTGCTAAAAATAACCCTTACCGCAGAGAACAGATTTCCCCTGGCTCACGACGTGTATATCTACTATTCTTTTTTGAATGGTTGCTATTTCAAGTCCTTCGACAAGGATACCATGGCATTTGAGAATCTGGAACGCGCTTTCGTTATGTCCAGTGCCGTGAAAAACTTCCGGCTCATGTACCTGTCCTGCCAGGAAATGATAGACCTGCCGCAATGCCCGGAGAGCTACAGGAAAAAATTCCAGCAGCTTTTGGCAAAAAAGAATTCCTTCGTCTCATCATTTTATAATGTTCAAAAGAAACAATTTATAACGGAGCCGCGCCCGTGGCTGGGCTTTATCCAGAAGAGATCACTGCTCGGCGCCGCCCTTGTCCTTGTATCAACTTTGGTTATCACCGGACTGAACCGGAAAAGATCAGCGGCGAAATTTCCTGCCATTCCCGGAACTTCCGATCAGCTCGTGCTTTTTATTCACGGCCTCGGCGGTAATATTTCAACGTGGAAGCATTTTTACAGACTGATCGAAAACGATTCGCAGCTAAAAGGAATCTATACGATCGGTTTTTATAATTTCCCAACTTCTCTGACAACATGGACATTCCGGTTCTGGAAACGGCGCCCGGGAATACAAATGCTGTCTGACGGACTACGGTCTGAACTGAATGTCCGTTATGGTTCATATAAAAAAGTAATGCTCGTTTGTCACAGCCTGGGAGGCCTGGTTGCTCGCCAGTTTCTCATGGAGGAAGTTAAAAATGGACGGCCGCTGCGGGTAAACAAGTTACTGCTATATGCAACACCGAATACGGGCTCGCTGCTGGCAAACATCGGTTTCCGCCTGACCTTCCGGCATCGACAAATTGAACAGCTGAGACCCAACTCAGATTTCCTTAAAACCCTCAATGAGGATTGGACCAGGCAGAAAGTAACCGACAAGGTTCAGTGTGTGTATATGATCGCAGGGCAGGACGTCGTAGTAAATGAAATGAGCGCCAGGGGAACCTTTGGAAACGACAACGTATTCGTCGATAATTTCAAGGATCATTTTACAGTCATAAAACCTGACAATGACCAGGAGCTCTCATACCTGGTCTTCAAAAAACTGTTGTTTTCGGGATCTACTGGCCGTACGCCTTTCACTGACGCGGGCATGCCAAAAAAGGTTCTCACGGATCGTCAGCTTGAACATTTGATCGAGTCCCTGATCCGGTTGTCACAAGATGAAAAATTGGCTGCTCCGGTTACCGACACGCTTGCGAAATTAAAAGATGTGACGTTTCCGCAGCTTCTTTATCATGAAGCCGATCATGCGCAGAAGATAAAAATCGTTTTCACCAGGATCAAACATGAATTAGAAAATTCTGCTGACTCCGACCCTGACACACTTGTAAGGAAATCCTTGGAAATCATCCGCGCTTCATTTTCATAAGGGGGCGGATTTGTCAAACCGGACGTTTTCGAGTTTCAGGTTTAAACTTTAAAGTCTAAAGTTTGAAGTTTGTCCATACCTGCGTTTTTTCTTTTTTTGCTTCTTTTTTTCTTTTTGTTCGCATGTGGATAAAGTGTTTTAATTTAAAGATCGTTCATACTGGTAAGGTGATACGTTGCCCAAAGAGCCATGAGGTTTTTC